>JAABUH010001289.1_pt1 | contig 29156 bp, 44 predicted proteins | sample 5559121 | NCBI WGS metagenome assembly JAABUH01 (sample SAMN10711871, study PRJNA513364) | rock metagenome | isolation source: Antarctica rocks | place: Antarctica: Victoria Land, Battleship Promontory nord | collected 2015-12-28
GGTCCCCGGTTCCCCGTGACAGCTCCCAACCAGGCGGAGAGGTCGAAGCCCATCACGACGGCTTCCGTCACATCTGAGTTTGACAGGGAGGTAGCAGTGACAGATTTCCCAAGACTCGGCTTGGCAGCGCATTGCCGCGGCCAGGGCAAATAATCGACATGCCCTCAGTCTCGTTGAAGGCGTGGGAATCGCGCGGAGGATGGCAGCCCCGGCACGAGCAAGATCTGAAACGCAGAACCACCAACGAAAACTTCCCTCCAGCCTAGTCCATCGCATTAGCCGGGGTCAGTTTCTGGACCGCTTCGCGAAAAACCTTGGCGACGTAGACCCAGGTGACTACATAGGTTATCAAGGATTTGCGAAGCCTTGGCCGAGTATCGGAGCGGCGACCACAAAACAGTAAGAGGAGATGTAGGATTAGAGACCACCGCCCTGACCACTTCACCTACATCTTTCTCCCTACCACCCTCGCCGGAAGTCACGGACAACAACCTTCCGGTAAAACCAATTTCCCAAGAGCCTGCTTCACCTCCTGCTCCTGAGCCGGCACCAGTGGCAGCGGGGAAGAAAGGCAAGGCGACCACGGTTCTCTGTTACAAGTGGGTGGAAAAGCGATGCATGATTCGACTGATCCAGCCGCAGTCTTGTGCAACTCTGTACAAGGCGTCATCCGTTCTGCTCCATCCCGTGCGGTTACCTGAAGGATCCGTACTGCTACCCTAAAAGCAGCCTACGACTCTCCCGGCCTAACATGGTCGTCATGGGCCGACTTAAGCCAGCAGCAAAGGGGGTCAGACAGCAGACCTCCATCAAGCCGCGATCTGACGACACCTTTCGGCGCCTGACCGAGCTCCACCCCCCAGCAACTTCCGGACGCCCCGGAGGCTGGAGGATTGGCCACAGAGCCCCTCCAAAGACTCCCCACGGAGGACAGCCTCCAATCCATCATGGAGCACCCGGACCGTGACGTCGCTCCAGGTTCATCTGGGTGGACCCCGAGGCTTAAAAAAATCGCTTGCACATCCCCGGCCATGCTTAAAGCCGTCCACACCCTGACCATCCTCATTTCCCACGGGGCCGGCGCCGGGGCAAGCGTATCTCTGCGCTGCCTCGCTCACCGACCTCACCCAAGACCGACGGTGGTGTCCGCCCGATTGCTGTCAGCGACCTCATCTATAGGGTCTGCGTCCAGGCCATCCTTGGGGACTTACTACTGCAAGATTACCTCTTGCCATTTCAGCTCGCGGTCAAATCAAAAGGGGGAGTGGAACCCATCATCGCCGCCATTCAACACGGGCTTGACGGGGACCTCCCCCAGCTGCGTTACTCATTTGGCCTCGCTGGACTTCAAGAACGCGTAAAACTCGATTGATCGCCAGCTCATCGAGTCGGCCGTCTACGAGTCTGCGATGCCACTATATCGGCGAAATGGACGTATTGACGGGAAGCCGTCCAATCTATTCTATCGGCAGGGCAACGACATCCGAGTCATCTCATCGCAGCAAGGCGTTCCGTCAGGGCGACCCCCTGGTCCCCCTTCTCTTTTCCTTGGGGATACGCCAGCTACTTGATGACCTGCAGACTTTCCTCGGGCCCGATCATATCATCATGGCCTACTTAGACGACGTATACGTCCTCGGCCCTGGTCCCGATATCCTAGCGACTGTCAATGACTTCTTCTCATCGCAAACGACTGGCCTAGCCCTCAATCTTGCTAAGTGCTCGGTGCACTCGCTAGATTATGGTTGGACGAACGGTCTGGAAATTCTTGGGTTCGCCGTCGGGCCAAGACACGCCCGGGAGGCATTCCTCCGCTTCAAGGTAGGCTGAGAATCTTTCGACAGCTTCTCAGCCTACCTGAAGAACCTCGACTGTCTTTTTTACCAATCGGCACTCCTCCTGTGAGGTTTTGCCTACAACAATACCTCCGCCACCTCCACCGCACGATGAAAACCGACGACCTGACTGACTTGTGGCAACAGCTAGATTGTTACGCCGGGAGAGTCGTAGGCTGCTCTCAGGGTTGCAGTGCGGATGCTATCAGGTACCCGCGCGGGATGGAGCAGAGCGGATGACGCGTTGTACACATAAGATTGCGGCTAGAATAGTCGAGTTCATGCATCGCTTTTCCACCCACTTGTAACAAGATCGAACGTTTCCCCCAGAAATTTGTGGATGGTACCCTCAAGCACCAAATGCTACTTACATCTGCCCCTATCCAGCTTCATGCTGTGACGAGCTTTTAAGTGGCAATGAAGGGAGAAAGAACAAGGGGGCCGTCGACGAAACCTCCGCCCCGTCTGCATTTTTTGACACGCATCATGTAGGCATTAGAATTGTCACAGATGTGATGATCATTTTCGAGGGCCAGCTCTCTCATTACTTGCGCGCTCGGCCCGACTAGAAGCACAGCGCCACGGACCGAGGTATTGAAAACACTGCAACATCATTTGCGCCCAAACAAGTAGGTTGATTCTGGTTATGAAGATTTGAATGAAAAGACGAGCTGTCCTTTGGCGGGATTAACTGTGCGTCTTCGATAGAAGGTCAGGACCATCACCCTCTACGTACACCCATCAGGCACATTGAGATGGAAGGTAGTAGTGCGAACGAAACGAGTCCAGTCTCGTTTTGAGATCTCGGTGAGTTGTTCAGATTCCTTCCGGAAATTTCGATAAAGGTCATCGGGAAGAATATTTCGGGTGTGAGCCCGACTTCGAGGGTTCAACAAGTCGCTCATCCGGGAATGGTACATCGTACTCCCTTCCGTTCCCCTCGGTTTTCGATAACGCTGATGGCCGCGAATGGATCGTGCGGTCGCGGTTTGATCAACAAGGCCGTTTTCAGCTATCGGCGGCGAGGGCGGCGGATCGACCGGCTTTCTGGACTCGATTCAAAGCTTTGAGGTTCCGACGATACGTATTGCAGTCTGTAATCCGTTTTCGGAATAGGCACCAAACTCGCATCCCTGTCGTTTGTCATTCTTTGTCCTGTCATTTGCGCAGAAAATAGCCTCAGATACCCTCATGAACGGTGCTTGCATCCGCGTGCCAAAGGCGCAAGAAGATGGATCAGTGTATGCGATGTGATTACCGGCCAAATAATCTGAAGATCTGGAGATCATTCATGTGGTCTCGTCCAGATTGTCGACGCAAGATATGGTGAAAGGGATTGGGATTGGTCGCGCACAGAAGAAGGCTGCAGCTCCGAGGGAATTTATTTTTCGAAGGACTATTCCGATTCTTCGGCTTGTCCGAGACAAAGGAAGAAGGGTCGACAGTAGTTGGAAATTGCTCCGCGACTGATAAGGGTTCTACAACCGCTATAACAGGGACTGCTGCTCAGCACGAAGGAAACGATGGCGGATCGGGTCTGTGCATGACATCATCCGATCATCACGAAATAGCTATCTTCTGCAGAATCTTGTTGATCCTCGCTGATCCCATAGATCCCGTCAGCAAAGCTGTCAGGTCCTCCAGTTTTACTTGGACCACGCGCGAAACGGACACCTCTGGCATGGCGCGAAGGATGTCAAGGCCGAAGATCCGGACCAGAAGCTCGAACTTGCGCCCCCCTTTGTAAACGTTTCTTGAATGCTGTCCTAGCTGCTGCATTCGCCATCGCCGTTCGGAATGCTGATTCCTCGCAAAGACGCTCAAAGCTCAAGGCCTGCTCCGTTCGTGGGTGATGTAGGACCGTGCTATCTGTCGTGCGTCGCAGCTTTAAAGTTCTGTCAGCAGATAATCTAGCGTGTTACCGGAAGGAACGCTGACTTCGGTGAAGGCATTGAAAGAAATACCCAGCTTGTAGTACTCGGTATTGATCGCCATAGATATCCCGTTGACCCGTCCATCGAGCATCTCCAGGCGATTGAAGTGATGTATGATACTCTCTGCCAGGCTCCGAGTCCGCGACGACATAAAGATATCGTGGTCGACGGACCGAAGCGCTTGACCGGCTTTGCTATGCTCAAAGTGTTCGTTTCCGACGCTGACGGCCTGGAGCGGGTCCCCGTGAGTCCATGCATCACGAGCCTTGAGCGCGTCGAGAAGAGCTAGTACCTATTGCGCTTTGGTACCACTTGATCTGAGATATTGTCCGAGCCCGTTGTGCTGGAAGGGTGAATCCTCTCGCGGTTTTGGAGGCGAGGTATCTGTACTTGAACCCTCGTCTTCGCCAAGAACGATCTGAAGTTGGATACGCACTGACACGACTTGACGATCTTACCTCGTAATGTTGGTCAATGATGTTGATGACCATCCGGGGAGCCCAGGCTTCTTGCAACAGACCGTTCTCCGCAAAACCGGTTATAAGAGCCAGATGCAGTAGAGATGCGTTGTGAGCGATACGTCCAGCGTCATCACTCGAGAGAAGGCGATTGATGTACCGCATCAGCTCGGGAAGATAAGGGACGTTCTTTTGGAAATCTTGTTGTGCGGGTTGGATCCGAGTGCGGTTCAGTGCAGAATCGGAGAAGAAGCTTTGTCCAAAGCTAGCGATACCAGCGGAGCTAGACGTGCCATGAGGATTCGATTTTGATGTCTATGTTATATGGTGGAAGCGGACTGCGTCGTACATCACTCATTCGTCGATTTCGAAACTGTTACAAGTGGGTGGAAAAGCGATGCATGAACTCGGCTGATCTAGCCGCAGTCTTATGCAACACTGCACAACATGTCATCCGTTCTGCTCCATCCCGTGCGGGTACCTGATAGCATCCGCATTGCTACTCTGAGAGCGACCTACGACTCTCCCGGCGTAACGAAACTGTCCGCCACTCTGTCATGGATGCGCTTGGGTTGCCACAAGACCGCTACAAGCGAGTGAAGAAGGATTACCTGGACGACCTCGGGAGGCATGATGCGAACTCGGTGAGTCTCGTTTTTTCGACAGATTTATAGGTCCTCATGCCAGTCGATGTCGGTTCCAGGCTATATCGATGTGGCATACTGGGGCGTGGAAGGAATAGTTCGACTGATCTGTTGGTTTAGAGGCTTTCTGGGTCGCGACCTCCCGAATGATAATGAGATGAGATGCATGTATGCGCCATCAAGAACGGAACCTTCCCTGTGTCCTGTTGACTCTCTCGACACGGGAGTATCTTCGGAGCACGCGAGGGATACTCACATTGCAGTGGCTGTGTAGACATCCGATGCTGTACTCCCTCTCTGGCCAAAATTGCGACTACTTCTGCATCGAAAAATTCAATGCAAAGGACAGATATATGACAACATCGCAGTAACGGTACTGAAGGGGTGAAGGTGCACGGAACAGGACTATGCAGGATACAAAGCGGAAAGATGTCGCGAGACAATCAATCGTTGGATTTGTGAGGTACCCTCGTCTAAACCACAATGGTCAGAGGGGTGAGCGGCGGAGCAGAATGACGGACATAGTTCATAGATCTTCGCGTCTCGGTATAATTTCTCCATAGGCATTTCCGTATTGAATCCCGCCCCGCCATAGACTGAGGATCGTCAAAACCTTCCTTACACGTTATTTTCTGCTGCTCACCCTGTAAACCAAGGTTGGCGTTCTCCACCGCGGCTCTGCTCGCGAAAGCCTTCGCTATTGAAGCGTAGAAAGCTGATCATCGACGCCTTCAACCCCAGCCATGATAGTTTCGAAAGCGACATACTGTTCCTCTCTCCGCTGTCCTTCGCCCAAGCTGCTCGCCATACCAAACCTCTTGCCGCCTCTACTGCGATCGCCATGTCCGCGAGCATGAAGGCCACACCTTGATGATTGATAATCGGCTGACCCATGGTCTATACTACAGTCAGCGATACCACGGAAGAGCCTGAATGCATTAACATGTCGATCCTGCGCGTACTTTGTGGCTTCCTCTAATGCACGTTGAGCGAGTCCCACAGCTGCGGCTGCAATGAGGGGCCGCGTGATGTCGAAAGCCTTCATCGCAACTAACCGGGAACTGTTGTGAGACGCGCACTGGCGCGCTTCATTCAGACTTACTCTTGAAACCCTCTCCCGGTGATCCCAGCACATTTTCGCTCGGGACAACGACATCCTGAAAGGTGACCATCCTGGTATCAGAACACCTTTGTCCTGGTATATCCTCAATCTACCACTCTGGAAAGTCGAGGACCGACCGACCCATATTTATCTCCTTCTTCCCAAGGAGAATGCCCGGCGAGTCTGCGTCGACAACGAACCCTGTCATGCCCTTCGACGCAGATGCGGAGGGATCGGTAATTGCGAGAACAAACTGTCTTGCGAATGAGCCGAGTTCTCGGTAGCTATGTGTCAAGTAGCTCACAAACCAGTTAGCGTGACCGGCATTGGTACTATACCGCACAGAATTTAGCTACAGCAGACAGTGAACAGGTCAGACGTACATCCACATCTTGCTGCCATTCAACACCCAATCATCTCCTTTCTTCACCGCTTTGGTTTTGATGCCGGCTACATCGGAGCCGGCCCCAGGCTCAGTCTGACGAAGCGATCCATCAGTAGCAAAAAGTTTTCCGACAGATAGACCCACCACGCAGTAGGCGGCCATCAAGGGCTCCTCAGTCATCCGTCCCAGATACTTTTGCTTCGTTTGGTTTGACGCTGCGACGATAAGAGGTGCTTCTGCGAGGCCGTTGGCTGGGAGTCGTCAGTAAACCAGTCCACATGAGAGAGTCGCGCCGCACCCTCCATCGCGGTTTGAATCCCCGAACATCCAAATGCCAATGATTCGGATACCAGTGCACATTCCATCAATCCTAATTCAGGTCCTCCAAACTCCATCGAAGTTCAGCCATGTACCTTCGAAGCAGCTGCAACTCACAGCCTCCGGAATGTGAATGTTGAGAAGGCCCAATGAATGCGCCTCTTTCAAGATGGGCCAAGGGTAAGCCATGGTCCGGTCATACTCTGCTGCGACGGGAATGATGCTTTCTCGTGAGAAGCGCATGGCGAGATCTAGAAGCTGTTTAGCTCCGAATCCAATACTCCCTAGACATATTCACCCTGGATTCCCCTCTGCTCCTCACTCAAGCCGAAGCTGACCGCTAAACGCACGGTATGAGCCTCTTCAAAAAGTTAAAGACTGTGTCGCCCAACTCACGACCCCCAGTCCCAGCCGCAGGTGTCGCGAAACCACGATGATGGACGGCGTTCAGCTGGTGACGAAGGTAGCCTATATTGACAAATCTTGACCTTTTCATGTCGAATCGGACCCTGTCAGATTGTTTTATCGCGTTCGCGAATGCGGAGCGAATCGTCCGGTTTCCCACTTGTTTAGAGCCCAAAGAGATGTTTCAGATCGGACCGTCAGATCCGTCAAAACATTGCCTGAGACTGGTCCGCATCCGGATTGCCGGATCGCGCCTTGAAAATGATTTTCGATTTCAAGAGAGGAAAGTGATTAACGAGCCTATTTCAGGCGCGCCGGTGGAGGTTCTCCGCGTACGAGCGCGGGTCTTGCATCTATTACGCTGATAAACTGAACCAGACAGTATCTCTCCGACATTGAAGTAGGTGACACTAGAGTATCTCTTACGACACCAAGTGAGATATGGTGAATGCTGTCGAGCCCATCAGCAAGAAACCGAAGCTCGAACCGAACGGTCATGCGCCGCTCAATAAGCAGCAGAGCTTCTCCGAAGTGCTACAACAACTCGAGGCGGAGGAAGATGTCAAGGGCGGTGAGTGGCATTCATCGCTTCATCCCCCGTTGGCATGATCAGCGTGTTGAGCGCTGAGACGGAACTTCTACAGACCACATCGAGACATCGGCTGCTTGGCCACGACCTCCTGCATCTCGGTTGAACCCTAAAACCGATTCTATCGGTACATTGTGCCTCGATTCGTGGTCGACCGCTGCTGATGCCGCTCAAGCTTTCCAACAGATCGAGATTGAAGAGGCTTATGAGCCCAAGCATGGACCTTCACTACGGCTCTTTGGGGTCAATCAGAACGGCAACTCCGTCCTTGCCCATGTCCATGGCTTCAAGCCCTACTTCTACATCGCGGCGCCAAGCGGATTCCTAAATAAGGACCTGGAGCCATTGAAGGATACTATCAACGTGAGTTAATCATACTCCACAGAGGCATCTGGCTGAAAGTACGTCAGTCTACGGTCGCCGCCCCAATACCTCCCGTCACCCACTGTGCCATCTTCAACCGGAAATCTCTCTGGGGCTATCGTGGTGACGAGATGGTGCCATTCATCAAAATCACTTGTTCAGATCAGAAAAACATGCCAAAGGTGAAAGGTCAGTCGCCATTCTGGAAAGTTGGCAAGTCTGACTTGAGTCAGGGGCTTTCGAACGGGGACAAATCGAATTCAATGGACTGTTCCCCCCGGAGATTTTGACGTACGAGAGCAACATAGCATATACCATGCGGTTCATGATCGACACAAAAGCCCGTCTTTCATCATTTCTGCAGGCGTTGCTGATGGGTGGAAACAGGTTGTCGGGATGAACTGGGTGGAAATTAAGGGCGACAAGTATGAGCTTATGGAAGGCAAGGACAAGCGGTCGCTGTGCCAGATCGAGGTGGCCTGCAAGCGAGTCTGATTCTTCCCTATCCTGTCAAGGCAGCAATTGACGTCCTGCGCCGCTTTCAGTTATAAGGATCTGATATCGCATGCTCCGGAGGGAGATTGGCTGAAAATCGCGCCTTTACGGATCCTGAGCTTCGATATCGAGTGTGCCGGGCGAAAGGGAATCTTTCCGGAAGCGCATGTCGATCCGGTCATCCAAATCGCGGCCATGGTCACTCGGCAAGGTATGGTTCGCTATGACCTTCGGCAACTATATTGACCAATGTAGGCGAGTCAAAGCCATTCGTACGTAACGTCTTCACCCTCAACACGTGCGCCCACATCGTCGGATCACAAGTCCTCGAATTCAAGGATGAACGGCAACTACTCCTCGAGTGGCGAAAGTTTGTCGAGAAGGCGGATCCGGACGTGATCATTGGATACAACATCTCCAATTTCGATCTGCCTTATCTTTTGGATCGAGCGAGAGCATTGAAAGTCCCAGAGTTCGGATACCTTGGCCGCCTCGTCGGTAGGTCAGGCTGCCGTTAAGCGTTTCCGGCTGACTTGATCTGCAGGCATCAAAACCGAGGTCAAGGATACCCATTTCTCTTCCAAAGCCTACGGTCAGCGAGATTCAAAAGCGGTGAACATGGAAGGTCGATTACAGCTCGACATTCTACAAGTCATGCAGCGAGATTATAAGCTGAGAAGCTATACTCTCAATGCTGTTTGCGCCCAATTTCTTGGAGAGCAAAAGGAAGACGTCCACCACTCGATCATTACCGAGTTGCAGAATGGTACCGCAGACTCGCGCCGGCGTTTAGCAGTCTATTGTCTGAAGGTACGGCAATCGTATGCCGAAGATGTGCTGGCTGAAATATTGCGCAAAGGATGCCTACCTTCCGCAGCGATTGATGGACAAGCTTATGTGTTTCGTCAACTACACCGAAATGGCGAGAGTCACTGGGGTCCCCTTCAATTACCTCTTGTCCAGAGGCCAGCAAATCAAAGTCGTCTCCCAGCTGTTTCGAAGCGCCGGAGAAGCTGGATACATCATTCCTGCTCTGAAGAGTGAAGGGACAGACGAGCAGTACGAAGGTGCCACCGTCATCGAGCCTACGAAGGGCTTCTACGATGTGCCGATCGCGACGCTCGACTTCGCTTCACTATACCCCTCGATCATGCAGGCACACAATCTATGCTACACGACCTTGCTCGACAAGCAGACAATTGAGAGGCTCAACCTAGTGGAGGGAGAAGATTATGTACATACTCCAAATAATGGCAAGTTTTATCCCTTTTGAAGTGCCGCCGCGCTCTTACGAGAAACCCGTAGACTACTTCGCGACTGCTAAACGGCGGAAAGGGCTGCTTCCCTTCATCCTCGAGAACCTGCTCGCTGCACGTAAGCGCGCGAAGCAGGACCTGAAGGTCGAAAAGGACCCGTTCAAGCGGGCTGTGCTTGATGGTCGACAACTCGCACTGAAGATCAGTGCCAATTCGGTTTACGGTTTTACTGGGGCGACGGTCGGGAAGCTTCCATGTCTGGCCATTTCGTCTAGTACCACGGCGTATGGTCGGCAGATGATCGAATTCACCAAACAGGAGGTTGAGAGCGAGTACTCAGCGAAGAACGGCTACGATCACGACGCGAAAGTCATCTATGGCGATACGGACTCTGTAATGGTCAGGTTTGGCTGCCCCGACCTACCGACTGCAATGCGATTAGGTGAGTGCAGTGACCTGGTCTCAAGCTGACTACGGGCGAAGGTGCCGAAGCGGCGGACCTAGTGTCAGCGAAGTTTATAAAGCCAATCAAGCTCGAGTTCGAGAAGGTTTACTTTCCATACCTCCTCATTAGCAAGAAGCGGTACGCCGGGCTATATTGGACGAAACCGGAAAAATATGACAAGATGGATACAAAGGGGATTGAGGTGCGTCTAAGTGCTTTTGAACAGGCCTATACTGACTGCGACCTAGACAGTGCGACGAGACAATTGTCGGCTTGTGTCCACTGTCATTGAGACGTGCCTATTCAAGATGCTCATCGACCGGGACGTCCAAGGCGCGGAGGAGTGCGTGCGTTTCATAAATTATCCATTTCTACAGCTGACTCGATCCTATAGTTACGTCAAGCAGACAATAGCGGATCTCCTGCAGAACAAGATCGACATGTCTCAGCTCGTGATTACCAAAGCATTAGCAAAAGCGGGTGAATGACCACCGCCCGATTGAGAGGCCGCCCCTTACGCGCTCAGACTATTCGGCAAAACAGGCACATGTTGAGTTGGCGGAACGGATGAGGAAGCGAGACGCAGGCTCTGCTCCAGCTCTGGGCGATCGTGTCGCTTATGTGATCATCAAGGGCACCAAAGGTACGTCGAGTGATATTTACACGTCGCCACGATCCCGTGATTGACGGCAAGTAGGGGCTGCTGCGTATGAGAAATCGGAAGATCCACTCTACGTCCTCGAGCATAACGTCCCCATCGATACACGGTACTATCTTGACAATCAGCTCTCCAAGCCCCTCCTGAGGATATTCGAGCCAATCATGGGCGAGAAGGCGGGCAGTCTGCGTGCGTTCAGGTCTTTTCCGAGACCTTGCCTCCTTGCTGAAATTGGATCAGTTGCTGGCGAGCACACCCGGACAATCCAGATTGCTACGCCCACGATCGGGGGTTTGATGAAATTTGCAGTGAAAACTGTGACCTGTTTGGGCTGCAGAACGCCTTTAAAGAGCAACAAGGGTGTCTTTGTCGTTTCAGGATGTTTGAGCCCATTAACGATCTCCAGAGGGCGCCGTCTGTGAAAACTGCCGACCAAAGCTGCCAGAATTGTACCAGAAGCAGGTAATACGCTTACATGAGACACAAGGATAGTCTGACGTGTACTTAGGTCGCCCAAACTTCTTTGCTTCAGATCGATTTCGCCCGATTATGGACCCAGTGCCAGCGTTGTCAGGGCTCGCTCCATCAGGTCAGACTTAGCTCTGCCTATATTGACCCCGCTTACATCCTCACAGGACGTAATCTGCACCTCAGCAGACTGTCCTATCTACTACCGCAGAACAGCGCGGCAAAAGGAGGTGACAGCTTCTGTAATTCAGCTCGACCGGTTTGAGAAGGAAGTTACTTGGTGATGGCGATCACTCAGGATGATTTGATACCTTGTGCATCGATAATCGCCGCATAGATACCCATATACGACCCATATGAGACGACATGCATTGCAGCGATGACCTCACATGACTACAGCTCCTGCAAAGCCTGTCCGACCGAAGCGAACCCAACCGGTATTGCCAGAGTCATTGACAGCCACGATCAGTGCGCGATCACCATTCCGTAACGCGCCCATGGGGTTGCCGTGTGGTTTTGGTGCTGGAGGAAGTCGCTTCCATCCTAGGCGCTCGAGAAGAGATACGGAGGGGCGGTCTGGATCGTTGTGGGGTCGAGCAGGAGGCTTGCGCCCATACTGCGGACCGACCTTCTTCACAGGGCCCGTCGGTTCGTCGGGCAGCTCGTCAAACACTTCAGCAAGCTGATGGATCGTTGGGAGGGGTACAATCCGGGCTCTGATATGGTGTCAGATCTTCCTCTCGGTACCAAGCTCTAGCATCGACTGCATGCCCGCTCGAAGAGGGAATCAGTCCACTCACTCGACCACGGCAATTATATAGTCCGGTTTCTGTCGCTCTATTCCCTCGGTACTCCCTTTGTCCCAATTCGCCTTCGACCATGGCGTCGCAGGTTTCCAAACATTCCAGAAAGGTAGGTACGGGTTCGTCAGGAGCGCATCAAAAGTCGAGTCTGTGTAGGGAGCGGGTGGACGGGATGGCAGCGGCTGGGAGTGGGTTGTGGGGATGATGCGGAGATGTGCGAAGAGGGATGCTGTTTCAAGTTCAGCAACGGCCGTGACAGGTAAAGCGGACAAACGGTATGAAGTCCCTTGCCAAGACCGGAGTAGCGTTCCTGCAGAGAGTAGGGTATCGGACGGTTTGAGATGAAGGCTGAGCCTTGTTTGTCCTATGGCTCTTGCAAAGGGTCGTACGCCGCGTCCGAGGCTTTTGACGAGTCCAGCGATCCATTGAGGTATACTCATCCACCACGTCCTGAATGGTGGTAATCTCATGTCCTGCTCGTGGATTCGCCTCGATCTTGATGGGGTCGCTGTCTCGGTGAAATGGGCTGGGAGAAATGGGCGGGTACGCTGGACGGTGTATCCCAGCCGTTTGAGGTAGGCATAGGCCTATACCTGTCATTACCCGTTCTTCGGGCTCAGGAGAGTCGCGTACCTGATACCTCTCCCAACTCAGCCCATCCTTCCCAATGAACGCCGCGAATCCGTCCATGACGCCCAACTCGACCGCTCCACCCACACCATACTCCTCATCTTTCCACTCTCCAACCCCTTCCCGCTCGTCTGTCTCTGTCACCGCCTCATCCCCGACCCAGATTTGCAGACTGCCTCTTTCGAGAAGGTAAAGCGCTTCCTCTGGGAGGAGCTCAATACGTCCTTTCGCTCGTCTCGATGACGATTGTGAACGAACGGTGATTCCCATTGAATCCATGAGATGACCCCGGACAATCAGCGTTCGAGGGTACGGCGAGGACGAGGTCAGTAGGGCGTGCGACATCGATTTGCTGAAATCCATCTCAGCGCAATGATCTTGTGGAAACTACCATTCACATGCCTTCCACCCCCTCGCACACCTGCAAGCGCGTTGAAGAGCGCTTCCCGACTCCGCTGAAGCATCATCTCCTGTAGGTTCACCGTCTCTTTCAAGGGCTCAAAATCCTTCTCGCCTCGTTTCGGGACAGTGATTCTTGCTCGAGAGGATTTTCCACTACCACAAGGTCGATGCTGAACCTTGCTATGGGTTCCGTAAGAGTCTCGTGATGATGGGATGAACCGCTGAGAATGAAGACGAACTCTGCGAAAGCTTGGATGAGCTTGATGTCCAACCGGTCCTCTTCGCCTCCTTCATCTCCTTCCTCGGACGCAACCTGTTGACCCGGAGAGGACGGTCCCGGGATCGAGAAATTGATACGAAAATCATCGCTTTCTTCGGTTGGGAGCTCTGTTTCAGGTGAGGGCGATTCGGGTCGGGAACGGCTGGGACCGTGAGGTGAGGGTATGGATGCAGACATGACGCCATCAAGCTGAGATCGATCTTCACTTCGTCCCCAGCTCGTGATGATTTTGAGAATCAGAACGCGACCTATTCGACTCGAACGGTTTTGGGTCGGCAAAAGACAAGGTCAACCAAAAGAAAGCAGAGCAGAGTTTCCGTCGGAAATATACGTCAAAACTGCTCTCATCCTCTCTTCTTGGGAAGTTTCATTTTTCGAGTGCCACGCGAACTCCCAAACCCTCCCATAATTTAGAGACAACGCTGTCATCCTCCTCACCCATCCCATTCGCAGCCACCAATACAAACTGCTGATGGGCCGCCGCGGCGAGCCACACTGGCGTGCTCGTTCGTTTCGCCTCGGCCAGGACGATCGCGAGATCCTTCACAAAGGAGTCCGTAGCAGAGTAGACCGGAGGCTTCGAGGTCAGCATCCTGGGGACTCCTGGTAGTCACATCATCAGTCCGAAAGCGACGAAGAACAGCAGGAACGGATCGCACGGTCGATCATCATGTAGCTGGCAGCGGCACCCCGGGAGACAACGGCAAAGACCGCGTTCAAGTCCATTCCCTTTCTGCTGGCGAAAGCGAGCGCTTCGGCCGCGGCGCAAAGGTGAATCCCAGACAAGAGCTGATTGACGGCCATGACTTTCGATCCGGATCCAACGCCGCCGGCTACACAAAGTATCAGAATCCTTCTTCCAAGAATGAGTCAGTTGACTTACGGATGAAGTGGAGATTCGTGGCATGAAGAGCTCGGGTCGACATAGCTTGCAGGACTGAGCATGCCTTCGAAAGTGCAGCGGATTCGCCCGAAGCCATTATTACCAGATCGCCTTGCAATGCACGAGTTGGATCGCCAGACACGGGAGCGTCGACCAGCTGCTGCCCTCGTCCTGCCCGATCGAGAAGAGACTGAATGCGGATCGCAGAGAACGGCGCCATCGTAGAGCAGATGACGATAGTGCTACCCTCAGCCAGGACTGAGATTACGAGTCAGGTGTATACGAACAGAGTTAGGCGTACCTGTAGATATTCCAGACGTCCCGTCTCCTCCGAACAGCAGCGCTTCCGCTTGTTGCGCCGTATTCAGCGTCATCACCACCAGCCCCGCGCCACTTGCCGCACTGGCAATATCCCTGCATACTTTCCCACCCGCCTTCGTGAAGGCATCGATGGCGCTGGATTCGGTATCGAATCCTGTCACCTCCACCCCAGACTCCTGCACAGCCAAGGCCATCGCTGATCCTATCGTCCCGAGGCCCACAAATAGCACCTTCCGTGCTATGCCAGTAGATTGTATGTCCAGCTCCTTCGCTTTCTCGATCTCCTCCTCCTCAGTACCCGTCTCGAGGAGTGGTTCTCCCCCGTACCGCTGCCATAGATTGACTATCCGCCCATCATCCTCCTTTGCCATCCCGGCACCAAGGGCTGAGGTGAAGACCTGCTCGGCGACGCCGCACATGGGAAGGGGGAAGGAGTTGAGCCGAGCCTCATCCATCACGATTCCGATATCTTTGGCAATGATCGTCATGGCCGATTTCGGGATACCATCATTGCGAAGCTGCCAAGGCACTCGGTGCCCAACTGAACGCACGATCAGCAATCCTGCGATAGACAGCAGGCTTCACGCACACATGAAGCTATTACCGCTAGCAGTAAGGATGGCGTTATAAAGCATTCTCGGGTTCAGTCCTAATGCTTTGGCGAACGCCATCGACTCCCTACGGGCAACCGTGAGCGCTCAAGACCCAATTCTAGCCAGAGTCTGCGCACCCAGTAACGCAGATCTGAATGGCGCAGAACACTTGGTTGATGAGCTTGAAATCGCTAGCGACACCGACAGCCTCGCCGACCAGCGTGAGCTGTCCCTCAGGTTGGCGAGTAAGCGCGTCCAGAACTGGTTGAGCGGTACTGATGGCCAAAGATGTGCCAGACACCATGATGGTCAAAGTTCCCAATGCAGCGCGCGTGGATCCTCCAGATACAGGAGAGTCGCACAGCTTCGCCTCCATCAGTACCTCGTTTGAAGCGTCTCAGAGAGAACGACTCACCCCGATGCCTTTTCCCAGTGCGTCGAGTCGCTGCCGAATGGTGACAAGGAAACTCGGCGGGACCGTCGAGAAGCAGATGATACTCGCACCCTCCGCGAGTTCTACAGTCCTCCGCCATCAGATCTTGTTTGGTGATCAGACTGAAGATGTACCATCCGCTACACCTCCGGCGCCGAAGAGCACATCCTCCACCTGTATAGCGTTCACGACCATCAACCCGAGCACTTTCACTCCAGTCGCCGCTTCTCGTGGAGTCCTGGCTGCGGTCGCACCGCTCTTGACCGCTGCAGCGAGAGACGGGGCGTATACGTCGTACGCTTTGACTGGGAAGCCTTGCTTCGACAAGCTCTACGGAAGAGGACGAGTTCAGGATGGATAGGATTGGATCAGGTATGGACACGTACTGTGGCCATGCCGGAGCCCATTGCACCGAGGCCAATCCATCCTACGGGGACATGTGTAGCAGTCAACATGGTGACAGTCAGAGGTACAGTTGTTTCAGCGATTCCAGAAATGTATATTCAATATAGCCGAACTCCATCGGCTGAACCAGCAACATCACTTTCCCGTTCATCCGGGCCGGGTGGACCGGTTCCTGATGTCTGCCAGTTAATGAGAGAGAAGCAGACCAGATGCATAGTGTCCGTCATCAAGTCATACGAAGCGAGATCGTCACGGGGACTACACGTCGATAGGTGCTCTTCACCTCGTTTTTCTCCCGCTGGCCGAATCTAGTAGTGATTCCCATACTGCCCTTGCCCGTTGCCGTATCCGGTGCCATATTGTTGTTGTTGTTGTGCGTACTGGGCAGCTGGACCGGTGTAACTTTGATAGTAGGAATTACCGCCATATCCGCCAACAAGCGATCCGCCAGCACCCCGGAAAGCGGACTGAGTGTCGTCCTCCACGTATTCCGGGTTCGACTAAGAAGGTTAGCAAACGACATACATAATGATAGTATCAAGCTTACGGAGAGAAGAGGGTCTTTGACTTCCCATACTGCTTGCTTCGATCCAACAGAAAACTCGAGATCCTCCTTAGTAATCGCTAAAAAGATCAAATTCATCAGCTATGACTGGGCTCCTCCCCAAGTGAAACGCACAATCCCAGAATTTGTAGACCTGGAAGGGAGAGGTAGCTGTCAGCTGATAGTTAGTGAGTTCAAAAAGGATTCACCATCATGACCGCCAGGAGCATACAGAGTGTGAAGAAGAATACTCCGTCAATGTAATGAGAGACTGCGTCGCATATTTGCGTGCTGAAGGCGAAAAGCAGAACGCATCCGATGATGTAGAAGGCGGTTCCGAAAATGATATCACCGAGAACCCATCGGTCGTCGAGAGTACGGAGAACGAGGACGAGTTGCGACACGACGTAGACGACGACGCAGATTGCGGGGAATATGAGATAGGTGACGAAAAGGCCGACGGGTTTGGCGTAGTTGAATATGGTGATGTTTTGGAAGGTCGCCACAGCGATGAAAAAGCAGACGCCCCAAACAACAAGGCTCGATAGCCGAAGGAACTGTATGGCATCAGTGATGGTCATACATCTTGGGATTGAGCGACAAACCCAGAGACTCATCGGTGTTCCGTCCTCGTACAGCTGAAATCCGACGAAGCCGTTGATGAGAATACACCAGTAAAGCGCAGCGAGAGCTCCAGCATATACCGCTGCGAACCACTGTGATCGTCTCAGCACTGTGGCCTGGGGGGCCTATACTCTGACTCACCGGATATACTGCATGGGCAGTAGGAATGATGGCCGAGTCGAGGAAGATTGCGAGCAGTTCGACAAACATGTACATGTAAAAGAATAGGACGATCTCCTTTCTCCCGACGGCGGTGTACTTGGATCGAACGTGGAAGAGCATGATGGTTGTCATACCAAGGGCGGCGATGTGGACGAAACATGTTGCTGCAAACGAGGTCAGCCATAATGCAGCGCCTCGCTACGTCCAGCCTTCCGCTGCTTCGACGGCATCGAAGTTTTGACAGACTGACTGCGCGGAGGTAAATCGAGATGGAGTATGACTCACCAGGCTGGAAGATGACCTGACTCCCCAATTGCACATTCCGACTGTAGCACGTTGGCATCACTCCCAATCCCGTGCCCATGAGTGGGCAGATGGTGAGAGCCGCCCGCTCGCATATGTATTCGAAGTGACCGAACTTGAAGGCCGTCATGTCGGATGAAGTCTGATGATGGAAGAAGGGATTCAAAGGGGATCGGGGTAGAGAGGAGAGGGATCAGAATGGCGCGTCACCAGTCCCTTTGTGTACCCGGCTGACTCCTCGTTGTGACTGTCACTTGGAAGGTTGAGAGTACTGGCAGACGAAGAGTGCGAAGTCAATTGATAACCGGCGGCCAAGGGATGTAGCTCAGATCCTCTTGCTGCAAAGGACAAAGGTAAATAGCGGAATAACGAAGGGGCAGTGCGGTTTGGACCCTGAACAGATTTATATCTTTATTTCCCACCCACCTTTAAATTCAAGGCGTATGCCAATTTCACTTGACCTCAGCTGTTTCCCATCTTTCCCTCTTTTCCCTCATCAACATGGCCGATGACAGTGTCCCTCTCCCCTTTCCAAATCTCAAAGTTACACAATGGTACTTTCAGATGACGAAAATCGATCGACTGAAGGAAGAAGCGAGCTCTTCGTACTGGAAAGCTGTTGAGGCGGATGGTGAGTTTGACAAGCTCTTCTCCCGTCGGTGGGATGACTCATGCCCTCAGAGATGGCTCCATACCTTCGATCTGTCGATTCGACAAACACGGAGCTGCTGGATGCACTTGGCGAGAAGAATACGAAGGAGTTGACTGGTATCGAGGACAAGCTGAAAGATGCCGAGGAGAATCTGGGAGAGAGTGAGATCTCGGAGCTATTGAGATCAAAAGCAATGTATCTCTGTCGGATAGGGGATAAAGTGGGTCGAATCAATCTCGCAAGTCTCAAATTTGACAGCAATGTCGCAGGACAAGGCAATCGCTGCATTGGACATGGCTTTAGAGAAAACAGCGGGCGTAGGCGCACGGATAGATCTTATCCTCGCCAAAGTCCGAATGGGACTGTTCTACTCCGATGTCGAGCTCGTCACCGCCAACATCGTCCAAGCCACCGGGTCAGTTCCCTGCTCTCCCCTCTTCTTGATATCCTTGTGCTCATGGTGTCAGCCTAATCGATTCTGGAGGTGATTGGGACCGACGGAATCGACTGAAAGTCTATCGTGCCGTCCACCATCTATCTATCCGTGACTTCAAGGAGGCTGCGGATCTCCTCATCGACTCGCTCTCCACCTTTACCGCGAACGAACTCATGGAGTACGAGGAGTTTGTCGCCCTCACAGTCCTTGCAGCAGGTGTCGGTTGCGATCGGAAAGGGATCAAGACAAAAGTGTGTCGCCTCATCTATGGTCAGGCTCCTAGTGCTGACAAGCTTAGATCCTCGCGAGTTCCGAAGTAACCGGTTGCCTCTCCTCCATTCCTCACCTCGCCAGCATGACCGACTCCCTTCACAAATCGAATTACGCCCAGCTCTTCCTCTCCCTCGCCGAAGTCGAAAACACCTACCTCCTTACCAACCCTTGGCTCTCCCCTCATGCACGATACTACGTCCGGGAAATGCGAATAAAGGCCTACATGCAGCTACTGGAGAGTTATCGCAGCTTGACACTTGAGAGGATGTGCCGGAGTTTCGGGGTCAGTGAGGCCTTCATGGATCGGGATCTTTCGAGATTTATCGCCAGCGGAAGGATCGCATGTACTATCGACAAGGTCAGCGGGATCATTACGACGAACAAATTGGCGAGTCAGAATAAGACCGCGGTGTATGAGCAGGTGGTCAAACAAGGGGATATTTTGTTGAGCGGTGAGTTCCGGTTTCGAGGAGTTTACAGTCCTTGACATTCGGGTCGCAGATATCCAGAAATTGCATCGTGTTGTGGGATGAGGTGGGCAGGGACGTAAATTGAACAGGGCTCCGCAGAGCCGTAGGGCGTGCCGAGAGAGAGGCGACCAAAAATCACATGCACAGCATCACAGCGAGCGCTATAGCGTTGATTTGGTCACGTGCAAAGATTCTGCAACCTCCACGTCGAAGATCCACTCGAAGCCAGAGTTGCAAACCAGCCTAAAGAGGATGTCGTCTCGCATCAGATATGGGCATCCTCCACCTACGCTATCGACCGTGACAATTCTCCCCGTTGCAATACTCCTCATCATCCACCCGCTCCTTCCCCTCCTACTACCATCATCTCTCCTCGCTCCCCTTCCACCTCAACCTTCCTTCCCGGCCCTCCAGGCGAATCTCGGCTTTTCCCTTCTCGCTTTTCTCGGAGCAGTATGGGCAGTCCCTTTTGTCGGAGAAGCGTTTGTGAACAAGGGTTTGAGAGGAAGGGATCTATGCAAGCCTGGAGGGCGAACTTCAGGTCCTTGGGTGTACGTACAATCTATTTTTGAGAGACATTGAGCTGATGAATCCCGTCAGTCCGGAATGCCTGGGATTACCTGTAGCATGCTGGTATATCGGCTTAATGATGCTCTTCATCCCATTCGCCTTCTCCCACCTCTTCACACAACATAGCAGACACGAGGTTGGACGCGAGACGTTCCCTCAAGGCGAGGTGCGCGAGTGTTTCTCATCGATTACTTAAAGTAGCTGACTTGAGCCAGCTGACGCTCTACCTTTCTTCACTATTGAGTCTCCTCACCGCGACGCTGCTCGGCTTCGTAGACGACCTCTTCGATATCCGATGGCGACATAAGCTTCCTATTCCCTTAATAGCGGCGGTACCCACGTTACTCGTCTACTATTCCGAAGCGGGTCTCACTTCGGTAGTGCTCCCTGGTGGACTGGGGAACTGGCTACGATCTCTAGGACTGTGGGGTTGGGCTGGATCAAAGGTCGTCAACCTCGGTATGCAAGGCCTTCTCTATAAGCTCCATGTACTGATGAATCCAGGTCCGCTGTATTACATCTACCTCATCCTCCTGCCCACCTTCACCACCAATTCCTTCAATATCCTTGCCGGCATCAATGGGGTTGAAGCTATACAGGCATTCGTTATCGCTCTTTCGGTCGCATTCAACGACCTTCTCTTCCTTCCCATATGGCCTCGATCGCTCCTGATTGCGCTCGGTGGAATCGGCAATCCGCATGAGGGGAGAATGCTGGAATGGGCCGCCGGAGAGGTGGTCAAGAGGCACCTGATGAGCTTTTACTTCATGGCGCCGCTTGTAGGTGTCTGCGCTGGGTTCCTCTGGCACAATTGGTGAGTAGTACCTACCTCGCAAGAAAGCTTCGCCAACTGGTTGTCCTAGGTATCCGGCCAAGGCATTTCCTGGCGATACGTTCTGCTACTTTACCGGCATGGCTTTCTCAGCAGTCGCCATACAAGGACACTTCAGCAAGACCCTCGTCCTATTCTTCATCCCTCAGGTATTCAACTTCATCCTTTCATGTCCGCAGCTGTTCGGCCTCGTTGCGTGTCCGCGTCATCGTCTTCCCGCGTAAACAAATCCCAGCTCTCATGTGTGAGCTGACGAGGGGCAGATTCAACACCGAGACAGGGCTCTTGGAACCGAGCTCGACGATGTTCGAAAGAGCTCCACCCATGCGGACGAGAATTGCGCTCGAGGTTCTTGAGTGGCTCCGACTAGTCCGACTTGATCGCCTCGAGCCGACTGAGAGCAGCAAATCGAATGGCATCTCGAGCCATGCGTCGAGGCCGAGGCGAGGTCAAATCATATCTTCAACCAATCTGACCATTCTCAACTTCCTCCTCGTCCACTTCGGGCCATTACACGAGCGGACCCTTTGTCTCCTAGTAGGGGGGATACAGGTGGCATGCAGCGTACTCGCTTTTGGAGTGCGGTATGGTATTGGCGCTTGGGTCTATGGCGGGGAACGGAGATGATATCATGCATATGCTATGCTCAAGACTAGCATCGACCTTTTCACCCGTGCTATCGCTCGAAGCGCATGTTGTAACCCCCTCCTTCCTGCTGATCGAACTTGAACATATCCGTGCTCAAGCCGAACTTCCCCAGGATTCCATTCCCCAGCTCCTTCAGCTTCCCCAGCATCTCGTCCTTCTCCTTCTCCTGCTGAACTTTGATGCGCGATGGGAGCGAGCTGAGGGCGCGCCTGATGGCGAGTACGTGAGGTGATGTATTGGATAGCAGCGCGAGAAGGGTGGTATAGTCTATCATGAAAGTCACATTCTGACTCGAGATCTAGGCTCTGCAGCTTACCGTCTTGAGCTGATGTCAGCGAGGACCAGGTGGACAATCGTTCGTTGGCCGCAGCACGACGCTGGAGAGCTTTGACGTAGTGAGGATCGATCTCGAGGGCTTCATCCATGTCAGCGACATGCTGCTGTTCAGTACAACAGGGGTCTTACCCTTTGTGCAGGCATTGGCCGCCTCCTTATCATCTCCCTGAGAACAGCTCAAAACAGTCCACTCTATATATGCTCGAGCTCACCAAGCTGGTATAGCAAGCCCCGAGGTTACCCCAGCAAGCCTTGGTACATTCCCTCACTTCCTCATCAACCTCCTCCCTCACCCTCACCTCCGGATCCACCGTATCCTCCCGACTCGCCTCCTCCTCAATAGCAGCAGCTTCATCGTCTGTCACCTCTGCTATTCCAGTGGCGGGAGCTCTGACGGGAGAAGGTGGTTTCTTCGTACAAGGAGGGAGGTGATCGAGTGCGGATTTGTATGCTGTGAGGGCTTGATCGAGCTCGGGAGGACGAGCGATAAAGTGGTTGTTGCCAGTGGTCTTCAGGTCATTCGCTTGAGCCAGAAGCGCCTACGAACAAAAAAAAAAAACATCAACGGCTAATTGCGACCGATGGACATTGAGCTGACTTTGAGTTCGCCAGTCGTGAAGGTGGCGAGGTTCGGATCGACCTCTGAGCGACCCTCACTAGCATCGACCCATTCCTCTTCTCCGTCCTCCTCATCGCCGTCATCTTCGACATGATGATCTCCAGCTGGCTTTTGACGCTGACGATGCGCTGAAGTAGAGCTCTCCCCATTCTTCTTGCCCCATTGGAATTGAGGTCCTTTCGCCCAGGCCGGTGGTTCGAAATCTCGTGCGTCAAAGCGAGGCAAGCGATCGAACGCGGAGTCAGAGTCCTCGTGGATGCTCATGCTTGGTCGCCTCGCTGTTTCCTTTTCCAGAACAAAGCATCAGCTGTAAGGATTTACAGGTTTTCATATAAGGACACGGAATTTACTGGATCTCCGTTTGTCTCAGACCCTTTGGTGAATGCCTGACGGCCGACGTTCTCTTCCCGCGCACCCTTCCCCTTCATCGTATCTCTCCCTCGCCAAGATACATCCATCGCCATGTCGTCCATCCCATTCCTCAATTATCGCTACCTAAAGGGTATGTCGACGCGTACTCGGGTCATCACACTCGCGGGTGCGGCTTTCGCCCTAGTCTTTCTCCTTCAACTCCTGTCCCCACATTCGAACCGCTTCCTCGCCCACACCCAGAGATGGACTACCGCTTCTTCTTCCGTCATCCGCTCCAAGTTCCTTCGAGCGAAAGCCAAAGCTCCGCGACCACCTATCCATCATCCCATTCCCAGGCTCATGGCCGATGCGCGCGAGCAATACGACCGAAAGATCCGCCGACAAAGTAAGACTCTGGAGCAAGCGGTGGCAGAGTACGAGAAGCGATATCAGCGAGCCCCACCCAGAGGCTTCGACGAGTGGTTCACATTCGCAAAGGCAAACGACGCGATCATCATCGATGAATACGACCAACTTAATCGGGATCTGGACCGCTTCTGGATGTTTTCGGGCGAGGAACTCAGACGAAGATGCATCCAGGTCGGTTTCCTACCTTCAGTGGATCTCGTGCGAGTGGAGAATGGCCAGACTAGGACGATCGATGTGAGCAAGGGATTCGACGATTCCGAGGTTGGCGCACGAGCGAAGGGTTTCCGTGTCATGTTGGAGAAGTTTCAAGCTAAGCTGCCGGATATGGACTTCCCGATCAACGAGAAGGCAGAAGGTCGAATTCTGGTCCCGTGGGAGGAGAGCCAGTTCTCGAATCTCACTGCGGATTCAGAGCGTGAGTACAAGATGTAGGTGTATTGCTGACCCAATCAGTCGGCATTGAGCATGTGCTTGGCGGCGAGTTCATCCCAGATTGGCGAGGCGATAGCAATGTCTGGGAGTCATATCGACGTACTTGCGCTCCGTCTTCTCAAGCCCGTCGACTGTTCAGCTCCCTCCGATCTCAGCTCAAAGAAGGCCAAGTCCCGATCTCCCGCCTTGCCAATGCGGGTGTCACAGCAGAAGGCGCATCTGAGGACTTCATCTTCCCGGCCGACATCGACGACAAATACGACTTCTGCGATCACCCCTGGGCGCACTACAATCAGGGTCACTTTTTCTCGGATTGGCGGACTATTGACTCGCTGTACCCGATGTTCTCGCCCGCGAAGGGTTCGGGCTACTCAGATATCCTTATCCCGAGTCACTACTACTTCTCCTCGACGAAGAGGTACACATATGGCTGGGATCCGGTGAACATGAAGATCAAGGATATTGATGACATGGAGACACCGTGGGAGGAAAAGTCAGACGACGTCTTCTGGCGGGGCGCAACGACCGGGGGAGGATCCAGTCCACCCGGGTTCCTCGCGCAGTATCAGCGACACAGGTGGGTCCTCAATGCGGGACAGAAGTTGACTAGCAAGACTGATCAAGATGACCACGGACTCGTCCGACGTGAACAAGACTGTCGTCTTCGCGGATCCACCGGGAACAAATAACTTCGTCTCGGCTTCGGTTACCATTGGCCAGCTCAACGCGGATATAATGGATGTAGCATTCACCAAAGCGGTCGGTTGCACGCAATACCCTGGGGGATGCGACGGGATGCGCAGAGACCATCGGTTTGCGGATGCGGTTCCCCTCGGCGAGAATTGGCGGCACAAGTACCTGATCGACATCGATGGAATGGGTTATTCGGCGCGATTGTTCTCTTTGGTAGGTGACGAGATAATTCGAGAATCGCGTTGAAGGGGCAGTAGCTCAAGTCCGAGAGCGCAGTACTGAAGACTACAGTGTATACTGAGTTCATGTCCGAATGGATCCAGCCTTGGTGAGTTTTTGTTTCTAAAAACAGACCGATAAATAGCGATTGACTATCTGTTCCGTAGGGTAAGCGGAGCTGCGCGAAGACTCTATGACTGATTTACGCAGCTCCATTACATCCCAATCTCGCAACTCTACACCGAGCTCTACAACATCCACTCATACTTTTCCGGGCCGTCACAAGCCATGCTCGCGGCTTCAAACGCCACAAGAGGTATATATCAAGCGGCTGGTCTGAGCACCCGCAAGCTGGACGGAGACGCCGAACTGCGGAAGATCGCAACAGCTGGTCGGGAATGGATGTTCACGGTCGGCAGGAAGATCGACATGGAGAGTGGGTGGTCAAGTGAGGTCCCGGACTGCGACGCTGATGGTCTGGGTAGTCTACGTCTACAGGCTGTGCCTCGAATGGGGAAGGTTGTCGGCGGAAAACCGGACGGAGATGAGTTATGGCTTTCGAGCTTGAGGATCTTTAGGGTACATGGACTACATATAGCAAGCTCGTAGTCGTGATGAGACGTCATAGACCTTCTTCCCTGACCATGATGAGTTCGGGGTGAGATCTGTTCTTCGGTGAGATCTGTCCTTCGGCGGAGGAGGCTGTACTCGGCCGAGTCCCTCAGGAACGAACATTGTGAGTTGGATCGCATCCAATCAAAAATCCCTCATTCCAATTACCCCCCTGTTTGACTTGGCAAGGTGTCGCTCATCGCTCGTTCCAGAGACATGATCACACTCACCATCGTCAGTGCTCCCGTCGGAAAAGTCTGAGTCAGTATTGATTGACACCTCGTAGGTCCGTCATGGCGAGTCGACCGGTCTGTCCACCTTCTTCCCGCTCGTTCTGCGTCTGATGTATGTTACGGAGATAACCTGAAAGCATGTTGGGCTGGCTGGGCGGACGCTCCTCTCTCCGTACACGGTGCGTACCTCGATCATCCTCATAGTCTCAGCTGAAGGCGTCGACAAACAGGCATGAATGTCAGTCCCGACTCTCATCTCTCGTCTACGTGTCCAATCTCACCCCATTTGGCGCCTAGCAAGCCAAATCTCTCGGTGAATGCTTTGGATCGACAAATGTCGACGGGATCCTCGCTTCGGACCTCCTTCGCGCTCAGTGGACGGTATGTCCCTGCTTTGGCTTGGTCATCCACCCTGGGCGGGACTGACTCGCTTCACAGGCTCAGCAGATCCAGAAACACCAGCCCGAACCCAGACCCCCAATCACAGTCACACCCATCCTGCGAGAACAGCACTTCGGCATTGGTGCGTCATCTCTCCCATCATCGTTCCGTGCTTCCTCGCTAACGGAAGGGTGTATAGCTGAGCACAAGCCGTTTGGGAAGGAGGGGTACATCCGGGGATCCGGGCGACTGTTCAAGTTCGACCAAGGAGAATCACTAGAGGATGTCCGCCGTCGAGCGACAGAGGCGTATGCCATTCCCAATACGGATGGGTGCAGTCTCATATAGCATGTGGACTAGGATCGAAAAGTTCATCGAACCTTCGTTACAGCAATACCGGGGACAGGCGCCAACACGACACCTCGTGATGGTTGCACATGGGATCTTCAACGCGGAGCTGCTTGGTGCGTTGCTAGCGAGGAGGACGGATGATAGGGCTGCTTGGGAGTATCGAGGTGAGCAACGGATCCCCGCTTGTTGGGAGTGCTACGTTGACGGGGTCATATAGGAATGACAAATGTAGGGGTGTTTGGTTTACGAGGCAGTTCAGGCTGACAATACGTAGACTGGGTGGACAAGAGCAGAGATAGGCTATGCGGTACGTCATCCCATCTGCACAATCGGTGGTAGTGACACTGATCTCCGATACAGGAGGAAGTCTCTCGTGTTTCCACCCCGACCATCCGATCCGATCCCGAAGGTCCCGTCGATCCATCCTCCCACCCGATCGAGAAACCACCTAGCACCCCAATGAATAGAGACGTCGAGCCGCTGGATATCCGAATACTGTGTACCGACGTGACCAGGCACCTGGACGGGGTTCACCGGCAAACGGGAGGGATCGGAAGCCAGGGGTATGATGACAAGCAGAAGGATCTGCGGGCATTCTTTGCGGGCAAGACTAGCTGAGAAGGAAGAGATCATATTTGATCTAGTAATCTATGTCATCTCCGTCAAGGAGGAGGGACTCTAGCCTCCGCTCTTCCAGGTCCTTCTTCAGCGCTCCGATGACCAATTCCAGATCGTCTCCCTCCATTATGGCCCGCAAGCCATTCACCGTGAACCCGATCCGGTGATCCGTCAGTCGGTCCTGCCAATCTCCTGTCAGCTTGGTCTGCTGCACAAGCTAGGAGCGGGTCCATACCTGAGGGAAATTGTACGTCCGGATCTTATCGCTCCGATCCGCTCCCTTCACTTGAGATCGCCTGGTCGCACGACGAGCTTCGACATCTTCATCATGTTTCTTCTCGGACAGACGAGCGCGGAGGACCTCCCAAGCCCACGCCTTGTTCTGTCTCGGTCAGCGATGTGCTCAATATGCTCAAACCAGGTATGGTACCTGGTGCTGCGAGCGAGAATCTTGCATGGAGACCGATATCCCAGTCGGAATATGCGTCAACCGCACTGCCGATTCCGTCCGATTGACATGCTGAGCAAACACATGAGCGCTAGGTTCGGAAGGCAGGGATGCGACCCACCTGCCCGCCAGCACCGCTCGCACGCATCACTTCCTGCTTGACGTCCTTGATATCGAAGAGCGGTTCATCCGGCGTCTCGGGGTATATCGGGAGGATCTGTCTCCCATCAGCCCTTGTGCTCCCCACAGTGCCAATTATTCACTACGACGGCCGCGGTACTCGTATGTATCCTGCTCTGCGTCTCCGTCGCGGGCACCCTCTGAACCCGATGCACCCCTCTCTCCCACTTCATCAACCCATACACCTCTTCCTCCCCTCCTGCTTCTCCTCCACCATCGCCCACGTCAGGCTCAAAGCGCATGGTTGTCTCCCTCAATCCACCATTCCCACCCTTACTGCCCGCCTGCCCCTCCGCTCGACTCAGGACCTCCACCTTCCACCCCCGCTTCTCTGCGAATAAGGTATACATCCTGACCAGCTCCTCGGCAAATAGCGCTGCTTCAGCACCGCCGGTTCCAGCATTGACCGATATGACGGTTGGGAGGTGACTCGTTGGGAGAGGCGGGAGCAGGAGGCGAGGAAGGAGGTTTGCGAGGAGGTTATCGAGTTCGGATTGGAGTGAGGTGGATTCGGACTCGAACATCTCGCGAAGGGTAGGGTCGGGGTCAGAGAGGTGAGGTTGGACGTCTCTTATGGCCTGTCAGACCAAATCAGCTTGTCATCCAGATTACCCCTAGGACGACGGACCTTTTGGAGGTTCTGGTAGCTCTCCCAAGCTGCGGCAAGCGGGCCGACGTCTTTCAGTACTTGAGCTCGTGCTTTTTGCTCATCGACACTCGAATCCGTCACATCCTGCAGAAGTCAATGATGAGCTCTTGAAAGGGGTCCAGATGGTGTTTGAACTGACTTTGGCGACGGCAAGACGGTAGGCTTCAACTTTGACTCGAGCCGCCTCGATGATCTTACCATGAGCTGATTCGATAGTTGAAGAAAGCTGGGATGAGTCGTTGAAGAAGCGACGTTCTAATAGTATTGAACGATGGCGGCTCGAGCTCGATACCTCGGCCAAGTGACGGATCGATTGAACCTTTGGCGAGCTCAAAAGCTGAAAGAGGCATTGCCGACACGGTCGTGCAGCTCGAATTGGGTATTGAATATCTCGCGATGTCACGTGTCTTACTGCACGGCGGACGGGATGAGTCTTGACGAAGATAGACATGGACCAGTCAAAAGTCAACGTTGTGGGAGAGTCGATGCATTTTCACCATCGCTGAAACACGTTCAGGCACAGTCACGTGATCTCCTCGAATATAGCGCTCTGCCTACCGATAGCCTTTACGCTCATAACTTTGCCGTCACCCTCACCTCACGTATCTGGGGCACATTTGCCCGCGAGAACCGCGCAAGAATCCGAGATGCCGCTGCTGCCCCGAGCACAGTCAACCAAGATCCGACGATGGACGAAGGACACATCGACGAGGTCTTGGATGGGGGATGATAGGGAACACGCTGGGGATACGGGAGACGACTGAGTGAGCACCAGAGGATGGGTCCGAGGATGGCGTCAGTCATACCTGAGCCTAGGGGAGGGAGGGAGCCCCTTTCGCCCCGATATATAGCCATAGGACCCCCCCCGACATGAAGGCTTCCTGGGATGTCTCCTTCGGGTGTTTAGTGCAATGATTGGCACGCCTATAAAGAATCCGGGTCCAATCCCCGCAGCTTTTGATAAGTCTTCCGTTTCGAATCCCAAC
>JAABUH010001290.1_pt1 | contig 29093 bp, 36 predicted proteins | sample 5559121 | NCBI WGS metagenome assembly JAABUH01 (sample SAMN10711871, study PRJNA513364) | rock metagenome | isolation source: Antarctica rocks | place: Antarctica: Victoria Land, Battleship Promontory nord | collected 2015-12-28
CATGGCGGATGCGGCATTCCAGGGCTCGGTGGGCTCGGTGGCCGTGCTGATGCAGGTGCTCAAGGGCCGCGTGTTCTGGCGCGTGATGCAGACGGACTGTCTGACGCCCGCGTGGAACCCCGATGCGCCCGATACTCTGGCCACGGTGACGGAACGATACCTTGTGACCGGCCGAGACCTGCGCGAGCGCGGTTACCGAGTGCGCGATATCGATCTTGACGCGCGATTTTGGTGGCAGCGTCTGTGGGGGACGGACGCGGAGACTTGGTTCGTGCCGCAGACGGTGGATGACGCCAACGACGGCAAGCCGCTGGTGGAGGACTCGTCCCGCAGCGTCCGTCATGGCCTTGGCTTCGTGCCGTTGGCGTGGGTCTGCAACCTGCCGGGTGGCATCGCTCCCGACGGCGCGTGCACGTTCCGCCCGGCGGTCGAGACCTCAATCGAGATCGATTACCAGCTCAGCCAGGCCGGACGCGGGCTGAAATACAGCTCCGACCCGACGCTGCTCATCAAGGAGCCGGCCGCGACCGACGGCGAGATGGTGCGCAGCGCCGCGAACGCCCTGGTGGTGAGCGAGAAAGGCGACGCGAAGCTGCTGGAGATCGGCGGCACGGCATCGGCCGCAGTGATCGAATACGTCCGGGCGCTGCGCGAGATGGCGCTGGAGAGCGTGCGCGGCAATCGCAGCAATGCCGACAGGGTGACCGCCGCGCAGTCCGGCCGTGCCATGGAGCTGCTGCACCAGGCGCTCATCAATCTAGCCGACGACCTGCGCACCTCCTACGGGCAGGCGCTGCTCCAGTTGGCCCGCATGGTGGTGCGCGCCCGGCAGCGCTATCCGCTCCAGGCGTTCGGCGCGGAAACTCCGGAGATGAGCCTGCGCGACCGATTGGTGCTGCGTTGGCCGCCGTACTTCACGCCGACGCATCTGGATCAGCAGGTCGAGGCCGGCACGCTCGGCACGCTGCGTCGCGAGGGGCTGATGTCCCAGGAGACCGGCGTGGCCCGCACCGGCGCCACCTGGGATTTCGTGGCGCAGGACGAACTGCCGCGGATCAAGGCCGACGAAGTCGCGGCCGACGCCCGCGCCGAGGCGCAGGCCGCGCAGATACAGGACAAGCAGGCGCTGCCTGCCTGACAAATACTGCTAGTTGCCGGCATTTCCGGGCCGATGCCCGAATAGGAGAGCCAGATGGCTAACAATGAAACTGTCCATGACATGCTTGTCAATGAAGCCGAATTTGTTCGGGCCAATCTAAGGCCCGGTGAGACACTTACTCGTTCTCGGCTTGGAGAAACAGTAGGACAGGTTCATATGACGATCCAGATTACCTCATGTCTTGTGCCGACTGAGGTAAACGTCTGATGGCCGACGATCCTACCGACCCGCCCGATGGCGGCGCCGACCCCAACACCGCGCGCGAGCTGGCCAAGGCCCGCAACGATGCGAAGTCCTACCGCGAAGAAGCCAAGCGCCTGCGCGAGGATGCCGAGACGGTCCGCAAGGAAGCGGATGGCCTGCGCGGCAAACTCAAGCAGACGCAGGACGAGTCCGCAGTGACGCTGGCCAAGTCCCTCGACGATTTGCGCAACGATTTGTCCGGCAAAATCACGGACGCCGAGACCAAGGCCGCCACGGTGGCAGAGCAGGCCAAGCTGCGCTCCATGCGGGCCGACCTGCGCATCGCGGCGACCAAGGCCGGCATGGTGGACCTCGACGGGCTCAAAATGCTCGACACCTCGGGCGCCGTGACGAACGAGGACGGCGACGTCACCAACGCCGACGACCTGATGGTCGCACTCAAGAAGGCCAAGCCGTACTTGTTTGGCCAGGTGAGCACGACCAGCACGACCCCGCCGCCCAAGCCCGCCGACGGGGCGCCCAAGAAGGCGGGCGACATGACACCGGCGGAACGCGCCGCCGAGGAAAAGCGGCTCGGCATCAGCCGCTGATGCGACGACCACCCGGACGCGCATCGTAGGACCGGACTACCGCCACCGTGCGCGCCCGCATTCCATTCCGACCCCTGGGCAAGGTCTGAACAGCAGCGCCGCGATGGCGCCGCGTCCCGCTTGAAGGAGCCTCCCCATGGCAATCCAGAACTTCCCCCCCGCGCTGCAGCCGATCATCCAGCAGGGTTTCCTGGAGCATCGCTTCGAACAGGCGCTGCGCTCCACGCTCGGCTATCGTGCCATCGCGGACAAGGAGACGTTCCCCAACCACGATGGCGAGATCGTCACCAAGACGCGCGCCGGCCTGCTGCCCACCGCGACGACGCCGATCAACCCGGCATACGTCACCGCGCCGGCAGCTACCGCCAGCACGCTCGACAGCGGGCTTACCCCGGTGACGTGGGGTGTTGAGCAGTACACCCTGGGGATCAACAAGTATGCTCTGACCATGGATCTCAACGTGATGACCCAGAAATTGGGCATCGAGAACCGGTTCGTGCAGAACGCCTACGCGCTGGGCGAGAACGCGAAGCGCACCCGCGACGAGCTGGCACGCAATGCCCTGTTCGGCGGCGTGGCGCTCGGCTCGCTCCAGACCGGCGGCTACCTGGGCGGCAACACCCGCGTGCGTACGGCTGCAGCAGCCGGGGGCACTTCGGTGGCGGTGGACGACGTGCGTGGTTTCATGGCGACAGCCGTGAACGGGGTGCAGACCGTGGTAAGCCCGCAGTCCCCGTTCACGGTCACGATCAGCGGCAATCCCTATGTCGTGAGCAGCGTGTCGGTGGACGCCACCAACGTCAGCACGACCCTGCCGCAGCAGATCGGGCTCGCCGGTCTGTCCGGCACCCTGAATCTCACCTCCGGCATCGTGACGACCGACGGCGCGGCGAACGCCCCGGTGATCGCCGCGACCGCTCCCGTGGTGCTGCGCCCGAACGGCCGCACCTCGGCCGCCGCGTTGCAGCCGACTGATCTGCTCACGATGGGCCTGCTGCTCGATGCAGTGTCCTCGCTGCGGCTCAACGCAGTGCCCACGGTGGACGGGCTGTACAACGTTTACGTGGATGCCCGTTCGGCACGCCAGCTCTTTGCCGACCCGGACTTCAAGCAGTTGTTCCAGGGTTCCACCTCGGAGAATGCCCTGATCGCAGCCGGCATGATCGAGAACGCCTTTCTCGGCCTGCGCTTCGTGACCTCGACGCAAGCGCCAGTGCAGCCGGTCACGACGGCGCAGGGCTTCGCCGCGGCCGGCACCATCCGCCGCCCGATCATCTGCGGCGCCGGCGCGCTCATCGAGGGCAACTTCGACATGACGACGGTGGGGCCCGATACCGGTCCGGCTGACGGGGTGGGGCAGATTACCGTCGTGGAGGGTGTGCGGATGGTGACGCGCGAGCCGCTGGACCGGCTGCAGGAACTCGTCACGCAGTCCTGGGAGTGGATTGGCGGCTACTGCGCGCCGACCGATCTCACCACCACGCCGTCCACCGTGCCGACCGCGACGAACTCCGCCTACAAGCGCGCGGTCGTGATCGAGCACTTCGGCTAGGCGATGGAAGCGACCCCTATGCACCACGGCACCGTCCGCGCCGCGTTCCAGATGGAATACGTCGGCAGCTACCTGTCCTACGCCACGGGCCAAGCCATCGCCGCCGACGACGCGCTCAAGGCCGCGATCGAGTCCAGCGAAGGTGCTGACGTAGCCTGGGCGAGCGAAGCCGTGGCGGAGGGACTGCTGTCCTTCGACCAAGGCGATGCGCCCATGGCCGTCGAGGCGATGCGGCCGGGCGTGATCTACCAGGCCGATCGCTTCGACAAAGAAGCCGCGCGGGGGGCTTTTGAGGCCGGGCAGGTGAGCAACGTCACCGTGGCCAGCAAGCGCGACGGCCAGGCGCACCGGATGCACGGCTACACGCTGGCGGGGTAAGGCCATGTCGGGCGCCCTCGTCGTCGTGCCGCCGCTGAGCGACCAAGAAAAGGTGGATGCCCGTCGGTTCATGGGCTACCCGGCCTACGGGTCCGGTCCCAACGATGACAGCTTCGGGCGCTATTTCGGGTCCTATCCGACCATGGAGTTTCGCATCGCCAACCTGCTCCCCGCAGAGCTGGTCACGATGCGGGCGAGGCTTGCGGCGCTGACAGCGGAGGAAACGCTGTTTGAGGCGTCCGGCGCGTTGGTCTACGTCGGCACGGCCGCAGTGTTCACACGCAACCCGAACACCATTTCTGAGCATCAGCGGTTCCTTGACGCCATGCGCCGACGGCTGTGCGAGTTCCTGGGGCTACCGCCTGGCCCGCAACTGTCGGCCAGCAGCTCCAGCATCCGCCTCATCGTCTGATGGGTCTCTATTCCCTCGGTTTCGGCGTCGCGGCAGGTGCGCTCGCGCAGGTGTTCCCCGAGTTTGCGGACACCTGTCAGCAGTTCCGCCCGAACGGCGCCGCGAACCCCACTGATCCCGCCAACCAGATCGGCACTGTGACGGCGCTCTTCGACACCGCGCCCGACTTCAAGTTCCGCACGCCAAGCCAGTTCGGCAAGCCGCAGTGGTATGGGCTGTTCGACTTCTCCGCTACGCAAGCGGGCGACTACCTCGTCGGCGCCAAGGCCACGTGGTTCGTGGCCGCGATTGAGGCCATCCACCCGCCACTGTGCATCCGTTGTAACCGCCGCGTGCTGACCATCACCCGGGCCGCCGGCAATGACGCGCAGGCGCAGGGAGGTCCCCGCGGCTATGGCGGCCGGATCGTGGCGCCCTCGCTGGCGGAAGCTGCGGCAGGGCTGGCCGAAACGCCGCTGATGACGGGCTGGCCGGCCAGCGTGCTGCTGGGCACCAAGGGCGAGTCCGCCCCCGTGTCCGGCCGCCTGCCGACCGATACCCGCAGCCCGTGGTGGAAGGTTCTGCTGCCGGCCGTGCCCGGCGTCACCCTGAGCAACACCGACCGCATGACTGATGACCTTGGCCGCGCCTACATCATTTCGGCCGCAGAACTGACCGCGCTGGGGTGGAGCATCACCGCCATGGAGGCGATCGTCTGATGGCGACTGAGGCCATGGTGCTGGCGGCACTGGAGCAGGCCGCCGTGTCTGCCGTCTACCCCGGCGGCTTCCCCGGTACCAGCGTCACCGGTGGCCCGATCCCGGTTTATCCCGGCTGGCCGACAGAAGCCGCGCTGGCCACCGCGCTCCGGTCCGGCGAGACGCACATTTCCATCTACCCCATGCCCAGCATGTTCCGCCCCACCACGCGGTGGCAGCCGGCGCCGCACGTCGTCGCCGCGCCCGACTGCACCCTGACCGCCAGCGTCTCCGGCGCCACGGCGACGTTCGCCGGCACCTGCGCGGCCGGGCAGCTCGCCGGGGTATTGGCGGGAGGCATCGGCTACGCGCACGCGGTGCTGGCCACCGACACGCCCGCCACCGTGGCTGCGGCGCTCGGGGCGATCGTGCCTGGCGCCACGGCTGTTGGTGCTGTGCTCACGGTGCCCACGAACCGGCCCATTGAGGCCCGCGCGGTGGCCAGCGCGACCACCGCCACCGAGACGCGCAGGCAGGAAAGAGGCTTCCAGATTTCCGTCTGGGCCGATAACCCGGACGACCGTGACACCGTGGCCGACGCGGTGGACGGCATGCTTGCCGCCATCGACTTCCTGCCGCTGGCCGATGGCACCGCCGGGCGGCTGCTCAAGCACGGCGACAGCAGCAGCGACGCATCGGAAAACGCCGGCCTCTTTAGGCGCGACCTCATCAACACCGTCGAGTGGTCGACCGTCTCCATCACGATCAGCCCGCGTGTGCTGTTCCCTTGCGGCTTCCTGCATCTGGGCAGCGCCGTGCTGCCGTTTGGTGACCGCGAGCCTGCCGACGTGCAGGCGCTTACCTAGCACCCAAGGACCCCGCTCATGCCCGACCAGCCCGACCAGGCGCCCGCGCCGGTGGAGAAGCCCGCGCCCGTCGCCTCGCCGGAGAAGGTCAAGGGGCGGTTCCTGACCCGCATGGATACCGACGACTTCCGAGCGCATGAAGTCCTGACCGATCCGCCCAAGGCGCTCTACGAGAAGCACGCGTACCGGATGCGCAGGTTGCAGGACGAAGCGGCGCCGCAGCCGAAAGGGGCGAAGTAAATGCCGCAACTTTCTCAGTTCGGGTCTCTTAACACGACTGCTCTAGTTGTTCCCGATGTCTATGTGCAGATCGTGCCGCCGCAGGTATTGGCGCTCAACGGCGTGCCGTCGAATGTCATCGGCTACGTCGGCACCGCGATTTGGGGACCTGTCAACCAGCCGCAGGTCATCGGTGGCATGGCCGGCTACACCACGGCGTTCGGCAAATACACGACGCGCAAATTCGACCTCGGCACCCACGTCGCCATCGCCGTGCAGCAGGGTGCGTCCTCGTTCCGCTGCGTCCGCGTGACCGATGGCACCGATCTTCCAGCGGAGGCTACCCTCGTGGCCGGCGGCGACGCGGCGAGCTGGCTGTCGGCGGCGGCGGCCGTCAACACCGGCAACAGCGCGCTGCGCGGCCCGTCGCTGATCGTGGTGTTCAGCCCCACCGCAACCGGCGGCATCGTGGTCGCGCGCTACACCGGCAGCGCGGGCAACGAGATCCTGCTCACCACGTCGCCGGGCACGCGCGCCGGAACGGCGAAGATCAGCGTCACCATGCCGAACCAGGCAGACGAGACGTACGACAATCTGCCGTTCGTGAGCCTGCCGACGTTCACCAGCGTCATCCTCCAGGGCGGCACCGATGGCGCGACCCCAGCGGCGGGCACTGCGTCCGGCGTGTCCGCCGCGACGCTGATCGGCGCGGACGGGTTCGTGCGTTCCGGCCTTTACGCTCTGCGCGGGCAGAAATGCGGCATCGGCGTGCTCTGCGATGGCGACGACAGCACGCAGTGGACCACGACGGACGCGTTCGGCGTGGCCGAGGGCGTCTACATGGTCCACACCGGGCCGAGTGGCGATACGATCGAGAACGCCATTGCAGTGAAGAAGGCCGCCGGGCTCGACAGTCCGTGGTCCAAGTTGATGTTCGGCGACTGGATTTATTGGGACGATCCGGTCAACAAGCAGATCCGCGTCGTCTCGCCCGCCGCGTTCCTGGCCGGCGAGTTCGGAAACTTGTCGCCTGAGCAATCGAGCCTCAACAAGCGGCTCGGCTCCGTCGTGGGCAGCCAGCGCGGCGGCCAGCCCGGCACCGGACAGATCGGTGGCTATGCGACTGCGGAACTTGAGGCGCTGTTCGAAGTCGGGATCGACATCATCACCAACCCGATACCCGGTGGTGATTATTGGGGCGCGCGCCTCGGCCACAACAGCAGCAGCGACGCCACCCGATCAGGCGACAACTACACGCGAATGACCAACTACCTGTCCGCCACGATCCTCGGCGGGATGGGCAAATACATCGGCGCGGTCATCAACAACGACCTGTTCCGCCGCATCCGGTCCACGCTCAACAACTTCCTCAACGCACTGCTCGGTCAGGGCATCCTTGCCTTGGACGACCACGGCAACTCGCCCTATCTCGTGGTGTGCGACGTGAGCAATAACCCGCAGGCGCGCACGTCGCTGGGCTACGTTCAGGCCGACGTGACCGTGACCTATCAGGGTATTAACGAGAAGTTCCTGGTCAACCTGCAGGGCGGTGCCACCGTCCTGACGCAGCAGAGCAACGGCCGCACTTTCAGCCTCGCAGCATAGGAACCCGATAGATGCCCGTTATTCTCGGCACCGGCAGGTTCAACACGGGCCGCGACTGTCAAGTCATCGTCATCGGTCCATCAGGTCCGCTGCAGATCGACAACGTCACTGAATTCGAGATCGATCCCGCGTTCACGCCGATCAAGATCGACCGGCTCGACGGCGTGCAGATGAACGCGCAGCTTCCCAAGGGCGGCAGCGGGCACATCGCGTTTGAGCGCAGCGGCCCGGCGGTCGACCGGTTCTTTGCGGACCTGGAGAACGCCTGGTACCAGCAAGGCGTCTATCGCGTCGGTTCAATCGACCAGTACATCACCGAGCCGAATGGCGCGTCGGCGTGGTCGCACACCAACATCGCGATGACGTGGAAGCCGGGCATGTGGCGCGGCGATCAGTCGATCAAGACAGTAATCAACTTCATGTATGACAGGCGGCTCGAAATCTGATGGGCGACACGGTTTCCGCGCCGGCCGATGCCGGAACCAAGACGGTCACGGACGCGAATGGGCTGGTCATTTCCTATCGCGAGATGAACCCGGCCGACATGCTCGATCTACTGGAGGCGGCAGGCAAAGAGTCGCAGAACGGCGGGTGGGTGGCCTACGCCATCACCATCTGCTCCGTGACCGCGATTGACGGCCGAATGGTCCCGGCGCCGCGCACGAAGGATCAAGTCCGCGCGCTGGCCACCCGGCTCGGCAACGTGAGCTACGTGGCGCTGGCCAACGCGATGTTCGGTCCTGTGCCCAAGGCAGACCCGGACGCCGATCCCGATGCGCCACCTGCTCCGCCCGTCAACCCGGTGGTGGACACAGCAAAAAACTGATGCGGGCATCCGGCTTCCGCGACGCGTTGTCGCTGGTCAAGCACGGGGTGCCCTATGAGAAGGCCATGACGATGAGCGCGGCCCGGCGCTTGGCGCATGTGGTGGCATTCGGTGAGCTGGACGGGCGCACGTTTGACTGGCACGCCCTGCGGTGGGAGCGCGACGATTGAGGTCGTTCAACGACATGGAAGCGGCCATCGCGTTCTTTGAGCGCCTGCCGGCCGCCATCACCGCTGCGTCGCATGCCGGAGTGCGTGCGGGTTCCGAAATCATCGAGCGCGAAGCGAAGCGCGAGATCGGGCACTACCAGCCAGAGGCCGGCCCGTTCCAGGAATGGGAGGAACTGGCCGACAGCACCAAGCGCGAGCGCGTGGCAGCCCGCTTTCCTGAAAACAACCCGCTTCTGCGCTCGGGCGAGCTTCTGCACAGCATTGGCACGCGCATTGAAGGCAATCATGCGTCCATTGGGTCCGACAGCCCGATCGCGGTGTATCAGGAGCGCGGCACCGGCCGCATTCCGCCGCGCTCGTTTTTGGGCGGGGCTGCCTTCCGCAAGAAGGACGAGGTGGCCGAGCTGATCGCCACCCATGTGGTCTGGGCACTGCGGGGACTGCCGCCGCGCAACGACTAGAGGCGGGTCGGTCTAGAAAGGAATCTCGTCGTCTAGGTCGCCTGATCTCTCCCACGAATCTGACAGCGACGCCGGCTTTGCTGGCTTCACCTCACGTTTCGGTTCTTCGCGATGCTGGCTAAGATATCCAGGCTCTGTGCCTGAGTATATCTCCCCTGCAACCGTGATCTGACCGTAAATCTCCGATCTAAGTTTGAACTGGAGATAGGCCTCTCTTATCTGAATTTCCTCAACTAATGGATGGGTCGCGAGCACATCTCTAGCGAGGACTCGAAAGTCTTTTTCTATTCTGAAGCGTTCGCGAAGTTTGTTCAGAATGTCTTCTACGCCGTCTCTCATCTGCAAAGCGGTATCGAGCAGGCGCCGGGCCGCTTCCACCTCCGAAGCGATGCCCTGGCTGGCCTGATACAGCTTAATGCGATCGCTCAGCTCCGCAGGGAGTACCCAGACCTTCCGCTCCGTCCCTACCTTGTCTGCCATGCCGCCCTCAAAGAAACTCTCATGGCAAGTCAGGCCAACATCGGGCCTATGGCAATTGACAAGCCAATGTGCGGTGTGATGTAGTTCTCTATGTAGTTAGGAGGCTACAGCATGGCGAGACAGAGCAGCCCGTATGCCGGGAAGGCTGAGGCGGGAGAACGCACCAGGGTCGTGGTGATGATGCCGAGCGCAGAAGCAGACGCGATCGACGAATGGGCAGTCCCTGCGGGGATGCCGGATAGGACGTCCGCAGTGCGGTTCCTGATCAAAAAGGGACTTGCCGCGGTCGCGGCGACACCGGCGACGGGGTGTGAGGCCTGAGAACCTCCCCGCCGCCGGCTACTGCCTAACCCGCGCCGCCAAGCGCGGGCCCATCAACCGACTGCTTTCATGGAGCAGACAGTGACCACACAGCATATACAGGTTCGTCCCTTCCTTTTCGAGGGGGAGCAGATGGTCCGGGTCATCGACTTGGGTGACACGCCTTGGTTCGTCGGGAAAGACGTTGCTTCGGTGCTCGGCTACAAGGACACGGTCAAGGCGGTGGCCACCCACTGCAAGCATGGGCGTCCGATAGGGGAGGGCGATTCACCCTCCCCCCGAGGCCTGGACCCGCAGACGATCGTCATCCCAGAAGGGGACATGTACCGGCTGGTTTTTCGGTCCCACCTGCCAAGCGCAGAGCGGTTCGAGGCCTGGGTCATGGATGAGGTGCTGCCGTCCATTCGGCGCGCCGGTGCTTACGCCTCGCACGAAGCTAGCGTGGATGATGATCTGCAGTCGTCCGATGGCCTTAAGCTGAGCAAGGTTCGGGTGGCCACGCGATGCTTCGGAGAGCGAGCCGGCGCCCAGCTCTGGGTAAAGTTCGGGCTGGATTGGGTCCCGGCGATGGCTGCGGCGGTTTCACAGGCCGACCTGCTCGACAACGAGACCCCGCCCGGGACCGTCACCATCAAGGTCACGGCGAACGGGGGGACTCACTGATGGCGGGGCTCTCCCGCCGCGCCTTGGTCGGAACCGGTGCCGGCTTGGCGCTGGCCGGCTCTGCTGCTGCGGCGCCGCATCTGGTCAAAGGGGTCCGCATTTCACGGACCCCTTCGCAGCCGATCTCCGACGCCCACCTGCTCGCCCTCTGCGCCGAGGCCATGCGCCTGGATCTAGGTGCTGATGCCGCGGATGAAGCTGGGCGGCCGGACGAGTTCAATGACCTGCTGGCCCAATGGTTCGTGGTGGCCAAGGAGATCGCCACGACGCCAGCACGCACCTTGGCAGGATGCCAGGCTAAGAGCCGGATCGTCCGCCACCTGATGACTCCAGGCGCGATCCTGCCCGACGATGACGAGGCGAAGTGGGACGATGCGCACGTATACGGCCCGATCCTCTGGGGCTTGGTGCATGACATGGCAGGGATCGCCTAAGCAGGCTTCGTTAGGTGTAAGCCTGAAACCGGTGTCTACAGGTCGGGCACTTCACGGTGCCCGATCGCGTATCCGAGAAGTAAGTTTTGGTCAGCGTGGAGATGACAAGTCGACTGCGGCAATAGAACCAGCCATGGCTTCAGACAATGGAACGTCCGGGGACGAGATGCAGAGGCGCATCAGCCCGATTTCATACTCCTTGAACTGAACAAGTGAAGGTTGATGCGTCGAGAACCTATCCGGATCAGCACTCGCCATCAGGTTTACGAGGAATATAGAGTTCATACTTTTGTCAAAAGCCGAAAACTTTATTCCTGATTTCATATAGGCTACCAGAGATGAGCAAGGACTTTTCTGTGTAATTCCTAAGGCTGGCATTGATTGATCTTTCTGTTCGGTCGCATTAACACTAAAAGGCAGCAATCCAGCCAGCAGTAGACAGCCCATTAACTTCGTTCTCATTTTGCTCTCCCGTTTGCTGATCTAAAGCTATTTAGCCTTACAATTACAGAAGAGTCAGCACGTTTGTGTGCGGCAGAATATCTTTCTGATCCGGAGAAGACGCGGGATGCCGATCGAGGCCTATCAGGTTGGCGTCTCGCTCGTCGCGGACGAAAGCCGCGTTGTTGGCCCGCTGCGCCAGATGATCGAGGCCATGCAGCGCGTGCAGGCCGCGACGCGTGAGGCGCAGAGCGAGCTTGATGGCTTTAGAGGGACGTTGCGTGCCGCGGCGCGTGACGCGGCCGGTTTGGCGTCGAGCATGGAGCGCGTCGCAAAGGCCGCGAAGGCTGCGGCTGGTCCGCCGTCGTCGGGCGCTGCACCCATCGGAGCGCCTGCGGCCGGGCGTGCCGAGGCCGCAGCCGTCCGTGCGACCCGTGCCGCTGCGTCGATTGCTACCCCGCAGGCGCTGCTGACCTACGAAAGCCAGTCGCGGGCCTTGACGGTCCAAAACCAGTCGCGGGCGCTGGTGCCCTACGTGTCGCCGGAGACTGTCGGCACGCTGTCCGGGCCGGCCTACACGCCTTATGGCGGCTACACCGCCGGGCGTCCGATCAGCCTGTCCTCCACTGATGGTGCGCTTGTGCCCTACATGGGTGGCGGGTCAGGCAGGGGTGGGAACGGGCATTTCAATCCGTTCGGCAATAACGGGTTCGGGAACTGGCAGGGCGGCGGCTCAGGTAGCGGCGGGACTGGTGGTGGCGGCTTCACCCTCAACGGCGCGCCTTACATGCCACAAGGCGGTGGCATGGCGCTTTATGGCGGCGGAGGTGGTGGACCGATTCCGCTGAACCTGCGCCCAGGCAGCATGAGCGGCGGCGGGATACCGTCTTTGCCTTCCCGTTCGTCTCGCTCGCATTTCGCAATGCAGGGCGGGATTGAGGCATACGAAGGCTTCGAGCTGCTGAAAAGCATCTTTGAGGCGACCGAGAAGCCTGACGACGAGATTGAGAAATTGCGCGCCGCCCGGTTCACCTCGGTGCAGATCGAGCAGGCCAAGGCTGCAGCTCTGGCGATCCAGCGCAAGACACCGGGCATGGGCTACGCCAGCGGCCTTGACCTCATCAATCAGACCGCATCGTTCACGGGCGATGTAGGCGAGGCGCTGGCGCTGTCTCCGGCGCTTGCCCGTAACGCGCAGGTGCTGTCGCAATATGGCAAAGGCGATGCTATTGCCCAGATCGAGAAAGGCATCCAGGCAGGCGAGCTGACGGGGCTGACCGGTCCCGACGGCAAGATGAACATTCCCAAGCTCACGGAGTTTATCACCCGTCTGACGGGCACGGTTGTCGCCGGCGGCGGCACGTTGAACATCGGCAAGTATCTGACCGGCGTGCGGCAGTTCGGCGTCGGCGCAGACTCGGCCACGATGGACTTCACGACGGCGGTGCTGCCCGCCTACATGAAGATCATGGGCGAGGCGAGGGCAGGCACCGCCCTGTCGTCGTTCCAGCAGAGCTTGGGCTCGACGGCGCCCAAAACGCAGAACAAGTCGATCACCGCCGAGCAGAAGCGGCTCGGCATCCGGGACGCAAAAGGCAATCTCGTTGATGGCGAGCTGCTGCGAACCGACGCGAACGCCTACATCGGCTTGGATCTCCTGCCGAAGGTCGCAAACGACCTGACCCACAGGCATCTGGAAGTCACGCCTGCGGCCATCCAGGGCGAGTTGACCAAGCTGCTGCCTCGGCAGACCATGATCCGGCTCGTCGCGGCAGGTATCTTCGACGCGGCGGTCATCACCAAGGAAGCCAACCGCAACCGCGAGCAGCAGGCGGCGCAGGCGAATGCGGAGAAGGCGGGCAAGGCTGGCCCGCTTGACACGCTGCTAGCGCAGTCTCCCGGCAACCAGGTCAAAGCTACCGTCGAGGCGTTCCACACGTTCGAGGCGGCGCTGGGCGACCCCGCCATGAGGTCGGCCACGCAGACCCTGAACGGTATCACGGACGGCCTGCTCAAGATGGCGGGCTGGGCACGCGAACACCCCGACATCACCGAAGCTGCGCTGAAAGGCGTGGCGGGCGGTTTGGCGGTGCTTGGCGGTGCGGCTGCGATTGCAGCCCTGACCTTGATCGGCGGCACGACAGGGCTCTTGGCCGGGATCGGCGCTGCCGCGGCGGCTGCGGCGACCGGCATGGAAAAGCTGGACGCGGTGCTGCACAAGTTCTTGCCCGGCCTGATGGGGCCGCAGGTTCCTGCCGGCACGGCATACGATCCGGCCCGCGATGGCCCGGTCTACGATCCGAGCAAGCATGGTCTGATGTCGCGGTTGTATAACGACCCTGGCGGCACGATCCTCGGGCGCGACAAGGACGGCGGCTTGCAGAACCCGCTCCACAAGGAAAGCTACGCCGCGCCTGCCAACAACAACCGTCCGATCACGGTCAACACGGCCGTCATGCTCGACGGTCGCCAGATCGCAAAGTCTGTCACGACACACCAAGAGAACGCCGCATCCAAAATTCCGCTGACCGGAGTAACCGGCTTTGATGGGCGGCAATCAATGACACCGCCCGGCATGGTCAATCAGTGAGCGGCGCACTCGGCAGCCTCACGTCCCTCATCAGCCGCGGCAACCAGGCGTTCTCCGGCGCGCAGAACATCGCGGCCGGCGTCGGTGGTCTGCTGGGTTTCGGCTCGACAGGGCCGATCAGCCTCGGCTCGTTCGTGTTCAGCGGGTTCGAGGTGCCGGCGAGCGTGGCGTGGGGCGGGCAGCAGGCCCACACCGTGCACAAGCTCCCCGGCGGCGGGCGCGTGGTGGACGTCACGGGGCGCGACGACCGCCCTGTGGAGTGGTCGGGAATCTTCCTCGGCCAGGGTGCCGAGCAACGCGCGATCCAGCTCGACGGGCTCAGGAACGCCGGGCGCCCCTTGATGCTCACCTGGGGGCAGCACAACCTGCAGGTGCTGATCGCGTCGTTTGAGGCCGAGACGCGGCAGATTGATGCGCATGTGTCCTACCGCATCTCGTGCACGGTGCTATCGATCAACCAGGCGAGCCTGTCGGCAGTGTCCCCGATGGGCGCCATCGCGTCCGACATCGCGCAGGGTGCCGCCGTCGTGCAGACCGGCATCGCCCAGGTCGGCGCGGTGGCGGTGGGTGTGACGCAGGTGGCGCAGGCCGCCGGCATTCGCGTGCCGCTCCTGAACCAGATGCAGTTCGCGCTGATCGCCGCGTCGGGTGCGACCGCCACGGTAGGCAGCCTCGCGGCGACGGTGCCTGGCACGGTGTCGGCGGGACTGACCGGCGTGCGGACGATCGCGGACCGCGGTGTGGTCGCGTCCGCAAAGGCGATGCTCGGGTTCAATGCGGCGGCACCCGCCAACCCGGTTGCGGCTGTCGCCGCTGTCACGGCTGGCGGGGACGCGGTGAGCGCGCAGGCGGAAGCGTCGGCGGTGTCGGCGTTCGCAGGGGCAGGGATGGCGCAGGCGGCATGACGACGCTCACCACCACCAACGGCGACCTGTTCCGCATCGCCGCCGAGCAATACGGCGACGCCACGTTCGCGGTGCAGCTCATGGAGGCCAACGGCACCGACGACTGGCTGCTGCCGGGCGCGCCCACGACGGTCACGTTGCCAGCGACGCTGGCGAGCACGGATGGAGTTCCGAATGCAGTATGAAGTCATCATCGACGGCAAGGCCGTTATCATGCGTAGTTACGCCGCCATGATGGCTTACCCACTTTCGCCAGAGCCGGAAGAAAAAGAAACAGAGGCTGAGCGCATCTGGCGCATTACTCAGTCTCTTGCCAATGACTGACCCCACCGCATCCGGCGCGCTGAACACGATCAAGCTGGCGGTCATCTCCAATGGCATTGCGATCCCCGGCGCGCTCCGGGCTGATGTGCACTCAAACAACTGGTTCCAGGCCGACACCTTCACCGCCGCGTTCGCGCTGCACGCGGTCCCCGAGGGCGGCCCGGAGTATTGGGGCTCCGACGCCCGGATCAACATGATGGTTGACATCAAGGTGGACGTGGGCGGCGGCCCGGTGTCGCTGTTTGTCGGCCAGGTCGATCATATCGACGTGGAGATGCAGAACGGGCTGGTGGAAATCACCGGCCGCGACCTGTCAGCTCGGCTGATTGAGCGCAAGACGCAGGAGATGTTCCCCAATCAAAAGTCTTTCGAGATCGCGCAGACTTTGGCGGCACGGCGTGGCCTAGCCGCAGACGTGGATGCCACGACGACGTTTGTTGAGCGGTTTTACTCGCAGGATCACACCAAGATCACCGGCACGCAGTTCAGCCGCACCACGACCGAATGGGACCTGCTGGCCGACCTCGCGCGGCACGAGGGCTTTGACTTGTGGGTGTCGGGCACCACGCTGCACTTCAAGAAGGCGACCGGAATCAGCGCTCAGCCCTACATTCTCAACTGGACGCCGACGCAGCTTACGTCCGGCTTTGGGCGGTTGCAGGCCAACCAAGTCATTGACTTCCGGCTGGAGCGCACACTGACGCTGGCCAAGGACATTGAGGTCGAGGTGCGGTCCTGGCACACGCGCGAGCGCCGCGCCGTCAAAGGCAAGGTCCGCAAAGTCCGATACACGACGCTCGCGGACGGCACGAAGGTGGTCAAGCCGCCGGCAGCGCCGACTGTGCAGGACGTGACCAAGATCGTGCGGGGGCAGGGCGGCAAGTCGGCCTCGGCTGTCACAAGCAGCACGCAGAAGGGCACCAGCACGCAGCGTTACGTGTTCGTGCGGCCGAACCTGTCCGAAAGCGCGGCGCTGGATCTGGCCTATAAGCTGCTGAACGAGATTTCCCAGCATGAGCGCAACGTGAGCTTCCGTGCGCCAGGCAACCTGACGCTCGCGGCACGCACGCCGGTCCGGGTGCAGGGCACCGGGTCGAGCTGGGACAGCGGCGGGGACAACCCGTTTTACAGCATCGATAGCATCAGCCGCAGCGTGTCGTTTGAGGGCGGCCTGATGGTTGAGGTGCGCTGCAAGAACCATCCGAGCGACAGCCAGGCGATCGTATGAGCAACGCCCACAAGCGCATGTCCCAGAGCATGGATGGGCAGGGCGCGCAGCAGATCGTCGGCACGATCACGTCATTCAATCCGGTCGACCACACTGTCAAGTGCGAGGTGTGGGGCGGCATGGACGATGCCTATGTGACGGATTGGCTGCCCCTTGGCGCAGTCGCGACTTTTGCCGGCGGCGGTGGGGTCGTGGCGCCTCCGATGCCCGGCGAGCAGGTGCTGCTCATCCCGGAGCAGAACGACCACGGCTCCTACCACGTCGCGGGCCGCATCTTCTCGAGCGACCACCTGCCGCCGAACAGCCCGGCCACCGGCAAGCCCGTGCAGGCTGGCGAGGTGGGCGTGTTCACCAAGGGTGGCGCCTACCTCCACATGGAGGGGCAGAACATCCATTCAGCCGGCAACTGGACTCACACGGGCACCACGACCCTGAACGGCGACGTGACCACCACTGGCGCGATCGTCAACAACGGCCATCACGTCGACAGCACGCACGCGCACAACGATAGCGGCGGAAGCGGGGTCGGCGGCACACCGGTCTAGCGACAGGAGGCTAAAATCGACGCCTCCCACATTTTCGGCAACGACCTCACCTTCGGCTCAACCGGCGACTTCGCTTCGGTGGACGGCGCGGATGAGGGGTATCAGAGGGTCTTGCGGCGGGTTTTGACCAACCCGCTCGGCTACGTCTGGCGCCCTAACTATGGGGCCGGTCTTCCTGCCTTTGTGGGGCAGCCCGCGCAGGAGGATCGCATCGCCGCCATCACCAAGGCGCAGATGTTCCTGGAAGCCGCTGTGGCGCAGGCGCCAGCGCCAGTGATCGCCGTCACGCCCTACCCGAACGGCACGGTGTCGCTGTCCATCGCCTACACCGACGCGCAGAGCGGGGACCCCGTGGCCGTGCCGACCCAGACGCTCGCATGAACCTCACGCTTCTCACCAAGACGGCCTTCGTCGCGCAGTTCGCCGCTGCCGCGCAGGCCGTAGCCGGTGCCGCGCTCAGCATCCTGCCGGGCTCTCTCACCCTGGCCTGGGCGGACGCGAACAGCGGCATCGCGCTCTGGCTGCAGAAGCAGAGCGTCGACACGCTGCTTGCCAGCCGGCTCAGCACGGCCACCGGCCTCGACGTGGACAGCTTCGTGGCCGACTACCAGACGTTCGGCGGGCGGCTGCCGGCGGTGGCGGCGTCCGGGCAGGCGGTGTTCGGGCCTCAGACACCCGGTGGATCGGCGCTCCTGCCCGTCGGCGCTACCGCCAAGACCCTCGACGGGACACAGACCTTCGTCGTGGTGGCCGCCCCCAGCAACCCGGCCTATTCCACGTCGGCAGGCGCTGCTCCAGGCTACTTCCTGCCGGTTGGCGCTGCAGGGGTGAGTGTTCCCGTGCAAGCGGTCAGCTCGGGCACGCAGGGAAACGTCGGGGCGAACACCATTCGCCTGCCGTCGTCGAGCGTCGCCGGCATCGACACCGTGACCAACCCGCAGGCGTTCACGAACGGCGTGGATGCGGAGACGGATGCTGCAGTCAAGGCGCGATTTCAGAACTTCATCACGACCCGCAGCCTCGGCACGGCCGACGCGGTCGCCTTCGCCATCAGCAGCCTGCAGCAGGGCCTGACGTTCTCCCTGCTACCCAACGTGGACACCAGCGGCGGCTACCGGCCAGGTCACTTCGTGGTGGTGGTGGACGACGGCAGCGGCGCCCCGCCAGCCTCAGTCATCTCGGCTGTCTACGCGGCAGTCGCGGCTGTGGCCGGGCTCACCATCACCTTTGACGTGATCGGCCCGGTCATTACCACGGCCAACGTCTCGGCGGTCATCAGCACGCAGGCGGGCGCAGACCATGCGGCGCTGGCGGCCTCGGTCGTTACAGCTTGGCAGTCCTACATCGGCACGCTCGGTGTCGGCGCGTCGCTGTCCTGGGGGCGGCTGTTCGCGCTAGCGTTCGGCGTCGATCCGGCCATCACCGACGTGCAGCAGCTCGTGCTGAACGGTGGCGTGGTCGACCTGACGGTGGCGGCCACGGGCGAGATACGGGCCGGCGTGATGGCGGTGTCGTGAGCACCGGCGACACCGATGACATGCGCGGCCGCCTACGCCGGCTTCTGCCGCGCGGGTGGTTCCCAGATGTCTCCCCCGCCCTCGACGTGCTGCTGGCCGGGTTCGCCTCGGCCTGGGCGGCGATGTATGCGCTCAACCGCTTCGTGCGGCTGCAGCAGCGGTTGGCGACGGCCACAGGCGTATTCGCGGACATCGCGGCGCTTGACTTCTTCTCGACTACACGGATGCGCCGCAGGACCAACGAGGGCGACGCGGCTTTCACCGCCCGCGCCCGCGCTGCGCTTCTGCTGCCGCGCGGCACCCGGTCAAGTCTGATCGCAGCGTTGACGGCCCTGACTGGCACCGCGCCCCGCGTGTTCTATCCAGCCAGCGCCGCCGACACCGGATGCTATGGCAACGCCGCAACGCCTCAGTTGAACACCGGCTTGGCCTACAATGGCGACACTGGAGGGTACGGGTCGCTTTCTCTGCCCGCGCAATGCTTCGTCACGGTTGTTCGACCCACGGGCGGCGGTGTGGCGAATGAAGCCGGCTACGGGACGGCAGACGGTGCTTACGGCAGCCAAAGCACCCCGGGCACCGACACGGGTCTCGCGTGGGCAGCGCTTGCTGACATCGTGGGCGGCGTCACCGACGACGAAATCTATTCAGCCGTGGCTGACCAGCAGCCCATCGGTACGACGGCCTGGACCCTCATCCTCGCTCCTTAACGTCAGATAGGGTTACTCATGCCGGATCGCGTGATCGTTTATGCGGGCGCCTCTCCGCTGGACACTGACGTCTTGCGGCCGCAACAGAACGCGGTGGTTGCACTCGGCTATGCTCTTGAAGCAAGCCTGGGTTCGGCATCTGTCGCGTCTGGTCTGATTTGCACTCCGACCAATCCCGCAAGCCTCATGGTTAACGTCGGCCCCGGCAGCGTTACCTTGCTGACAACGATTGAGCCGAACGCTTACGGGTCGATTCCGGCCGATACGACGACCCCTCTCCTCAAGCAGGGCGTCAACGTTCTGTCGACGGCATTTCCTCTCGCTGCTCCTTCCACAAGTGGGCAGATTATTAATTATCTCATCGAGGCGGCGTTTGCTGAGAACGACGATACGGCTTTGGTTCTATCGTATCGAAACCCGGCTAATACATTGCAGCCGTTCTCGGGTCCCCCGACCGCTGCTGGCATGTCAAGCGGCACTGCTCAGAACACCCGCCGCACACAACGCGTCAACTTGCGCCTTTCTCCCGGCGCTCCGGCCATTGCCGGCCAGCAGACTACCCCGGCCGTCGACACTGGCTATGTGCCGCTGTGGATCATCACCGTGGCCTATGGCCAGACCGCGATCACTGCCACGTCGATCGCCCAGCACCCGCAGGCGCCGTTCCTGCTGTTCAAACTGCCGCAGCTCACGCCGGGGTTTCGCAACCGCATCCGCCTGACAGGAACATCAGGACTTTGGACGCTGCCACTCGGCTACACCACATTCCGGGTCAACCTCCAAGGCGGCGGCGGCGGCGGCGGCGGGTGTCAGACCACCACCGCATCAGGTCAGGCCAGCAGCGCTGGCGGTGGCGCGGGCGGGTGGACGACCAAGTTGTTCGTTAATCAGGTTCCCGGGACACAGTTTTCTTACGTCATAGGGGCGGGTGGCGCGATCCAGGCCAGCGGCGGCACCTCGTCATTCGGGAACAGCCTTAGCGCCACGGGCGGCTTGGGCGGCGCGTTCAATGGCACAGGCGTCTCATCATCTGCCGGCGGCCCACCCGGGACCGGAATGGGCGGCGATTTTTCTGACTCGTCTGGTTATGGAAGCGATGGGCAAAACGGCCCGTTTATCTTCCCGGGCAACGGCGGCGCATCGCGCTACGGCGGAGGTGGACGGGCAGGAAGTCACGCCGGCTTCTCCGGAATTTCTCCGGGATCAGGCGGCGGCGCTGCCTACGACAGCACTTACACGGGAACTTATTACCCGGGCGGCGTCGGAGCGCCCGGCCTTGTGGAGATCGAATTTTGAGCACCTACGCGCGCATTGCAGACGGCAGCGTCGTCGAACTTTTCACTGTACCCAAAGTGCTGGCGCACCTGCCGATCAGCGATCTTTTCCACCCCGAGTTGGTCTGGTCCGACGTTACCGATGTGTCGCCGCAGCCGGCCGCCGGATGGTCGGCCGCAAGCAATGCGGACGGCACGTGGTCGTTCTCTGCGCCACCAACCCCCGCGCTACTTCCGCCGCCTCCCGCGCCGGCGTGGGGCCAGATGCAGGCGCAGCTCGCCGCGCTGATGACGCAGGTGCAGTCCGCAATGGCTGCGACATCGGCGGCGAAGTGACCGCCGCGCCAGTGCCCGATCTCGCCGCCACCCTGGCCGATCTCCAGGCCACGCTCAACACCATCGTGCTGCCCGGCGCGGAGGCAGAGCAGGCCGGCCTTGCCGTGCTGACCGGCACCATGAGCCAGTTCGCCACACTGCTGGGCGGTGCGCTTGCCCGCATCAAGGAACTCGAAGCCGAGAACGCCCGCCTCATCGCCGCGCTGTTCGCGGCCGGGTTGCACGTCCACCCGCCCTCCTAGGCCACCGCCCGCACCCCTGACCTGACCCACCCGGACCGCCGGCAGCCCTCGGCTGCCCGCGGGAGAGGAACCGCGCATGGCCATTGAATCCGTCATCATCCTCCGCTCGTTCGGCGGCTACGCAGTCGGTTCGATCCAGCAGATCGACGACAGCGTGATCGCGCAGCACCCGGGCTCGACGGTGCTGCTTGTCGCGACGGGCGGGGGCGGCACGTCGACGGGAGGCACGTCCACCGGCGGCACCACGTCGGGCGGTGGCACCACGACCCCGGCAGGCGGCGGTGGCAGCACCACCGGCACCACGACGGCGGGCGTGGTGATCGGCACGTCGGGCAATAACGTTACGTTTACCCAAAATGGCGTGACCTACCAGACAGCAGCTCCGCTCACCGCAGGGCAGGTCACTTCGCTGCTGGCCGGCGCGGACATCGGCAGCGCGACCGTGGGCGGGGTGTTGGAGTCGGTCATCGGCAGCATGGTCGCGACCCACACCGCACACCTGCTCACTCTCGATACCGGACTGACCTCAATCCAAAAGGCCGCCACCGACGCCGCTGCTCTCGCGAGCACCGCAGGCACCGCGGCGACCGGCGCGAAAACCGAGGCTGACAGCATCTCCGTCACGGTGACGGCGCACGATCTCCTGCTCGGGACGCACACCGCGCAGCTCGGCACGCTGGCGGCGGGCGTGACGTCTGCCGGATCGTTGGCAGCGGCGGCGAGCACTCTTGCTGGCTCTGCGCTCGTTACGCCAAGCATCGTCAACGGAGCGCTGTCGTTCAAGACCGCAGCCGGTGCGGCCGGCCCGGTCGTGCCCCTGCAGCTAGGCGCGACCCCCACCATATCGATCGGCGGTGTCAGCACGGGCGCCACGGCAGCCGCCAGCATTACCGGCAGCGCCGCGGCACCCGTCCTCAACCTCGTGATCCCCCAGGGCACTCCCGGTGCCACCCCGGCTATCTCAATCGGCACCGTTAGCTCCGGCCCCACCGCGGCAGTCAGCATCACCGGCAGTGCGGTAACCCCGGTGCTCAATCTCGTATTGCCGCAAGGCATCCCAGGTTCACCCGGCGCAACGCCTGCCATCGCGATCGGAACCGTCAGCTCAGGCCCGTCGGCCACCGCGACGTTCACCGGCTCGGCCACGGCTCCGGTGCTCAACCTCATGTTGCAAAAGGGCGATTCGGGCTCCCAGGGCGGCCAGGGCATCGCCGGCGCGACCGGCTCGGCTGCCGGGGGCGACGTCACCACCAACCTCGCCAACTCGGCCATTGGCGGCAAGAGCCTGCCGCTCTCGTCGATCCTGCGGCTGCGGCTGGACTCCGAGTATTTCGGCTCGCAGCACAACAATACCTCAATCCAGGGCTACACCGGCGCCACCACGCGTGCGGCCCTGGCCGCCTACACCAATGCGTCCGGTGCCACGCCCTACGCCTTCTTCTCGAACTACCCGGTGAGCACGGGCGACGACGTCGAGGTGTATCCGGTCGCTCCTGCGACCTCTGGCAACACGATCCAGCTTTGCCGCAGCGTGACCCTGCCAGCCGCAGCCAGCGGCTACACAGGCGCCACCGGGCTCTATCAGGGCAAGAACACGGGCCGCTGGTTCCTGTATGTGGGCGGAAAGCCATGGCTGGACTGGCAGCCCGGCATGTATGCGATCTTCCCGGGCCTCGCCGCGAATACCAAGGTGCTGGCGACCTACGGCAACTGCATCATGGTCACATCGCAGCCGGCAGGCACGACCTGCGCCGCTGGCGTGGTGGGCACCATCGGCGCGAACATGAGCGCGCTCAAGACGGGTCAGCAGGTCTGGGCGGCGCAGGGCGTTCAGCCGTTTTCGCTCATCAGCACGATCACTGCGACCGGCGTCATCCTTTCCAAGGCGCTCGATACCACCAGCAAGACCAGCTACGCCGTCGCTGTCGCTGGGGTGTTCCAGCTCCAGGCGATCCGCATCTTCACGCCGATGGCTGAGGCCAGCATCTGCGGCACCATGACGATGGACAGCCTCGCCATCCCGGCGGCGTGGTTCAACCAGCGACTGGACGACGCTTCGCGCGAGTGCGCCTACATCTCTCGCGGCGACCATTACGTGAACGTGCCGATCTATCTGTGGGGCCATGCCGGCGGACTGCGGGGCGCGGGAGCGCAGGACACTTTCATCCGCACCGAATGCAGCGCCTTTGCGATGATCTCGATCTTCCCGGCCCAGAGCACGGTTGCGTTCTACGGCGACATGTCGTGCCGGCCGAGTACACCCGGCGCGGCGCAACAGGCGTTCTTGTACATCGAGGGCGTCAGCGAACAGGCCGGAAACCAGAACAACCAGTTCGTCGGATCGCATCAGCCGCTTATTCACCACGTGACTGGCCAAGGCAGCGGTCCCTACACCACGACCGACGCCAGCGGCGTTGTCACTCAGCACCCCCCTTCTGGCCCGGCGCAGCTCATCCGCCTGCGTCACTGCGGCGGCTGCTACATCCAGGAAGTCAGCCATCAGGGCTACGGCCTGGCCCCGAGCCCCTACGTGTCCTGCGCCGTCAGCGTCGGCAACGTGGTCGCGGTTCACTGCAAGCGCGTTGGCGGTAACTACCTGCAGGCCGCGGTCTTCGCGGAGGGCTACCTGGAGCATCCGATCCTGGAGGATTGCTCCATCGCGCCATCAGGGTGTCTGTTTGACGGCCTGGAGGTGTCCACGCTCGCGGGCAGCACCAACGCCTGCCTGATCTTTGAGGTGCGCGGCGGCGACATCGACATTTTCTATTACGGATACCGCATCGCCCTTGCATCCAGCGTCACCTTCAACGGTGGCGAAATACAGGCACCGGAGGTGGCGACCACCTCAACCTTCGGCTTGAGCACGGCGGCCATCGTGGAGCTTTACGGGTGCGCCGGCGGCACCATGGTCGGCATCAACGGAGGTGCGAACGGCACGTCCTGGGACATGATCCAGGTCAACAACATGGACCTCGACGGTGGCTCGCTCGGCACCAGCGGGATCATATTCGGGTTCCTGACTGGCGGCGGCGTTGCCTCGACCATCCGCGTGCAGCCTGGGTGCAACGGCAACACGTTCTTCGACCCGACGATCGTGCTGAACGGCTCGGCCACCAACGCCATCATCGACGGCGGCACGAACACGCACATTACCAGCGGAGGCGGCGCGGCGACCTCCGCATACGACGCGACGCTGTTCTTCGGCCACGTGGCCGGCAACGTCGCGCTCGGCACGTCCTCGACCGCCATGACCCTGATCCCGATCGGGTCGGACGGAGACGTGGGCAGCAACTACGACGGGACCGGCTACCTGGTCCGCACCACCGGGTCGTACGACGTGGAGGTCGACTTGCCTATCATCACCACAGGGACTGCGGCCACCACTGCGGCGCCCGTGGCTCCGGTCGGCACGCAGGGCGGTATCCAGCTCTGGTTCGATAACCAGGGCGGCGCGATTCAGAATTTCACCACCCAGCCGAAAGACACCACGGCCCGCTTCCGGCACACGGTCTATCTCCAAAAAGGCGCGCTGATCCGGCTCTATGGCTATGCCGACTTGGCGACCACGGTGTTGGGCGGAAACAACAGCCGCAGCCACGTGCGGATCAAGCAATGCGCGTGACCCGCACTTGGCTAGCAGTTGCGGCCGCGCTGGCCGCGCTCGCTTTGCCGGCGCTGGCGCAAAGCCCGAGCAGCCACAATTCGGGATACTTCCCCGGCGGCACAGGTCTCGCGGCAGCGAACGGCGACCCGGTGACGCTGGGCACCGGCCTGGCCCTTTCCGGTGGCACCCTCACGGTGACGGCCGGCACGGGCGGCTCCGCAGTGCGGGCAGGGCAGTATGAACTTGAGACGCCCGGCGCGCAGCCGCTCACCACCGCGCCCTACTACCTGTCGGTCTACCTGCCGCTACCCGGCACAGTGCTGGACGCGCGGGCGGCCGGGCTCAGCTCGTCAGGCGCGAACCTCCAATACACCGTCCACCTCGTGCACGCGGGCGTGGACAGCGTCGTGGCGGGGCTGAGCGCGGTGGGTGTATGCGACGGCGAGTCCACCTGCGCCGCCGGCACTACCGCGACCTACGCCGCGCCGCTTCTGACCTCCGCGACGGGGGCGAACACGTACGTGGCAGGCGACCAACTCTACGTCAGCTTCTCAGCCGTGGGTGGGACCTTCACCAACTTCAATCTCCACGTTGATGTGACACAGTAATGGCGTTCGTATTTTATAACACCGCAGGCGGACTGGTGGATGAGACGTGCTGGGGGGATAACACCGGCGCGACCTACACCATCGGCTGCTTCGTCTACAATCTCGGCAATGCGCCATACCCGAGTAATTACAGCTTCCTCGCCAGCCTGAACAATCCCAGCGGCAGCAACGGGTCGTGCGAAGGGCTGTTGCTGGTCGCGGACACCAACGGGCCGATCATCCGGCTGTCGTCGTCGGGGATCAGCGGCAAGACGGAGTGGGACAGCGACTATCACACCAGCAACCTGACAGCCGCACAGCTTCAGAAAGTGCATCTCTGCGCGATGTGCTCTAAAAACCAGCGTCAGCTTTACATCGACGGCAAGCTGATCGCGACCGATACCCGGGTGCAGACCGACAAGCAGTATTTCACCACGCTGATGATCGGCTATGGCGGCAAGTCGCCGGTCAGTGCGGCGCTGGTGCAGCTTCTTTCCGGCTACGGCTCTCAGGCGGACGCGACCATGATGGCGACGGGTGTGGACGTGCGGGACCTGGCGCTGGCGAGTAGCTTCCGGCTCAGCCCGACGCGGCAGTTCCTGCGGCAGAACAACTTGCTGGAGGACACCGGGCTGTTCAACGGTTTTACTATCAACTCTACCGGGCAGAACCAGAAGAAGCTGGAACTCGACGTGCCGCCATCCTCTGGGGTCGCGACGTTCGACAGCAACTTGGCGCCGATGACAGCGTGGTCGGGCAAGGGGGCGGTCGCGGCGCCGCAGAACATCGTCGAGGACTGAGACAGGCGGACCGCCGGACCGGGGCCAACCGTCCCGACAACCCTGACCACCGATGAGCGAACACCGATGGCTGGAGCCAACCGTAATGACGTACCGCCTGCCGAGGATAGCCAAATGCGGCTCATGCGCCGTGATCCGCCTGCTGCCCTCAGTGCATCGCCCTGCTATGGGAGCGCGCCATGTTCGTTAGAATCGGCGCCGCGGTCCGCAGGTGGTGGCAGAGGCCGTACTGGTTTCCGGAAATGTGGTCTGCTCTCGTGCTGATAGGATTTTCGGTTTGGTCCATTGCGGCGCCGATCCCGCTTGCCGACATTCCCAGCTTTTACGAGGCGACGCGGATCATGCCGCAAGGTGCGTGGGAGTACACGACGGGCACTGTCGGTGTGCTCCAGTTCGGGGCGCTCTTGATGGATCGCCGCTGGCTGCGTGGGGCAGCAGCGGCAGTGGCCACATGGCTCACGGCAGCGATTTCGCTCGGGGCCGTGCTGTCGTTCTCCTCGCCCCTCGATGTGTTCCCATTGGGGTTTTTGGGAATCAACATTTTTGCGGTGCTGCGCTCGGTCGGGAATGCACGCTGATGTCGGGGAACAACGACTGGCGTCCATGGGTGATCGAGACGCTCGCTGCGATCCCGGCGGGCGGTGCGCTGATCGTGCCGAAGCTGTGGAGTACTTACTGGGACTGGCGCGGCGGCAAACGCACGGACCGGATCACGGCAGAGGACATCGGATTGAAAGAACGCGTGCAGCTTGCGGCCGAACGCGATGCGGCGTTCGGACGGTCGGATGCGGAGATGGAGCGGTTGGTGAAGGCGCTTGCTGAAGCCCGGCAGGACGCCGCCACGCAGATGACCTCGGGCCAGCGTTGGTATGCCATCGCCCGCGCGTGGTGGTCGCGCGCCTGGGACAAGCTGGGCATGGCGCGGCGGTTGCGCGACGACGTGATCGAAGCGCGCGAGGGCTGGGCGAATGACCGTCGCGGGTGGTTTGAGGCGGACCCGGCCGGCGCATCTGCGGCGCGGCGGCCGGAGTGGATGGGGCCACCGCCGGATTTCGCGACGACCGAGCCGCCGGTGACCCCTGACCCGCCGGAATTGGAAGGGCTTGTGCCATGACAGTCGCCAACTTCCCCTCTGCTCTTGCCTTCACGCTAGAGGAAGAAGGTTCTTGGTCCGACGATCCGCGCGACCCAGGCGGCGCGACCATGGACGGGATCACCCTGACCGCATGGCGCGCGTTCACCGGCGACCCAGACGCGACGGCCGACGAACTGCGCGCGATCGGGGTGGTGCAGCGCACGGCGTTCTACGGCGCTGAGTGGAACAAGGTCCGCGGCGATGACCTGCCGGCGGGCGTGGATGCCTCTGTGTTCGACGCCTACGTCAACACCGGGGCGAGCGCCGCCTACCAGCTCCAGCGCCTTGTGGGTCTCGCGGGGCAGGCGCGCGACGGGTGGGTGGGCGCAGAGACGATCGCAGCGGTGGCCAAGGCAGACGCGGCTGGGTTGGCGCTGCGGCTGTGTCCCGGTGGCATCAAGGTGTTGCAGGACGGGCTTGGGCTGCTGCAGGACAGCAAGATGGGGTCGGTCACGCTGACCGCCGCCAAGGTGCACCGGGATGCGGTGCTGGTCGCGGCCCTGTATGACCAGCACGTGACCTATTATCGGGCGTGTAAGCGGTTCCCGACGTATGGCGCCGGGTGGCTCGCGCGGGCGGAGAAGCGAGCTGAGGCAGGAATGCGGCTTGCGGTGCCGGTCGGGCTGCGGGCGCCGATCTCGTGATCGCCTCCTACGGCGTCCATGCGATCGGTGACCGCGTGGCCCTCGTGCGGACAGGCGGGGACGATGCTGCGGCAGCTACAGCGGGCGATGCAGGACGCGGCCGAGACGGACCTTGCGTGGCGGTGCCCGGCGTGATGGTGGCGCAACTGGTGGCGGCGATGCGGGTGGGGCGGGAGTGTGAGGGAGTAGGTTAACCAGCAAGACCGCGTATAATTATCGCAATAAATATGAAGAGGCCTAATACGCATAGTTTTCCAACGCGAAAATGTTTCTCATAGTTTTCAAGGTCAAGAAATTTAGTAGACCAAATAAATACAACGAAACATGTAAGAAATCCGATTAAACCAGAAAATACCGTCAGACTTCGGATAAGCTCACTCATCATCCCGTCCTCTCGTTGGTAATCATGTTCCACAATCCTCTGCCGCCTGCCTCGGGCACAACCATCATCGGTCTCGCCACCGGTCTCGGCATCGCATCCAGCGTGGTCCTGCGGCACTTCGGGTGCGGCGAGGAGGCAACGCTCGCGCTATCCGGGGCCGCGAGTGCGGTGTGGCTTGTGTGCCACCCACAAGTGAATCGCAGCGTGCCGGTCAGTCCTGAGCCGCCGAACGATCCGGTGGCTGTGGCTCCGGTGGGGGATCGGCTTGGATAGACTCAATTCTCTTGATCGTGATTTCGTAATCTCCGTCACCGATCATATCTCCTGACAGAGTTACACCCCTAATCTGAACATGAGTTGGTGCATCAAATACTGCTATGCCAACAGGTATTAGCAGGGTGTATGTAGCCTCAGAGATTCTAATACCATCCCTTGTTACCTTCCGTGAGTAACCAGTCTGTCGATACCGAAGAACCGATTGCGTCACACTACTCATCCCGCTTTTCCTTCCCTTGCCCCACCGCCTCCCGCAACGCCCGCGCCACCGTCGCCCGGTCAGACGGGTCGCCGTCGCGGGTGCGGAGGGTCGCGATGTGGGCGCGGCTTTCGGCGGTGATCTCGATGGTGCTGGCCTGCCTCCGTAAACGGGAAGCGCGGGCGTAGTCTGCGGGCGTGCGGGCTGCAGGGTTGATGGGGCGGGGCATCAGGCTCGCTGCGGAAAACGTGGGATCGTGACGCGACCGGCGATGGCGTCGGTGTCTTCTTCAGGCTGCCACAACCACATTATGCTACGGCCGCCCACGGCGTCGTCG
>JAABUH010001291.1_pt1 | contig 29087 bp, 32 predicted proteins | sample 5559121 | NCBI WGS metagenome assembly JAABUH01 (sample SAMN10711871, study PRJNA513364) | rock metagenome | isolation source: Antarctica rocks | place: Antarctica: Victoria Land, Battleship Promontory nord | collected 2015-12-28
CTCACACGTGGCGAAGAATGCGCAGACTCTTGTTTATCGTAATGCGAACACTTGCACCTTGCAGCATTACTACTTTTCTCCACTGGAAAAATCTCCCATCTTCTATTCCACATCCACTTTATTCCTCCCCCCCCACCCCCACCCCCACCGGCGGGCCAAATCCGCTCACATCTCTCTCCACCCCGGCCCCTTCACTCCATTATTCTACCCCAGCCCCTTCACTCCATTATTCTACCCCAGCCCACCATCACCACCACCACCTCCCATCTCTTCCCTCTAACTCGCTAAACCCCCTCCAGCCGGCAGACTATCCCCCTTAGCACTAGAGCACTATATATACATCGATGAACATCCCCTTGAAATGATAACAAGGGAACTACATAGATGGCTATCTAGCTGAAACGATCAAGAAGCTACACGTCTTTGCTGTCCGTTTTTGCTTTTTTGAGGAGGGGGGGGGAGGTGGTGGGATGGAGGGGGGAGCAAGGGGAGGAGGGTTTGGAAGGAATGAGATATTTAGGAGAGGGAGAATGGGAGAGTGTACTGTAAGGAGTGGGTGCTTATAGGTAGGTGATGAATGTGGGCAATGAGATTGGATGATGAGAAGGGAGTGGGTGAGAAGGGGTTATGACTTAGGTTTGGTGGTGGAGTAGGTATAAAGGTGAGGAGGTAAGGACGTGGGGGGGGGGCAATGGTCAAGGGAGGGAAATATCGTGAATCAGTACCTCTTATCTTCTTCCCTCCCTTCTGTCGCCCCTATCTCCTCGGTCCTCTTCTCTCATTCCCTGCTTTTCTTTTCTTCTCCCACGCTTCTGCGCGATCGTTATGCTCTTTTCGAGCTTGCAGGGTTGGATATATGGTTGAGATGTGTTTGGTTAGCTCGGATGTGAGGATTTTGTGATGGGGGAGGGGTGGATACGAGAGGGTAAAGGGGTTGACGGGGGTTGAAAGTTGGCGGGGGAGATAGGGGAATAGGGGCGATAGGGCGATGGTATTGTAGATCATTTTCTTCCGATCATTCCCACTCTACGAAGCATTTCACGATATCATAACCATCCCTCTGAAATCTTGCGTACGTCCATGATTCAACCCAATGTATATAAAAAGGGAACTGTTTGTTAAAAAACGAAAACGATGATAGGCAGAGTTTAGCAATGTTTAGAGAAGAAAATGATCAAGTGCAAGAGTAGAAACAAAAATAAAGTGAAAGCAAAAAAGTCAACTGACGAAGATGACGGAAATAAAAAAAGGGCAGCGACGAGGTTTACTAAACGAAGTCGAATACCGATCAAAGAACACCAACGATAAGATAAGATGGATCTTCAATCCCAATTCAAAGAACAAAACCAAGACGAAGAAAGGAAAGCCAAAACAAAACTTATCCCACATCAGCAAATCGCTGCGTCGGAGAGAAAAGTCTTCGAGATCTCCCCCCTCAACACTCAACTTCCATGATACATATTTGCCCTACCATCAACTATGCCTCATCTCCTTCTCTTCTCTTCTCCTCGCCCCACCCTTCCCCGTCCCATCTCCTACCCTACTCTCATCTCACCCTCACCATCCTTAACCCCCATACCATCCCATACTATCCCATCTATACGCGCGACCTCCAGCTTTTACGTTTTGCGGGGAAAAAAAAGTCGGAGTGAGAGAATGGGTTCGAGGATGGAAAACCCGAGGAGGGTTGGAGGACGGAGTGAGGGTCAAGGGGAAGTGAGAGGGAGAGGGGGAATGGTCGTATAATGGTAGGTAGCAAGGGTGCTGAGATGCGGGTTTGTAGGTTGCGGGTATTGGGCTCTAGACGGGGAGGGTTGCATGTGCGGTTGTGGGGGCTTGTTACCGAGGGGGGATGAGCAAAAGGGGGGGGGTCTCAAGCGAACAATCAGCTGGGTTCTCAGCACTACCACTACGGTCTTAGCAGTGAGCTAACACAAATGTGTTGGGCAACTACATCCTATAGAGCTGCGTATGGAATTTGATTGTCGTTCAAGCATCTTCCAAGAAATTCCCCGTATGATCCCGGAATCCCATCTCAATATTAATCTCACACAGAATGAAGCAGCGAGGAACTCACCATGCAAGTAAAGCAAGTTTACCTAAAGCAGATTCTTCCCCATCGAGAACTTGATCCAGCTCAATCTTTAGCTTCATTCAGCGCCCCCGAATCCATCCTCATCGCCGTCTTCTTGTACAAGCAATTGTTACTCCTCTTGTGATGACATAGCACCGTCCTCAACATGCCACCCTCCCTCCCACAGACCAGCGCTACGGAAGGCGGTCGCACAGCGCTGAAAATACTCACTGTCAGCGCGCCTGTGTCAACCAGCGTAAATAAGCGGTGGCCTTTGAGCAGGTGCAGTCGGGGATCTTTGGCGCATGGGTCAGTGACGGAAAGAGGTTCCTGCCCGATGCGTTCGTTGGGGTCGCGGTCGCAAAAGGGGGTGCTGCATGGTTCGTAAGTGAGACGGCCAGGGTTAGTGCAGTTGCCAAAGATGACGCACTCGAGCTTCTTGATCAGCATGGTACCTTCGAAGCCGACGAGCCACGGGGTGGATTGCATGGCGCTGCCACCGTAGAGGCCTCGTACGGAGAAGGGGGGGCCGAGGGAGAGGAGAGATGCGAAGAGCATGGCGAGCGTGCCCAGAAATATTAGGTCGGCATCTCGAACCCATCGGTCATCTGGGGGACCAGAAGACTTTTGGTATAGTTTCTAGAGATCCTAGACGTAAAAACTCAAAAGACCAAGCCCAACACCTGCCCAGTATACTCCCGAGCGAAGCACGATTTCCGCTTGTATTTCATTTCGGGAAACGCCTTCTAGCGAATCGAAACGCCGCGGTAACCATCTAAGATGAATTTGCCATCGCTTTGGCCAACACCGGCGACCTGGCATACAGGCTCAATGTCCCAGAGCTGAGTGTCTCATTGATCGGGCTATGGCGGCGATGAAGATATTCCGGTCTTGTTTGGAGGTATCGGGAAGCATGTAGACTATGCGTTCCATTAGGAGGTCTCTGTTGTTGGCCAAGGATAACTGTGCGAGGGCTTGGAAGAGACTACCAGAAGGGTCAAGTTGGATTCTATTGTGAAGAAGGCCCATTAGAGCATAGGCTAGATCTCCATTGCTGAAGTTCCCGTTCTGTGACCTATTCTGCAGCGCCTCAATAGGGACGTAGAAAAGCTCTAAACGGCCTAGAGAGAGCACAGAGAAGTGATGTTCGGCTAACAGGCCTGTTGGCTGATTGTGACCATCATCTAGATTGCCATCATCACACACGCATCGCTCATATCCAATAGGCTTAGTGTTTGCGACGTTCCATCCGGAGCGCAGACTTTAAGACTATGCTGAGCTACGAGCAAGGCTTCAGGTAATGTCCACATCCGAGATTCCCATTCTGCTTTCCTCTGAGGGGATGATTCAGGGAGAATAACACAAACTCGGTGCGCTCCACGGATAACATCGTACATTCGAGTACGTCTACAGTATGGAGGTCCACCTTTGCGTCCGGTGCACAGCATTTGTAGTCAATCCAATACGCGTTCAAGCCCTCTCCTTCAGTCTTGGCCTGAGTCATGAGTTCGAGTCTGCCTTGCACAGCCTTTGCCTCAGCGTTACGTGTTGGTGTCACGACTTGGGCTCTCCGTATGCGAACAGGAAAGTGACCGTTGAAAAAGCTAATGAAGACGTAGGGCATGTGCTTCGCCGCTTTAGAATCGAGGACCTATCCATCGTCCGTGCGCACCACATCAGCTGGCGGGCCGTAATAGTCTTACTTTATTTGAGAGATTTTGAAGTCTATCGCCATTCTTGCTCTGATCAAGATTCTGCTTGAAGTATGGTCCTACATCAAGGCGGTTGCGAGCATGCTTAGGGTATTCCAACAATGATTAGGAGAATCTGTATAAATCTCTAGGAATTCCTCGTCATCCAAGGTCTTCGAAAGGTCTTCGAAAGTGGCAAGGAGAGCAAAACTAAAATGGTCGGAACAATTGTCATGACCCGCAGAAACTTATACAACCAGTTAGAGGGCGCTAAAGCCCATTCCGAGACCTTGAGAGCAATGAACACGTTGCCTGGGAGCTTCACACGTCCCCAATCACCGGCTGGTTGGTTCTTATAGACCTCACGTGTTGCGTGGACTAAAAGAGGCCTGGGCGCGGATCCAGTAGGACTGATGTATTGGAGAACATCCCTTTTTCTTGTGGGAACACGACCGTATACGTCACAATGAGGGTCTTTGGTTTGATCATCTATGAGCTTGCGACCCTCGTTGAAGACTTCTTCAAGGGTTTGTCGGTCAGGGCGTTTGTAAAAGTACCCACTGTCGTAGTAGCTTTTGCCGCTAAGTGTGTCTTGGTTACGTTTGTAGAACGGTGCAGGCTTCTAAACTGGACATCGTTTCCGCCTTCCAAAGATAGTGATACAACGTTGCTGTTGAAAGCAGCCTTCCCGTGGGAGTGGTTAGCGGAAAGCCCATGCTAGCCCAAGTTTGAGTGAAGTTATAAAGATTGCGATATCAGAACATAACGTGGGAGAAAACTAAAATTGTCACTCGAGATAACGACAAGCGCAAAAGATGTCAGCTTCAATGTAAAGAGGGAAAAGTAGAGGTTTATTAGATAGGAAGCCCCTAAGGCTCAATTAGCTGAACAACCATGAGGCTCGCGATGTCCAAATCCTTTCTGCAATCTCCTTAATACGAAAGGACCGGCAAACAAATGAGTACTACGTAGTCGTATCCGTGTAACCATGACGAGCGCTTGCGGAGACAGCCTCGTTTCCTGAAGCATGGTTCCGTAATGATAGGAATAGAAGGGTAGTTCTATCAAGCGATCGTATACATTCATATTTCTCCATCGTTATGTCTTGTAGCGATAGGGATCTTGAAGTATTTTAATTTGATCTTGTTGGAATCAATTCGAGGTTTTTTCATATCATTAATTGTCTTGGCCCCAGGCTCCATGTCTGCTTCTGCCAAACCCGATCGACGACTTTGGTAATCTTAACCTGCATGACTGCAGGTCTTTACCGCCAGCTGTGAACTGGTAGTGACCAGTAGAAACATAGCCGCTACCAAAGGGTTGCAAGACCCAAGTAAAATAATGGATTTTCTATAACCGAATTTGATTCGAGTCTTTAAGCGGGCAATTATCGACAGAGCCCGATAATAGACAATTCGTCGACCAGTCAGTTCATCGAAATAGATTTCCGATGATAGGCAGGGACCAATCAAGTCGACGTATCCCGAGGCTGCCAAGAAGAAACAGCACAGAACTCAATTGCCTTTTTTTGCCTTTTCTGGTTTTGTAATTTTTTGACAACCCTGTCATTTTAAGTTGCCTCAAGTTTCTTACTCTTCCCGTCCGTCCAACCGCCGGCGACAATCGCCTCCCTAGCCGCAGTGTTGATAAGCCTGAACCGATCTGGCCCCAATTTAACCCCTCCATACCATCTACTGACGACGACGACTACATCCCAGACATTCATAACATGTAGCAGATGTAGTAGTCGCCCTCCCGCAGCGGTCTCGCCATCATCGTCGCAATCTTGAAAAGTGATTTCAGCGGCGTGGGTGGAGGAGCTTGGAGAGCGGATGCGGTACGCGGTGATGTTGTGGGTTGCCTTTGCAACGCGTTTGTCGGTAGAAAGGAGGTGGGCGATGTAGACTTTGGCTTTGGCGGCGGATTTGGCTGTGCAGGCGCGTGCAAGAAAGATGGATTTCTTCTCGGTGACGGGAGAGGAGACCGTCCATTGAGGCTCGTCAGAGGTGGAATCCGTGATCTCTGGGACGGTAGAAGCCGGCGAGCTATCGGCTATGAATTCGTCTTGTGTCGCTGTACCAGTCGGTGGACGGTCGTCGTTGTCTGTAGGTGTCTCTTTGGCGGTAAGAGTATTGTCAAGCTCTTGTAGCAGGTCAAAGAAACACACTGAACCTGGTGTGAAGACTGCCTGTAGAGTTTCCTTGGCTATGTCGAGCACATGGCTGCCGTAACCCTTCCTTGAGCTATCCCCAGTAGCCTCTGTTCCTAGGATTAACATTGGAACATCTGGATATTGAAGAGGAATTGACAGGCGCAGGGATACTTGATGCTGGGGGATGGAGAGGATGTAGACGTCATTATTAGCATTGTTGTTGGCTTGATGTATTGTTTCATCTCCGTAAATGGAATTGATAGCTTCAATTTCGTTGCTGAGATCTTCCGACATGAGGGTAAGTGATGTTCAATTGCTGGGATGTTCAGACATCGGGATCAATCAAGCTCCAGGAGCTTGATTCGGAACGACAAGCCGCAGCAGACCAGAGTCAACATCATCTCCGTCTGTGAAAGCCTGGATAAATTGTTCGGTCTCCTGCCAGCGGAGTGGCCCATTTCCGTATTTGAGCAGAATTGGTAAGACGAATCTCTGGAGTTGTCCGAAGCGAAACCCCCTGACCCCCGCTCTAGTCCTCCCCGTGCTCCTCCACCCTGCGAGCCCGCCGTGCCCGCCCACCTTCGGTGTGATCTCAACTTTTATACATGCTGGTTGCCTTATTAGCTCCGGATTGGAAAACATGCCTGGCTCTCGTCGAGATCATCGACCACCCGTAAGACTCCTAAGAATTTGTTACGGTTTGGTATCACGAAATTTGTGGAAGCAAAATCGTTGTTTTCTTTCGCCCACCCAAAACCCTCGTCTACTGTAAATCAGGACTCCGAACTTGCTCTATGCTGTCCTTCGTTATGTTCGTAAACATCTTATAAGTTCCCAGACACTTTGTACTTCTACATATGTGGAAAAACTGCTTCATCGTTCCTGCGCACAATCTCTTCAATGTCGTCCAAGCTCTTCTTTCGCCAGAAACTCTTACACCCTTCCACAAATCGATGGCTGGTCTTTTCAACGTCCGGCAAATCCACTGCCGCGAAGCATAGCCGGAAATACGCCCAGCTCTTCGTATCTCGAATTTCCTCTGTGGAACTGAATATCTGACCCGGCGCCACAAGCACCAGAAACTTATCGGTTGTCAAATACACCCATAGAGCATGGCTCAGCTTCCCATGGCTTGTTTTCTTCCACAGCGGATGCGATTCGAGATTTAGCTTAACCCAGATAAACATTCCACCTAGAGGCCACACAAAATCATACATAAGCACTTTGTCCACGACGCTCCACTCGTCGGTCATGCTCTGCCTCCGTCCAGACTTGACGAGCTGTTTTCCTGATTCCAGGATGCCGCACATAGTATTCATACGTCGCTCATAGTCGCCGCGAAGGCCCTCCAGCCAACGAACCCAACCAGCGACTTGCCAGCCGCTGCCATTCTTCTCACCACCGCGGCCACCGTCGCTGGAATCATGCGGTCCTATAATCAACTCCGCAATCATTGCTTGGACAAAACCTGATGGCTGTTGTGTTGAAGTTTCCGTGATCCGTAGGATGCGCTCACAAAGAGCTGGCTGTGTGGTGATCCAGCCCAGCCGGCATCCAGGAGCCACCGTCTTTGAAAATGTATCAAGGCGGACAACGCGGCCCTCGGTGTCAACAGACAAGTACGACGGAACAAGAGAATCCAGGAATGGGAAACCTGACGACTTTGGGGCGTTGTAATTCCGAAGTCCTGGCTCGGCGTCTTGAGAAGTGGGTTGACCCCTGGCTGCCAGTGAAGACTTATTTGCTGAAGGATATTGAAGGTACCAGTAGGGGTCATCCTCGACAATTATGACGTCGTATTTGCAGCAAAGTGCATAGATCTCCTTGCGACGTTGGACGCCCAGGGTGCCTGATGTAGGGTTTTGACCGATCCTAGGGTTACGATTAGTTTCCAGCAGATCCACTTATCAATAAGATGACCCACGTCACTGTGTAAATCAGATGCGGTCTTTTGCCTCTCTTATAATCCCAGTGTTCAAGCACGTCCTCGAGACCGCCTTTACCGCCAGCCAGCATCCCTTCGGCATCAATGGCAACCGGCACGATATTCAGGCCCCTGGGTCTTCCAGTTTGTATGGCATTCATGTAACAGAACTCCTCGACAAGCAAGCCCTCTCTATCCCTAATCCAGTCTCGATCTTCATTCCAAACATTACTCAGTGCTTCGATTGTCTTCGCAAACCCATCAGTTGAACCACAAGTGACGATTATCTCAGGACCTCCAGCATAGGGAACATTTGGATGCATGTTTTCTGTTGCAAATTGACGAAGAAAAGAATATAGCGGTGGGTAACCTTGCGCTGTGCCATACTGCAGGGCAGACTTGAGATCGATCTTGCGGAGTATGTCAACTGTTTCTGCTGCTTTTGGTACGACGACTCGGGAGGACGTGGAGTCGCTTGATAAGGTCGTGGCTGCGAGCTGTTCAGAAGGTGGGTCCACCGGTTTGTTCGGCGTTGGAGTAAAGCGCTGCGGTAGGGCGGTTGTTGCTTCGAGAGTGTCAAACGGAAAGTTGTTATAATTAGGGAGACCTAGGGCTATCAGTGTCTTGGTCTGTGATGGGCCATATAGTAGTAGCACATACCTCCTGCTAGGTTGCCTATGCCGGGGATGGAGAAGTATTTGTAGAAGTCTTTGACGGCGCTCGTATCTCTATTCTTTGTTACATGGGAATAATGATGGGAAAGGTCGATAGGAGCCGGTCTCTTATCAACGCTGCCAGTGGATGGATTCATACTTTGTGACACGAGGTGGTAAGACTTGAGTAGATGGGACTTATAAATTTAGAATCATTTAAGACTTTGTAGGAGGAAACTGACTATGGACACGTTTATCGTCTATACAACGATAAACGATATCTACAACCAATTCCTGGAGCATTTCAAAGCAACGGCCCCGGGAAGTCCAAATGGCCGATAATGACGAAACAGATCCGCCAATCGGCAAACGACAAGGTAAGGTAAGATCTCTGACCAACGCCATGCGAGAGACTTGACCCGATCTAGAAGCTGGCCGAGGTTGATTGGCTAGCGCAATGTGAAACGCGTAACTCCATTAACTGCCGTCTAGCCCTAAGGCTGGCGACCAGAACACCGATTACTATGGACTCGATTTGGAGGTCGGGTATGTCAATTGACACTACCCATACTCATACCTTCTTTTGACCATGGCCCGAATCGATATCGACAGGCAACTCTGAGCGTATGCTACCACCAGAGCAACCACCATGAGCCCCTCCAACAGAGATGACCCCGAGTCTGCAGCCTCTCAAAACGGCCAATCGCAATGGCATTATGATGAAGATGACGGTCTGGAAGCCTCCGCCTCCGAGAGCTCGGATTTACACATCGGATCCGATTCTTCGGACAGCGATGAAGGCCAGCATTCCCTTCCCGTCTGGCTACGGGAGTCTTCGAAGAATTTCCACTGGAGATGGGTCCCACTGCCCATCCGAAAGGCAGCTCGTGTGACCACGGCATGGTGCAAAGGCCCGGAGCCACCGCAGATGCAAATGATTACTCCGTGGTTTCCTGAGATCCAGCAGGCGCCAGCGAGGCTGATTGAACACTGCCTACCAAAGAGGAAGCATAAGGCGGCCCTCTTGGTGTTTTTCTACTTTGCCTGGTTCTTGGTATTCTCACTGGTTCTGGGTCATTCTGCCACGGATGGCTATATTGAGGGCTATGGAAAGCCGCAATCCATTTGGTGCGGTGCTAGTTACTGGTAGGTTCATATCATCCAATCTACGAACTCACCGCTAAGAACAGCAGGTCTGGAGGCAACAATTGTGGCCTCAATGGGAACAGATGTCGCCCTTTCGCCAATGCAACGGCTGCTTTTCGATGTCCCGGAAACTGTGACAGTATAAAAACGTACAATCCTTATGCAGTGGGCGACCAAGAAATCTTTCTCGAACCTCTGGTAATAGGCGGACCCAGCACCAACCATACTGATTCTCCATTGTCCGAGTACGTCTACCGCGGCGACTCCTTCGTATGCCAAGCCGCCATCCACGCTGGCGTTATCTCCGATAAAGGTGGTTGCGGCGTTGTCGCACTCACCGGCACCCACAGCAACTTTCACAGCACTACACTCAATAAAATCACCTCCTTTCCGTTCTCCCCGTCGTTCCCCAAATCCTTTACCTTTGTCCCTAATGTCTCCTCTTCCTGCGTCATCGACCTCCGATGGCCCCTTCTCGCCGTTACAGCAACCTTCACCGTCCTCCTCTCCCTCTTTACCACTTCCCCAGCAATCTGCTTCTCTTCAATATTTACTATGCTATTCCTGCATGTCGGACTTGTCTCCGACCCGCCTAATATTTCTTCCTTGCCACCACTGACCTCGCTCCTAACCGAGCGCTTCCTGCCTGCCTCCTTCGTCGCCTACGTCCTCTACCGCTACTGCGTCCGCCCACAACAGCGCGACCTAACCGCAAACGTTGAAAGGACCCTCCTCTGGCTTGGTGGCGCCTGGATCGGAGCGCTAAACAACTACACCTTCACCTGGATCCCTGTCTCTCGTCTTACGCCGCGCGACCTCCAGAACCAGCCTTCTGCGCAGATCGCCGTCGTTCTAATCGTCTTGCTCATCTTCTTCATTGCCTGCGGGCAGATATGGTACCTCCGGCTCGAAGGGCGGCTGCCACGGTATCTCGCCATCTATAGCGCCATGGCCGTCTTCTTACTCATCTGCGTCGCCATCCCCTGGCTAAACCTACGCATCCACCACTACGTCCTCGCTCTCCTCCTCCTTCCCGGCACGCGCTTACAAACCCGCCCGAGCCTTCTCTACCAAGGCCTCCTCCTCGGCCTCTTTATCAATGGCATCGCCCGCTGGGGCTTCGACTCCATCCTTCAAACCAACGCCGCCCTCCGCGGCGACGGGCTCCTCGATACCCTCCTCCCCAACATCACCGCCCCCACACTCATCAACGCCTCAAGCATCACGTTCTCGTGGCCGCCCGAACTGCCGAGTCCGTACGATGGTGTTAGCGTGCTGGTGAATGATGTGGAGCGGTGGAGGTGGTACCGGGGGGAGGGGGAGCCGGGGTATACGTATGAGAGGGTGGAAGCGGAGAAGGCCTTTTTTAGGTTTGGATACATGAGTGGGAGTGAGACAGGGGATTATACGGGGGCGGGGGTGTGGGATATTGGGGGCGGGTGGGAGGGGGAGGGGATGGTGGGGAATTAAGTGGGGCGGGGCGGGGTTTAAATGTATATGAGTAGATGAGACACGATTTTGGAAATAGGATAGATGTGTCTAGACTAGGATCGAAGGAGACCGTTTCTGGGCTGCAAATTTAATAGCCAAAATCTGCACCACTAAACTCCCACCCGCACTCCCCGAATAGCCGCTTCGATTACCCGGTAAGTGGAGCCTCTTAGCAAGTTCGAGGTGGAGTGTTCTTTCCATCTGGCACCTCGACTGTGGTTGGTTGCAATAACTATTTAGCCTATATGTATATCAACGAGGATTTTATTATTTTAGGTACGCGTGGCAACATCTCATCTGATATCCTTCGCTGCGCTTTTGCACTGGGAGACTTGGTTCTCGTGCTCTAGTCTTGTTCACGCTTCTCTGATTTCTTCCTCGTGCATGGGTTTTTGATTTGGATCCAGGAGTATCTGCGTTCCCACCCCCAAGCACCCCCATACTAGCTCCCCAGCTCACTACTACAACAGCGCCCATCAGCCCTTCCAAATCCCTAACACTTAAACATCCCCTGACCAACCCCACCCCCTCAAACCCCCAACATCTCCCCCAAAACCTCCCAGCACGCCTCCCCGCCCGCTCTACCAACCCCCCGCAGCCCCGCCGTGACAAAAGCATGCAACTTAGAAAATGTATCGTGCATTTGCCTTAGCTGGTCCTCGTAGGGGGTTGAGGCGAAGGAGGGAGCGCTGGTGGCGGGTTCGTTGTCGGTGTCGGAACGGGATGAGGAGGAAGAAGAGTCTTCATCTGAGGCGTCTTGATGGCGGTTCTTGCGCCGTGTTGTGAGCTGAGGGGGTTTGTGGTTGGGATTTGTGTATGCGGCGTGCGTATCGGAGAAGAGGACCGCGAGGTCGAGGAGGGATATAATGGCTTGATGGATTGGTGCTAGACGCTTTGAGATGAGGCATTGTTCTTCGAGGCGCTCGATGTAGGATTCGTGCACAGCAATCATCGCATCCACGTCCTCTGCCCTAACCATGTGCGCTCGCATCTCGGCGGTGCTGACTGAGAGTACAATTTCTGTTAGGTATGTGAGGAGAGTGTTGGTGATAAAGAGTAGGCGGTAGCGAAGGGAGTAGGTGAGGGTGCTATAGGTGGACTTATGGTTCCAGCTAGAACCGATGGTGGAGAGGAAGGGCTGGCATTGGAGGAGATGCTTTGCGCGGTGGGTTTGTAGTAGGAAGGTGAAGATGCGTTGGTAAGTTACGAGGGACGAGGGGCGGAGGATGTTGGCGATTGGCCAGGGGAGGGTGTAGGTGGTACGGAGTGTATCGAAGGTCTTCATGGATCGCTTCTGAGTTTTCATGTCTTTGTAGGAGCTCGCCGTTGATTGGATGGTCAGTCGTTCCGCATCAATGCATGTCAGCGGCCCGAACACATATCGAAATCGCTCTGTCAAGATTGAGCCGTCATTCCAAGTTCGATTGCCTCGGTCAATCCTATCAAAGATCGTACTTGTAGCAACGTCGCTCAGGGCGCCGTTTCGGTGGAAGTAGATATATTCCAGGGCGTCAAGAGACCTCGATAAGCCGCACTGGGATTCAAGTCCGTTTCGGAGAATTGAGGATACTGAGTGATGCATGCTGGCGATCCAGGAGTCTAAGGCCTTATCGAGAAGTTCAGAGAAGGGGCTAAACATATCTTCGTCTGCCTTTCGGCACACAGTTGTATAATCCAATTGGAATACACCTAAATTTTGTTTCTTCTCTAATCCTAGCTCCTTCAAGAAGTTGATGCTTTTCCCAGTAGTAAAGATCTTCGTCGCGGCAACATGAAGGAAATTAGGCGCATATAGGCTACCGTCGTTATCATACCGGAGGAAATACTGCTTTTGCCATATAGAGTCAAGAGATGCATCTTCCTCATTCTTTGCTATAAACATGACTTGATCGTGCTTGTTTAACTCACCAGTCTCCATCCACGTTCTCAAAGGCTTCAGATACGTTTGAAAACATTCGAAGAAAAGCTGTGCAATGAACTCGTATCCTTCTGTATTTCCAACACTCTGACATGTACATGTCCGCTCGAAGAGACCTTCTAAGATCTTGAATGGCATCTGCTCATTGGGTGTAGATTCTAACCCCGCGACAACTTCGGATATTGTCTGTATGAATCGAGTAATGTGCGATATCTCGTTACAAAGGTCTAGAAGGCTTATCGTCATGGGTTCGACGGGCTTCAATATTCTCGCCTCTATCGCCGACAAGGCGACGTTGACATCCCTCATCCGGGAGACGAGTCCCGCTTGAAAGGTCTGCTTTACTGGCACTTTTTCGTCTCTTTGTGTCCAGCTACGGATGTTAAATAGTTGGTTGCCAATCGTAGTGAAAACACTGAGCAGATGCTCGATCGAGGATTGAGAAACGTGACGAATGCCATATCGTGAGCTATGCTCCAATTTTCCATCTTTACTAGACGTGAAGATTGATGTCGGTAGTCCATGTAGCATGAATATCACCTCTCGTGTCATCTGTGCCTCAGTAATCATGACTTTGGGCGGTTGGCATCCATCTTGCCCGCTGTAACTTTCGTCAAAGGGATCAAGTGCTGCTTTGTTTCTCCAAAACTGAGCATTGATGGTTTCATTCAAGATTGTGCTGTCGGCAGGTACGGTTAGGATGTCACCATCCAAATCTGCTTGGGCATCATCAAGGTGAATGCTTGAATCTGGCGTTAAATCTGGAGTTGTGGATTGCTCAAGCACGAGACCCTCGTCATCGCCCGAACTGTCTGCAGCATAGTCTATGCTGTCCCATATTCTATCCGGGTCGTCCAAGAGATCATCTGCCAAGATATCGGACCACTTCAACAGTGGTGCTTGAAGCTCGGGTTCGGTTACAGCCAAGTCGTAAACATTGGTCTTTTCAACAGGCTTATCAGACAAATGCAGAAGAAGAGACAATACTTCAGGGGTCCATCTACTGGAAGACCCTGAAAGCTCGACCAAGCGAGCCTCCAAGACGTCAGCTAATTCATCATTGTTAAGAACTCTGAATTTCTCCTCTAAACCACGGAGTTGATCTAGAACTTCAAATTGATCGGTACGCGCTGGGCGTGGGTCTGCGAATGCGCGTGATGCGAACAACTTTGATCTCTCTGTTTCCGATGCATCCTGTTGGTCAGAGAAGCGGGCTGAGCTGGACGGAGAGGATGCGTACTTTGGGACATCCTGTAATTGCTTGGATGAGGTCGCTAGTCAGAGAGCCAATCTTTGCTACATGTGTCATTTCGGACTGCTTTTAGGACGCTATACGTCCTTGCAAGTTGGAACTACATTTGCATCACAGAGATACTATACACAACAACCGAAGTCTGTGCCACTCAGGAAGTCCAAAGGCCTGCAGGCCAAGGGAAAGACTTCACGCCGAATGTGTTAGGCGTTTTGGTCGCTTTGATTCAACAAAGTGAACGCGGTCGAGTGGATCCAGTACCGCGCGCCTCGGTCCGTTGACGCAAAGCGATCAGCCCTACGAATTGTCTTCGATCAAGACCAGAAAACCCGTAATAGTAGCGCCTCATGCCTCATATAATACTTTGAACCTAGATGGCAGCCATTTTCCTCCAGTGTCAGCCCTGGACGACCAGATGAGAGCCTTAACCTATCAAATCATTTTCCAGCATGGCTATCCCAAAGCCGATGCGTGTGTTGGCAGGCGTATCAGCCTGTCTACTTTTCTTCCTTCTCTTCGAGCTCTATAGATCTCCGAGATTACTGAGTGGACCTGAGGAAAAGGTCCCTGAAATGAAGAGTGACCCCAATCTTGAGGGTATGCTGTGCAGAACCCCTGTACGCCATACGCTGACAATATGATAGCTACGGGAGAACCAGAAGGAGTCCTATGGCGAGCAGACGACTATGCGGCGGACAACCCGAACGCACCAAGGATAAACGCTACGCTGCTGGCACTGGTCCGAAATAGCGAAGTAGATGGCATGATTCAGTCTATGAGGGACCTGGAGAGAACATGGAACTCAAAGTTCAACTACCCCTGGACCTTCTTCAACGACGAGCCCTTTACGGAAACATTCAAACAAAGGACACAAGCCGAGACCAAAGCGAAATGTTTCTACGGCACGCCTCTCTCCGACCCCCCTTTTTGTTCCCCCTCCTAACCTCCCCTCGTAGAAACCATCCCGAAAGAACACTGGGCCGTCCCCCCCTGGATCAACAACGACCTCTTCGAAGAATCCGCCAAAATCCTCAAAGAACAAGACGTACAATACGGTAACCTGTACTCCTACCACCAAATGTGCCGCTGGAACAGCGGCCTCTTCTACCACCACCCAGCCCTCCTCAATACCCGCTACTACTGGCGCGTCGAGCCCAACGTCCACTTCTTCTGCGACGTCGACTACGACGTTTTCCGCTATATGCAGGACCGCAACAAAACCTACGGCTTTACCATCAACCTTTACGACGCACCCCAGTCCATACCAACGCTATGGCCCGAGACGGAGCGGTTCATGGCGGCGCATCCGGAGTATTTGCACGAGAATAATGCAAAGGAGTGGTTGACGGATAGTCAGCGAAGGCCGGGGCATAACAGCAAGGCCAATGGGTACTCGACGTGCCATTTTTGGAGCAACTTCGAGATTGCGGACATGGAGTTTTGGCGCAGTCAGGCATACGAGGATTATTTCGCCCATTTAGACCGTGCCGGCGGGTTCTTCTACGAGAGATGGGGCGATGCCCCGGTGCACTCCATCGCGCTAGGTCTCTTCGAGGACTCCAGTAAAATCCACTGGTAAGCTCCACCTCTACCCCTCAGTCACCATCCCAATCAAGGCCACCATGACCGCAAACTTCAAAACTAACCCCCCCTCAGGTTCCGCGATATAGGCTACCAACACATCCCCTACTTCAACTGCCCCAACTCCCCCAAATGCAAGGGATGTGTCACGGGCAGGTTTACGGACGGCGAGAAGTTCCTGTTCAAGGAGGATTGCCGGCCGAATTGGTTCAAGTATGTAGGGATGGAATGATGAGGGGCGGAGGGAGTTTTTTGGGAGTTGTATATTAGTACTCAGTACATAATAATTCATCATGGTTACCTTTTATGGTGCTACTGGTACGTCGACTGAGTGCATGGCAATCGATAGTTGGATTTTCTGCTTTCTAGCGGTTGAAGGAAAAGGTACCTATTTCGACGTCGGTTCGTAGCCCATTTCTGAACCTTGGCAATTACACGCATTGCAAACCATACACAGCTCCTACGACTGTATTGGCGATCACGCGACTCGAGCTCCTGGTTTGTACGCTGCAAGAATAATAAAAGAAGTATTTATGTGCACATCTCACATACGCATTAAGCGTCCTTACAGCCACCCGCGCCCCGCAACTCCCTTCTTTCCCTCCCTCCCTTCTTCCCTGTCCCTCCCTCACCCTTTCCTATCCCGTCGCACCTTTACCCACACCTCAACAACTGTCCGCCCGCCCTAATCATTACGAGTTCTGCGCATGCATCGACCCCGAGCACTACGGCTCAGGATACAGATCCTCCTTCAGGCTAACTCCTAGTTCCTCCCTTAGAGGCTTCAGCTCGCGCAGGTATTCGTCGTATTGGCCTTTGTTTTCGACTTTGGCTTTGATACCTGTGTGGAGAAGGTGGGTGTTAGTTGTGTGGGTGGTTGATGGGTTCGGGATGAGGGGAGGCTGAGGAAGAGGAGAGGGAAGGTGTGGAAGAAGGGAACGGAGGTGGGAAAGAGGTGCTCGCACCTTCGAAGACCCGGACAGCGGTTGGGAAATCGTTGACTCGCCGCGCGGCTTTGAGGGCCGCGGTGATGACGGAGGGGGAGGGGACGAGATCGTAGGCGAAGGCGTTGTTTAGATTGCGCTGGGGGGATGAGGATGTTAGTTTGAGTGGTTGCAGAAATGGTTGGGGAGTGGTTTGCTTGTTGGAGGAATTGGGGAATTGCTATACCTGTAATTCGAAAACGTCTTGCACGGAATCAAATTCTTTTTCATATCTGGAGATCCAATGGGTAATGGGTTAGCTGTTTAACATGCTCCTCGTAATTCCTCCGTGGATATCATCCCAATTCCTTGCTGGAGGAAAAAATCCCTCGGACAAGGCCCGAAGTTACGACAATGGCTCCCTACCTGGCCGTAAACTCCTCAAAGCTCTCCTCATGATGCGAAGTGCTAGCTTCCTGCCCATCCTTATCCATCGCCCTTGGCACACTGGTGCTGAGGCCTCTACTGCATCCCACCAAAGCCAACGGGACTCCTCCTTTTACAGGCAATCGCGACCGGAGCAGACTAGATGGCGGTGTGCGCGTCGCGAGGCGGATGAGAACGATAGACGACATGGGTAAATGGTGGGCGTGGACCAGCTAACGAAGGAAGCTTGGAATGGTGAACAGGTACGTAGATACTTATGCGGTTGCAGCTCCGGTGAACTATCACGTGACTGCTAGACGGGAGGGTTTGCTGACGTAATAGTCGACCAGGGCTGGTGGGCTGTCACAGTCGTTGAGTGATTTAGTTTATATTAGGTTCGATTCCTAACAGCGCTGGTACAATGGTGTTGTGGTTATCTTTTCTCTTTGGTCACTGTACTACGTAGTGGATGAAACTGAGGTCCCCCGAATTTTGTAAATAACGATTTCCAATGTGCGTATTTACATAATACGAAGTCGTGCACTACCGATTCTTCGAGCGCACATCTTCGAATCTGCCTTCTTCCCACTTGGATTTCGAGCTCACAACCTTGAAGACGAGATGAGCAGCCTTCGTATGAACGCCTCGAAGGGCCGAGGCTCGAAGACTAGCAGGCTGTGAAGGTTCCTGAGAATGATGAAAGATGGAATAAATCTGAAGTTTGCTGCTTGTCTACTTGTCCGCATGGATTAATTAAGACATGCGATAGCATAACTCGGCTCACCTTTACAAGTTTTCAATTTGCCCTTGACTCTAAGATCTCCTGGAGGAACCGAGATTCATCTAAAAAGGAGAGTGCTCTATCTAAGATGGAGGGATCAATGTAAGAAGGATAACGTGAACGACGGATACGGAATGAAGGGTGTATAATCTGCATCGATCGTCCATGAAAACGGTAGAAAATAAGAAGCAGGCTGGTATACAAAGGTCAGAGGATAGATGATTGACGGAAAGCTGATCTGCGTGCTCATCAGTTGCTGGGCCCTTCATGGACGCGAGTAGTGACTCCTTCACATCACAGCCTGGATCATCAAGGAATTATGACCCAGTGAAGGACGCAGCTGGGGCTGCAAACTAACGTTGAATTATGCATGGATTGTGGCAACGGGATCACAGAGATACATATCATCGAATCCAGCAAATTTGAAAGACAAAAATCATATGAATAATTTACCTGATTAAGAAAAATGTAAAGGCCACAGCGACTCCGGTTGCTCTACCGTCGCGCGCGATGTGGGCGACAGTCGCGAAAAAGATGGTGATCATGTGATGAGCGCCCCTGACCCACTGAGAGCGCTCATATATACACCCCCTCGCCCTAAAAAATCTCCTGCGGCTGCTGTCTACGTAGAGCGCTCGGGGCCGTGTAGTCCGCGAACGTTCTTTGGGCATAGGAGATCACATTCAGCTTATGTAGGATGGTGTGGCTTACGGGTTCTTGGTGTTCCATCATCACCCTCCCGACATCCACCAAGTTCCGCAAGGCATGTTCCAAAAGAATTTTCGGGCAAGGAGAAATCATGTGGGATCCAGTAGATTCCAGATTTGACCGTAGATGTGGGTGATACCCTTGCTATCAAGCCAACTACTATGGAGTATTCATCGCAGTCATTTTGAGCTGTGACGATCTGTTATTCGTGTATTAGGCTTGATGGAGCTCAAACGGCGTTCCATTCTATCGTTCTGTTGCATATGTACAGCCTTGAATGGCCATGTGATAGCAATGGTGCTACAATGCTATATGTCCCGCGCCAGAGATGCGCCAATGGAAAAGCCGACGTCGACCAGTGCCATGTATGTATGTACGGCCTTGAATGGCCATGTGAGCAAAGGTGCTATAACGTTCCATGTCCCACGCAATCAATGCACCAACGGAAAGCCCGACTGCGATCGCTGCAATATCAACCGAGCGCCCTTGCCACATAAACTCACCCTCGACTCCGTTGCCAATGCAGTCATCCTTTCCTCACCGATTCATCCAAGTCAACCCGTTCGCCGCCTCTTCCAACGGAAAGACCTCCTGCGCATACTCCTCCATGCCACGGTATCCGGCCCACAATTGCAATGCTTCGTCCGGCGCTTGAAGGTCAGGGCCAAAGTAGGGGGCGTTGTACCTGCCAAACAAAACCTCAAGTTTGGCGAGCTGCTCTCGATAGCCGTTGGGGATCGGGACTTCAATCTCAATGGGGCCCTGGACATAGCGGACAGGACGTTGGACGCCTTTGGAGAAAGCGGCGCAGACCTGGCGGGGGTTGAGCATTTCGTAAGCGAGGGCGATTCTGTAGGGAGGATCGAACGTCAACAGTGTCTTCGGATACGGTGGGAGATGACTTGTGGGCTTACCGATGCCCGGACCATTTTCTCGGACCATCTTTGAAGATTTGCAACAGCGCTGGTCCGACATCATGCTCTGCATCGAGCCATGGCTGGGGCGTGTCTGGGTCGAACGGCGCTTTCCATTCGAAGCTGCCGTCCTTTTGCAATTTCATGCAAAACAGCGGGTACGGGAGACTGGTGAAGTTGTTGTTGTAGATGCCTGTATAAACGAACGTAGCTGGAAGATCAATCTGTCTCAGGATAAGTACTGCTTTTGCTTGTCAGGTCTGATGTCGAACCTGCCGAATGTAATTTTCCACTGTAAACTTGACACTCCACAAGGGTAAAGCTGGCCATTCTTTTCCAAACACGCTGTGATCGGGCATGCTACTGTAGATGTAGTGCTGAACGCCCGCCTTCTTGGCGGCGTTGGCCAGCGATTTTCCGATGGCGGCTTCATCCCCCCATGACAATGTATTGATAAAGGCTTGCTTGGCGCCAATGAAGAGGCCGTCCACGAACTTTTTGTCCTCTAGAGAGCCTTGTACGACGGTGACATTATCCAAGTCGTCCAGCTCATGGGCAACAATGCCACTGCGTCCCTCTCGTGAGTGAACATGGGCGCGCACCGAATAGCCCACGGCAGCCGCGACGCGGGCGAGGGAAGCCGCCTGGCGCCCAGTAGAATTGACAAGAACAAGCGTTGTGTTTGGCATGTGAAGATAAAACCACAAACGGTCCCAAGGTAATGTAGGTCAGCTCTCTTTGAGCTTTCCGTTCAAGTAGCGAGAATATTGAGAGGTAGTCGGACGTTGAAGAGAGAAATCTTGCTCGGAATAGAAATTCCAGATGAGGCAACAGAGATTGAAATGATGAAATGCTAGATGTTGGAAAATCCGGGGATAAGGTTCACTAGGGTCAGGGAAGGGAAAGTGTGTTCCCAGTGTGGGAGGAGAAGAAGAAGAAGAAGAAGAATAATACTAATACTAATACTAATACTAATAAATAACAACAATAACAACAACAACAACACAAAAGTATGGAAATAAAGATATAGTAGGTAAGGTAGGTAGGTAGGTATGTAGGTGGGTGGGAGGGTAGTCAAGGCCCTTACCAATCTGGCCGTAGCACGTGGTCGACCCAGGAAGGAACGACAGCCAGAGAACACAAGCACGAGCACTAACACCGTGTGGAGGAGAAAATGCGCAACGCATCAGGTAATAAGGCATCGTACCTTAGGTAACTAGGTGTTTTTGGAGTGGAAGTCAGGCCTCGACGTAGTCAGGTAAGGGAAGGGCGGTAGGGCAGGCACGGAGGCCGTCGTCAGTTCAAGCTTAGTCGACCAGCTGCTTTCGGAAATCGGAATGAATGCCAGCCCGACACTGCCTCCTCCTTTCCATCATGAACGCAGTATCCCCGCGGAGTTGAAGGAACAGTCGAGTGACTTGGACGTTCTCGGTACCAACATACCCAAAGGGTGAATGAGATATAATAAGAATCAGGTAATGACGATGGAGGGGGGTTTGCAAGGAGAGGACTAGGTACTTAAGTTCATCTGATGAGGGTACGGCCCAGCCGTCACTTTACGTAAATACGGAAATCATGACGAGGGGGATCAAAGGTCGGTGTAACGTAACTTGTACGGAATACGGTAATACTTCCTTCACCGGGAGCAGCGCTAGCACTTCGGTTGGGGCCGGTGGAGACGGTTTGTAGTCAGCCCAGCCCTGGAAGATGAGGGGTCGTCGGTCGTCGGTCGAGTGAAGCCTTTCTTCCACCATACCTACCTACCTACCTACCTTATCATCGACGAATGGCGTCACTGTCATCAACTCTGGGGTGATGATCATCAAGGGATCATCTGCAGCCAAAGATCCCAAAGGGATCGAAGTGCAGCGGGAGAAAACGGACACCCCCGCCGTTTAGCACCGTAAGGCGGATGATCCATGCCACTTGGCTGGATCGGGCCATACATAACATGACCTGAACATCCACAATCATGGCGTCCAGAGAATTTCGTAGACACAGAATGCGCTAGGCGCGTGATGCACAGAAGAATCATAGCTCGTAGCTGATGAGATACGATATCTGGAGCGTGGAGTGCCAATCGGTAACGGAGGGCTAAGGTAGAGTGGGCTTGCAATTCGAAAGCGCCCGGACTGTGGGGTTGAGAGACCCCCACCGTCGATCCTCGCTAAGGTAAAGACCTCGGGTTGGGGTAAAATGATGTCCGCAGCAGGTCTGAGATACCTCCCGTGTTCGATGGCTTGTCTCAGACAGACCATCCACCGCCGGAGGTCACGTATGAAGGAGCCTAGGTCATAGAGCTAGGTGCGTCGCTGACGTTATTGTTGACTCTCGGGACACGTTTCATCTTCATAGGCCCGCGGCCTGCCAGATCCATGGCTGGTGGCGAGCGAGCAGCCTCGCGGTACCAGTCTCGTCGGCGTGGAGATGCGCTCCCGAGTCCCGCAGCAACGAGACATGATCAGCCAAGTGGGCATTTGCCGCGAGGAACAAGGGACTTCGCCCCGTTCGGTTGCGCAGGTGGACCGAGGCTCCTTTCGATAGCAGGATCCGCAGGATCTCGAGGGAAGGTCCAGTGGCCGCAATATGCTACTTTCATGAGCTAGAGATTTCAATGTGCGCGGCGGAAGACCCACCAATGGGGTGTTGCCAGAGTAATCTGCCTGATTCAACAGCCATTCCTTGTCAGCCTTCATCAAGCCCTGCAATTCGGTGAGATTTCCTTGGGCAATTGCATAACTCAGGGCTGTGAGATCCGCTAGATGCTGTGGCAGATACCCATTAGGATGTTCAAATTCCATGTGGGTATGTTCAGTGAGCTCTCCACGTAGAGAAACGGACATCTGCTGTCGAACATCCTCTGTTGTCAGACCTGGCAAGCCAAGAAGGTATGATAGTTTTGCGAGTGCCGCCTCCGACGTCAAGTCATGGCCAAAAACCACTCCGACACGTTCCAGCAATACCGCAGGCTCATAGAGCGGGCTGACGGTGCCGGTCATGCCTGATCGATATTTCAGTATACTCAACATTAGATGCGGAACTGAAAGACCAACACTGAGTAATATTGACAATGACTATTCCTCGCTTGATTGCTTCAGCAAACACGCGCGTCAGAGCACCATCTTGCCCTCCTGGTGCGTTGCCTGGCCCGAAGGTCTCCAGGACAAGGCCCCGTAATCCCTGGACCTTCAGCACCGCATCGACCATCTCAGGTTTGATGCCCGGGAAAATCCGAAGGCACGCGACATGACTCGTAGCTCTGTTGGTTTGGATACTGAATGGCTCGATGTGGGTCGGCCTGTAGATTAGTTCCCACGATACATGAGTCTTGAGCGATGTAATGCTAGCCAACGGCGGAAGGTTTGGTGACGCAAAGGCAGCAAAATCGCTGGCGGAGACTTTCGTAGCTCGATTGCCACGGAACAATTTGTAATTGAAAAAGAGACATACTTCGGGTATCATGAAATGACCCGCTACAATCAAAGATCCAAGAAGGTTATCTGTCGCATCGTTCTGAAGCTCCAGCATTGGTGCCTGGGAGCCTGTTAATATCACGGGTTTGCCTAGATTCTGTAGCATAAAACTTAATGCAGAGCAAGTGTATGCGAGACTGTCTGTGCCATGCAGAACCACAAAAGCATCAAAGAATTTGTAATTCCTGTAGATGGTCTGAGCTATCTCCCCCCACCCTTTCGCGTCAATGGAACTACTGTCGAGGAGTTCTTCGAACTCGAGGACAGCGTAGCGTACGTGTTTCTGATAGGTACTGACTGGTGTGCGAAGACTGCGATAGGATTTCTTTGTTCCGTCGTCTATCATGACCTGGATGTCGCTAGGGTTGGATCCGTCATTAAACGAAGGCCTCGGAGCCATCCCAGATTCCAGAAAACCTCGGGCTGGAACGAATCCATTGGCGCTTCTCTTCATGCATATGGTCCCACCGGTTACAACGATAAGGACTCGGGATTCTGAGGCCATCCCATTTGGAAGGTAGTGTACCATTATGTCATAAAAGTAGGACTGCTGTCGGTACGACAAGTAACTGGAGGTTTAGAAAAGCGGTGAGACAATAGGCAAGAACCAAAGCATCGCAATCAAGGTTGAAACTTTTTGGGTTTGAGCACCGATCCAAAAGTCTTTATCCAATTGCACACCCAAGCCAACCGTGAGACAGGACAGGAACGCAGTTGAATCGACAGACGTGGCACCAGGGCTTGAGCGACTTCTAACGATCCACAAGGCGTACAACTGCAGATGGCTGGGCAAATCCAGAACGGAAGCAGGCATGCACAGGGAACGATATTAAACAGAATTGAAAGTGGAAACTTTCGAGAAAAGAAACGAAAGGGTCAATGCGTTGTAAAATTTGAGATCTCGCTAAACCAATGCCGGATTAGGCTTAGTGCATTTCCTTCACTTCCTTGCAATGTTCGCAGAGTCTGACTGTCAACCTGTCTCTCTGTATTGTGGGTGGAACTATCCCTATGAAACACTAAGAATTAAGCTTGCTAAAGAGCGTCTGTAAGTAGGTGATATCTAAAGAATGTTCAAGGTCGATAGACCGAAACCTGTCCTGAACTCCTTCGGAATGGGGGACCCCGACGGTCACAACAATTGGGTGTTTCTTTTACCCATGAGCCAGAGACTTTTCCCTCACTAACCCACGGCAATTCCTCCATCGAAGGGAAATGGCGGGATGAGCGGCAACTCCTCCCTCTCATTTGGGGCCCTAGCCACCATCTTAGGCTTTTTCGCCGTCGGGCGTTGCTGTTGCGTACTCTGCCGTTTTGCCATGCTTAGTGATCGCGTGAGACCCTTCCATCCCGCCGTACTGATTGTAAGCGGTGGGTTCGAATTTACGCGTGCGCGGACGACGTCGTTGGTGGATGTTGGAGAGTTCGTCCTTGACAAGCGCGGTGGTTCGAGCGAGTACGGATCGTAATCACGGTAGGCCGGCGTAGGGCGGACATCAAGAGGGAAGTAGTGCTCGTTGACTTCAAATGATTCTGGATCCTCCTCTGGAAGCCATGATTCCGGCGCTTGCATTTGGGGCAGACTATCTTTTCGCTTTGGCGCCGCAGGCCTGCGAGCCGGGACATGTCTGTCAGCAGAATCTCTGACCAAAGAGGGCATGTTTTCCACATCCATAGCCGAGACTCTGGAGGCGAGCTTCTTGCTGGTGGGCTGAGGTGCCAGCGGTTGGCTCGCGCGCTTTCGTTTGTGCATTGGTGCGAGATTGGTGATGTCGATCAGCTTCGGACGACCAATTGCCATGATGGGAACGGCGATGGCAATCTCGGCCTTTGACTCGGTGATCTCCGAAATGTCTACAGTATCGCTGGCGCTTTTTTTGGACAATTTGTGCTTTACCTGCTCGTCATGGTTCTTGATATCTTCGCTCGGGCTGGGCGAGGGCTCTTCTTCGCTCGAGAGGTACCGTTCGTGAAGCTCGTCCCTCGCGTATGTGTTGATACGCAGAGTGTTCCTTGACTTTTGCCTTGGAGGTTGTCTGCTGAGCTTCGCGGTAGGAAAGTCCATCTCTTTCCGAGGTTGTTCGTAATCTTCTGCCACGACCCACAGATGCTCTCTTTCCTCGCAGTCGATACTGTCTCTGTCACTGGCACCTTGGCTGGGAGCCAGCATTTGCTGACGACGCTGGAGCACTGGCATTGCAGCTTTATTTGAAAGAATTTGCAGGGATTTTCGTCTTTGTCAGGAGCGGTAAAACAGAAAGTGGGGGGCCTTGTTGATATAGATACCAGTTCAGGTCTGGGCTCAAAGCAAATAATGATTCAGCTCAGTATCGACTTGGGTGACATCAGTGCACATTGAAACAATTTGATACAGGAGCAACGACATCAACTGAATATGCAATGCGACGGAGACAAGACGTAGAAGCTTCGAGGGTCATGTGGGGCTATATCACTCAGCGCTGCGGCGCAATGCTGTACCTAGTACAACAATTCCGGCTTATCAGCATTACTTTAATTTAGCTCGAGATCGGGGGCGGCATTGTTGATAGTTCAGGGCCCCAGAGATCATGCAACTCCCACATGTGGATGATTGACGTTGGTTTTCGACCGACTCAACCGATGTGGTGTGCAGGTTTCAGACGTGCCATTGGCTCTTTTGCAATTTAAGAGCACCACACACCGGAAGCGCTCCTTAACTCGAAGCGGATGGGTTGACCGTAGATTTGCATCCCCAACTGCAACACCACTTCCGCACGCCGCACGGCAAGTCCACCTTTGGAAATTATCCGACCATCAGGAAACGATAGGTGTTCCTCCCATATGAAGACCCAGCGTTTAGGCTTGAGGACTCTTTGACTTCGTGGCGAGCAGAAGTCGCATAGGTAGGATAATTTCATGGAGGGCAAGTTTTGCATGAACGCATGAGGAGGAAGTTCAAGCTTGAGCGTTCTACCCCTCATCAACTCCACAACAACATGAATGCCATTCAGTTGGCATTCCAACTTTCCAAGCCTAAAGTAGCAGGAATGGTAGTCGTAGTCAGACAAGCGAGGTGTGGCACATGATCGACGGCTTGCTCGTCGTAAAAGGTACACACCGCGACGCCTGAAACAACGCAGGCTGTCTATGCCACGTTTCAGTTGTCTGAATCAAGCATCCACATAATGCCGTGCCACCACCACGTACTGCTGGGGGCGAAGAAATATCGGGTCCAGATTATTGTCGAAAACACACGACATCTGCCGGATCATCCCGTTACCAAGCTAACGGCGAACACGTACGGAGTACACAAGCTATGAAGGTATCGTCGTCGCCATTGTCATCTCGTTCTTGCGACAACGGAAAACCTTTGGTGTAACTTTGCGCTTCTAGCACCAGAGACGGATTGACCGCTGGTTCGTCGTCAAGAACAACGAGAACGCGTGGCTAAATTTCCGTTGACGGGATGCATGATGGGGGGTGCATTAGCCCGAGTATCTAAGGTTACAGTATGGGGCCCCCCCCCGGAAAAGAGGGGAAATGACTGGAATTGCTTTGCCCACAACGGGCAAATTACCTTCAGGCGGTGAGGCAGTCAAGCACCGAATCTTCGCTGCATCGCTAGCGTTGGGGGTTTCGTCCGATGGAATATCTACGCTTAGGTGGTTAGGTAGTGGTGCATTCTGCAAGTAAACACTGAAAAGGTCTAAGGTACCTTTAAAAGCACTCACGTGGCGTGCTGGCCGGTAAAATATCAAGATTTGAAATGCATGCGGGTGGAAGAGCAACAAAGTTTGATTTGCTAGCCATGGGCTCTCGCCATGACGATTATCGTGAGCTGGTCGGGTGTTTATTCCAACGGTTATGAGCCTCTCGGAGCGTTGTACGAGACACCCAGACACCAGCCACCAGCCACGAGCTCATTTCTTTTCAAGGCTCGTTGTCGTTAGGGAGAGCTGCATCAGATTATATGCTTCCGCAAAAGCTCGTCATCTTCTCTTTGAGAAAGCTGAGCTTCAATCTAAACGTTGGCTCTACAGAATACGCTTTCTCTTTCTGAATGTGCATCCTCTGCCGCGATCTATCTGCTATGTAATTACAAGCCCAAATCGGCGGTTTTCATGTTTCCATGCATCCAAGCGCACAGCCGAACCCGGCATTACAGAACGGTACAAAAAAAACCACCAGCTTTTTAAGAACACATAACGTACAAGATAAACGAAAAGGGCCCTTATGTACAAGCCAAAGCCCATGGCAAAGATCACGCATAGGGCTGTCTATACGCGCGAAAAGGCTACATTGAACGATCTTCTGCGGGATCTGAAGCGCATGTTCGTTGAGTAGAGGTTGCTCATATCAGCATTGGAAGGATTTTAGAACATTCCCACGTTGATGCTTAACTTTTCTTGGATCTCGTGGTTCGGCCACTAGGGCTTTTGACAGAACCGTTGGCATTTCCATTAGCCGTTGCTGATCCGTTAGCGTCTCCATTCTCCTTCGCAAACCCGTTTGTATGGCTTATAGCTTCCTTGGTCGAATCGACGTCTGGGACCTCCATTTTGCTCATGTTAATGGCTGCCCTCGTGGCAGTACCACTTCGCTTCCTGCCCTTGTGCCCAGTCTTCTTGTAGGTAGCTAGGTAGAATGAGATAAAGAGAAGAAGGTATGAGGTCAAGATGCCCATGCCCGCGAAAGCAGCGAATTCCTCACCAGAGCACTTGCCATAGCTGGGCATCTTGGGAAAGTAGGTTGAAGTAAAGTATGTGTAGGAAGCAAAGTAGACGAAGCCTGGTAATGATATCAGTGATGCTTCTGCGGGTTCATGTAGATTTAATATCATACCAAGGTCCAGCACAAACTGCGCAATTTGCAGTCGCGTAATCCATTCTTTCCACCAGATTCGGATCCCTCGTGCGCTTTGGAAGTAGTACCAGTACATTATGACATGCACTATAAGGTTGAGGGTGATGGGCACCCATGAGACAGAGGTGATACCGATAAGCTGAGTGTAGCAAAGCAACGCGGTTGCTCCATGATGATATGTGTGCAAGAAGGCTAGGGAAAGTAAGCTTCTTGCTCGAGGAGCGTGTTGAGGTTGCTAGTACTCAAGGGCTTCTTCTTTAGAACTAGGAAAACAGTGTCAAGAAGCTCGACATATTTGGTAAGATAGTTCAACTATAACTAGTCAGCTCAATTTAAGTACGGGATCTGTTGCTTCAAGACATACGTAGTAGAGTGTAACTAATGGTTTCGTCCACCCTCCTGCATGGTCACAGATAGCAAAGAATGTCCCTTTTCGCCATAGCGTCGGCAACAATTGCTCAATAAACAACGCCAAAAGGCCCCCACTTATAATTGTAAGATATAGGTTATGTATCATGAAAAGACCGTTGAGTTTGAAAGGGGGTCGGTTCTTCATGAATTCTCGGCCTGCGAACACTGTGATGTAGTATGTCACCAGCAATGCCGCCGTTGCTTGGAGTGTTGAAATTGGCGTTTCGCCAGGAACGAATTTGAAGTCTTGTGGGGAATAACCCTTGACTGACGAGAACAGCTGGTCGAATACTGGCCATAGTTCGACGCCGAAGGGTTTATCGAGGGTGGGTATAGGGAATGGAATCGATTTCAGCATATCGGACGACATGATGTAGGTCAGCGCCTCCCAAAGTCCAAGCTCTTGAGAACCCAATTATCCCTAATGTGGTTGAGAGTTGATGTGTTTCTTAGGAAAAGCCGTTGTCGCCGTTAGAAGGCTAGGTCGAAAGAGTAAAGCCTCTACCAATGATGATTAAAGGAGTGACGAGAAGAAAAGCGCCTTACGACCACTTCAGGGCTTAGAGCTGTCAATTGCTTCTCACGGTCGGAAGGGAGAAAGAAGTTTATGGAGATGGAAAGGAGATTGAGGTAGGCGTCGCGAAATATTTTGTTCCTCGGCTGGTCAACCTTGAATTTTGGGAATGAAACTCTGAACCAATCAAAGATCGCACACTCCGTAGTTCTA
>JAABUH010001292.1_pt1 | contig 29076 bp, 44 predicted proteins | sample 5559121 | NCBI WGS metagenome assembly JAABUH01 (sample SAMN10711871, study PRJNA513364) | rock metagenome | isolation source: Antarctica rocks | place: Antarctica: Victoria Land, Battleship Promontory nord | collected 2015-12-28
AGGGAGGGGGATGTACTTCTTCGCCCAGAGGACTTGACCAGCAATAAGAACCTAAACCAGTCAGCCGAGGAAAAGAGGAAGCTTTCGGTACTCTGAACCCACTTTTGGCTTGGACATCCTGGCGGAGAGGGCTTGTTGTTAGTGTATTATCGAGTACAACCAAAGGCACACAAAGAAAAGATATTCTACCGTTTTGCGAGTCTTTCACCTAAAAGCCGTCATCAGCCGCCTCCGGTTGATTCGGGCCGGTCAAGGCAAAACGGTCAAAGCGTGCGAAAATCTTGTGAGTTTCTGTGGATCATGTTTTTAGTTGAGCATTCAGCCATTCTCTCCCCATCCAATCCCAGTTGTTCACAGGCGCGTCATGCGACGATTTTCAATGCTACTACGACTCGATAAGGCGCAACACGTGTCCAATTTACAACTCACGGAGCCGCCGCCTTCTTCAGGATACACTTTGCTCAACAAGAGATCTATATACAACATGAGCGAACTGGAAAGTGATCGGGAGGAGTCCCGTAAGCGTGTATGCTCAAAGCGTGGCGCTCTTCGCTAATGAATCTGTACCTCAGCAGTCCCCTTCTTGCCGTCCTCGCGAGGTGAACGCTACCTCCTCTACTAGCACAGATACATCCTCGACCTCCATCCGTACTCCCCTTGACTGTACTACTATATCAGAAATCGAACACCTCAGAATGCAGATCAAAGCCCTGAAAGAGTCGGTAGCATCCACCTATCAACGAGGTGTTCTCTTCGGGATCGCTTCGTCCGGCCGTTAACTCTGACATCGATCTGAAACTCGTCGACGAGGGTTCTTCGACGAGATATATATGTACACGATGCAGTCGAGCGTCTATAAGTCTGTCCGGGAGCATGATCATCGAGAGAGGCTTGAGATGGAATTCTTCATGTGACTTTGTCTCGCTGCAAAGCCGTTGAACAGGGCTGAGGATGAAATAGGTACTTGGACGCGTATACTGCTATTGGCTACCAGTCTCAGGCTTCAAGAGGATTCTGGGTGTCAGGACCTGGCTGATCTTAGCGTGGATCTGCCAAGTATCGATGAGGTCGCTACTGGGATGGGCGAGGTACTAGCGAAGCTACACTGGGCGGTAGGCGTAGACGCGAGGGATGTTGAGCTGGTGCTCGCCGGGAGTGCGCAACATGGTGTGCAGTGTTACTTGTTCGACTTCAATCAAGTACGTTTCTCCCATATCTCGGATTTCCCGGACGAATCCTGCTAACCCAGCTCAGAGTGAGAGGTGGCTTCAGCCCAATGCTTTGCAAACATCCTCAAAGTCGCTCGAGGCACTTCTTACCACCGGCATCTACTCCCAGGACACCCTTCTTGGCGGGATGGAGCGAATGGCGAGAGTCATCTTCTATCAAGAGCAATGCTATCCCCGTCCTCATCAAATCGAACCGTACGGTCACTTCAAGAATGGCTACTTGACGACGGTCGATGCCATCCTGAACGAATTTGCAACCACATCGCAGAATGACCAGTCTGGATGTACTTCGCCGGGCGCATCGGGTGTCATTGAGGACGTCTTGTCCGCTGAGAGGGGGTTCTTCCGAGAGTTCGAGAAGCTGGACGAGGCGAAGTTGACGAGGGAGTCTCGTATGACGAGGGCTTGACCGTCGATCCGGTACATACTTCCGTGAACGCCTCATTCCTCTTCATTTCGAGAACCAATATGTCACCTATATCCGATGTTACGCTTCTTCAAACCATCATCACTGCTCAATGCTTCCGTCGAGATTGTGCCATCCTGACGATGAAACATCCTACATGCTTGAACCTAAACCGAACAATCCATTAAGCGACTACCAAGCTCGACTGCAACATGGCAAGCCGTTCATGTTCTGGAGGTGTTAAATGGTCTGGCTATTGGCAGCCGACTGTCGCCTACCGCTGCAACTGCAGGACAAGCTAACGGAGCAGGCAGGCTTACACTGCCCCGGTCATCAGTCGAGAAGTCTCACAACTTGTTCGCTGACGTATGTTCGTTCGACGCCTTCTATAGATCTCAAGTATTCAGCGGGGGCCAAGTCACGGGAAGAACCAGAGGGATACTGATAATTACAATAGGAAAGGTGAATGGTAAACTCACCTCAAAAACGAGCAAGACCTGTACGAGCCTCTTCATCTTAAACTTCGGAAACGTCTCATCGGCAACGAAGGACATCACGAAGGCGGCCGAGGTTATCGGTTGGATGATGTTGTATCCGTAATAAAGTGAGAATACAACCGTAGTCGAGCTCATTACCGCTGCGAAGATTCGAACGTGTTCTATCCATCGAGACTGTGGAAGCATCTGGCCGTCTCTCAACGAAAATTGACTAGCGAAGATTTTGCGTTCCAAAACGAGTGTAAGTTAGTACCCTTCGGGACCAGTATACCCAGGCACTGTGGATATTGTCGTACAACGCTCGTAGGCAATAACGCATACTCATGTGGTTTGGGTGAATTGCCATAATCCAGAATCTGGAAGCGGATATATTCCGTGGCTGAATGAGTCGAGATGAAGGTTTGAAGCATTTCAACGGGGGAGGTTACGACCGTCATGGTGATGACTGTGTAAGGACTTTGATCAAAGGAAAATTCAGCGAAAATCTTTTGAGCGACAAACGGAGGTTTCCCGAAGGGAGGGCGTGCGGGACGAGCACGAGGGTGCCGGCGGCGAACGCGGCGAGGAAGCCGGCACGCCGCGTACGCGAAACGTTCGACGCGTGCATGCACAAACCCGGTGTTTCGAGACGGGCAAGAGGCAATATGCGCCTACGAATCGACAACCATGATCCACCTGAAAGATACGTCGTCGTCCCGTAAGATCGTCTGCTCGGCGATTAGCACCGCTTCCCCTATCTTGTACTCTACTGGGACGATCAATGTCGGTGTAGATCGTTGGATACCTCAATGGGAGACTTTACGACCCGTAGCCACGAAACCTAAAGCTGCGACTATCCTCTGTCACGTTGGGGAATGTAACAAAGGAGGCAACAAAGAAGAAGAGGAAGAGGAAGAGGAAGAGGAAGAGGGGGAATAGAGCTTCGACCGGAATCCGAGAATCATCCTTCGAAAGGTTGAGAGACACGCAAAGGAAGTGTACGACCTTGATTTCCTCGTAGGCGCTTTTTGTTTCCTACCTTCTTCTTAAGCGCGCGCGAGGGGGTGGGGGGGGGGACGATCATCACTCCCGAATCTGGGTTTACGATGGCAGCATTCGGACACATCCATCTTTCGAGGCTGGTGAAAAAGTGGTGAATCAACTCGAATCGACTGACGACGTCTGGATAAAGTCTGGGCTTTCCATCAGGAATGAAGTCAAGGTTGTTTCGAGAATCTCTCTCTGTCCACGATCCCCTGTCCAGGCGATCGACGATGTCGTCTACCCTCATCAGACGATCAAGTCGAATCGCCTCGGGCCATCCTCGAGCTTTTGAGAAGGGTTCAGATGTCGGTCAACATATCCACTTATCCCTCTCATCAACCTCCAAACCTGAATCCCAACCTCGACAATACGGGCCAAATTTCTGGAGGGGGGGATGCTGAACCATCTTCGAGCGTTTAGCGCACTTACAAATGGCGGTTATGACAATCACAAAAGGAGTACGGAACATTACGGGTACGGTAACATAATGGATTCCTGATCAACTCAACACGCTCCGATCAATTTCAAGGGTGAGAGTTACTTCGAGTTGAGGATCCCGGACGCATTGACGAATCCATACACTATAATTGGCGGCGATCATCTCCTCCGGACTCGATGGGTTCAACAATCAGACCGAATTGACAAGCCGACCGAGCGATTGGACGAGACGGGAACCTGTGACGGAATACAAGAGGAAGGGGCTAGGTTTGAAGGAGGAGCTATTGCCCAGAAGTTTGGAGGAAGCTCTGGATGCTTTAAGGAGGGATAGGGAGGTGTTTGAGGGTTTCATGGGGAGGAAGTGGTCGAGGTGTATATCCTGCATAGGGAAGGGGAGATTGAGGGGGCTAGGGAGAAGAATTTCGCCGAGAGGAGTAGATCGTTGGAGGAGAATTTGTGAAGCGAATTGAAGCAGGAAGATGTCGGGCTCTGGAAAGACTTCGGACGGACTAGAAAGCTGGTGGACTAGAAAGCTGGTGGAGATCATCTTGATCAGTCGCCCGGTACAGGAAGGACAGCCGCTTTACATTTAGTGAACGCACGATGGATCCGATCCATGTGTTTGAATACAGGGCCAAGCTCTCTGACGCCGGGTTTCGAAACCAGTCCCCTTTCAGCTACGCGATGCATGACTCAAAGCTCAACTCTGTCCCGATCCCGGTTCTACGGAACATCAGTACCGCGATCTCATACACACACACACACACTCACTTCTCCCCGTCTTCTCGCCCTCACAACCCAAAGCGGATCCACCCTCGTCCCCTCAGGGACGATCACCAGACTCTCTATCCCCTCAAACAATTCTCCAGGCTTCGTTCCTGTTCCTCCACCTGTACCGGTCCCAGTTTCACTCTCGGAGTAAGGTGTCCCTGCGAAGTGGAAATACGAAGAGACGAGGTCTATCCGATCTTTCGTCGACATGTTCAACCAGGGCGCGACGACCTGAGGTATTCCCCAACAGCTCGATCAGCTTAGGCCCTGATGACGTTTCTTGTGGATCTCGAGAGTGAAGTGAAGGCTCAAATGCTCCACTTTAAACTCACCTTGGTTGGGAAACATCGATTGGAAACAGCCATATAAGCCGAACCACCCGGTTCCAAAACCTTTCCGATCGATCCCATGACGTCCAGCGGTCGAGTCAGATAATCAATCGAGACGTTACATATCACCGCGTCGAAAGGTTCTCCTCCTCCTCCTCCTCCTCCTCCTCCTCCTTCTTCTTCTTCACCCCTCGATCCGGAACCAGAACCAAAACCAGATCTTATACCCGCTTCGTCCCTCGTAGCCGCACTGCCTTGTTGAAGAGATCCGAACGAACCCGAGAACTCTGGAGAAGTGTTGAGATCATGTACCACCCAACCACTTAAGATCGGGTTAGATTGAAGTTCAAGGTCGTTCATCCCTAACCCAATGACTTCCATCCCGATCTCCCTCGCTTTCGGGTTTTTAGTAGTCGTTCCGAGGGGTATATGACTGACCCAACTCGAGCAGATATCCAATATCCTCGGAAGAGAAGCGGAAGCGGATTGAAGAGAGGAGATGGAGAAAGTGGATCGAGGTAGGACGTCGTTATAGAATGTGGATAGTCGAGAGATGGCATGATCATCTATATGGTTCACGAAGCGGGGTTGGATGTAGAATGTTTTGTCGGATGAAGGGTCGTAAGGTGTGAGTGCTGAACGGGAGTAGGGGAAGGAGGTGGGGAAGGAGGAAGAGGGGTGAGAACGGGTGAGGTAACGTTGGGTCACTGTTGAGACCGCTGCGGAGAGGGACATGCGAATCGAAAAGTCAGATCGATCGATCATCAATTATCTTTTCAGAGCTTTGACAATCCGGCTATCCCGGTTACTCTGTCCTGACGTGGGATCACCGACAGGCCTCCCTCTCCGGCGAATGACCCGTGTGAAGGAGAACACGAGGATCAAGCTTCTTCTTCTTTTTCCATCCATTCCAGCCCTTCGTCTCCTCAAACAGTTACCTATCCTTTGTCTCATAAAAAAACAAGTTTACAAGAAAGCTCTGTCACCAAGATGCCTCACACCGGACAGTGCCTCTGTGGATCTTCCAAGGTCGTGGTGAACGGTCCGGCTCAGGACCATCAAATCGCGTGTCATTGTGAGTACCCCTCGGGTTGCAGCGGGAAGGATCTCGGGCTGACCGCTAAATCCTCTTTGCCCCCTAATAATCTACCTTGCTCCACGTGACTGTTCATCGCATCTTCCATCTCTCCCCATCTACCTTACCTCTACTTCTCCCGCCTACTTCCCCGTGGTTATATGCAACCCCTACCTCCCTCAGGCCTCGACTGCCAGCAGACCTCCGGCTCTGCCCACTCGACCAACATTCTCGCCAAGATCAGCGATGTCGAGGTGTGTCGATACCGTTCAGCGCAATGTCCATCTGAAGCAGCTGATCCTCTTCATAGCTGAACGGCAATGTCAAGGAGTACAACTCGAAAGCTGCCAGCGGGAACACCGGTGAGTCGAGTCACTTTCTCGTCTCCCCTCGTCTGCACTTTATAGCCGTCTTGATCCAGCTGACCGTGATGGTCAAAGTGACCCGCGTCTTCTGTGGTACTTGCGGTTCTCCTCTCGCTCACAAGTCCGCCGCGTTCGGCGAATCCATGGCAGTTCGTGAGTACTGAATCCTTCCGGCGCTCATCTCAACCTCGGAGATGTGAGATGTGAGAACGGGAGCTCTCGCTTACGCTCTGGGTAGAGACCGGTAACCTTCCTGAATTCCGTACCATCCCGTTCGGAGCCGAGCTCTTCACCAAGAACCGCTGGACTGGTATCCCGGAGATCCCGGGTGCGCAGCAGGCCAAGACGATGCTGCATGCGTAGGATTCGGTGTTGTGCGGGGACCGAGTCCTGTTCGGCAAAACCAGATGCGTTCAGTATAGGTTCTTATCGAAGACAGCAGAGGAAGGACATGAGATGCACTGGGAATGATTGGAGAGGCTGGACTGGTGCGGCAGCTAACGCCTTCGCCACAAAACCTTCCTCCTGCTTATGCCACTGTGCTCATGAACCCAGACGGTGTCAAGTATTCGGCGTTCATGACGCCTGGGTTGCCCTAAATGAAGCTCTAAGAGTTGACGTGGACGCGCGCGCTTGAAGAACAGCTCATTAGATCGAATAAACGTACTCTCCGGCGTTGCATCGCCTCCTTGCAAACTCCGTCTACCCAATGTAAGGTAATCGAACATTCAGCCCATTATTCCCTTCTGGGCTGCGATAAAGACAAGGTGACACGCGGAGCTTTCTTTGAAAACCAGACGGATCGAAGGTTCCATTATTAGTCAAGCTATACATCGATGCCGTGCTTGATTGGTCATTCCTGGTTCCCATACCCTAATGTCGCAAATTCAGCTGTTGGGATCGACTCGCCCAGTCTTTATGATCCATTCTTCGGCATTCGAGATAACCGGTTCCATTCGTCTGCGAGAGTGCGAGGAAGTGTGAATGTCGGCCGCTAAAGGTTTGGACTCCATCGCGGAGGCAGTCAGATGCAAAAGATCAATTTGAGTTCTGAGTCCAGCCACCCAAAAGCTTTGCCCCCTGGGGTTAAAAGTGCATGCGCTACCATCGATTTCTTCCAATAAAGTTCACAAGCGTCCTTCCCACAACGCGATATCTGCACGATGTATATGTACATGACAATCTACCGGATGATCAAGCTTACGTTCACCCCAAGATCGCCCTCCCCAAAGCTAACGTACTCTCCTTAGCTCCACCACTCTCCCAACTCGTCTTCACAACCTCCCTCAACTCCCCCATCTTCATCCTCATCCTTTGTCCTTCACTGCCTCTCATCGCTTTCACGACTTCCTCCACCTCTTCTTTGATAGCCTGTTCTGTCCCGACAACTTTGACTCCGCTGGCGGTGGTATGACCATTGAAGCCGGTGATGAATTGATTGAGCGGGAGTCCCACTCCGTATTTTGACACTACAAGATGGGATCAATACTTGTCCGAAGGATTGTTCTGGGAAAGGAACCGCTGCCTGAACGGGGATGAATGAAGGGACGAGACCTACTTAGCGACGCGTTCATCGGTTGATCTCCATCCTGCGGAGCCATGACAAGCGGGATTCCCGCCATGATGGCTTGATACACACTTCCACAGCCGCAATGAGTCTAATGACCTTACATTCAGCTTTTTCTGCTGGATGGCAAATGGTGAGGTTACGACTTACGAGGAAGAAAGCGGTAGCAGGGTGGGAGAGGACCATCTTTTGTGGTACCCAAGAGCTGATTATCGCTCGGCCAGAGGTTTCAATAAGCTTGATCGTCTCATCTGACATCTCCGACTCAGCTGAGGCGACGGCGAAGAGCAGGCCGATCGGCGGTTCGACGACGAGTAGGGATCTGACGAGTTCGTCTACCATCCCTGCTCGACCTGCAGGCCAATTGAACGAGTCGAAGCTGTTTCAGCACCGCTTCAGTCAAGCCTTTTCGTCGGTGCACAACAATGATGACAGGGGAGACTCGACTCACCTGACAAAAGCGACCGACTTCTCCCCCAACTTCCCCTCACACCCATCCAAATATTTCCTCACCCTCCCATCATCAGTCGGAACCTTTGGATTATTCATCACCCTCGGTATAACCTCTTCCGAACTGCTCCCAACCTCCCCTTACCCCACCGAAGTAGCACCCTAATATGCACGGACTTCACCCCACCGAATACACTGGCATCCCCAATAATTCCGGGAATAGTTTCGTCGACTCCGGTTCGAGTTCCGGTGTACCTGATACAATCCATCCATCGGATTTCAAGACAGCGGACATGAGGAATTGTCTCATCTTCCAGTTTTTGGGGAGGTCGCCACCTTGCGTACCGAGTTGAGGGACGATCTCGAAGTTCGTCATTGGGGATAGGTCAGGTCGATTCCGTGGGGTTGCGGGAGAGTTGACTTTGGTTTCGAACTGAGTTACCAATCCAAACAGTATCAGCATTGAGTTGGGAAGGAAAGTAGATAGGGGTTTGGAATTACCTCTTCGAGGATTGATTTGTCTTCGGGATGAGCTTTGGCGAGTCGGTTGTATTCAATGACGTCGTCGACCCAGCTGTCGAGGTTCAGATAGGAGCTCTTCTATCGAGAAGCAAAGGAAGGACTGGGTACATACGCGAGAGATGCACAAGCAAGGTGGAAACGAGGTTTACTGCATGATATCCGATGAGGGTAAACGTCTTGAGCAAGGCTTGAGAAAAAACCCGTTCATCCCCAACGGCAATCGGAAGGCCGCGGGTGGAAGCAGAAAGCTCTGGGAAGTCGGGTCGAAGCTTGACCCACAGATCTAACCCCTTGACACTAACCCGCATGCTTCTACGTGTGCACGTCTGAGTCTTGTTGTGATGTGACAACAGTTTACTACCTAAGGCACTTTCTGTCTGCCATCGATTTCAGATCCCGCGCATGGACCAAGGTCTCGTTGTATCAACGATACATACCTCGGATTGGCCTGAAACACCGTTTCCACCGGATTGAACCCTTATACATACATGCGACTGTACGGGTATCATGTGTGGTCTGTCACTCATCGTTGTCCATCTATAATGCTCCTTGACAGCGAAAGGATTCGGCTGGGACCCAAAGAATGCGATAGCTGATCGTTCAGCTTCCATGCCCTCCAATGACGTCTCTTCAGCTCTCTCGATCTCAGGTGGTCGGTTCTGTAAACGTAGAACCGCTCTAGAACTGAACAAGACAGTCTCCGAAAGACGGATCGCTGCTGGTGACATCTCGCACGATGATCAGATGAAGCTCGTTACCACGCTCAACTTGGCCGAAAGATACGGGCTGGTGAGTTTATCCATCCGTTATAAATGATCCTGGCAATCCGGCTACGGCATCAAGACTGATACGGAGATGAAAGATAGGTGACTTTGTTGGTGTCCTTCTTGCCGGGCTATACACTATCGATACCGTCCAATCCCAGTACCTGCACGAGGTCTGGCCCTGCTTGGCGGAGCAACGATCGGTGCAGTGATCGGGGATGGGAGCAACCGGATCCGAAGCAGGTTTGCGCTAGCCTGAAGCCTTCCTGGGTCCCAACCTCACAGAGGCGGTCCTGAGTTCCGCGATCGGTCAGTAATAAATTCGATATGCTAAAGCCAAGTCGAAAGTGGGAGATCGTCGAAGAGATCCGCTTCGAAACTGCATCACACTGGCTGAAACGTCGTATCAGTATCGACGGGGTACTTCCTACACAAGGAGAACAAAATGGGACCACCTGGTCGGACGTGACTTCGGAGAACGATGTAAAGCCACATAAGAAGCATGTGGTGGAAACTTACGCGAGTGCGAATATGCGGATCCGACTCCGTGTAACTGAGATTCTGCGCTGATCCTGATTCGCAGTGGGCGGTGCTCTGATACTCGGTGCTGCGTCCCACATCGTACCTTCGACAATGCAGTCCGACTCCGAACCTCCGGATATGTGGACTCGGCGTCATCGGAGCTGCAGGTTTGGGTTGGTCGCTCGGGGCGAAGACTTGGGGGTTCGTGACGGCCTTCAGGTGGTCAAGGCGGTGCAGGAGCGCTGCCAAAGGTCTGCGATCCGCCGCAAGAGCGATCGAGAGGCCAGTGGTCATTTTGGTGCTGAGGCCTAAAGTTCACGGTAAGGTTGGTTCAGTAGATATCTCCAACGCGGTCGGTAAGAGATGCATTTGAATATCGCATCGCTCGGGAAGAGGCTGGTAATGCCTACATTTGTTGGCGATCATTGGACCAGTTTTTGGTGGCCTCAATCAAGTACCTTCTCTCAAGGTCTATGACATACGGACGTTTTGCCGGCTGCGAAGGAGTGGCAGGAACCGTAATCTGTCCTGATAGTCGTAGTTGATTTAGGGTTAAGATCCTCTCTCGCCATCAGCGCCGTTGCCGGTTGTGCCTTGAGTTGCGCAGGCCGACGTCCGTCTATACTGCGCTGTATATCACCCTCGGATACCATTCTACCCAGCTCGTGCAAGATATCCGCATCCGCTCGATCAATCACAAGTCGTCCCTCCATCCACAGCGATGACCGCTCCAGTCGTCCAAGGCGCGTCCCGAACGAGGTGAACGACGGTATTAGCGATGTACCTCGGAGCGCCCATATGTGGCCAAGGACAGATCCGACGGGTCTTTAGCTCTTCATTGAGCGTCACGCCGACCATTGGTATGGCTATATCTAACGGGTCACATTAGCCCAACGAAACTTTGCGCCAGTCACTCCAGCAGTTCCTCGAGCGTCAGACCAGCGGACACATCGACGATGGCTTAGTGGAGGTGGGACCTACATCCCGGACAGATGGCGTTACAGTTGATATGATCCTTTGCGTGATCCGCTGCGACGGTTCGGGAGAGGTTGATCACACCTCCTTTTGAGGCGCTATAAGCGGCTATCGAAGACGTCAGCTATCACATAAACCGGAATACCCCCAGCTCCACCCTACAAAGAAAGAGCGAATAATCTGAGGTGAATTGAGATCCACCACGCCGTATTCAGGACAGGGTTATCTACGAATCAACCCAACCAAGAGAAAAAGCGAAGCGAAGTGAAATCAAGTCAGTGAGCCCCGATCTGACTCACCTTCAAGAGGTCCCGCAATCATCCCATGTATACTCCCCATATTAACCACACTCCCCCTCGAACCCCTCGGTATCCCATCTTCCTCCTCCAAACTCGGTATATCCCCCCATTCCTCACTCACATCCCTATCACAAGGGTACGGTTCGATCTCCTGTTTCCTCATCTGTTCAATAGCCGCTTTAGTCCCATTCCATATCCCCATCAAGTTGACGTTGATGATCCTGTTCGCCAGTTGGATTGATTCGGTGTGTATCCCGAGAGGTGCGATACCTGGTTGAAAACCGGGTATACCGGCGTTATTCACCATGATATCCAACCTCCCCTTCTTTGATACTTTTTCAGCCGCATAGGCAACAGTTTCTTGGAAGGCGACGAAGTTGGATACGTCTAGTTCACGGAAATGAGCACCCCCGCCGTTGGAATTGATCAACTCGTGTGTCGGTTTCCTAGCATTACCGGTGAGTTGGGTGGTCGACCCGGATATCGGAGCGAGATCTGCGCATACGACCGAACATCCTAGACGAGCTAGGCGGAGGGATATGGCTCGACCTAGACCTGATGAGGAACCTGTTACGATCGCTGTTCTACCTTCGAGGGTGAGGAACGAGGGGAGGGAAGAGGGTTTGAGGAAGGTGGATGAGGAGCGGGTGAGGATCGAGAGGGTGGTTTTGTACGATGCGGTAGAAGGTCGATAGAGGATAGTAGCGGTTTGGCGAAGGTGTTGGAGGGATGACATCCTGCTTGAGGTCGAGGAGTGATCATCATGTCGTAATGAAGGGTCAACATATGATCCCCTTTTCTGTTATCCGGGCATCTCGGCGTTGATGGGCTCGGCGGCTCCCGACCTTATTTCTGAGCTGACAAGGGAAAGTGATTGACCACTACATCCTTTCTCAAGCCAGATTTCCTGGTTCACTTTCAGATACGCGACTCCATGACCCAATCCACCATGCCCGGTCCGCTTCCCTGGTTCGACGTCCATACCCACTTCTCACCACCTCGTAACCCCTCGGAAGCGGAAGCAGCCTTTGAAGCCTATCACAAAGCATGTTTCATGGTCCCTTCCCCACCACATTGGGACATCCAGTCCACCCTCTCACACATGGATTCCACACAAATCGGGATGCAAATGCTCAGTAACATCCCAAGAGACCTCGACTCTCTCCGGAAATCGAATGATTTTGGCTCAGATCTAGTCAAACAGTACCCAACTCGCTTTGGCCTACTGTCCCACCGATAATGCCAACTCCGCTCTAACCGAAGCGAAGAGAGGTCTGGACGAACTTGGAGCCGATGAGATAGCGGTGACGGCGCATTATAACGATATCTGGTTATCCGATCCCCGACTAGAAAAGCTTTGGGAAGAACTTGATCGGAGAGGGGAGACGGTACATGTTCATCCGAACGCTTATACCGATGGGAGTATGGGTAGACCGGCACCTCTGATTGAAGTGGCTTTTGAGACGGCTAGGAATGTTGTTGATATGCTTTATTCGGGGATGATTGAGAGGTATCCGAATATCCGATTCATCATGTCAGTCTGTCCTTTCCCTTTCTTCCTTCCTTTCTTCCTTTCTTCCTTTCTTCCTTTCTTCCTTTCTTCCTTTCTTCCTTCCTTCCTTCCTTCCTTCCTTCTCTCCTTCTATTTTGGGAGGACCAGCAGACGAGCTGATGGAAGGTCTCCCTGTAGAGCTCATTGCGGAGGAGCCTTCCCAGCTCTAGCAGGTCGACTCGAACTCCTCGGTTCCGAATCATGGGTCCCTCATCATCCTTCCCTGACATCCGACCGGATTCCCAAACTCCTCTCGAAGCTATACGTCGATACAGCTGCAGCGGCTTCCATCCACACTCTAGCCCCGGCGATCGAGGTGGTTGGTCCGGAACATATAGCCTACGGATCGGATCATGGGGTACAATGTTCGACTTCTGAGACGATTCAGAGGAATAGGGAGAGGTTATTGGGATATGAGGGGATGAGGGTGGAGGAGAGGGAAGCGATTGGGAGGAGGGGTTGGGAATTGTTTCCCAGGGCTAGGAGGAGGTGGGAATCGACTCAGGGCGAGTAGTTGGGGTCAATACCTGCTGAGTACGGAGCCCGATGCGCCATGTGGTGCGAAAAGGTCAGACTCATTACATGTTTCTGGCTCGGGACAGGTTCGCTTTCGATCCGTAAAGCAGGGAGACACCGCGGTGAATTGCACCTGTACTTTGGTTTTGGTTTTATTTTTTGCTACACCGGACTTCGATATTTCCATACTGGCTCAGAGTGTACCGAGTGTCTTCGTGATGACGATATACACTCAAGAAGGGATCTCATCTCCTCGGTGATATCTGGTCGTTACATCCTTCATATGGTTATGTCTCCTTTACATTTGGGTGATCGGAGTGAGCCCATATGACAGTCAACAAGCAGGCCATCCGAACTGTGGAAGTCAACAGTCAAAACAATACGGAGCTGACAAGGTCAAAAACAACACATGAAAACGTACCCACCAGAAGCCTAATCGACCTTCAAATACGAAACGGTGGGATGGGGCTGATACGTATTGAGCATGCCGCCAACGACCACTGTGATGTTGTACAGATTCGAGCTAGGCAGACTTTCCTCGAAGACGGGTCGATGATACCTCTCTGACGGCGGCGTAAAGCTACAGGCTGAGGCATTATCGTGTGCATTCACATAGGATGCGAGGTAGGCGAAAGAGGAGAAAGATAAGCTCACGGTTATAGCAAAGGTCCCCAGACAAACACCTAGACCATGAATCACTTTGGAGATATGGTCTAGGCTTTTCGCCTGCGGACCAAACTTCAAGACGTGCAAGTCATTCCTTTACTCCGTCGCGCATCCTTCCTTTACAATCGATGGAGAAATCTCTTTGAATCCTTCTTTTGTTCTAGTGGAACCAATCCGGCGCGATCCGCTGTCAAGCTCCTTTTGACCCCTCCGGTGAGATCAGATCCGTCAAACCTTTGTATTCTGGCTACAGTCTTCTTTCTCTCTCTGTCGTTCACTTGAGATAACGCTTTGCGCGAGAACAGGCATAAATACATTCGATCCTCAACCAGCATTCTCTCTTTCCTACAATTCACATCATTCCACCATTTACGGATCATTACTCATTTTCATACGCCAATTTCCAGACAACACATCAAGCCGAATCCCATGCAAGGAACAATGAATAGTCGAGGACCACATACCTGTAGCTCAGATTGTGGATTCCACCTGGTATGGTAGCGGGCTTGACATAAACCCTTGAAAAACTTGCTACCGGCCTCGGGCAGAACACAACATCCGCAAGTGACGGCAGGTATGCTGATTATATGAACCATGAGAGCAAGGCGGCGCTGAGCTGATCGCGAGACACAACGATGTCAACATCGCTCCGCAAACCAAGGAGGCGCCTCAGACTTTGATCCGGTCTCTGAAGCTCATATACTTCTCGCCGAGACGAGGAGCGCCCGCCCGGATTCGGTCAAGGCCCTGAAGTCGAGGCTGACCGCTGCGAAGACGGCCTTGTCGTTTGGGAACACCGATCGTGCCAGATTCGAGGCTCAGCAAGGTGTCGTAACAGCAAAGGGCATTGTCGGCAGTTACCCGCAGTACCAGTGAAGAGGTGGATGAGCAGATCTGGCCTCCATGGATGATAGCGGGAGCCATTGTGCATTGCGTTTGCGTGTTGGTGCACACATTGTTTCTGCATGGCGATGACCGGCATCGATGATGTCAACAACGTGAACACTGACACACCAGATAAGGCTCTTAGCCTCGCTGCAAGTTTTTCTCAGCCATCATCCTGATAACCACCCAAGAATCGCGTCCCTGCGCGATAAAGTCATCGATTAGGACGGTGATTGGATTGCCAACACCCCTTTATTAAGCTCGGATGCAAACAGCGATATCGCTCTTCCCTCCTAATAATCAAACATGGATAGAGCTTCGCTTATACTTTGCATTCCTTTTTTTCCATAGAACAACATCGGCTCGATCCGCTCTCGACCTCCTTTGATCCCTCGGGCGAGATCGGACGTCAAACCTTTGTGAATTGTAAGTCGACATCGGGTATAGGCTCCTTTCTCTCCCTTGTAATTTTGGATTCCCACTTGGTGGACGACAAGGTATATATAGCAGACAATGCTCGGAGAAATCCTCTATTCACTCTCTTTCCATCATTGACACCATCGTATTTTCGAACAGATCATACCAAGTCCACCTCTATCAAGGATCATGCCATTTTCCTTGTACCGCACTTCCACTGGTTCTCGCAGTGCGACCGAACCACCCACCCACAATCCAAGGCGTGGATCGAGCGGGAGTGAGGGCACCTCTCCACCAAGGAGCGACCGCACTGTTCTTCCACGAACGAGCTCGACCAACTGTGCTACTGCTGAAGTGTCTGGAAAGACCAAGACCCTGGAAGAGAAGGAAATGGAGACATTCAACACTCTGAAAAAGCGCACGGAGACTGTGATCTCTTTAGCTGAGAACACCTACGGCCCCAATTATCAGCCAGTCAAAACGATGAGGTCCTTTGTCAAGCGTGCGGAGGAGACCTTACACACGGACGTCGAATCGGCACTCGATCAGGCCAAATACGCGGTGAAATACGCTGACGCCGTCGCTGGATTGCCTTCTCTTACGCAGCGGACCTGAACGGTCGTGGGCAGCTGATTGCGGAGGCAAGTGTGAGTCAAAAGTACAGGCATGATTCGGGTTCATGGAGGAGCGTGGTCGCGGCGAGAAGATACCGTACTCGAGTACGCTGAAGAGATGCATAACGTGTTGGAGCAGATCATTTTCGCATGGTAGCTTCCCCAGGAGGCCATCTCTCGCCCTTTCACAGGAAGCAATGCGGGTGCGGCGTACAGACTGACCATTTTATCCACCAACGTTGAGCAAGAGGAAAGGTATTTGCTTACTCGAGTACTGTAAATACCTCAACTGTCCTCGAACCTTGTTTCGGCTAAAATCCCTGTTTTCCCGGTGTTGCCATACCCCCATCTGCGTACCGTGTTCAGTCAGTCATTGACACGACATTTTCGGATGGCGCTGCCGAGCCGGCAGCCCGTTAGTGATGTTGGAGCTTTCACCAAGAGCTGCTAGCACTGCGAAGGTTATCCTGTCAGCTTGGGATGATTGATAGCTTACGAAGAATGGCAGCGTCGTCAGCACTATGAGTGCTCTAGTCTGCTACAAACTAGTACTAACCCACTCAATGGAGCCGCAAGCGACGTGTTGGCACATAATGGTTATCTCAGCACAACCCAGGGATTGTGGGCATCTCAAGCGAAAGTCCGGTCAGAATTGGGTGGCTAAGCAGATACCGCCCCAGAAGGTGTTTAGTGGATATCCATAACGTAATTTTCTACCTTTGCGCGATCGACATGAAAATGCATGCAGCCAGCCGATCAAGAAACCGTAATCTGTGCTGATTGTCCGTCAAACAAGTACATAATGAGCGTAATCATGTCAAACGAGTGCGAGGGTCGTCAAAGAATTCTGAAGCGAGTGTGTTTTATACGAGCAGTACGGCAAGCCCCGCAACGACACCGCCAACGAGTCCGACCGAAGCGACCACGGTAGATGCGGCATCAGACTTGGCCGACGTGGAAGCAGCAGCAACAGCTGTAGATGCAACTCCACTTGAGGAACCGGTCTTGGTCGATGCTGAGGCCGAGCCGGACTTGGTGGTCGTCGCTGCTGCACCAGAAGCGCTGCTCGAACCGCTGGAAGTTACTGCCGCAGCGTTGGCGATGGTCTTGTTCTGATATCCTAGGGCGGAGAGGGGGAAGAGGTCGGTCGATTGGTAGGTGACGCAGTTGGAAGAGGCGGGGATACGTGGTGTCCAAGGGAAAGTGGAAGATGGGTTGAGACTGCTAGGTTGGGACCAAGTGTAGGCTGGGAGAGCGAACATCTTAGCGATTGCCTTTGAGCGGGATGGGGGTTATGGTTTCAAAGGGGTGGCTCACTCTGCCCGTTCGAGGTGTAAGTCCCAACCTCATCTTGGAGATCACCTTCACAAGACAAGAATTGATTCGGAGCATAAGCCGCCGGCATGTTGTAAGAGCAGCCGATCAAGTCGAAGATACTGCTCAAACATGAGCTCCATCCCTTTACTCTTCGCTAGGCGATGTTTCACTTACTTCTGGCAGTAATTCAAGTCGGTCTGATAACTCGGATCACAAAGCTTGAAGCAAAATTGATTCGATCCGACGAAATTGTTCCAACTCTCCGTCTGCCGATAGGTCGTGTTGTCTCCCGCAGGCAGGCCGGTTGAGTAGACGAGACCACCCAGAGGGTTCCCGGCGAGATCGGCACCGTGTGGGTCAAGCTCACCACCTCCGTCCGTGGGTGCAAGATTGATGGAGATTTGGTTGAATAGGCCGACGACTTGGATATAGGCTGGAGTTCGCATGAACTGGAACGGTCAGCAGGTGACATGGGAGAATGACTCCTAGGTTTGACGTACTTGGACAGCGGTGAAGGTGCCAGGAGGGAAGATACGAGCCCCGTGGCCTGACCGGGTGCACTATGTCCCGTGAGTTGATAGCTCTCGTCTAAGTTAGGAATTCTCACGTATGCTACGACCGCCGCCTCTACATCTCCGATCGACTGGTTAGGGTATAGTCCAGGTGCACCCCAGAGACAAAAGTCTAAGACGTCAGCATACTTGACGACGAGAGAAGGTCGACTCACCATCGATCGAGTTGATGATAGCGGTTTGACACTGTGAATCCGGTCCCTCTGTCGTGGAATTACATTGATTGTCTGTGGTAGCGGGGCAATAGGTGGTATGTTCATGAAGGATGAAGGAAAAGTGCAAAGGGAAGTCGCAAAAGGTAGTAGGAGGGGAATGACGCGTGATAAGCGAAGATTGACGCGTGTACGATGCACTCACAGCCTGATTGTGGTCCTCGTCCAGATGTGTAGGGGTTGACCTGGTAAGGGATGGCAGAGTAAGGATAGAAATAGCTGAGGAGTTCGGTCAGCGCGTGTGTGCGGTGTAAAGACGTCGAGGAAGTGTGCTCACTCGGTCAAAGGAAGGGCTGAAGTGGTCTCATAAGTCGACGCAGATTGTCTCGCCGCCAGGGTATGAGTCGGTGTAGGCGCCTGAGTGATCGTGCTCAGGTCTGCCATGGCGATAGCCGAAGTAGCGAGTAAAACGGTGAGTCGTGAGTTGAGCATGTTGTCGTATTCACAGGTTAGGAGTAAAGGATGTAAGGATAGAATGGTAGAAAACGTGTATGAGCGGTAAAGCGAAAAGGGTTTTTAAAGGAAACATGTTGTGTTCTGCACAGCTATTTAGGCGGCGGAGCCGACCGAATATAATGTGGCAGGCTAGCGCGATAGGCGTGTATCTTTACCACGTGGAGTTTCGGTAATTTTGCTGGATTTTTAGCATCGTCCCACATCTCATCAACCTTGTCCAGTGCAATTGAGAAAGGAATACATCGCAACCGTTCCACCACCTTTCGGTTCCACACCTTGCGCATCCCGTCACACTGTTGTGCCTGCCCGCGAAGAAAGTGCAGATGATTCATCATCAGTATATCAAGGTACTTTGAGCGTCGTCGTCGTCAATGATGATAATGATGGGCTGAGAGATGGTGAAGGGCCCACTACTGAAGGTTTGGAACTGGGAGATGGGATTGAAGAGGCAGACGAGGCATCCCGGAACGTCAAATCATTTTCCACCAGGATCGAAAGAGCGACGTGAGACTGTAAATCTTGGCCACCCAGCTAAAGAGGTGATCGTCATCGAGTGGCTCGATGAGGGTCCAGAGGTAAGTCACCCCATATCTCAAACTGCGTCAAGCGATAATGGAGCTGATATCTCCCGGTCGGTTCTCTCAGAACCCATTCAACTGGCCAAACCGGCGCAAATGGCTCATCACCTTCACAGCCACAATCATCAACACCGTTACCGCTCTCAACTGTTTCTCCGTCTCGATCATGTCCTCCTCGAGACCCGACCGACCATGTCTCCCGCGAAGCTTTCGAGTTGAGCTTCACGGTATTGATGATCGCGCTGAGCATTACACCTATGGCTCTTGCGCCTCAGAGTGAATTAGTACGTTTCCTTTCGCTTCAGGATGACGTTGACTGCCCGATGAAGTGTTGTTCCGTCGGCAACTCGATGGTCGGCCGGACGGTTGCGGACCTCTTCCGAGCGGAAGATCGAGGTTTGGCGATGAATCTGTTCACCTTGATGACCTTTCTCGGTCAGGTTAGCTTCGCATAGAACTCTGCCAAGCACTTCATGATCGCTCATTATCTTTGCAATAGGCATTCGGAGGAATCATCAATGAATGGGTCGGGCAGTATGTGGGCATACAATGGTACTATGGCGTGAGAAGACCTCGAATTCACTCCTCCAACTTGACTATGGTCTGATGCAGCAACATAGATCATGGGCTTTATCGCTACCGGGGCCTGTATACTTAATGCCCTCTTCCTTCGAGAAACTCGAGGGGATGTACTTCTTGCTCACCGCGACGATCGACTCACCAAGAAAAGCGGAATCTAGCATGTCACCGCGTCACAGCTGCAGAAAAAGTCTTTCTCGATGATCCTTCTTGTCTCAATCATCAGACCGTTTCGTACGTCGTTTCTACCCAGTCTCCTAATGGGAGGGTCTGGGAGGGTTCCCGTTCCTGCGGCTGATGTGAGATGTAGAGTACCTTGTCAAAGAACCTATCGTATCTGCCCTGTCGGCTTGCATCGGACTCGGTTGGGCGGTCGTCTTCTTGGCGGGACGAGCGAGCAATTCGTCTATCGCAGGTATGGTTGGGACAGCGGTGAGGCCGGTTGTATCCAGACGTAAGTCGGGAAACTCTACTGACCACGAAGAAGCCGCTGACAAGCTGGTCTACAGCGTTAGTGCTCATTGGCGGTATACTCGGCTTCATCTCGACCTACCATCAAGAGCGTCTGTACAGAGAGTCAGCGAAGAGGAACAACGGTCGGGCTCCGCCCCGAAGCGCGCCTATACTGGGCAGCTTATGGCGGTCTGATGTTCCCCCTTGCGACTTTTGCTTTCGCTTGGACAGAACGACCTGGTATACCTTGGCCAATACCCGCTATGTTCCTATGCATCGCTATTGGTGGGGAGTAGGCAATGTACTGCAGCGTCTTTTAGGTCTTGAATCCAACAATCAAATAACAAGCTGAGCGCTGATCCGCTCGTAGCAACTACCTCGGTGATGCATACGAGACTTCACAAACCTCCCTCCTGACATCCGCGGCAGCCTTAACACAACCCTCGACCATCATCTCCTGAACGACCATCGATACAGCCTGATCGTTCGTACAGATAAGGTACGTCACAGGGTAATGGAGATAAGCGGCGTTCGTGATGGGTGTGAGTTGCGTGATGGCTGGTTCTGGAGTACCATTGAGGACGTTCCGTTGGGTGAGACGTCGTTGTAGAATAGTTTGGAAAGGTTTGATTCGGAGACGAAACACATTGCCCTGGACTAGGAAGGGATCAAAACGGATCATGTCAGCTTGGATTCGAGAAAAAGGGAGAGGGAAAGGAGTGGAATAAGTAGGTAATGGGACGTTATCAAAGGCAAAGCTGCGTGACCATTAGCCGGTTTTAATTGTCATTTCAGTTGTAAAACATAGAATGGACACCGACTACTTTGGAGAGCTTATTGTCATAGCATTGATACCAACGAATCCGATCAGCAGAGCCAGACCTTGGACGCCTCCAGACGCCTATTGAAATCTGTACAAGACTGACTTACCCCGGAAGACTGGCTGACGCTGAGTTTTACATACAACGTCAGTCTGAGGAGATGAACAGGCAAAGTGATCATCGTTCCCGGTTCATCTTCGACCGTGTCCTTGATGGGAGTACGCCGGCGGGTAGTGTGATCAAATCTGTGCTGGTTAGAATAGACTCCCGATCGAAATGTCGTATCGTATATAACAACTCGACTGGCTCCCAACTTCCGCTTCAATAGTCTAGCGATGGTGGATAAGCGACTCCCTCTGCGAGATTGTGCGGGACGCATACCGGATTTTTTTGTCGCTGCCCCAATCGGAGAAGGCTGACGGGGTCTTGGTCCACACGTCGAAGCCAGATAGGTCTAGGCCAATCTTTCGGAAGTGGTCACGAATGTCATGGACCTAAGAGAAGCTTCAGGAATGTCCCCAAGCATCTTACCCACGAAGAACTGGCGAGCTTCGAGGTTCTCGTTGTGCTCAAGCCGGCTTGAAGGGGGAGCGCAGGTATACTGTCAACACTTTCAGACGGGGGAGCGCAGGTATACTGTCAACACTATCAGACGAGCGCTCTTGTTGTGGATGAGACCTACCCTGAAAGGCGATTCGGGAGGGTTCAAAAGGTGAATGGGAGCGAGATAAATGAAAGTAGCTCGCGCTAGTCTCGTCTCAGCCATGGAGGACCAAACGCTGTGAAGGGCGAGACCCCTGGTACACGAAGGGAAATCAAGTGAGAAGCACGGCCAGTGGAAAATCAAATTCGTTTTCACTGGTAATCAAATATCAGCGAGGCAATCATCCGAGTTATCCACTACTACTCACTTTGGGAAATCTCGCTCAACCCATCTGCTTCTTTCTTTCACACGGAGATGACGCGGGAACGGCGCATTGATGTAACGCTGCCAACATACAAAACAGGCCAAGCCCTTTCATAGATACGAAACCAAAAAGAAAACGAGCCGAAGATCCAGCACGGCGGGAATGCACATATACGTGATCAACATAGCTTTCTTTAGCTGGTAGAATCTTATAAACAGTACCGGCTGCTGCATACACATCTGCACATACATCTTCCAGTTCTCTGGCAATTCAACTTCTCCCGGATTCAATCCAATACGTAACCCTCGAGCCCCGTCCCACCCAGTCCTTCCACGCCGTCAGGTGATCATGTCGGAACTCCGGTTCCTGTCCGAGTCGTGATCGATCGTCGATTCGGCGATGAGAGCCGTCATGACCTCTGGGCTGACTTGCACAATGCGGAGTCCGACGGCGCAAAAGATCTCCATCATGACACCGATCGGTAACTGAGGTTTGCTGTCCAAGTCGGACAAATTCACCGCGCTGACACTGTCCGAGGCGTCATCGTCTAGCTCTAGCTCTAGCTGATCGAGTGCTAAAGACCCCGACGCCTTCTTTCCCTCTTCGTCCCTATTCCCTGAGTCGAAGTCGTCGCGGTTTCGAACCTCTTTGTGTGGCGGATTGCTGGACGATATGATCAGCGCAAAATTCTATTCGTCACTACGCCTGGACCTGGAGCATGATGACACGACACTCACTGTGTCAAACCGTCCCGAAACAGTTTTTCCACCCATCCCCACACCATGGCCTGGTTGGATCCATTCCCGTTTCGAAGATGGGTTGATGGCAGTTGCGTCCCTGATCTCAGTGTTTAGCCTATGGTGTATGCTTCCTTCTTAGCGGCGTGGTGAGGACTCACGCTGCTGGGTAGAGTTTGAAGCACGTCCCCCTCTGCCCTCAGCCTTCTTGCACTCGTTCTGACCCTTCTGACCGGACTGACCGGCTACAGTCGAAGAGGAGCGACCTGTCGAGCACGAGCACGAGCACGAGCACGAGTCAGATTCCTGCCTACTTCCGACGCAAAGCCCTGGAAATTCACCTTGTCCACCTCTTCTTCTTGTCCTTCTCGTTGTCGAACGTTTCGCTCCATCCCCTGCCGGACCCGGACCTCCTTCATCATCATCAGCGTCTGGCTCCTGATCCTTGCCAGGGAGAAAGGGCACGACGACATCTGTTGGTATCGATGCCGTTCCGGCCTTCTTTCTCGGCGGGTTACGCCGGCGCTTTTGGGACGAGGCGATGAGGCGGTTGTAATCTGCCCATCGGGCGGTGATGGTCAAACGCTTCATGTCACTATTATCGACGCGAGATGCACATCGCTCCTTCAGCTCCGCCAACAATGGCCCGTCGATGGGCAACAGCCGGTGTTGCACGTCGCTGACTGCTCCAGACACTGCGACGCTGTACGCTGATTCGTGGAAACGCACGAATGATTGATAACTCTCGGGCCGTATGCGAGTGCCGTGTCGAAAATCCCACGGGAGACTGGCGCGAGGGTTCTCGCTGATGTATTGTGCGAACGAGAGGGCGCGAGTCGGAAGGGAGGATGAGGGTCGTGTTGGGGTGTTGACGTTCGCGTTCGTGGCCGTACCACCGGACACGACCGCCGCTGTGACCTCGACCGCGATGATCGGAGGCTCGCCGGGACGCTGAGGCATGTGGTAGCAGCGTTGAAAGCGGGACCCATAGCACAACATTCCTAGGTACGTGCCGCACATCTCTTGCGCGGTGAGGAGGTAGAGGAAGAGTTGCGCCGTACCCATCTCGAACTTCTCTGGCGTCTGCCATGTTTCCACACTCAGGTTCGCTTCACCGGTACCGACTGGATCAGACGTACGGTCGGCGTTGGCATCCGAATCGAAGGGCTTGACCTCCGTGACTGATATAGCTCGGGAATACGTCTTCGGGCTCCCATTGACATGCGTATGCCATACCTGACGCAGGCAATGATCCGGCGACCTTACCCCCGCAGTGGTACTAGATCGCGTGAGGGACGGTAGGGAGGCTTCGACGCCACTTAAGGCCGACGACGTGATGGGCGAGGAAAGCTTGGATGGGGTGGAAGCAGGTGCATGGAGAGGGAGTGGTTGGGATTGAGATCGCCCGGCCAGGTCTGGTCGGATGGGCATGTATGACTGTGTGGATGTGGGTGTTGCTGAGATAGTCGTGAGCGACTAACAGGGAGGATGGATTTATACGTACGGCCAAGAAGGGATTCGTCATTGGGAGTAGGATTTGGCTGGCCAATGGTTGTCGATTGGAGAAGCTTCGTGGGCGATGTAATCCCGACAGCGGACACTGTACGATCAAGATCAGGTTTAAAAAGGTTCGTCTCGTCATGAGTGGGAAGACGGACAAGCTGATCTAGACTGCGAAGATGACGGGCTGGCGTAGGGTACAAATTTGGCAGCACTTCTCAGTCGACCTAGCTCTACCCTTGGCCCCGTCATTTCGTAAGCCGGTCCGCCCTCGACGTGTAAATCGCTCAGGCTGCAGCCCGACCCGCTCTGGAGGAGAAAGGGGAAGGTACGCTCCAACGTGACCTCGGCTGAATCGAAGGTTGGGTGGATGGAGTGGAGGATCTCTCGGAGATTGTCCTCGTGGATGGGATGGTTGAGGTATTGGATCAGTCTGGCGCGAAAGGCGGGAGGAGGAGCGGTGGGACAGGGGATGATTTTGTAGAAGTCTGAAACTGAAGATCTATCCATGATGGCGATATATTGTGTAATGCATAGAGAAATGAAGACGAAGGGGGAAGAGGAAGGCGAAGGTGGAAGAAAGGTCTTTGGGCAAGTGGGACAGGCCGACGACGGACGGGGATAGGCCAAATTGTGACGTGTCTTTTCTTAAGTTTCTCAGGCCGCAGCTTCGTCCGACGTCACCCACCGTTCATTAAACCCCAATGTGACTTGAATTCCTCACATAAAGCTAGGTATATGGGCTGAAAGCAATCTGACAATTATAAGGCAACGTCACACCATCCTCAACACAAGCAATACACTCAGAGCCGAACCGCGTAACCTCCCGAGGCAAACAAGCAGCTAGAGCCCCCGCACTGTAGACAATGGCTTTCATGCCGCTTGGGGCATTGTTGCTGGGCAGATAAGGCGAAAGCTGAAAGCATGGATAAAACAATACGTACCCATGGCACTATGTTTATTCCCACTTTCGGATCCTATTCTTTGCGGTCTCATGTCTCCTCGTAATATTGCTCGCGTTCGCCCTAGACCTGCGCGTCCGCCAGTAGGCGATACTAGGCCAGAGAGATGATTGAACGACCTTATGGGGAGGAAAAGGTGATGGACAGCGTTGAGAGGCGTGAAGTTAGGCTTGATGGTAATGATCAGGACGAGTCAAACGCGCACCAAAAGTGGGCTTACAAGTATTTTGAGAACGAGGCGGATTAGCAGGCGTTGAGGGCGTCTTGGCTTTCAACCCGTACAACCTGTACTGCGGATCAGAATCGAAGCAGGACCCGCCGCTCTTCGACCTTACTACGAGGCTTTGATCGCGAAGTTCTTCCCCGAAAAGATGGACTGATAGGGTATAGAGTAGATTCCTGGTAGTCGTAGATGGATGCAGCGCTCCAGAGTTTCCAACAAGCCCCCAATGAGCGCACGAAAGAGTCTCCCTATCTCGGTCGTAGCGAACCATGTCAAGCAAGGATACCTGCGACGCGATGTAGAGCAAGAAGGGTAGCTATAATGCCCCCTATTAATCTCTGAAGAGACTCACTGACTCGTCAACGTTCAGGTGAGATGTAATATCACTTCGACGAATGGGCAGGCTTCAGGGAGAAACTCGACCGGATCGTGCAAGAACTGCTTGCGAAGAGGTCAGCACTGTTATTGATGACACTTTCAAAAAATCGGGTCGGTCGATGGGGTGAGAAGACCTTCTGTAAAGTGTGCGCACCAGGGACTCTACAAAAGTAGACATAGACAAATCCGTCCAGCTGGAGGGAGAACTTCTTCCGCGAGCGGGACGACATCTGATGGTCCACAAGCATCAATATCAGACCTACCGCTATCCTGCTTGTAGCCACCATCCTGTAGGTGAAGACATGACTACGAGCCGGCTTATGCAATTCAGAGACACGATCACAAGTCATGTCATCGGCCACGATCGCATTTGCAACTTTCTATGGCTGATATCCGCCGCATCATCTACTCGCTCGGTTTCCATCTGGCTACGCCAAAAGGTGACATGTATCCGCTCGACCTTGAGCTCAATCGCCGACTTTTCTGGGAGGCTCATGCTGTAGACAAGTACGTCACTCTTCCGCTGGCCAGACACTGACTTAACAAGGCCAAACGCTATGAATGCCTACCCCATCGCCCTTCCCGAGGCTCTAGGGCAGGCCTTTTCTGTTAGTGACCAGGAAGTCGGTACATCTCTCTAGCTTACATCCATTTCCTCCGAGCGAGGGGCGGGGAGTACCGTAGAAATGCGAGTGTACAGGAAAACCGGTAATTGACCGCTTCCAGTGCGTCTGTGCCGTGAATGTCAACAAGGCCAACTTCCGCGGCAATTTGACCATCAAGCTACCGGATATCTTGGCGGCACATGCGTGCAGGGCTCGTACGTCATCGTGAGTCTTTCCTTGGACGGCAGGGCGTTGCTGATGAACAGTGGGTGAGGGGCCAGCTATGCCGAGTGAGTCAAGCAATGGCACACTCCCGCTGGACCCGCTTAACCCTATCGTAAAGTGGATTCGGATTTGGCGCTCCGAAGTCCTGATGTATAAGAGATTCATATCGGCGAAAAGACAAAGTAACGAAAGATCAAGCGACGATATCGCGGGGACGGCCCCTACCACGGCGAATCATGCCTACCGAGTAACCTTTAATACGCATTCGAACCGCCTGAGCGTATTGCCATGCGACGAGTGGATCGGGCTTGTCCAGATAGCTGAAGCGATCGGGTGCAATCGCCTTGCCATTCAACGCTCTCTGGGTTTCATTATCGGGATTAAAGTAATGCTCGTAAAACATATCGCCCTGTTTGATCATCAGGGCTTGATTTCTTATTCCAATTTCGTTACGGAAAACCAACCTTCAGGTACAATGACCACTTCAGCGCATCATAGGATTCGTGAAAAGTCTCTTGGAGGAGAAGGCCTGCAGAAGCTTCGAACATCCCATAGGAGTCACCTTGCAGTTCCTTGTATACCGGAGTACAACTCAGCACGAATCGTACACGAGCGAACATGCTTACGTCAAGACGACTCTGCGGGACAATGTGTGCGGCATTGCAGACCAGCGAGGAGATCTCTTTGGTGATCATACATGCGCCATCCCGTATGAGTAGCTCCTCGCGGATTCCGGCCTGACCGCGGTGAGCCATGAGAGACCCGTAATGAGACTTTTTTCCACTTACCTGATCAAGTCGGCTTCGCGAAGCATAGGATGACATGGACCTTTGTGCTATCCTCGATGCCGGTTGAGGCGACAGTACGACTGAAATACTCAGGTCGTCCGCGCGCCAGGGCACTGTCACTGTCTTTGCCTGTTCAGAAGGCAATAGAGAATCTCAGGCGTCAAAAATTCCTTCACCGACTTACCTTGTTCCACATAGCGAAAACTCCCGGCAGCTGGCGCGTCTTGCAAATTGAAAGGTAGATCTTCGGCGTTCACGATGCTGCCGGGATGGTGCGAATCGACCTCGACGACCAAACTGACGAACAAAATGTGTATATAGAACCAAGTGTTGTCCCCGCATGAGATGAGAAAGCTAAGAGGGAACGAAGCGGTCGGTGTTCCGGGGATGGAGACGATTTGCACAAAGCCCCAGAGCGACGCCATTCAGAGGAAGCCATAGTGTGCGACACATTGTCGTCATTCATGACTGCGTGGGAGATTGGAGCTGAGGAGGGAAAACGCTGTTGATAATGGGTGTAGGTAAATTGTAGCCGACTTTTGGTGATCGATAATCGGAATGGATAGGAATCGGGTAAACGACCGAGATGTGGAAAAGGCATCCTTGTTTCCTAGTCTCTCAAGGGTTGTGCGGATGGATGAGCTAGCCGTGACGTCTTATATGCCTCGAAAGCTCGTTAAGATCACCGAGGAGAAGAGTGGGAATGACCCGAAGTGGAGGGAATATGATGATGAGATGAGTGTATTCGTCCCTTGCCCTGGAGGGTTGGGGAAGGGGAAAGTGGCGTAGTTGGAATTTGGCGGGAGGGAATTGTCGGACTATGTGTATATGGTGAGGAGGGAGTATAGGTGGAGAGATAGATGACTATACATGCGATGACTGCCTATCGCGAGTCCGCATGGCGAAGCTGTCACAACTCCATCCAATAAGACGATTTGTTTCGCCACAGATGGTTCTCGCATCTGCTTCCGCTTGCCCTCATGAAAAGTGCGATACCTCCTTTCCAAGTGATTTCTCGTTGTCATCCCCGCTAAATGACTACTAGGACGGGTGTATACTTGATGACGACTGACTCGCTGCGCTCGTCAAACATTTCCGTCAATCCTCCAGCCCGTCTATCAAATCCGCCCACCCAGGTCTCAGGTTCATGATCCGAGAAGTGTCAGGTGTCGAGCCGGGTGCATGCGTCCGAGTCGGTGAGCTCTCCCACTTCTTTCTTCGCTTGGTAAGTAGCCTGCAGGCGGTGCTTTTGGGCAGGAGAGGGCAGGTTGAGAAGCACGGGACGTCGCATGACTAGGTCATGAAGGGGAGATGGTGCGCGTGAGGATTAATCAAAAGAGGGCCTTTCAGAGAAGATTGGTGGTACGGGCCGCGGACAGATTGGGGAGCGACGCAAGCTTTTCGACAGTCTTTGTCCGAGCTCAGCCGAGGTGTAAAGAGACTCACGGGGTCTTGTCTTCCCTATTGTGCAGCCAATGTCGCACGAGGGGAAAACAATGCGACTGACTGACCTAGTCCGTGACAGTGCGCTGAAAAAATGGTAGGAAGATGGATGGTCCGGCTGTAAATAGACCCTCCTCCAACTTTCGTTCTCCCGCCGATGGCCAGTGGCCGGGACGGGGAAGCAAAAAAATGGCCTCCAAGGGAAACGAAGGGTCCCGGCTTTTACCGTGTAGCCAGCCAGGGCCCGATGAGGGACGGCTACTTACAGGGGTGTCACGAGGGAGGAGCTAACGCCGAAAGCCCGCCAGCGTGGCAAATCACTCTCCTCTGACTTTTCGACCTCCGGTTTGACCCTACCTATTATAAATCTCAATTACTCCTTCATACCTTTCTAGCCTATGCATGCCTCGTACCAGACTATCTGACTACGACCGAGG
>JAABUH010001293.1_pt1 | contig 29060 bp, 37 predicted proteins | sample 5559121 | NCBI WGS metagenome assembly JAABUH01 (sample SAMN10711871, study PRJNA513364) | rock metagenome | isolation source: Antarctica rocks | place: Antarctica: Victoria Land, Battleship Promontory nord | collected 2015-12-28
ACACACACACACACACACACACACACACACACACACACACACACACGCGCGCGCGCGCATGCATGCATGCATGCAATGCTGACTCACCCCGGTCCCACTTTATGGCTTCATTGTGTACAGGCTCTTGACATGTTTGAAACCTGCTTCCAAATGTTGTCGCCTTGCCACCATGCTCATGCTGTACCTCATCATCAGGGTCCATAAGTGGCACCCAGCATTTCATTTCACTATTCAAGGAGCCAACAGCCGATTCCATAGTCAGCAATGCCGTACATGTGCAACAGCAAGCATTGGCAATAAATCAACAGATGGGTGGATTCATCTCACTGTATGGTGTGCTGCAGCGCAGCTTGATGGTTGCAAAGCGTTTGCAGAAGGCAGGGGCATCAGACACACCTACAGACCATGTCAATGTTTGGTCCTGACGGGTTGGGTTGCAGTGTGGGCTATTGTTTCTGGTGAGCTCTTCCCGATTCTCCTTGTGCCCTTTTACACTTGACACTTTGTGTTAAACACATCATTTTGAACTGCTCTCAGACTGCTAATTGATCTTGCTTGTTTCGGTTTATATGCTTTCTCCCTGCTTGTATGCACTGCAAACTTGAATTTTTCGAGCTTGAGTACGTACATGTGTCACTGGTGCAATCCATTTTATGTATCAGTGGATATGACCATGATAGAGTATTATTCATATTATGTAGCAGTGAACAATCGAGTTCAAAACTTGGCAGGCAAATTCTTTGAGCGGTACTGGTAACTCCAGAAGGGCTGTCGAAACGCTTTTGAAGTTTTGGAAGATTTTTGCTGTATTGTAAATGCAAAACCGCATGTCAACCAACTGTGGCTGCAGCTGCTGCTCTCATGTCTTGCAACAAGACTGCATGACAAGGACGTCGTCTAGAAGCACAACTGAACGTAACAACTCCTGCTTGGGAATCTGTTATCACTCATTCGTTCAGTTTCTGTTTTATCACCAGGTCAACTTTTACAGGCCAGCATCATTCCGACTGATCTTGGTCAGAGCCATTCTGACTGATTCTGTTCCGACAGGCTTACTTTGTCTGCTCGCAGTGCGTCCAGCCACTCCAACCAACACTGAGCTGTGGTCAGTACAGATTGCAGCACCGTCGCGCTTCTACTTTTATTCGAATCCTTGGCAATTGTTGCTCATGCTTCCAGCTATCCAATTACTACTGATGGCAGCTGTTTCACTACCGACTTGCAAGTGCTGCTATCATTGGTGCAGAAGTTTCTTGTACCAAATTTTGAGAGCGTTCCCTGGATATATGTGTTTGCGACAGAAGAATCTGCTGGAAGTTATCAGTCTGCTTGGCAAACGCATGATCTGAATATGCCTTATCTGGTTGATTGTACAGTTGAAAGCAGTCATGCTTTGAAATTCTTCTTTTTGTGAAAGCTTCTGAGAGGTGTGCAGCAGATGGTGACTCCTCGTTGTTGTCTTTTGGTGCAAGATTTTTCATGCAGCACATCAAGGCTGCTGTGAAATGTTTCAAGTCGGTATGTCTGTATGGTCACAACTCATAGACCGGTGTCTCTGACTGGACATCGGTGTGGAACGGCATTTGTCTTTTTTTTTTTGGTTCATGTTACAGTATTTAGGCTAGCTCAGCCTTCTTCTGTTACTGGTTGTCCAGTCACATCATTTATGAGCATGTTACTAATCAGGTATTTAGTAAAGCTTGCACAGCATACCTTAGCTAATGGCCTGTTAATCTTTACATTCGTGTCTTGCACACCGCTTTTTGACACACTCAGGAAAGCGGTCATCCGTAGCTGAACAGCACACTCAGCATGTAACACATGGACCTGTTACGTTATTCTGCCAACTGTACACAGCGTGTCATCATTCATCTGTGCCTACTTGCTTTTCAACATGCTGTGCTGCTTTTGTTCCTCTGGCTGTGTGTTGCTGGAAAGTAGGTGTGCAACTGACATTGTAGTGTTCAACAGCAACATATGTCAGCTTTGTTATCATGGTTGTGACGTTTGCACACTGTGTGTTGTAACTGGTTACAGGCCCATCCTGACTTCTGAGTCACACCACTGTCTATGCTTAAGCACTCAATTTGCCTGCCTTGTCCAATTTACTGATTTACATTGGCATGCTTGCCATTTGTTTGATGTGCTCTCGTGATTGCAACAGCAATGTTTTTCCTTATGCTGTGAACGACAGCTACAACTCTTCGCTAAAGCCTCTGAGTCAGTCTGGCTCATGGAGCATTGTGCGCAGTGATATAATCTGATTGGAACACTGATAGATCAGATTCTGCAGTTCTGTCTCAAGATGTTCTGTTATGCTTGCCTGCACATCTATCTGCAAAGCTCGATGTTCTTGAATTCAGGAGCCAAAGCTCACTATTGCATAAGGCACGCGCATATCAGACAACTAAGGCTAGCGACAGGTTTTCTTGGATATTTATATGAGGAGCAAGCTGCATTCTTGCGTGCAACAATGGCTGCTGCTGAGACAGGTGCTGCTTCTATGAAACTGTACGTCTATGCACATCGCAATCAGGTCCAATGCTTCCTTGAATCTCACAATGCAACCTCTGATGAAAATGCAGCGCATCTGACACTCAGTTCAAGGTAGCGGTAGCAAGGACTAGCATGACCGACCGTTGTTGAGGCATAAGCAACAAACCATAACTTGACAATGGCCTTATGCCAACTGCACTAGAAATTCGCACATAAACCATCATGATAGGACACAACAGGGTTAGATGTGCTAACAATGGGATTCTCATTGTAAGACATCAATGTATATTTGATAGTGAATACGCTTACCTGCCCAGCTTGTGCAGAGTTGCACGTATCCATTATAGAGTGTCCAACTCTGATAAGCAGGAGCAAGCCATTGGTGGTGGCGCTGCACAAACATTGCACCGCACTATTGACTCTTCAGTGTGCTAATATGAGCTGCACTATATCAGAATGTGCTGGGGCAAGAATGATCGTACTGCTTCACACACATTCTGGCTGCAGTGTTGATTGCTTCCTGATATGTGTGCTGTACATGACACACTGTGCCCCCAGTCCCTAATTAGTCCCTGTGCGCAGCAGACAGCAACCTGAGGTATAACAAAACGGTCCCTGGAACAGCAGGTGTGACACAGACCAAAGTGACTGATGACGTCACACGCGCTGCTGGTCTTGGGAGAAGCTGCAGTGTCCAGGTGAAATATGCAAGATAGACTGAATTGACTGGTGGTTATAAACAACAGATGCTACAGTTCAACTGAAGCCACAAGAAGATGCAACATTAAGGTGTGATCAGGCAATAGCTGATCAGCATGCAGCTCAAGTCAGGAATTACCAGTATTTGATGGCCCCATCCCAGCCACAAGTTGCGACCTTGCTAGACTCCAAGGGGTGCCATTCGCAGTCTATGCAAACACCATCGTGAGCCTTGATAGTGCGAGCCACTTTGGTGTTTTGCCACTCCCAGAACCAGCACTTACCCTCCCCATCGCCGGACATAACGTACCGTCCGTCCAGCGAAAAGTTTGGTCGGCAGGCATACCCCGCAACGACGTGTCCCTTAAATGTCTTCTTACGATTTTGCCGGAACCGGTCCTTTGTGCTGTAGGTGTCAATCTTGTTGTCCAGGGATGTCCCAACAAACCACTTCTGGTCTGGACTGAGAGTGACTGCTGGCATGCTGTGCATTCCTGGATCTGCCATGTACTTGATCTGTACAGGCACACCCAAATCCCATACCCTGATGGTCTTGTCGTCACTTGTGGTGACAAATCTCCTGCCCTCGTCAACAAAGGTAATGGTGTTGACTGCAGCAAGATGGTAATCATACTCCTGTATGATGTCCCCAGACTCCAGGTCCCACTGATACACCTTTTTGTCTGAGCAGCCTGCTAGCATCATATTCTGCTGCTCTGGGTGGAACTTGGCTACATAGAACATCTTGTTCTCTCCAAAAGTCTTGATGACTTGACCAGTCTCTGTATCCCAAAGCTTGATGACCTTATCATAACTGGTACTGAGGAAGCGCTTCCCATCATTACTGAAGTTGATGTCTTTCACACCCTGCATAACAGCAAAGCTGTGATACTCACTACACAGCTATGATTTTGCCTTTGAGCCTTGACAGGGCAGAGCAGGCAAGTCTCTGATGACGCACACGCGCGCGCACATACCCACACACACACACACACACACACACATTCTGCATCTTTGGCAAGGGAACACGTGACACAGCGGTTGCAACAGCATTCACATGCAGCAGCATGTATGCAGCACTCGTTCAGAACCTCAGCAGTCTTTTGTTTACTCCATCTGCAGTGTCTGCCTGTCCAGCCACCACAGAGTGCATATACGACAGCTTGACTGCAATCTGTGAGTGGTGCATGCCATTCACTGCTGCTGCACAAATGAAACACGGAATGGTACCTTTGTAAAGCCCATGTACGTTCTCATGCATTTGCCGCTGCCATTGACATCCCACATCTTGATCTTGCCATCAAGCCCAGCAGAAAGCAGCAAGTGTCCAGTCTTGGGGAAGAACCTGTGCCACCATGCACTCACCTCTGTTCACTAGTCCTTTGAAAGGGTACAATACAGAATGCCCACACTTCATCAGGTACAATTTAAGCTCTCAACAAGCATCAATGTCCCACAAGGGACTAAGTCACACAGTCTTACGCAAACCCCTGAAATCGGCATCTAGCATACCAACACTAGCATGGTTTGGTTTGCAGTGCTGATTGCAGTAAATCCACATCCAGCAAGGAGCACATTCAACAGAGGCTTGGCACATGGACATCCAAACCAGTCAAGCTAGCAGGACTGCTGCCGACAATCATACTGACTGACAGAAACCAAAGCATGCCACTGAAAGGACATGTTCCACAAGTCAGAGGACAGTCTGGCTTGTCCACAGGGCCGACCACATGAATCCCGACCGGTCATCTACTAAGCGAAATCAAGTACAAGCAGAAGGGGCCAGACCTAATAGCGTTGACGCCCTTGGTGTGCCCACTCCAGGTGTGGACCCATCTCTTGGGTAGGAAGCAGTGCTCATTCTCAGCCTTGAGATCTTTGGGAGCTTCCAGCCAGCTGCGGCCAGCGTAGTCCTTCAGGCTCTTGCCATGGAACATGGACTTGTCTGTGGGCGTCTCACCTGCCACTTCTGCTGCATCTGCCTTGTCCTTTGCCACCTGCAGCATTGTCTCTTGCTGAGCATCCAGTATACAGACCATGTGGGAAGGTGGTGGCAGCTTCTAGGATGCTGCTATTGCTTACTGTGAGGCCAGGCGCACGTGACACACCTGCTTGACCGGAGACGCTGCTGTTGCGGTGAGAAATGCTTGCTAAGCTGCACTATATATGGCCATGATCAACAACAAAAGACAAACGCTTGCTGGAATCTTCACAGCAGTGTAAGCACTGCACAGCGCTTTGCCACGTGCTTGCTTGAAAGGCATGAGCAGAACTTATGTGGGGGAAATTGCAGCGCAGTGTGTGCCATGAGCTAACCTGCTCAAGGAAGGCTTTCTGTTCCTCATTCAGCTCAGCAGGCTTCACTTCCTTGTCGGCCCAGGGCTGCCTGTTGTGGACAGCCCAGGGCTCACTAGGATCCACAGCAGCTGCTGCCTCAGCTGCCTTGGCAGCTGCCGCCTTTCTATCAGCTGTCTTCCTCTTCTTCGACCTATCCGTCACAGTGTATACCGACTCCCCTGCACAGGAACTATCAATGTTTGAGCCAGTGTGCAGAACCACCACTCTGACTACCTGGATCTACAATGTGCCGGAGCTTGCGCAGCTGCCTGTGACGCATGCAAGTGTCACTTGCTGTCCACAGTACAGCAGGCATTGCAGCTGAGGCCACTGTTCTGTCGTGCTGATCTCATTTCTCTTGGGAGTTCAGTATCCACGAGCAATGCGCAAGGGTAGGCAGACAAAACAATTATTGCAACAGATCAACAGCAACAGCTGTGAGGGCCAGGTTGGACGCACAAGACTGTTGGGGTCAAGGGAGCCTACCTATCTGTTGCTCTTCCAAGAATCTGGGGTCTGACACCCTCTGGCCACCCCCTGGTGCCATAGCATGCCCAAAACTGCAACAGACATGTCAAATGCAATCACTCAGAACAAGGGATGCAGATACACGCATGTGATCCAAGCACAAGTCACAATGCACATGCAAGGCACAGTCTGGCAGTATGGCAAAGTTTCAGCAAGTTCCTGTACTGCAATAAGCAGATCAAAGCAAAAGGAATAGCAAAGGCCATTTGTTATTTCGGCAGCTGAGCACATGCCACAAGGGGGAGTGCTGAACGGTCATTGCGTGCTCAGTTGTGCTGCTACTATTGACCTCAGGCACACCACTCACACATTGCAGCACACAAGTTGACTAGAAACGCAGGGCTGGGGCGCGAGTGCAGCTGCATGTCGCAGTTCGCCAAAGGTGTCAGCCTGACAGGGCAGTGTCACCTGTGGTATGTGTAGTACTGATCATCAAAATGGAAAGAATGGACATGAGAATCCTGCACAGCACATACAACACCTTACATTAGTTGATTTCACAAACAGCTGCAGCAGCAGCTTTGGCTACTTTAGCATGCGTGGTATGACGGTCAAAGCCACAAGACATAAAACAAAACGGCACAATGACATGATGATATGACAAACAATCAGCTCATAGCACAGAAATGCATGGCTGACCTCCACATGACCAGCGCGGTGATTTCGCATCCCTGCTGCTAGCCCATCCTTGTTGAAAGGATGTGCTGGACCTGCAACAAGTCATGTATGTGAGCCTGCATGAAGGTCAAGGACTGCAAGGCGCTGCCTTGCAAACCTGAAGCCAGTTGTGGTCACACCATGCTGGCAGACAGGCAGGCTTGTCTGAAAGCATGTTGTCAACTAGCATGTTCCTGAACTCTTGCAAGTGTAGCTGTTGTTGCGAAATGTTCAGGCTTTAACTGCAGCAGGGGTATGATGGTAGTTCAGCCACAGTACTCATCACAGGTAAGCTCACCTACTGCTGGCGCATGCATGTCCTCAAAAGGTACATTGTAGTAGACCTGGCGAGCCCTGACATCTGCAGCGTCACCACCTCATGATACGCCGTAGTCCAGCTTCATAGCAGGTTGGCAAATACCTTACAGAGCCTATACAGTCACAAGCCTGCACTGCCTACTGTTGTACCTGGTATGTGATGGGCTTGTCCAGATGTCACTGCTTGAGCATCTACCAGTGCCATACCTGTGGTATCCACCTGCTCAGCGTGCAGCACAGGCAGTTGGCTCAATACAGGACACAGCTAACAGACATTCAAATGACTGCTGACGAACACGGTGCAGATTGGGATCACCCACCTCTGGTGCTGCTTGGACTGTGACAAGAGACTTGAATGGGACAGCTGTTTGCAGAGTTCCACCTTCATCTCCACTGCACAGGGCATATGGTTCATGATGTAGTGCCTTCACGCTGCTTACAGTAGGCGTAACGCCATTGAGACACTCTTGCAGTCCGTGGCAACTCAATACTGAGTAATGCAAACATGTAGCTGGACCGTGCTTTCCATACCTGTCCCCAGAAGAGGAACCCATGAGGAGGTGGTCAGACAAGGAGAGGCTGTGTTCAGCCTCTGCCGATGGCAACTACGTTCAACTTTAGCACATCAATCGTGTTCTGCTTTACAGCAGTGACTCAGACAAAGCTTGTTGAGATAACGGCGTGGCCGCAAGCACAAGCATACAGATCTGCAGCTGAGTAGCTCTGCAGCGGAAGTGTCTGTGAGGCCTCGATCGGCTAAAATATGCTCAGCAAAACCAGAATCGGGAAGCGGTTCATGCACGCATAGTGATCTATAGCGGAGAACAAAGTCTGCAACACCATGATCGCAGCCCGGTGACCACGCGTGTCGTGCTTTCGGTTTACGGAGGCCGTCGTGCTGCGCTATGGTGGTATAGCCTATAGCGCGTATAGGGAGCTGTGCCTAAGGCAGCGGGTTGCAGGTGGCTGCAGCGCAATGCGTCTTATCTGCGGTATATCTGCTTTGCTTTTGCCAGAGCAGACAAGAGTGTGAGGCAGCTCTGCCCGAAACGAGAAAGCCATGGGTGTGCAAGGCCTCTGGCCGCTCCTGGAGCCTGTCGGAAGGCGTGTGAACATCGAAGCACTGACAAACAAGCGACTCGCCGTCGGTAAGATCCATCAATATTTTTATGGACTCTTACCCGTCGCAAGGTCGATAGGATTGTGTTCTGCCGCGCTGCAGATGCCTCCATTTGGCTCGTACAGTTTATTAAGGCCATGCGCAATGAGAAAGGCGAGATGCTACACAATGCTCACCTTCTCGGATTCTTTCGTAGAATCTGTCGGCTGCTCTTCCACCGGATTCGGCCTGTGTTTGTTTTCGACGGAGCAACACCAGCTCTCAAGAAACGCACAACCATCGCTCGCCGACGGTAACACCCGCCGTTCGCTCAATTTTCACCCTCTACATTCAACGATACTGTTTTTGGAGTGGATGTCGTCCGAGCTGCGACTCCTTTTTGTAGACGACGTGAAGAGCAAAGTGCAAAGCTGAGGAAGACTGCCGAGAAGCTGTTACTGAATCAGCTCAAGAAGCATGCACTGAAGAACATGTCTGGATCACAGCAGGCTGCTGTTTTGCAGCAAGCAAAGCAAACTTCCACAGCAGATGTTACAGAGAGTGAAGAGATCCCTGCTGATTTGCTGGTAAGTGCTCTTAAGCTGTTGGCACACAACCACGCCATTTATGGCTGGATTTGTCCAATCTTTGCCATCAAACAAAATTGACTGGAATTGTTCTTCAGGCAGCTGCAGGCAGTGATGTTGGCAACCTGCCAGAAAGTTCTACTTCAAGACCTGCAGTTGACCTTACTGCACCTGCATCTGACCAGCCCTCTATGCTGCCATCAACTGCTGGCGATGCTCTACTTGCTGCACAGCTACAAGATGAGGACCAGGTAGCCTTGCAGACTGCTTGTGCCCTTTTGCACGAAAGACGGAACTGACCAGCACAAGGCACACTCTGCCGACTTTGTTGCTCCAGATTGATGCTTGCGCTGTGTGCATAGCGCCTTTGGTTGACGGCATCTGTATCAGCATGCATGCATGACAAAACATGTTGATGGAATGCAGGAGGACGCAAGGCTGGCTAGCAATGGCTTGGCCTCGACCTCAGGCATACACATCATTCATGGAAAGCCTTTTACCCGGCGCAATTCAACCTTTCAGGTACTCCGTAGAACTTTTGATGATGGTGTAGCAATCCTTTCTCTGCTGCTGCACATAAAGCTGCCGCTATTTTACTATCAACACCCAGTGCAACTGTTGTTGCATGCCCCATGCGAAGCAAAGTCTTTATTATTTCGCTTGAAGGGTCATCTGGCACCAATTTCATGTGTGGATGACGTGGATGTGGTCATGTCAAAGCTGCTGGAGGACTCCAAGACAGCGTCAGCAACACACAACATTCTTGGCTATCGCGTGTATGATCAGTCTGCTGGCAAGGTTGTACAGGTCAGCTGGTTCAGAGTTGAGCACGTTGCTAGTGCTTGTGCCAAACTGACTTGTACCATGCACAGCATCATTAACAGGTATCATGGGCTCCACCACTAACCAGCTTGTCACCAGAAGGACCTGGCAACACCTGTGGAAGCTGCACATACCAAGGTTTGCCTGTCTCATTGTGCTTCCGCAGCTGCATGTGTCTCTCTTGCAACTGACAGAACCAACACATTGAGTGCCTTCTATTGATGGGATGGAATGCAACAAAACAGTATTCATGTGTCTGTCAGCCACTTGACTGCAGTCTGACTGGTTGGCCATGGCCTGGGAACTGACAAGTCATCATGAGCTGCAGCTTATACTCTGCAGGACTTCCATGATGATGGGGAAGGAGGGGCAGGCATCAAGATCATGCACCTGTTACAGGACAGTAACGTACGAAATGTGCTGGTCATTGTTTCCCGCTGGTTTGGTGGCATGCTGCTGGGCCCTGCCAGATTTATGTACATCACAGACGCCGCCAGGGGGATGCTGAATCAAGGAGGCTACTTCGAGCAGCCCGAGCCCTTGGTGCCAACCACCTCTGCTCGAAATGCTGTCCCTGTAGAGGACTCCTCGTCCAGTGAGGAAGAAGCTGAGGTGTGTGGCTGCTGTCAACAAGCTTACAGTTGTCTCTGACAACTGGCTGTTTCTGCTCTCTTGCATGCAGGCAGGTACAGGTTTGTAGTTTGACACTAGTGGCATCACCAACGAGTGTCTACTTACAGTGGCAGATGTCCTGTGGTGGCAATCCTGCTGTGCAATTGAAGCATTGCCGTGCAGCCGGTCTGTCCACTTCTGCAGCCTATCCTACAAGATGAATTTGTGGCAGGCTGTGGGCTTAATGCTGATTCATCTGCATCTGAACTTGCCTCTCAGGCCTCCACTCGGCATCCTGACATCTATATCATGCTGCTGAGCATGTATTTGCCAGAGGGACTAGATGAGCTGGATCCAGTGCTGTCCACCCACTCCCCTCTCCCTTCCTCCTTGGCGCCTGTGGCCAAGACCCTCCCTGTACAATCTGACATGCTGCCACGCAGGCAGTTTTGCCAGAGGGATTGGATGAGCTGGACCCAGCTGTGCTGTCCACCCTCCCCCCTTCCCTCCAGCTAGAGTTTGCCCTGAAGCTGAGGGAGCGCAAGCAGGCTGAGAACAGGGAGCACTTCCAGAAGCACACCGGCCAGCCACAGGCCTTCTCTAGCTTCCAGTTGCAGCAGTACCTCAGAGGCACCCAGCTCAAGTAAGGCCCCAGGCGGCCGTACTTTCTAGCCCCAAAACCTATAATCCCAAACCCTAACATTAAAAGCCTGAATGTAAACTGTGACAGTCCCACACTTAAGCCCTTGATGCGCCAAGCGTGGACTCAATACCGAGCTGTGAAGCCCGCCTGTGCTGTGCTGTGCTGAGTTGATCTGCATGATGTTACCTCAGTCTGGATGCTGAATGCGAGTGCTGCTGGTCATGAGGCAGAAGACACAAGCTGGTGTCCAAGGTAGCCTTACTCACTTACTTTCTTTCTTGCTGGTTGTCGCACGGCTGAGGTTGCTTGCAAAGCTTACATCCGTGGACAGCTGCTCAGCAGATGCAGGCGAGGTCATAAACCTGTAAGCCTTGGCTTGCGCTTCTTGCAAGCAGGGACTGCATCTTGACCATGCTGTGCAGACAAGTGTCCATCAGAGGGTTTCTGTGCCTATGGCTGTGCTTCTGAAACCCAGCCAGTTCAATCATGCAGTCTGCCATCAGGGTTTAGAAGTAGATGGCTTCCTTGATCAACATCTGGCTGGTCTGTGGGGTCGTCTCCAGTAGTTCTGACACAACCCCACCCTGTCACATAAGCATGCCAGCCAGCCCAGCGTCAGTGGATAGCCCAGCTGACATGTGACTGTTTGCACACAAGGCTGACAAGTCCAGTTCCCCGTGAGCCTTGTTTGAATCCCAGCTGGTATGCATAAGCACTCATAATTGCTGTAAACCCTAAGCTCTAAACCCTAAACTGTAAATATAGTAATGCCCAGACTACGCTGTGCAAGCCACTGCTCAAAGCTGCTGTGCTTTGCAGGCGTGAAGTGGAGAAGATGAAGGATGCAGTCAATGCAGCAGCCGGGGGTGACAGGGTCCCCACCCGCCGCATTGCTGGGGATGCAGGGCGAGAGTATATCCTGCAGATGGAGGACGACACCAAGGCCAAGGCAGCACTAGACGCAGGTTTGCTTCATGTGAAGTCTGTTCTGAGCTACACCACGCAGTGAAGGCAGTGGACAGATGCATCAGGCCATTTACCTGCGTCTCATGTCGCAGAGCCAAGCTCTAGAACTCTCTCCAGTGGTCACCTGGACATCATGCTGCTGACTGCTGTGCAGAAGATAGGTCCTGCCTCTATCACCTGACGACTGTCATGTGTGGTTGCACTTTCTTTTCAGAGTCTCTGCCATGACTGTAGTGTGATAACTGCGGTCGCTGGTGAAGGCTGCTGCAAGCCTGGGGAAGCAGCTTGTCTATTGCCTGCTGATGTTTGCCATGTGTACATAGCAGCTTTACATCCCAGCTCGGATCGGGCAAGCACAATGCTTTAGGTGCCTGTGTTTGGATGGTGACAACTAGGCCAGACCGATAGACCTCCCCAATGTTTTCCTGCATCTCCTCTGTGTTCTGACTTTGTGTCTTTCCTATCTTGGTTGCCTGCGTTCTGATTTGAGCCTATATGCTGGTGCATGCAACTACATCAGGTGAATTAGCTCCATCACATGCCGCAGAGCCAAGCTCCAGAACTCCCTCCAGTGGTCGCCTGGAGATAGAAATTGAGGTGCCAGCAGATCATGTAGATTCCCACAAGCCATCCCCAGGTGGGAACGACAGCTCCGAAGAAGAGTGGGAGACAGTCGGGGCTGAGGGCACTTCTGGACAGCTTTCGCCCTCGGATAACCCTGACAGCGCCTCCAAGGGAAAGAACTGGCGGGAACGGGCTACGCACAGACAGAAGTACTGGAGCAGAATGACTGGCTTCCAATTTGGCAGGAAACTTGGGGACTGGGGGAAGGATGAAGATCCTGAAGCAAAAGTTAGCAAGGTGAGGTCTGGTGCCCTGTTTCTTGTAACCCTGTAGGACCAGGGCTAACCCTAGTCCCTGTTTTTGTAACCCTTTGGACCAGGGCTCACCTGTTTTTATTACCCAATGGATCAGGGCTGACCCTAGCCCCTGGTCCACAGCCATCTGTCATGCCTTCTCACTCTGCTACACACAATACTCATGGCCATACATCAAAGGTGCATGATGAAGGCTAAGCTGCATGCAGCTTCACTAAGAAGCACCATGGCGGTGTCTCATAGCTCATATCAGCACTTGTGCTGACCTGGTGTCACCACACTTGGCCAATGCAGATGGTGTAATCTTTGCTAGACAGCAGCCCACATTGCATGGTGTTTGAACAAGCCAACTGGTTTTGTCTGGTTTGTTCAGAATGAAGCGTACCTCTCTAAGCTTTTCGCTTGGTCATAGTAAGAATTATTGTCCAGCTCCAATGGAACTGGCATTTGTTCCACACTTAACCAGCACTCCCCCTTCTGGACTCTTTGCTGCTTTGTCTCTCGATAGGATTTCCTTTTCTTACTGGATTTTCTTTCAAAGACACTATTTTCAAGTCAGCCTTGGTTAATTTTATAGCGAATGGATGTTTTGCTTACACGCTACGCTTGATGTGCCTGTCAGCATGAGGGTGAGCGTCAGCCATGCCAATGGTGCTTGGTGCAGGAGGTGCGTGCCTCTGAGGTGGAGGATGCAGAGCTGCAGCAGGCCATTGCCAGGAGCCTTCAAGACACCAAGCAAGGTAGCTTCACGACTTTCTGTACTCAGCTACATAAATGTGACTACATAGATATACTCATGTAAATGACTGTGTCTTTGTTCACTGATCTTGCTGGCCTGCAAGTTGATGACCCATGCTGTGCCAGGTGTACATGTATACAAATGTATGTATGAGAGTGTATGCTTGTACAGTTTCTCGTGAAAGGGCAGTCTGTTTTGTCAGGAGCATGCAATACTGACTTGAAGCTTCTGCTAACCATCTGTCTGTGTTTCAGCTGCAATGACAAGCAACTCAGGCTCTTCAATTGCTCACCCCTCCCCTTTCCATTAGCATCAAGAGGGGTTGCTGAGAGGGTCATGAGTAATGTCAAGTCATGGCATCAAACTGTGCAAAAGCCAATGTATGCAGCATGTTTTCCTCACAGTGCACAGGACATTCATTTGTCAAACTTATTATGTGTGTTACGTTTGCCATGCAGGAGCTTCTGGTGATGTTGACGATGGCGACGGCGACGTAGAATGGATGGACTCTGAACCAATGCCTGAGAGCCAGCTGCCAAGCCAGCTGCCTGCATCACTAAGGTCTAGTGCTAATGGTGGCTCTGGGGCTCTGAAACCCCCTTTGCCTCCTGCTGCTTCTGCCCGCCCAAGTTCTCGGCCCCCTGTCAAACACAACCAAATCTCCCTGCCAGCGGCACCTGGTGTACATCATCCAGTGTCAGCAATTGGCAGGCATCAGACTCAGGCCCCTGCTGACTCCCATCTCCAGCATCGGGCATCTGCTGACTCTGACTCGCAGCATCAGGCAACTGCCGGTGCAGGTCCCCAGCATCAGTCCCAAGAGCTAGTTGCAGGATTCCCTGTACCTCAAAACCAGGATCTGGGATTGCCGCGGTCCCAAGACACCCAGCCGGGGGAGTCACAGTCCCCAGCAAAGGCTTCTCCTCAGCAGTCAGCTCAGTCTCAGGGCCCCCGAGCTGAGCAGCAGGCCTCCCCTATCACCAGCCCTTTCAAAAAGGTGCTGTCACCATGGGAGAAAGGCAACCAGCAGCAGCCTGCCAATCAGATCAGCCCTTCGAACAGGGTCAATGAGAGCAGCATGCAAATTTTGGGCAAGCGCAAACGCATGACTGGAAAGACTGATCAGCCTGTTGACTCAGAGCATGCTATTGACCATCTGCAAGACATCATTGCACGGACAGACAACACGGTGAAAGATCAGCAGCGAGACAGTGTGCTATTGGACACTCTCAAGGATGTCCCTCATCATTCGGCAATGCCGTTTTCAGTAGAGGACAGAGGCATTGGACTCGGCAACACAGCGAACGAAACCCCAAAAGGCAACAGCCCTGTGTCACAAGCACCAAATGCAGCCCAACCCAAAGACAGCCAAATGTACAAGGAAACAGAAGAAGCTAACCCAGAAGATGTCATTGACATGACTTCAGATGCAGGTTTGCCACCACTCAACTCTGGTGCTACTTCAGCTTCCAAACCTCTTGGCTTTGACACAGAAGTCGATGCAGACTTTGAATCAGGGCTTATAGCCGCTCTGGACAGGTCCAGCAAACAGCATCCGGCAAGCAAGCACCCCGTGCAGCTGCCACAGGCACCTGCTGCTGTTGCTGCTGCTGGCCCTGTTGCTGCTGCTGGCCCTGTTGTTGCTGCTGGCCCTGTTGCTGCTGCTGGCTCTGTTGCTGCTGCTGGCCCTGTTGTTGCTGCTGGTCCCTCCAGCACTATGCAAGACCAACCAGCTGGCTCACAGGCTGCAAGCATTGTACATCACCGGCAGGAAGTACATCAGCATACTGTGACTCAACAGCAGCATGAGCAGCAGCAGCAGCAGCAGCAGCTGCAAGAGCACAGCAGTGCTCCTTTTGACATGGGGCCAAGTGGAAGTGGGAGCCTGCCTGCGCCCTCTGAACTGGGGCTGGGCGAGTATGGGTCTGCAGCCTTGGACGCTGGGGTGAGTGTGGGGGTCAGCAGCAGCCTGCCCTCCTTTGATCTGGATGCAGAGATGACCAGTCTAGACAAGCAGACCAAGGTGAGCCTTGGTGCATTCTCCAAACCTGTAATGTGTTTCCAATGTTCAGGGCTTTTGCAGGGTGACAAGCGTAAGAGCTACCCTGTACATCCATTCTGCCCTGTACAGGATCTATCTCCTACATTGTACTGTACGCAATGTTACGTACAGCGCAATGTTGCAGATAGATCCAGTACAGGGCAGAACAGATGCAGGGTGGCTCTTATGCTTGTGACTACACACATCACATGACAAGCAGTGTCTTTATCCTGGCTTCCCCATAAAATGCTTTTCTCAACCATAGCTATCTTCCAACAGATGCTGTTTGAAGTGCCCTACCGCTCAGAGTGACCTGCCGTGTGTGCTTCTTGCGCAGAGGCTGCAGTCACAGCATCGAGCCCAGGTGCGCAATGCAGACTCCCCCACCAGTGAGATGTATGGGGAGTGCCAGGAGCTGCTGCAGATGTTTGGGCTGCCCTACATCATTGCCCCCATGGAGGCCGAGGCCCAGTGCGCCTGGCTGGATGAAGCCAAACTAGTGGACGGCGTAGTCACTGATGACAATGATGTCTTCCTGTTTGGTGGACAGCATGTCTACAGGTGGGCAGCGGTTGTCATCGACCTGTTTTGTACTCAAAGACAGCTAAGAAGCGATTCTGATTCTGACCAGGGGTAAGCAGCTGTATTTGGGGGTGAGGATCCAGTTGGTGTTTTGACTTCAGTAACCGCAATATGGCTGACATTGATAGGACTGCATTGCAGGAAGTAGAAATCGTTAGTTTCAGTTTGAACATCAGAGAAGTTTCAACTACCATGAAAACGCTCTGTGCATGAATGTTGTTGGTGTGAAGGTGTATGCATGGAGGAGTCTGAAGCCCAGGCCTGCAGAGCAAAGTGCTGCTAAGGTTGTTGGTCTCTTACATCTGTCACCACCTATCAGGCAACTCTGAACCACACAGTGTGCTTCAAATCCAGGAGGTCACATGGTAGCGCCCCGCAACCCGTCGACTCCCACATAACAATATTTCCATTCCTTGGTTTCAGCATCTTAGGATAAGAAAGAGCTCAAGGGACTTTGTGCAGGAACATCTTTGAAGGGAAGAAGTATGTGGAGGAGTACAGGGTGCAAGATGTGGAGAGTGAGCTGGGCATGAGTCGAGACAAGCTCATCCAGCTGGCCCTGCTGCTGGGCTCTGACTACACCGAGGGGGTGGCTGGCATCGGCATTGTCAACGCTGTTGAGATTGTGAATGCCTTCCCGACTGAAGAGCTGCTTGTCAACTTCAGGTGCCTGTGTTTGCCTGGGTGCATGCTGCACTGGGCTGTTCTGATCTGTACGTGTAAGGTGGTGCCGTGCAAGCAATGGCTGGCCAGCACTGTGTGTTTTTGCTCGGCAAACCTGCCATCTGAGCCCTGCTGTGTCAAAAAAGAAGGTGATAGTACGTGGCTGATGAAATTTGGCTGCTGCCCTTGTGAATGCAGCTGGAAGATTGTGTGTTGCAGAGCACAGTCCATAAGCAAGTTCACTGAAAAGTACAGCCTGAAATGCCTCTTTTGGTCAACAGTCTTGTTTCCTGAAAGGTGTATTTAGGTGTGTATGTTTGGGTCTTGCTACGACTTGTACCAGCAAGTCACCAGACATGTAGCATGCCCAGAGGCGTTCAGCTGGTGCGACGCTGAAAACGCATGTAGGGTTTAGGCCTCAACCTTGGGAGCCAAATGTGGCTGCAGGAAATGGGTGCTAACGCCTGATGCCCAGCTGATCACGGCTCTAGGAGGTACAGAGGATGTGGACCCTGATGCGCACATCCGAGCCTTCAAGCACACCCACACAGGTAAAGCCTGCCACTGCTCTTTTGGCCTTGCAGCAAAAGGCACCTCTCATGGCAGGTGGGAGGGGACAGGAAGGGTATTCTCACTCCAAGGCAGAAGAGTTACATCAATCTTTGCTTTGTTTGAAACACTTTGTAAAAGGGCATAGGGTATAGAGTTGTGACATGTAAGTGGGTGCAGCACTTGCAAGATGCTGCCAGCACTGCATTTCCGACAATGTCACGTAACAGGCTCAGTACCTACCACCTGAGCCTGAATTGCAGTACAGCTAGTCTTGAACATGCTCAATGTCTGCTTGCACGCAAAGTCTACCTTGGTTCACCCTCCCCCCCCCCCCCCCCACATGAAGCTATGACCCCCAAATAGACACTAGCTTTCATGACGTATGTCAGCATGTGAAAGCATGACCCTGCTGTGCTGTAATCAGGTGGTGATGGTTCTGCCTCTGTTGAAGCTGTACAAGGTGACAGCCTGCTTGCGACCCATGTATATGTTGCAGGCCTGCGTAAGAACTGGGATGTGCCAGAGACGTTCCCCAACACGGCTGTCATCAAGGCGTACAAGGACGCCAAGGTGGACCAGAACAAGGACAAGTTCACGTATGGCCGCCCTGACCTGCAGCTGCTGCGCCGCTTCTGCCTGGACAAGTTTGGCTGGCAGCAAGACAGAGCTGACGAGCTGCTGGTGCCCGTCCTCAAGGTGCCCTGCTTTGCTCACCAAAGCATGTTGTTGTCTTTGGCATATAGAGCAGTCACTAATGCCTACTGCTTTATTTACAAAGCAAAAGGCAATTAATGAAAGTTCTATACCTTCTGACCTCACCGAAAGCTGTATCATGCAAAACCTCAAAGACACAACTTTACACAATGACCAGGTGTCATTATGGCAACTCTGTGGCGGAATCGCGCAATATAGCATTTTCTTCATTGGCATAATATTCCATTCTGTATAGATCTATGCCGGGGAGAGCCAGGGACTGCTCAGCTGCTGATACACTCTGACATGTTTTGAAAGCACGCTTGAAACCCACTAGCCTAGTGCAATGCAGGTAGTGCCCATCACAGCCCTGCATGCAAGATGTGATGGCATGGCCACTTGTGTAAATGACCACTAGACTTGCAGCAGCAGCACAGTGTGCAAATGGTGGTTTTTGAGCGTTCTCATGGATGATCATCTGCACTGCTGGCAAGAGCTTTCACTGCCGGCTGTGGCGGCATGCAGGCATATGATGACAACCAGACTCAGATGACATTGGACAGCTTCCTGAGTTTCAGCCAGCGCTTTGCCAAAATCAAGTCTCGGCGGCTGCAGAAGGCTGTGGCAGGCATCACAGGTCCCCCTTCCTCACCTACCCCCTCACAGCAATCTTTATTTTAGTGGTTATACAATTGTGCTGCAATTAGTAATGCTTTCTGTGCCATATGCAGTCAACATCGGAGAAAATGAGCTCGTTAGCCTCAGCACTCGGGGTAGCAGACCCAAAAACGCAGTGCATGGAGCTGCACAACCAATTGAGGCAGGAGGTAAACCGGAGCTTTGACAGCCACAGACTAGCTCCTGTTTTACTCACTGCCTCAACCGGTTGTGCAGCTCCGTGCACTGCGTTCTCAGGTCTGCTACCCTGAGTGCTGGGGCTAAACAAGCTCAGGTTCTCAAACGCCGACTGCAAACTGTCTTCCTTCTTCTACTCTTTGGTGACCACACTCTTGCTCCAGTGCTTGCATGATAGCATGTATCTTGGGATGCTGTTTTGCTGCCACTTGCATTGAAGGAGGTGGCTGCATTGCAGATCACACCATTCAGAGTATGGTCTTGTCAAGCTGCCAGCAGCACCTCACTGCGCAATTTCACATCATGGTGCATGTCCGTTTGTACCATCCTCTGTGACACTACTCATTCTACGGCTTTTTGGACCTCCTGCTGCAGGTGTCGCCAACTCTGAGATGACATTTGGTGACGAGATTCAAGATCCAGCTCCAAAACGTCGCAAAGCAGGCAGAAAGGGCAAAGCAGCTCAGCAGGAAGAGGATGCAGAAGGGGCTGTAGTGAGCATGCAGCCCAGCCCCTCTGGTACTGGTGCTGTGGCCCTGCGCCCCGCAGCTGAGATGTCAGACTCAGAGCCTGCTGAGCTGAGCCGCACAGGAGCTGCTGAGGTAGCTGCTGATGCTGATGCAACCTTGCCCGGCGCACAAGGTGAGACGAGTCATGTTAGCTACTTGATTGTGTGATGCGCACTGTCTCATTGCGCTCCACATCAGGACCTCTGCCCACGCACACGCAATGTTCCCTCCACATTGTTGCTACCTCCATGCTATAGCAGGACAGCATCTTCAGAATGCCCCATCTTGATGACATCTCCAGAATGAGTGAGGTGCAATCTTACTGAGTTGGCTGCAAGTATGCTGAAGATTTGGGATGTACATCTGTGCATGTCCGCTGGAGTCTATCCCGATAACTGTGCAACTTCACATGGAATGTCCCTTGAGAGCATGCTGCACAAACGCAGCGAAAGGTGGTCCTGGCAAGTCTCGTGAGCGTGCATCAATAGCAAGCAGAGCATCTCAGGCGCAAAAACCCAACTCTGCTGAGAGGCGAGGCAGAGGCAGAGGACGAGGCAGGGGCAGGGGAAGAGGAAGGGGCAGTGCCAAACAGACGCTCCCTATGCTGGAAGAGCTTAGCGCAAGTAGCAGTGACAGTGATAAAGAAGACAATGATGAGCAACCATGCGCTCATGCCTCAGCTGCGCCAGACGCTCGGCACTTGCGGAAGAGGTCTGGCAGCGTGCAATATGATGAGAGGGATAGCCAATAAGAGGGAGTTTTGGCTGATGATGACAGTGTTGATTGGGAGGCAGCCATGCACTCAATCCACCGCTGATGAATACAACACATGCTATTGTGCTTTGTATATTTATAGCCCTGCTTTGAGACTGGTTTCTTGTGTCGTCCTTACTTGTACTATCATCGCACAGAACACGACATTCATCATCACACGTATGTGTTCAGGCATTTTTCAAGCTTGCTAGTCCTGTTGTTTACCTGACACCGTGATATCATGTGATGTTAGTCTGTCAGAGCATGTACGGGCCAGGGTGTAGTACAAGGTACGTGTTGATATAACATATTGATAGACAAAAGTAGCATTGCTCCATACACATGCTTCGTTGTCTTATTTGTTGTTATGTAATAGATCCAAAACCTAGGTACATTTTCAGAGGAAAGGATCAGCTACTGCAGAAACCCTATGCGAGTTCAAACTTTTGATCAGTTTATAATGATATATCATGTTCATCATCATAATACAGCATACACAGTGCAAAGTACAAAAAAATCTTGTTAGACCATCTGCACACTTGTCAATGACTTGTCATAGTTTTCACGGTGCGGCAATTTTTGAAGTTGAGTGCGGCGGTGCGCGAAACGAGGCGCCATTAGTCAACCGTAACAAGCACATAACGGTCTCAGGCTACTCTGTAACACAAAGTCGTAACAAGCACCGCAAATGCAGTCGGCACGTGAACACACATGGAAACTATGCTTGTCATGAGAGTTTGTGGAGTAAGCCTGCTTGCTTTGTCATTGTCACACCTGAACCTACTGCAGTGTTTGAAAGCACATTCATAGCTACCCCAAACTGAGACCAAACCACCCAAGAAAATATTGAAGACCAGGTCACATTCACACAAGTCTACACAACAGCACTTTGTTTGACTCAACCTCAAGCTCAGAGCATCACAGTAAGCATGACCCATCCATGCACAGAGCTTGAGGTTGAGTGACAAACAATCCATGGCTGTTAGCCAGTCTGACAGTAGCTCAGACTGTGCTAGTTAGTAAGCCACATATGTCACCCAGTAAAAAGGACCGCCAGTAAGACAAGACCAGAGTGACATAGATCATAACTAAATAAAAGTCTGTATTGAACCAGGTTGCATGATTTGCCCTGTGTACATTATCGATAGGATCTCGCAATAGACCACCATTCAAGCAATGGTCAGGACAATGGCGTTTTGTGCATGCATTTCGCTACTGGTATCTTGATTCACGGCAGATCTGCAAGATCCGTGTTGTTCTCCCAATGCGCATAGTTGGCCAGCACGCCATCAAGCATTGGCTTAGCGTCCTCAAAGAGGTCCACCATGGCCTTGGAGAGAGGGATGCCCACAATGCTGAAGAAGCCCAGTTGGGAGCGGGTCATACCCCCCTGGGTGGAGCGGTCCATGAGGGGGCTGACCGGCATGCCGCACGCACGCTCCTTGTCTCCCTGCGCCCAACACTTCTGAGATTTGTTCTCTACACTGCATGGCAGCTGAAGACAGCCAGTGCTTGTGTTTGTGACCATGGCTACATATTGCCCCAAAAGTCCCACCTGCCATCTTCACAGAAGCAGGTACACAATGCTCAGGTGCAGATGGTAGTCTGGCCTGGATGCGGGCAAGCAAGTATGGACCTCAGGATGCTCATGTACATCAAGACTTCAGTTGCATGGCCTAGCCCAGAAAGCAACACAAGAGTCAGCAATGAATCAGCAGGTGTGACAAACCTGTTGGAAGAACTCTTCTTCCAGTTGGAAGGCCCAGCGGCGGTGGGTCCGGGGAGGGGCCGCCAGGTGACCAATGTCGGCACACTTCAACACCATCTGCACACACGACACTGAGTCAATCAACACAAGGCTGCACATTCCAGTCTTGTCAGCCTGACTGGCTGCCCTCTTAAGGCCAGCATATGCACATGCCATGAATCAGCTACAGCTGACTGGTTGCTGTGTGTGCTGACTGGCCCTTACACACCATATGGTGAACATGCAAGTCGCACCTGCATTACGTTGCAAGCTGGACAGGACAACAAGGACGCGGTTCCATCCATGTGCAGCTGCAGTTGCAAGGCATCAATGTCTAGGGTTCGGGGGTCAGGGGCCAGGAGGACACAGCTAGAAGCCAAGCTTTGTCAACCCAACTGGGGTGCATTTGCAGGCCACCATCATCACCTGGCTTTCCGCCGGTACACACAACAGTGGCAATTGTGGTGTGAGTGTGCAGGTGCATCTGAGCGATGCAGAGATTGTGTGATGGGGTAGGGGAAGGACAGGGTGAAAGGACCTGGTGCACAAGTGTCTTGTCCTCAGCCTTGACATCGTCCCAGTCCACTCCACAGCGGGGGGCAGCTGGGGCAGCCCCCTGTGACGTGGTACCATCATTCCCTCCAGGCCTCTTGAAAGCCGCCTGCATCACAGCAGAGCCTGAATCTCCCTAACTACTTTTCTGTGTGTCTATGTGTGAAAAGTCAAGATCCACTTGGGATACAGGTGTGAGCGTGGTGAGGTGTGCAAAGTCTTGATGACGTGGTAAGGACCGTTTGAGTGATGCAGGAAGCAGATGCAGGGCTTGGCATGCATGGGCCAGAAGTGGAGCAGCAGACGCATGCAGCAGGCAGACATGTGACAGCAACAGCTTGCAAGCCTGGACACAGCATCAAGATGGCCAGAATAGCAAGGAAGCATGGGCAGCTTAACAAGCACAAACGCCATAAAACACCAGAACAGCTGTGTATTGAGTGGATGAATAGCATTAATCATGTGCTGACAATGCCGTGACTGGACGTCTGGTATAATCACACAGAGGCAACAGGTAAGGGGCCAAGGGCTTGACCTGAAACCTAGATGTGATGTCAAAGTGCTTCTTCATGTCAGTACCCAGCACCTGGCTGATGCACATAGACCGGATCTCCACCTGGTCCTCTGCCAGACGCTGCGTGCCCAGCTGCACACGCAACAGCTGTCACAACACTGCCAACACTCACTCCTCACACACCACTTCACTTCCTATTTGATCCATGAATGCAGTATACACGGTGTCTGATGAGTCACAACTGGCTCCACACCCCAGACTGTAAGGTATTACATGAAGATGAATAGTAAATAGTCAATCAATGTTCAAAGCTCATACAAGATATCTCCCGACACATTGTTCATGGAATGTGAAATTGAGTTTGTGGCATCTCAAACAAGATGACCAGTGTCTGAATGACAGCAGATGGGCATGGATTGTGAGACGGTGCAAAACATGGTCTGTGTGTCAATAGCTCATCTGACATTTCAGCTGCGCAAACCATCCTTGCTGCAACTGCATTGGATGCTGCGCATGTATGCACACATCAGTGCAAGCTGCCCTCATTGGCAGGCAGTCCTGCATGATGACATGCGGCACACACATCACACCAGCTCCCAGGTCACTGCCCCAACTTGTCTGTCCACGGACATTATGACTGAAGCTTCTTTTTGTGCATCAGACAAATGGTATACAACAGGGCTTGACTATGTAAACAGGCAATGGTGGTGAGGTGGAGCATGACAGCATGCGCAGGCAGGTTGTACCTGTAAATAGCGGTACTCCGGCTGGACAAGAACTCTGACGGCAGCAGCATGATGGTGGTTCTCCAGCGGGGACTGATCGTTGTATGTGATGGCCAGTGGGTGCGACGTCTTGATCTGCACTTTGGCAAAGCTATGTCAGTCCGGTTGGCTGTGCACTTGCTTTCAGGCAGGCCAAACAACATTGTGGACCATCTCCGGCAGAACAGCGGTGTCTCAAGGCTTGTGCATTGCTCGACTCAAAACCACATACATGCTAATGATCTCCTGTTGTCCTTCTGCGCCTTTGTGCATCCATGTCTTGGGGTCGTTTGCAAGGTGCAAGCAGAACTACATGTCAGCCATGTGAAAATGTGATGTGTGTGATGACTTGAACCAGAGTGTGACAGCCAGCTTACCAGAAAGTCATTGTTGACACCGCCGTGTTCAAAGTCATGCACCAGAGCCGAGAAGTAGGTGGCCATTTGCTGCCGCTGAGTCAGCGCCTGACTTGCCAGGACACCCCCGTGACACATCAGCATATGAGTCATCTGCACCACTGACGCCACATGCACACTGCATCACATGCGAACATTTGTGCTTCTGTTAGTGCCCCTTTAGAAGCAGCATGACCTGATCCCAGCAGCAAAGCACAAAACTGGAGCCTTTTCACAGGCTACCGAAGCGTGGGTTACGTTTTGATCAACATTCAACTGAGCGATCAATGCCTAAGACGTGACATGCAATAGGCACAGCCCAAAGCTGGAGAGCAATGGTGGACCCTGCAGCAAGGGCATCTCTTAGACCCTCTGCAGGATACACATTGCAGTTGTTGTGATTCAGTGAGGCTTGAGCTCGCTCTGCCTGTTGTGTCTCCAGATGTTGTGTAGCGGTAAGAGGGTTGTAAGAGGGCTGGGGCCTCACACAGCGTGCTGGTGAGCCAAGGTGACTGTGGACTGACAGAGGTGCATGCAGCTGTGCTCAGCCAGCTCTCGCTTGTGCAGCTCTTTTCTTCTTCCATTCCGTATCATGGAACACCATCATGCAATTGCCTGGCAATGCAATGACAAGCATGGAGCCTGACCTGTTGTGGTAAGGATTACTTGGGTTGTAGCCTGCCTCGATCCTACGTGCAAAGGCACAGAACCTGGCCTCATCTATGCTCATGTCCTTCATCAACCCAGCTCGCGTGACGAAGTGCCAAACGAGAAGCGAAAGGCTGTAGCCAGGCGTTGCATCAGAGTAGCCAAAAATGTCAAAAGCCCAGTTGTTGTCGGCATCCTGCAGTGTGTGACACTCAGATGTGATGTGGTATAGTTGAGCGAGCATGCTGTGGCAATGTGCTGTGACATGCAGTCGCGTAAGCAGAACCTGCAGGCGTGAAGAGACTAACAGGTTTGGCTGGGACTGGCTATGAGCCAAGAACCAGTCAGTCAAGTAAACGATCCTCCAAAGTCACTCATTAAAGCAACTACTGCATGGAACATGAAGGAAGTAGGATAGACAGAAAATGTGAACTGATTGATTGATTGATTGATAGCACACCTGCAGCCAGCGCTCCACCTCAGGTGTGACAGAGTGTGGGAGGAACTCTGACTGTCCCACTGGGACCACAGCAGTCCCCAACGCACTTCCTGCAGTCCCCACAACAGACCCTGCAGCTCCCACAGATGGTCCTGTAGTCCCGCTAGAGGATGCTGCAGTCCCCACAGATGATGCTGCAGGTACCTGTGGCGACACACTTGCCCCAGAAGGCAAGGGCACAGTTCGTGTCTGTGCGACACCACCCCTTGCAGAAGTTTCGTCAGAAGGCGCAACTGAAGCTGCTGCAGCAGTGTTGTCAGAGCCTGCAGGTAGCCTGTCAGATGCCGAAGCAGCTGCTGCAGGTGCGGCTACAGTTCTTTTCAGCATTGAGGCAATGCCAACTGCAGCCCTGTTGTTGGACGCTGGGGATGCAGCTGCAGCAGTGTTGGATGCCGGGCTGGGTTTGGGGGATTGCATCATCCCTGAGGATGGTGCTGCAGTCCCAGGACATGCTGTGCTTTCCAAGGATGTTGCAGTTGAGGCAGTCTGGGAAAGGAGGGCCTCAGGAGGCAGCAGGCCACTGGCTGCTCTGTCTGCGTGCGTGGAGATGGTCCTGACCCCCTCCATGGACCCTCTTCGTGCAGCAGACTTGTTGACTGTGATAGGTGTGTTTCCCTGCAAGGCTCATGACTGATCAGCTTTCTGAGGACAGGAGCAATAGACATGGTGTGCATAACCTGGTGCAGCTGCTTGTTGGCAGCAGGCAACCCAGCATGTACAAGCTCACATCGTTGCCAGCAGCGGAGCTTGCAGAGGCAGCGCAAAAATGCAGCATGGGTGCAACTGCATGGGGTTATGTAAGCTGGGGTAGCAGTGTGTGTTGTGTATGAATCAAGCTTGCCCAGAAGTGTGTGCTGGTGCTCACTTAAGTGTTGAGTCTGATGTTGGGCAAGGTCAGTAGAGCATGACAGGTGTGCAACTCAAAGCCTAGTACGGCCTGATTACAAAACATATGCAGGCCCCCATGGGCTGATCAACAAGCCAGTGTCATATGAAGGGAAGCAATCGCTGCAGGCGTCACTACCTGTGAAAACAAACAGAGATGATGATGAGAGTGCTGTGAAAAAGAGCAAGCATGATGTGATGCGCCCTCAGTACACACCTGTAGTAGCTGCAACATAGACTGCCCAACTTCAGTGTCCAGTACATCGTCTTTCAGCAGTTGCTCTTCCAGGCCCACAGGCTGTCGCAGGTCTATGTTAGACTCACTCAATATATCATACAGCTCCAGAGCGGCTTGCACTTTTGGCACACCTCCCTGTAAGTCACAATGTTTTCACGCTGTGCATGCACATCAACATAAACACAGGCGTGGTGGACTGGCTACACATCACAATGCATGTTGCAGCGTACACAACTGGCTAGCAATGCGTGGCAAGTCTGGTGTGCTTGCTCTTCTGTCAGCATACAAAACATCATATCCTCCTTCAAAGCAAGGCAGCAGGCGGGTTTTGTACTGGTGACACGAAAAGCTATATGCAACTGGCAGAGAAGTTGCATTGAGTAAGTATGGCGCAAATATGAAAGGCAGAAGCGGTGCTGACCATGATGATGCTCTGCAGGAACTTCATGGTCTTGTCAATGGGCGTATCAGCGTCAAAGCCTGTGCTGGTGGTGGCAAACTTGTCGTGCAGGACAGCCTCCAGTTTCTCAGCCAGGCTGTCGGCTTCTTGCTGCAGCTTGGCCTTCTCCTGCTCAGTTGCCAGAGCGTCCTGCTCCAGCTCCTGATTATGCCTGTCACACTGCTATCTATCATCAAAATGTGGCCATGCTTGGCCAAATATGCCAGTGCAGGAAGACTGTGAAGGGAGACTTTTGCCAAATTTGCAGTCAGAGAACATACTCCTGAGTCATGTACCTACTGCTTGGCAGAAGTGTCGACGTGGACGGAACAGGTGTTACATCACAGCACAAGGCATTGTCTGCCGCCTGCATGTCAGCTTCCAATGTGCTTGCAATGCTATGCATGTTGCCTAACCGCTCCCATGACTTCTTTGCTGATTGGAGGAGGGTGGGTGCAAGCATGGTGGGAAGAGCTGACCTTTGCAAGGCTTCTTGTTGCAGATTGAGCTGCAGCTCCAGTTGCTTCTGCTGGGTGATGTTGTATCTCTGCACCAACACTGCTGGCTTCTTGTCTACAGGATCCTGCAACATCAAATTGTGCATCACCTGGGGTCCAGTCTGGGGGAATGACATACAGACTGTGTGAATGGTTCTGTGGTGATACTGTATGGCACCACAGCATACTGGCCGTTAAATGTAAACCTCTATTGTTACATACACATTCAAAACTGTGATAGCCTGTCCTGGCAGCTTGGCCTTGCAGCACTGCAAGCTCACAAGCATGGGGGACATTTCAATCATGGCCCATTTGCTTCGGCCATCCTTCTTGCTGATATAGGGCTGGGTGTGGCGATGCCTCTCCAGCTGCAGAACAAAGATGGCATGCAGGGCTTCATCATATGCAGCCTCTGCCTCTTCCTCACCCCCTGCACTCAATGATGACCAGGTCTCTGTTCACACTTGTATCTTGTGTAGTCAACTGCGTGACAAAGGTTACTGCCAATGGCCGCGACATCACATGAATGGCCAAGGCATCAAGCAAATGGGTATTGCCCTGTACATGCAGATCAAACAGCAAGAACTGCAGTAGTGTGTCTCGTTGCAATGTACATGTGAAGCAGCTCAATTGCATAAGGTTAGCAGTAGCCCACCAGGGTAGTCTCCGGCATCAAACAACATCTTCATTGTCAAGCCTTTTGCTCCAGAGGACGTCAGCCCTGCGATGCATGTTGCATCCCATTACACCAGACGCACATGTGCTGTGTCCAATCAATTTTCCTATGCAGCACTAAGCATACAAAGCATGAAGAATACTGGTGGTGTATGCTCCAGTCATTCCTGTTAAGACATACAACACTCGATTTATTCCGCTATGCATCCATCTCTGCCAGCTTTGCTAGGCAGTGCTACTTTCAGCCACATGCTGAAGGGGCGGCTGATTTGCAAGTCATGCTATGTCTGTAGTCTGTACCTGAGTATCTGCAAGCCTCCAGGGCTGCCTTGTTTGCATTCAGCATCTTGCCCCGGCTGCTGAACATGAAGGTGTGTAGGGGGTTGACCTCATGCATGGCTGAAACACGCATCTCAGATGCATTGGCTGTGCCCTCCATGATGTGCAATACAGCAGTCTCAACTGTATTAGCGGATGTCTGCACTCTGATTGGCTGTAACACAGACATCATCCATCGCAGCAGTCAGGGGGCAGCTATATTGAATCAAGACCATGCCAAGCAAAACAGCAGTATAAGCCTGGTTACTGGTAACATGACACACCAGTCGACAGCAATTGAGACCAAGATTTGGCTCATCATTTGGTCTGTGGACAGAGCAGCAGCACAAAGATGCATGGCAAATAATGGCAAAGTGCAGATGTTAGATACGGATGAAGGCATTATTTGATGATGTTGGGCACACCTTGCTGTCAAGTCTTGCTAGACAAGGAGCATCAGGTACATCTGTAAAGATGGGGCGCAACAAGTCATGCAAGTCCAGCCATGACTGCTGAAATTTCCCAGCCTGCTGCATACAGCACCAATTAGAACAAAGGGAGAAGTGGAAAAGTACATTCATGTTGCAGTAAGCCAGCTCTGTCTGCAGTGCAAAGATAGCACAGGTGCTGCCTGACACCAGCAACAGAATGTGCAAGTCTACCCGCAGAATACTCATCAACCACTTCCGTCTTCCACTTCGAGCCTCCTCCGACAGCTTGCTCAACAAGCTGTTGTGAGCAGCTTGTGTCCTTGGCATGCCAAAATGTTTGACACATTCAGCATTGTGGACAATGACCCGGCTCATGAACCTGATTCCGCCCTCGCTGCAGCATATTGCCTCCAACTGTGACCCAGGCTA
>JAABUH010001294.1_pt1 | contig 29049 bp, 45 predicted proteins | sample 5559121 | NCBI WGS metagenome assembly JAABUH01 (sample SAMN10711871, study PRJNA513364) | rock metagenome | isolation source: Antarctica rocks | place: Antarctica: Victoria Land, Battleship Promontory nord | collected 2015-12-28
TGCAAGAGGATCAGTTGCTAGCATGCATATTATGCAAGTAATGACCATATGCGCTTCAATTAAGTAGAGAAGTAAAGTGTCCGAACTTCTGGTGATGTCCGAACATCACGTGGGTACGAGTACTGTACCTACCGTGGGAAGGTACCGGTTGTCTGATTGCCCGAGAGATGGATGGTTTCTGACCCGGTGTCTGTTTCTAGCCTGGGCCCCGTGACGTATAGCGAAGCCCGTGTAACCGCAGTAAGTAGTAGCGCACGATTCCACTTGTCTGATTATGCTTACTGGCTTGACCTCCTTGCGACAGACTCATTCACTACTTGCACGATCTCGAGGTTTCAATTCTACATCTACCAATATGGTCAAGGTATGACTGTTTTCGGAAGCTGAGCAAGAGGTAGACTGACGGGATCTTTTAGGTCATGGCTGTGCTCTACAAAGGGGGGAAAGGTTCGTCCAAGTGCTATACATGTTAGATTTTAGACTAATGATATCCGTTAGCTGCGGAGGAGGAGCCTCGACTGCTCGGGACAGTCGAAAACCAGCTTGGCATCGCCGACTGGCTCAAGCAGGAGGGTCATGAGTATGGCTCATCGTTAACCTGACGTCACAAAAGCCTGACGAGTCTCTAGATTCGTCGTGACAGATGACAAGGAAGGTCCGGGCAGCAATTTTCAGAAGCATCTCCCTGACGTGCGTTCTCGCCTCCATCCGCTCGTCATCTTCCACTGCCGCGGAAATAGCAGCCAAGAAATAGCTGAGGTCTGTTTTGCAGACCGAGATCCTGATCACCACACCGTTCCACCCCGGTTACCTCACCTCGGATCTCATCAAGAAGGCTCCCAAGCTCAAGCTTTGCGTTACAGCCGGTGTCGGTGGGTCTATCTGCTCTTGACAGTCGCCATGCCTCAACAATCTATACTAGGATCCGACCATGTTGACTTAAACGAGGCGAACAACCACAAGATTACCGTTGCGGAGGGAAGAGCCTGCTCAGCACGAAGTAATGATACTCATCGACTGCGCAGGTTTCCGGGAGCAACGTCGTCTCCGTCGCCGAGCACGTTGTCATGACCATTCTCGACTTAGTCCGCAACTACACCCCAGCACACGAGATGATTGTCAATGGCGATTGGATGGTAGCCAATATCGCTCGTAACGCATTCGATCTCGAGGGCAAGGTTGTCGGTACGGTCGGTGCTGGGCGAATCGGTTACCGTGTCTTGCAGAGGTTGCAGGGCTTCGACTGCAAGGAGTTGCTCTGGTTCGACTATGCTGACCTTCCTCCGGGTAAGTGAGGTTTATTGTAGCAGTACGTCGCTTACACTCGGGTGCAGACGCTGCCAAGAAGGTCAACGCTCGTCGGGTTGAGAAGCTCGAGGATATGGTCGCGCAGTGCGACGTTGTCACGGTTGTAAGCTACTCCACTGGCGTTCTTGCACTTCGCTGAGATCGTATAGAACTGCCCACTGCACGAGCAGACCCGCGGTCTCTTCAACAAGGAACTGATCGGAAAGATGAAGAAAGGCTCTTGGCTCGTCAACACAGCTCGTGGCGCGATCTGCGACGCTCAAGCCGTCAAAGAAGCTCTTGAGAGTGGACACCTCTCAGGCTACGGAGGGGACGTCTGGAATAAGTCTTGCAACTAGTGGCGAGAATCCAAGCTAATGTAAAAGCACATGTTCAACCGGCGCCTAAAGATCACCCTTGGCGTCAGATGCTGAATCCCATCGGTCAGTCCTGATCTGTCAACATCAAGCCGAGCTGATCATGGCATACAGGCGGTGGTAACGCAATGGTTCCCCACTGTACGTATGCGGCCTATCTCACTCATTCAGAGCTGATCTTGAGTAGACTCTGGTACGACCCTCGATGCGCAGAAGCGCTATGCGGATGGGACGAAGGAGATCATCCGCCGCTACTTCGCCAAAGAGGATCAGGATCCCGTCAACGTGATCGTCACCGGTGGCGAGTATGCCAGTAAAGCGTATGGCCAGAGGCAGGCCAAGGCCTCTGGGCAGAGGACGGGGCCTACTACTGGAGCTTAAGCAGTCGGCGTCGTGGGCGTTGACAAAGCGGATAGCTGAGGAGAAGTTGAAATTGGCATGAATTGCATGCAGATAAGAGTGAAGTGAAATGCCGCGTATGAGTGACACGAGTGCGACGGTATAGCTGATTCGAGGTATCGTTCTGTGCTGGGTGATAAGTGGTGCTGGGTAATGAACGGTTCTGGGTGATCTCAGCGGCGATATCGATACTGGAGATGCAAATCAGTACGAATCTAAATACCAACAAAGTCATCTCACCTTGGCCGTATGTATGTGCCATGATGCATGTCGAAGGCCTCTGATGATAAGGGATGCTACCAAGCCGACTTCAGTTTGGATAGGCTCAACGTCCTCCAACCTCGACCTACCTTATCTTCTCTCCTCCATGAATCGCCTCTTCCCTCTCTCATTTATCATTACAACAACCTCTCGCTTTCCTCTCCGTGGTCTCGTTATCCCATCATCGGGTCCTATCCCCTCTTGGTCTCCCTCTGATCTCGCCGCAGGTCTCGACCGATCGCCAGGACGTGCCGGACATGGGAAAGCGACAATCACAGCGGCGCAGAGGAATGTGGCGGTAAACAGTGTGGATAAGAGGGAACGTTGACGTGGTCTGAAGTGGGTCCGAAGGAGGGGAGCCATTTGTCGTCAATCTCTATGACAGTGAGAGAGCGAGAGCGAGAGCGAGAGCGAGAGCGAGTTGAAGAGTCTTTACAATGTACACGAAGTTACTCCTAGAGGGGAGACCGAAGAACAGCGGAGTTTTTCTTTGGCGAGTTTTATTCCTCGTCAGGTGATTTGAGTGTGATGTTTTGACTGATTTCATGATCGTCACTGTGCTGTACAGGATGATCTCCTAGGGATGTCGTATACTCGCTCTCGGGCGACTGGAAGTGTCACTACTCCTCAGCGGACACAGATCAAGCCGGGAAATGTGATCGACGAGGATGGAGGTATGAAATGCACGGTGAAATCCCTCTACTCCGCTCAGAGTGGACTTGGGCTGATGTGAGCTGGGTAGGGGCACGGAAGACGATGTAAGCAGATCATCGCAGGACCATCATCGAAGAATCCTGGCAGGTGATATACTGTTCACTCCTGTTAGAAGCTGCTGATGAAAGTGGGTTCAGGGCATTCTATACCTGCCCTTTAGGACGAGACGATCCGAACCGATGTAAATTCTTCAAATGGGCGGACGAGCTGCAAACGACACCTCAGGCGGGAACGTCGCGGGCGGCTCAATTTGCAGCAGCGACAAACCAGAATCAAGCTCAGACCCTTGGTCAGATTCCTCAAGACCGTTTCAGCAAACCTACAACTCCGACAATACCTCGGATCTCCGACCAGCCTATCACCCCGCAGACTGGACCCGTAGAAATTAGCGCAGAGGATGACGAGGAGATCGATTGGGAGAAGGTGGATACGGATAACCTCGAGCGCGAGGCAATCCTTAGTACCCCTGGATCATCGCAGCCGACCGATAAGGGGTTGGGACGATCTGGAGAGGGGACTTCCTTCACCGAGCGACTGAGGGGAGCATTAGAAGATGGGATAGGGAAACGGAAGCGTAACGAGGAAGCAGACGTGACGACCCCTAGGCGGGTGGCCGCATCCAATGTCGAGGTAAGATCCATTAAGACAATGTGAGATCATAGGCCGAACCTGTACAGGTCAACCCGTTCCTATCTCCTAATCCGCTCGCCTCTTCCCATCATCCTGCTCTTTCCCCATCTGTCACTTTGTTTGACCACCTATCCGAACACCTTTTTCGACAAGATCGACTCATCCAAGCTGGCGAAGCGGCGAAGGACGGGTTCAGGAAACGGATCAAGGCATTGGAAGAGCGGAATAAGGACTTAGAGGCAAAAGTGAGCCAATTGGAGGGACGTTGAGTATATCAAGTTGTTGTATATTTTGCAATGTCATTTTGCGATACTTTTGAGGTTCATGAGGCTCTCTGATCCCCGCCGGCACATGGCGTGAAGTCCATCGCAAATCCTGCATATCTAAGCTCTATCATGGCGACCCAAAATTTACAGTCCCAGCTCTGTTGGCTCAATGCTGGTAGATCTCTCCACTATCATCCGCTGTATCCACCTTCATCGCGATATACCGGTACAGTGCAGTCCCAAACGCGGCACAGAGGAACATCACGTCAAACAACCGGCCGAAGACGCGGAAGTCGGGTAAGGAAGCGAGTAGGGAGTCATTGCTTTCTTCTTGCCTCATCGGACTGCCTGATCCGTTGACCATAGTGGCGTTCCCGTAAAAAGGCGAGAAGGGGTCGGTATTCATTAAAGGAGTAGAAGGAAGGGACGTCCTCAGCTGAACCAGGAGGGAGATCACGTATGTCGACTGGGACGATCGTGTCAGAGGGTGTGCTTACGTTTGGACGAATACGCACGAATAGCTGACCGAGGCTGAGGAGTAGGAAACCCGCACCGACAGTCTTGCTCGTCAACCTGAGTATCCTGCTCAAACTCCGCAAGACTTGGGCCAAACTGGAGAGAATGAGCAGTCCGGTAAGGAGAAGCGATATCGCTCGACTCCAAACGGCCACATCGATATCGACGACTCCGGTGGGCAGGTGAGAGATGCTAAGAGCGAGAAGGAACGAGATCCAATCGCCGTTGGTATTGCCCTTACCTCGAGGCTGGGTGCCATCCTCGGTCGGCAGATTGGAGGTGGATAGCGGAGCGAAGAAGATTGAGGGTAAACACTGCGATGGGTTAGCGCATGAATAAGTCTCAGCCGCCTTACCATGAGCAACCGAGCTGCACAGTAGATCGCGAAAATGTATCCGATGAAGGTGTAGATCTTGCCACGGAACGTCCCGCCGAACTCTTGTCGTCTCTGCAGTGGGATCTGGATCAGTCACAATCATTTCGCTGACATTAGGCGCACTTTCCGCGTCTTCATTGCTGACAATGATCGTGAGACCTGACTCTCAAGGGCTTCGAGACCGCGGAGCTCGGCTTGTAAGGATGCGATCTCTGTACGACCAGAAGGTCAACGAGGTGAGGGAAATCATGCTCTGCTGACCTACGTTGATCCTCCTCCCCGCCAAACACCTTGCCCATCCAGCCCCGTCCAGAAAATCCTCCATTTGATGGTCCCAACCTTCCCATCTCATCTCGCTTTGCAACAAGGTCGTGTCGTACTCGGTAAAGCGATCGCTCAGCTTGCAGAATATCGTTGTCACTCAGGCTTCGGCTACTCGGAATTAGCTCCATTTGAGGTCTGTCCAGACGAGTGGACTTACCTGCCCGCTCCAGCATCATGCTCCCAGAATCCCCAAGCGGTCCGCATGGCACCGAAACCCGACAGTGTCCCAAGCACGAAGACACCCAGAACAACGACTCTGCCGAGACTAGGAGCGAGCCAGCCGCCTCCTTCCCAGCCTTCAGGTCGAGACGTCCAGCTGACAATGGCTTCATCGATACTGGATGGCGTGGTGGTAGTCGGATCCAGCTCAGGATCAGTCTCGACTGTCGGGATAGGTGAAATGGGCATCGAGGGCAAGGCGGTAACGTAGGGTGGTATGAGAGTCCATAGGAAGCAGTACAGACCGAAGGGAACGAGAGAAATGAGTAAGCGAGAGGCGAAGGGTATGGAAGGTGTTCGCGGAGCTGTGGAAGGGGTTGATGATTCTGGCGGGTCCGTCAGCTTTGGATGAGTGAGGAGAGGTATACGAACCTCGGGATCGGTAGGTGAGGAGCATACACTGTACCAAGGGAACGACAAGGAGGATCATCGCTAGGAGGACATGAAGGGATACCGAGAAGTTGATATGTCGTGATCCGGAGTGTAATATACCCAGGGCGTGGAAGACGACAAGTGTGACGAGATTACAAGCTTCGGCGAAACAGAGCGAGAACAGCACTCTGATTGGACAATCAGATCATGGAACAGTTGCACTTCAAGGACTCACCTTGCGAGCCGGCTCAACCCCCTAGTAGCCTTCTTGATCCCCTGAGTAGCAATCACATCCCCTCTCCTCCCATGACTCAACTGCAACACATGCGCCTTCTTCCCCATTCCAGCTCCGACATCTTTAAGCTTCTGTCCCAACGCTTGGAGTTCGATATCTCCGCCACTACCTTCCGGTATGGTAGGTAGCGAGGATGATGATCCCGGAGCGTGGAGGAAAGACTCCTCAGTATTCCGTCTCATCAGGGGGTCTCGGCTGGGTTGAGAGCTTGTAGGGAATGATGAGACAGGCTTGGATGGGGATGGTGGGTATGACGAGTATGGAATAATTCGGGACAGAACGTTGTCATCTTCCGTATCGAGCTCGTTATCGGAGAGGGGGTTGATGCCGATGGAATGGCTTTGATTGCGTGATCGGCCGTTCTCAGCTTGCATGGAGGCTGTAGGAGGCAGAAGCGTGTCTGGCTTTGATAGGTCGCGCAGAGTTGGGTTGAGAGTGGATAAGAGAAATCGACGGGAGAGGAGAAAGTAAACGAAGCGGAGGAAAAGTAGGAAGACTGTGTCGAGGAGGATGGGTGGAGGACTGGATGTGGGTGGAGGCGGTATGAGGGAACCTGACGGGTCATTCTCCATCTCGATCGGTGCCCTTTTCATCCAGCTGTCTCAGTCAAGGTCATGGTGATGTTGACCCATAGAATAAGGATTTCGAAGGGGCATTTTTCGGAACATTGACGTGTCCTGATGTTTGTACGCGTTCAGTAGTCGTGCCTGAGAGCATTCGATTCGTAGCCCGACTTGGGACACGCAAGTATGTAGACTAGATCAATACGAAAGGAATGCATTGAATGTTGCTCAGTAGACCTCGCCCATGCCCTTCCACTCTAGCACCTCCAACCACTCAGCTACTTCTGATGACCTACGTGCCAACTCCTTACCATCCTCCTCGATTTTGGCGGCGCTCGGCTTATAGCCCTTGGGATTGTGCAGAGTGAGAAGGTCTTCGACGGAGGAGACCGGTGGAGTCGAGAGACCGGACGACGTATCTGAAAGCGCATCGTCGTCTGTCCTCCGTGACTTCGGCTTGAAGCCGTTGGCGATCGGACCAGAGCTAAGACTCGAAAGGGATGAATCGCTGCTGGCGGCTTTCTTTGCGGAGCTCGGGATGACCACCTCGAGACGGGTGCTGCTCTTTGTCATCAAAGCCTTCGACGGGCTCGCCTGTAGTGTGGACTGGACGAGCTTCCCGGCCGACGCCTTGACCGCTGATATAGCTTTTGGCGTCAATTTCCCATTGGGTGTTGCTTTCGGCTTCGCAGGCGACTTTGGCGGTCTTGCAGATTCGACCGCCTTCTTTGTCCTCCATTCGATCCACTTGACCAGCTGCTTGACCTCACCCGATTTGCCGAAGTGGCTCCACCTCTCAACCTGTATTGGCAACTCGTCTCCGTCCGCCTCAACTTCCGGTTTTCTGGGTACTCCGATGCCCCACACCAACAAACCCGATGCCCAACCGCTAGGAGGTCGAGCATCGTCATCGATTGAGCGCGGGCTGAGGACGTAGTACACCCTTCCGTCGAGATCGGTACCGAGTGCTCCGTGACGTAGTGATCGATGACCGAGGACGGCTCGAAGATTGACCTGAAAATTCTTGTTAGACCGCTGTTTAGCTGTCTGCCTCACATTAAGCCAAGCTATCTGCAAATCGTGTTCCCGTTGGCCTTGAATCGACTACTGATGTCAGCGAGTGGCATTACAAGCGGGAATCGCCCCGCACCAGCTCTTTGTTCGCCTTCGTTTCCGCGGCGGTCTTGCACTGTACCCTCGCTTCCGCCAGCTTCTTCTTCTTCGCTTCCCAGTGGGTGAATAATTTCTTCGTTGCACTCGCATGCCGTCTGCGCCGTCTGCGCTCCTCGAACTCTCCTGATGTCGAGTCCAATTCGGCTCGCAATTTCGGAGTAACCAATGTACGCTCCGCAAAAGCCAGCAGCATTCTGACGATTTCAGATGGTTGGGGTATGCGTGAGGCACCGACACGTCTTGATGGGCCTGCTCCGAGATCGGAGGCCCATGATGGTGCGGGTTGATCACTGTCGAGATCGAGCAATGCGCGTACAGCTGCTGCGTTGACATCCGCTCGTCGATCTTTCAAGACTACAGCAGGGGGAAGTCGAAGTCCAAGAGGGGAGGACAAGACAGTAAATTTGCTTGCAAATCGGGCGAGATCAGCGTAATAGCGGAGTTCTTCCCGGTGTTTCTCCATCGTCTCAATCAACTGAAATCGGTTTCAGCGAAAACAAAGTCATAATCATCGGCCTCACCTCGTCATCACCTCCACATGATTCGATCTCACCTCGTATGAGGTCCAGCATCGCACCGGCGAACAACCGCGCGCTCGCTTCGGTGAGGGCGCGGTCGAAATCGTCCAGAGCCCCTAAAGATCTCTCTGGGATCGATAAGACAGGTCTGAATCGGACCAAATATTCCCGTAGCTGAGCAGGATCAGTCAGAATCAATAAAGTGGGATAAGGTACACACAGCTATCCTCTGCTCCGCCTCCTCCTGGCCCAGTCTCGTATCGACTTTTTCGAACATTGGTGGCTCCACAGGCACTTCGGGCTTCTTTACCGGCTTCGCTCTAGGCTTCTTTACCACTTCTTTATCCTTCGCCTTGCCTTTGCTCTTACCCTCCTTGACCCCCTTCCTCGGAGTTCTCTTTACTGTTCCACCCTTATCCTCCTTCACAGCTGATTTCGTAGCTTTCTTCGGCGTCCCCTTTACTGACGTTGACTTGACCAACTTCGTCTTAGCCAGAGTGGGTATAGATGTAGAAGTACCCTTGGGTGAAGTGGATGGCTTAAGCTCATCGATCGGATCTGCTGAGTCTGGGTCGGAAAGGTCAGAGTCGCTATCGTCAATCATGATTGTGGATGAGTCGACCGGTTGACCTGGAGGTTTCGGCTTCGTCTTTGGCTTGGGCTTTGGTGGTCGGCTCAGAGCAATGGACCCTTCTCCATGGAAAGGCTTCGTCACGTTTCTGTCCGAGCCGTTAGTATGGGAACTTCAGGCTTAAACCCTACCCAAGCGGTTCAAGACCCTTCTTCTTTCGACCTGAGAGCGAATCATCAGCCTCAAAGTCATTTTATCAGCTGCTCGAGCGCACACATGGAATTTTGACAGATATCCAGACAGCACGGACAACTGAACACATAGCTCGTTTTGGAGTCATGACCTTCCAGCTCCTTGGCATCCAACGCTCGTCCTCGTCTCCGTATTGCCGGAGCATCGACAGAATATCGCTTTGAGAGGTCTTTCTCGCACCAAGCAAGGTTACATGCCCGAGGTTCGCCTTTCTTCGAGAACAGCTTGAGACGGGTACAGCGCAAGACGTCTGTTTTGATAAGCTCTTTCCCGAGATACTGTAAGAGCTATACCTCGAAGTACCTGCCTACTCCGACATCTAGAGGTGGTGTCAGCGGTCGTCAAGTTTCAGGAGCTGACATGACTTACTGATGGCAGTAGATACCCCTTTCTTTGGGCTCTCCATCCGCCTCAATCTTCACCTTCTTGGCTTTCTCTGTAGTGGGACCATTGACCGTCGAGCGCTCTCTCTCTCGCTTCTTGCCCTTTCCACCTCCGCTGAGTTTCCCCTTCACCTGGGAGGAACTGTTGTGCTGGCCGAAGATCTCGATATCATCCTCGGCCAAAAGGGATAATGGGCTGAGATCGGAGCTGCTTGAAGAGGAGTCCCTCCCATCGCTGACCGTTTTGAGCTGTTCGGTACTCGCACCAGACGATGAGCTGGTCATAGGTGAGCCTGGGAGTGAGGGCGAGACCTCGATCGTCATCTGGATGACATCGATGGAAGGTCCGAGCAAAAAAGCACTGCCGAAATGATGGTTGATTGGGTTCCATGTGGAGGCAGTCGCGTCGCGTGCTAGGGATTAAATGTTTACAATGTTGCGAGTTGGGGATACAACAACTCGTCCATACATGATGGGGCAATGCAGTGTGTCTCTCGTAGCAAGAAAACATAACCCCACTCAACCTTCCTTCTTCAGCCAGCCCATCATCACCCTCTTTCCGTTACCGTTTGCCCCACCTCCCCTTGTTCCCGGTAAAGGTTTCCGCTTCGCCGTATCGTCCCCTCCCAAGCCTTTCGCCTTCTTCGGAGTCCGCTTGCTGGCCTCTGATATCGCATCTTTATTCAGACACCAATCGATATGATCATTCAACGCTTGGTTTGACGCGGATGGACCGAGTGCTTTGGCGCAGATTGGGCAGATTGGGCCGAGTAGATGATCCATAATCGCAGCAGTCGCGAGCGGTTTCTTCCGTTTCCCAAGGGGCGAAGCAGATTTACTGTCAGAATTTTCGCCTCCTGCCGGTGGCTTATAGTAATCTTCTCCCATCTCCGCCTCAACTGCTTCTTCCTCCTCGAACTGAGCGAGATCGATGATTTCGGGATCGCTCGGACTGTGGCTTCGTGAACGACCGGCATCTTCAATGCTCGAGGATCTCTTCTTGGTCGGTGAGTTGAAGAACTAGGCAATATCAATAGTCAAAACATCAAAAGCACTTACATTTCTGATCCCGGTGTCGGGTAATGTCAGGTCTTGCAGGGTCGACAAGCGGATTCCCAAAAGACGGATGCGAAGGGGGAGTTCCCGCTTGAGCAGCTCCTGGGCAATCTGACGACAATGAGCATGGCACTTGAGCCCAATCAATCGTATACTCACCGGCAGGATCTCCTCCGTGGTCGAGACATACTTCTTGACCGACTGGGCACGTGTCTTGTCTGAGGAGCTTCAGCGTCAACTCCGATTGACGCGTCAGGATATGAGCTCACTTTCGAATGTATGCAGCTGAGTAAAAAAACAATAAGCTTCGCTTGAATTCGCGTTTCAGAGGCTTAACTTCAACTTCAGAGTGATCGTCTTCCCCGCATACTGCAGCTTCTCCAGATCCTTGCCCAGCTCCTCCGCGATTTCTCCGAGCGCATTCATGATATCGTCGTCTTCAGTCTTATCCCGGAATGTTCTGTAAGGAGCATTAGGTACTGCTTGACGCCTCGAAAGGGGAAGCGTACCTTTCACAGCCGACACTCTTCCGCTCTTCGCGTTTGCCAGGTGCCACCTTGTTCTCAGCGATGCCCAGGTATGCCTTGCTGTCATTCGGCGTATCAGCCATGGCGATCGGCACTTCGAGAATATTTCCTCACCATAGCCCACTGAAGCCGAACCAATGATCCATCACCAACAGCTCTGCACGATGAGTGAGGATGTCTCCGCAAGTCTTACATGTACAGTCAGACTTATTCGAAAATGTCCGAGTCCTGAAAGCTCACTTCGACGCCAAGACCCTCAAGACAGCGCTCTGTGACTCGTCCAAACCCAGGGATCTTTCTGAAGCAACATGACTCGTCAACAATGCTCATCCAAGCTTATCGGATGCCTCACCTCACGGGGAGGTCCCTCATGAATCGAGCAATGGCAGACTTCTCGAACTTTAGCTCGAACTGTCCGTTTGGTTTGTTTTGGTCGGAGCAGATCTAGCGATGCGTTCAGTAGTGCCAAGTGTCCCGGGCTGTCGAGCCTACCTTCGCCAGCATACGATTCGGTGCGATACCGGCCGACATGGTGAGCTTTGTCTTTGCCTCGACCTCAGCTCGCAACTGAGCGACCACTTGAGATGCAGTCATGTTGTGCTGCGACATGTAGGATGTGACACTGCTCTTGATAAGCTTAGAGCCGACTGATAGACCGCAGAGCTTGCTTGAGATAGCCCTCATCAAGACTGGCCATCATGGTATTCTCATCATACTGCGATACTTATCAGCGTGAAGCCCCGTTTATAAATGACTACCCACCTGTAACAAAACCTCTCGGACGGTCTTGGACGCTTCGATGTACAGCTCGAAGTTAAGGGGAACACTACGGAGACATCGTTAGCTTCGACGCAAGAACATCAATGTTTGGTCCACTTACAGGATGATGTGTGGACACAGCTTCTTGGCGATGAACCCTGCCATTCCAGACCGACAGCCAAACTTCCTCGCTTCATACTGATCGTAGTCAGCACAAATGTCGAAGAAGCGCGAAAATGGCATACCGAAGCGGTTGTGAGAACCCCTTGACCAACTCCGAATGCCTTGCCTTTAAGTGTGGGGTCTCGCTGTACCTCGACAGATGCGTACTGCAGAGATCCCAACTCAGCCACATCCAAGCAAATCGGCCAGAAGGAGCTCACAAAAGCGTCCATGTCGACGTGGACGATGGATTGAGTCAGATCCCGAGTCGCCTCAACTTCCACAAGCTACAGCTTGATCAGCACAGCTCATCGTTGCCCAAGCCTACAGCGACTCACTATTCTCTCAGCGTCCGCCTCCAGCCGATCAACTTGGGCCACCTTCATCAATTCGTCCCGCTGCACCCGATCATCAGACCATCAGTCGGAACTTACCATCTTTCCCCCTCACCTTTGCTTGAAACCAGGCAATCTTCCTCGAGAGCTCTTCATCCTTCCTGACCTGGTTATTGTAGAACCTGAACTCGACCGCTTAGCTGAATTCATCCTCTTGCAGTATGAAAGCGTACTTGGAGCCCTGAGAGCAGCTTGTATCAGAAATCCACCTAGGTAAACAAGCAAAATGAACCCACCTTCGAGGCCTCAGCAATGACCGTATTGATCTCTACATCGAGATACCGCTCAGCTTGTTTCCGACCTTCTTGGAGGTGACTGTACCCGTCTGATCCCTCACCAAACCTATCAGTCTATATCAGCTCGGACTCATCACATCCAAACCCACCCGTCAAACTCACCTGCCTTCCCCACACTCGGCCCCGCCAAACTCCTCTCAAAGCTCCTCTTCTTCTTCTCCGCCGCCTCCTTCTCCTCATCCGTCATACTAACAACCACCGCCTTCAACTCCGACTCCTTACCCTTACGCTTCAAGGGAAACGCCGTCATAAAGCTATGCACTGCTCATCATACGTTTTTTTGTAAGTCAGTCCGTCTAAAGAATGTTTGCGATGACCAAAACAATAGATAATCCGGACTCAGAAGTCAGTTGGTTACCGGTCGAGCGGCCTTTCGGTCATCGCCTCATGATCTACGTCCGACACCGCTTCCATTGAGTTCCTCGAAAAGTTATATCAAAACGATCAGATAACGATTCAAGATGGACTCTGAACTTCCAGTAATCATGCAAGCTGCTTCAGGTGCTATCGGGTGAGCGAGCTCCTCCTTTAAACCTTGTGACAGCGACTGATGGACATGCAGCTCGGCAGTGGGGAACGCCATTGTCTTCCCGCTAGATCTGGCCACGACACGACTCCAACATGCTCCCAAACGCTCCACTGCCCAGAAACGTGTGTTCGTTCCTCACCTAGCTGAAGTTCTCACTGATCAGCTCAGTCTCCCTCATCCAAACCCTTCAAAGGCTGATCAACCGTCGGGGATTCACACACCTCTATTCGGGTCTCAAAGCGGATACCCTCTCGACTCTAGTCTCCAGCTTCCTTTACTTCTTCTTCTACACCTCGCTGCACAAGACCGTTCTCCGAAGACAGCTCGGACAAACGTCCCACTTTGCTGGAAAGCCCGCCGCTCTGGGCGCCACGGAAGAGCTCCTCATCGGCGTCGCGGCCGGTATCGCTTCGAAGGGTATCACTTTACCCATCTCAGCAGTCTGCGTTCGACAACAGATAAGCGACGATGAGCCTGGTTCGAAACACCTCTCGGTTATCGAGACACTCCGAGCCATCCATCGAGAATCCGGATTCGCTGGTCTCTTCTCGGCTTTGCCTCCTACGATCCCACTCGCTCTCCTGCCTTCGCTCACCTTATACATCCACAGCGTCCTCCTCCGTTTCCTAGTCCCTGCACAAGTCCGTGTACACCCTCCAGGAAGCGTCACCTTCCTCCTCGGAGCATTGTCAAACGCACTAGCCACAATCCCGCTATACCCGCTCGTTCTCATCAAGGCGCTCAGCCAGTCCGGAGCGGACAAGAAGACCGAAGGAAGAGAGATGCTGGGGACGATGGCACGGATCGTGGACAATGAAGGTCTGATTGGGTTGTACAAAGGTTTCGAAGGACAGCTTGCCAAAGGGGTTGTTCAGCAGGGAGTCATGATGCTTGTCAAGCAGCGGTACGTCCCTTGGCCAAGTGTCTTTGACTGAGCTAATCGAATCCGTAGAGTTGAAGAAGGGGTCATAATGGCTTACAGAGCCCTACCCTGACCCATGTTCACGCTACGTTTATCCTCAGAACGGTCTAGACCACACTTCACGACAGTATGCCTTTTGTTACGCCATGATAGGCAAGCCTTCAAGCATATGCTTTCATTCGCTCCATGCTATGAATCCGAAATCTACTTTGCTCCAAGGCCAAGCTCGTCACTGTATTTGATGGATCAGCAGTGTCAAGCAGCTCCAGAATTCCTGACTCACGCATAAGGGAGCTTGTGCAGGTCACCGATAGCGATGACTGTCGGCTTTTTCCGGAGGAGCTCCTTTGTCGCCTGGACTCGTCAACGAGGTAAAGAGATAATGATCAACGGACGTACTTTCGAGATTGAGGTTTCTGTTAATCTGTCAAAAGCAGCGAAGGATGAGTCAGAATTAGGAACGTTTCCGGTAAAAAGCTATATAAAATCAGCGGTAGTCCTGATGTGAAATGACACTCACCGCAGGCCCTGCCGATGCCAGCATGGTATCCGCGTACTCCAGTCTCGTCGCCTCGGCAAACTTTGCTTTCGCAACTGCCCGCTTCACGGCATCCTTCCCAATCTTCCCATTTTGCACATTCGTCACGTCATCCACCACGATATTCGCTAATTCCCGCAATGCTTCACTCGTAGGCGCCGTGAGGACAACGCCAAAGAGCGAGGCGTCGGAGTAAGGGAGGACGAATGATTGGGCTTTGGCGCCCGGGATCGATGCAGCTTTGATGGACAAGTCGGATGTCCCGGGAAGCCACTTGACCGAGCTGTCTCCGCCGATGATATAAGGAAGCACCTTCATGTCGGGTGAAGGGGTGCCGGCCGATCCGTAGGCGATGACCATGGTGGGTGAAGCAGTTGCGTCAGAAGCGATGTCAAGGGGTACTCGACTCTCTCCACCAAAGTACTCGCTTGAACCGCTGGACAGAGTGGGTGAACCACCGGATCCTGAACCGAACGCAGACTGAACAGCTTTGCTCAGCACGTCCTGGGAGATACCTTGTCCGAGAACCGCAACGTTGCTCTTCGCAAAGGCTCGTTGAGCGTAGGATTTGATGTCGCTCGAGGTGACGGGGAAATGAGGGGATGCGAAGAGGGAGTTGCCGAGACCTCGTCGGAAGGCGATATTATGTGCGAGATCGAGAGCGAATGTGGAGGGGGAAGCGAAAGCTGCTCGAGCTTCTGATTCGACGGTGGGAAGGACGAGCTCGGAGTATTCGTGAGGGTGAAAGTAGGTGGATGAGAGTACTGATGCGAGGACCTCGAGGAAGTGGTCCCTGACACGATCAGCCCTTGTTTTCCACAAGTCTGGCTATGGATTCACTCATCACCTCGGAGAAACTCAGCAGTAAGGAATAGGTGTTCTCTCGAGAGCGACGCAGACAAGACACCTCCATACAGCTCCGTCTCTCGAGCTGTCTTCAAAGCAGAGCCATACGAGGTAGACTATTCGGCATGAGCACTGCTCGTTCTCGCATCACCCCTCGCTCACCTTGAAGGCAAAGCTTTTCAGACAATGCGCAACACCCGGCTTCGACTCATATCGACTCCCTGCCTTGACCACGACCGTCACACTCGTCGTTCCCGGTCTTGAGCCATTCTCAATCGCAGCGACTTTCACGCCTGAAACGTCAGAGACGGTAGCGTAAGCCCGCTTGAGGGCGGGAGTACCCCTCGCAAGGCGGGAGAGGAAGTACATGGGCAGGGAGGGGTGGGAGAAGTGCGACTTGATCCCAGTGAGGTCAGTACGTATCTCCAGCAGTCCATCGGAATGACGCCTTCGGAGTTAGGAGATATTTAGTGGTGGCAGTTGAATTGCCTCCGCTCTTGTTGTAATCAGTTTGCGGTTCTTTGATTACAGAATTGATAAATACAGCTCTACCTCGTCAAAGTATGCCTCGCTCCCCATCACCCCCTCGCGGTCCCAGACGGCGCTCACCATCACCCCACCCTTTCCACGACCGCGAAAGATCCCGCTCACCTCCTCGAGGACCTCGAAAAGTCAAAGAACTCTCCTTCTACAAGAAATCGTCCTCCTCCCTTGGTTCATTCTCTCATCGACGCGACCCACTCGAAGATGAATCAGCTCGAGAACGGATGGAACGTCGAGATCGAGGAGAAGTACCCGCTAGATTCGGGGGGACAAGGGAACAAGGTGTTCGGAATACTATGTCCGCTACTGTGCCGCAGGGTAGTTCGATGGGGAGTTTGAGGAGGACTGTTGATCCGCTTGATAGGATGGGTGTGCGGGGTGGTGGGGGTGCTGGAGAGGAGGACAGGAGGAAGGATGGTTCAAGTCAAGGTGTAGACAGAAGGGATGGGGAGAGGGAGGAAAGGAGGGGTGGTGATCGTGCTAGAGAGGAAAGGGTGGCGGCTATGGATAAGACGGAGAGGCGACCGATTGCTGCGCCAACGTCCGTGCCAGTGTGAGTGCCTTCCCCATCGAAAGCTGCAATGGGCGTTTTGGTGAGCGGTGTAAGGCGCTTACGCCTCGTCTAGGTCGTCAGGTCGACTGATCGAAGTTATCGCGAATGATCGACTGGGCAGAAAAGGTGAGCCAGTCACGAAATAACGGTGATATACTAGTGCTAACAATCCTTAGTCCGCATCAAATGCCTGCCAACCGATACGGTCGGCGATCTCAAGCGCCTGATAGCCGCTCAGACGGGTACGACAGCGCAGAAGATCCAGCTGAAGAAATGGTGAGGTCCCATCCGAAACAGTCATCTGATATTACGGATGATAGTCCTCGTGGGGGACCTTTGACTGACACTCGAATAGGTACACTTCATTCAAAGACCACGTCACGCTACGAGACTACGAGATCAACGACGGGATGAGTCTCGAGATGTACTAACGATATTCATACATTGTATTTCTAATGCTATATCTGCACCGATTTAAAGCTTTCCCTTCCCTTCTCCACCTTCAGATGGACCGAACACCTCTTCATACACGGGTCCAACCAGCTCCACCAGATCACCTGTGACCATCGCTCGACCCTTCTTCTCCCATCCTCGCTTAGAAACCGTCCGGTTGAAGGTTGATGCGCCATATGCCGCAAGAAGGGGAATATTTGCTCCTATTGCCTTGCTCTTGGGTGGTGGCATGCCAACGTCCCTACCGGCTGCTCAGCTCGAGATTGTGGGCTTACTGTCTACTCACTTGTACTCCCCTTTCACCCACAGTGTCCCCCAAGCCATCAATACCCCCGTACTCCCACTGAGGATATCTCCCTGTCCTCCAACCCGTTTCAGCCCACCCTCCACCTCGCTCACTAACGTCTCAGGTTGTCCTGACCCATGTCCATTCGCTAGAAGTTCCGCTGGAAGGGGTATACCGTTGGATATGATGTCGGTAGCTCCTTTCTGGATGACGGTGAGGTTCTGAAGGGATCGAGCGAGTTGGGGACATAAGGTTGCGTGGTCGGAGTTTATGTCGATGTTCTGCGATAAGCACGTCAGCATGCAAGGGAGTGCATACAAAGCGGGCGACGAACCATCTTTTCGCAGAGTCTCTGAAACTCCATTACATTTGGTGTGAGGACTACTCGAGGAACCCCAGGCCAATCAAGTACGACCTTTGGGTCGTTCTGAAATCCTCATTCAGCCTTGGTCCTGTAGAAGAGCGCTTTTGTCCACCTGAACGAGCCAAAGTCCATCCGCATCGACGACCACACTCATCAGATCAAACCCCCTTGCAAGCTCGAAAGCCATCCTCGCGCAGTCCTGCATGTGTTGATCCCGTCCCAATCCAGGTCCGATGATCAGGACGTGCTATTCGGATAGCTCAGCTTTCGTTAAAAGAAAAATAGGCTAGGAGACGACCTACCAAGCGGGACATGATCCCCTTTAGATCCGCTCGGATATCCTCCTTTGACCGACTTGGATCGAGTATACCATGTACGATGAGGTCTGGCGAGCTGAATGTATCAGGATAAGACAATCTAAGAGTGCGGTTGACACGCTAAGTCTTGATGACCGCTCCAGCTCCGGGTTCACAGATAACATGACCAAGGTCCGCACCGAAACGCATTGCACCCATGGAGGAGAAGTACGGTGCGCCTGAGTAGCTGGCTCACATGAGCAAAAGTCTCTACACTCGTTGAGACGCCATACTCTCCCGATCCGCCTAGAACTCCAATCCGACCTGCTTCTGTCAGCTTTTCGACAACATGAAGGGAAGGGAAGGACAGACCTGCTTGGCCTTTATGCAACTTAGGGGATAAGGGAGGAATCATGTTCCCTATGAGAGACATGATGTGGGAATGCTGTTTCGATCCCATCTTATTTGAGTATTGCCTTGAGGTAGATGTCAGTACCGAAAGTCGAAGCATGAAGCGATTGAAACATTCAAGCGAAAGACATGTGGCAGTGTGGCGCTTTCGTTATGGCTGATGGGATGTGTAGCCTTCGGGGTAGCTGGACGTTCATCTAGAGCATGCTGGACAGTATGGTCTCGAGACAGATGCTCCGAGACGGCGCCTCAGCTCACTTTCTCATAGGATCTCACGCGAGTCGCACATCATCAAGCACATATACGATTTGCATCTTCTTCTTCTTTCTCTAGACATCATAAGGCGTAATCGTGAGAAGAAGAATATCAAGTCATCAAGAAGAGATTCCAAAACGTCTTTACACGATAAACCGGCTTTCGTGCAATCTATCTCTTCATGATCCACCCAACATCTGCAAGAGCTTACTCGCGGCGTCAAGGACCTCGTGGTCCGTCTCATCTGGGTTTCGCTTGTTCTCGAGAGTCATCGAGCGTGAATAGACGGTGTTGCCTGGGTGAATGTCGTTACGATGGAAGGAGTTCTCGGCGATGGATGTAAGGGTGGACGAGGTGGACGAAAAGGAGTATGAGCGGGTGAGACCGGGTGAGCGGGTTTGAGGAGTAGGAGGAGCACCGAGGATGGCAGCGGATGATGATCGGGAGAAGGAGTCGCGATGGCGTAAAGTGGGATCGGGCAGTATTGGTCGCGGTCCTTGGCGTTCAAGTCTGACGCGCTTGCTCGGGTCGTCATGAGAGGCAACCGGGGGTAGAGTACGTTTCTCGGTAACTCGTGGCGCTTCGAAGGAGCTGGACGGTCCAGATACGGAGCGAGGCGGACCAGGAAGCATGAGCTGTTTCGCTCTGGAGCTAGAAGCGAAGATATCAAGGGACGTGGCTCGACCGAGATAGTCGGTCGAGCTTGTGCGGACCATCGTCGAGGGACGGCCAAGTCCCACTGTAACCTTGGGCTTGATTTGTGGACGGTCCTCCTCCCCGTCGAGAGGCTCATCCTCATCCCTGACTTCGATTGGGTCTGAAGATGGTGGATCACTCGGCATGAGCGCGAGCATCTCCATGTTCCTCTCCTCTCCCTCTTCCCTCAGCTCGACTTCTCCGAGTCGGCGGAACATTCTCTTACTTTCCCCAAATCCCTGCTCTCTAGCTTGGAGAACCTCGTCGAGCGAGCTGCTCCCAGTACGGGTCAGTGGCCGCCTCGGTACCGTGTTTGAGGGGAGTGATGGGGGACTGTCTTCTTGCGGGAACTGGTCGAAGTAGTATTCTCGGGTATACTGGCCGAGGGAGATGGCCTGAATGGCGGCGAGCTTCTCGGCAGGTGGTGGTTGAAGGCTGGAGATGCATGAAAGGGGAACTGGTCGCCATTTCCCCGTGACGGGGTCGTATGTGCCACGGTTGGAGCGGGAGGTAGTCTGGGGCTGGGAGCCACTTTCGCGAGAATGACGCTTCTCTTCCTGTCGGCGGTTCTGGAACTGCTTACATCAGGATATGACCGACTTTCAAGTAAGTGGACATACCCAGACAGTGATGTGCTTCGTTTTGCTAAGAATCATCAGCTGGATCCCATCGATATGCTATGCATCACTCACACTCCCAGCCAGGCGCCTAGCCTTTGCCTCTGATACTTTGTCGGCGACTTGCTGATACTCCAAAGTACCTCGAGCGCCTCAAGCTCTCTCTTCGTGAACCTCCTCCTAACCTTCCCCTTCCCCTCTTCTCCGTCCTTCCCCGTCTCGCTCTCTACCAAGACATAATCCCACGGGTTGCAACTCGCCGCGCCCTGCCTGTTCGGCCTCTTAAGATCGCTCGCGTCGTCCCCACCATCGTTGTCGTCGGAAGGGACTGGCTCCTTGTTCGTGTATCCGATAGGGTAAGGACCTGTGAATGGCGCAGGAGGCTGGATCCCAGCCAACTTGATGGGAGACGCGTTACTCCCCACTGTCGAAGGGGTAGCAGGAGAAGGAGAAGGCTTAGTCGTCATGCTCGGCGGGGTGGGTGATGGCGAGTAAAGCGATTTGGTATATTGAGAGACCGGTGTCATCTTCCCCTTTGCGTGGTATGAAGGAGTGGACATGTTCGTAGGGTATGACGAGGCGCGAGTTGGAGTGGGGAGTAACGCGGCTGGGCCCAACGGCTGACGCGTACGAGGCTGGGAAGACCTAGTCGTGGATTGGAGAGTGGAGGAGACGTAATGTTTCCAGTTTGAGGTCTGGGAAGCCATCACGCGTATGCGGTATAAAGATAGCGGTGTCAAGAAGGAATGTAGAGCGACAAAGGGGAATTTGAGATCAAGGAAAGGCCAAGGTAGTCGGGCAAAGAGCAGCTGCAGCAGATAATGAAGAGCGTACTAGCGCTCTCATACAAACATGCCAGAAGTGTCGATTGCGATCAGCTAAAACGGAAAGCGATTGAAATGACAGGGCTCTCAGCGTATGACGGAGACAAGAATCATCACATCGCGTCTCCGCTCAACGACATGAAATTTCGGAGAAACTTACCATTTTGGGCGGAAAATCAACATTATGACGACAAGTAAGTTTCAGGGCCGAAATGGCGTTTCATATTTTGGGTCGCCTGCAATGAGGGGACGCGACGAGTGGTGACCAGCGGGACAGATCCTCATGATCACATTAATCTGTTCTCGTCTACTGCTGGTGTTCCATCCTGGATACCCGCCAGACCTTCACCTTCGCCTTCGTCATCTCCTTCGTCATCTCCTTCCTCAGCAGGTACAAAGCTCCCGCCTAATCCAACCACCTCCAGCACGTTTCGCCCGTTTCTCCGACCGAAAGAGACTCGGAAGGGCTCCTTGATCGTAAGCTCATTTTGTCGATGCAGTCCTGTGGCTTGTCAGCGGGAAAGACTTGATACGACCACTTGCCTTCGATCTCGTCTACCCTCGCTCGGGCTCGATCAAGCGCTTCGTTAAAGCCTTCTTCCGCAATGGCTTGTTGCGCCGCGCGAAGCAAGAGGACCGAGTCAATGTGGACGTGATGATGGCGCTACGGCAAAGTCAGCTGCGTCTCCTGTTGGACCGAGCCCATACATCGATAGATGTGATCTGTACAGGCGAAAATAAGCGCTGAACCCTATATCAGGAAAAAGACCCCCACATGAGAGTGATCAAGAGGATCCAAGAAGTCCGTTCTCGTCATGATACGCCTTGCCTCCTCATATGTGACGCTTGGCATTGCGAGATCCTGGCCGGGTACCGTTTCACTTGGCGCATCTGTTGTATGGGAAGGTGGCCAGCTTGAAAGTGGTGGGGCTATTCTCGCTAAGTGTCGAAGGAGCAGCCACGAGCAGCTGTGACGGCTTAAACTTCTCGCGAAAAGACTGGGTTGTAAAAACACACCTTGCCCATCTGCAGAGGCGGTAAGCATCGATCTCAGCAGGTTGGGAATGGTACAAAGCACTGACTTCTGCTCGTCCCTACAACGCGGATATCAATATTGTCATCGGACAGAAGGATGACTAACATCACGTCGTCATCATGCTCAGGGATGAGCCCGATTCTGCGAAAATGAATAAGCCAGCCTATTCATAAAATCCGGGGCATTGGTTCAATTCGATAACAACCAGTTCTTCTCCCCTTTGATCATGCCCTCGGCCTCATCTACCTCTATTAGCCTTCTGCATGCAAGATTCGCTCACCGAGCATGTCCTCCGCCCTCGCAACTCGTGACAGAAAGCTTGTCCGCCCACCACTCATCTCGTAGACCCTCCTCAATACGCCGTCTCCTTCGATCTCCCACTTGGTCATAGCCGACTTGTTGTCGGAGACCGAGCGCTTGCCGCCGTAGGTGTCGTAATGCACGCAAGGATTCGCTGGCGGACGAGTCGTATATTGAAAGGATTCTCATGCGTGAAGCGTCCTTCTTCATAAGGTCGAGACACCCTGATTCGTCAGCGAGAACATGCATTCTGACCTACAGAAATCGTCGGCGGAGAAGATCATCGTCATTATTCCCTGGAAGCGGAGTATCAGCTTGCATCCGCCTGACTGGGGACAGCACTGACACCTTCTGCCCAGGCTTCGGCACGCTGCTGAAGCTGATGAAGCAGTGCATGGCCTTCAGGGGTATTGGAAAAGAGATGAATATCTGTAACGATCAACGTCAGTCGGATGCGTCGTGATAAAGTACCATGCAGGTAGCGATGAGTATGCGCGACTGACTGTTGAAAGCTAAGACTAGAGGTCGTCCCTTCTTCCGGGCATACCGTAAAGCCGCTTTCTCAAGCTTGTTCATTGCTCTCTCGACATCGAGAGCTGGTCCGCTTTGCCTCGATCCGCTCGCGAGAAGAGTGAACCTTGCCAATCTTCGAAGTAGTCGAAGTTGAGAGCCTTACCAAGACGCAACCGGAAGACTTCGAGATCAGGATGCGCTGAGAACAGTCGGACCGGAAGATTGAGTAGTGACAGGGGGACCTTCAACGACCGATGCTCCCTCTGCATTGATCTTCCGCATTGCACTTCGGCGGTCAACGCCACTTTAAGGGAGGTATCAGGACTTACTCGAGGACCAACGTCCCTTTCCCCGCACCCTTTCGGCCCTATGATGAGGTAATACACTCCGACTGGCTCGCCCCGGACGATGGAATCGACAAGTGGTTGTTCGCGGCGGAGGATATGAGATGCATTGGGAGCGTGCAGAGCTGAAAGCTCTAAAGCTGGGTCCTGAAGCGGTGAGACGGGTTTATACAGGTTTCTGAGTACCCACATAACGAGGCTCAAAGGCTCGTGCAATCTGGGATAAGTGGGAGTCAATATGCTTCGTGACTAACTGCTCGAGTGATGAGAAGCGTTTCGACTCATTCGATGTAGAACATGGGCTTTATACCATTCCAAATACCCGACACCGGCGCCAAAGACTATGCTCAGACCGATGATCGTCGTCAGAGCAGCGTGGAAGCTTGCGCTCGAAGCCCATACTCGCCAGAACGACTGATGAGTGCCCGGTGGGCTCGGAGTCGATGATAGGTCGGATGAAGGTCCAACGGGAGGTTGGGGCATGGGACTGGGAGGCCATGTAGCGCGTGTCTGAACGGGAGGAGGTAGTATGGAGAGCTCGGACAACTGCTATAGCGATCCTCGGCTGTGGCAGCTGTGTTGAAGGCTTATGGACATGATAACGGTGGATTCTAGCCGCTCGTACAGCCTTGTGATACATCAGCGTCTCTCGAGACTTGTTCCAAGATGAGCGGGGTTTCTGGAGAATGCCAAGAACTTGACAGGGCTTCCTTTCACACCGCTTGGTAGTGGATGCGATCGATGAAACCTTTGTGTCGCGACCCACGCAGTGTCAGGACGGCGAAGATGAGGAAGCTAGGGGCCATGCGAGACGTTGAGAAGCATAATGTCCCTGCATGCCGCTTCTGCCGCCAACAAGGAGCGAAATAATCAGTCCTCGCGGTGAGTTCGCGGTGGTTATTCATCACGTCACGCGACGTGCCTGCTTTTCCTCGTCAACATGTGGAGTAGATTTGTCGGTCAACGGTTTCTGATCGCTCAACCTCATCCAAACAGGTTTTATTCTTGATGTTGGCTATCTATTCTGTTTCGCTTCTCCATCTTCCATCCGCTTGTGGGTGATGTCGCTGTCACCCAACAAGCACCGTACATTATCGCGTCAAGCATCATCCCCATCTTTAGCGGTCGGACTTCCCCCGGCTCTCCCAGAATCCAATATCATGACACCATCTTTTTCCTCTCATAAACTTAAGCGTATTCATTCTCGTCCACGGTTGCACCGAGGCGATGTGTCTTCCTCCGCCAACTCCTCGCCATGCGGTACCCATGATGAAGGGGAACATGAGCCGAATCTCAACCCAGTTACTCCTTGCAAAAACGAATTTTCGGCTCCGAATACACCTAAACGCCGAGTGCTGGGTACAATCGAGGTGATTCCCTTTGGAACATCCGTCACAGGGAAGAAGAGGGATACCTTGATGGCGAGGTTGGATCAGGTGGCGAAGGTGAAGAAGTCGAAATCTACTGGAGACAGCCTGAATGCATCGCCCAATCTCGCAAGCAGGTCTTTTCGTCAAGCGGCAGAAGGTAGAACGGCAGTCACAACGGACACCACAGTAATGTCGGGTAGTACGGCTTCGACGAGCGATAAGGTAGTAGTCTGTGTACGGTCAGTCCAATCTCCACCTTCTTCTAGATCATCCGCTCCCGCTCTTGCAGATTGGAAAGCGACACTGATAATATGATGGGGAAGCGACACTGACAATATACTAGGATCAAACCCTCCACATCGTCCTTCTCTACTTCCGCGTACGAAGCCACACCAGCTTCACTCACCTTGTCCGACTCCCACCCGAATGTCCAGAAACGTGGTGGGAAGGCAGGACGGGAGGAGGAATATACATATACTTTTGGTGAATCCGTCGATCCGTCTATCTATCTTCACCTCTCGGGCTGGCATACTGACAAAGACATCAGACAAACTCCTACAATATCCTTCTACGACGCCCGAGCTGTACGGGGCAAAGGTCGCTCCTCTCGTCGAGAAAGCCATGAACGGGTTTAACAGTACCATTTTCGCGTGAGTGTCTGGTCTCAGATCACCGCTTAGTCTCACGTCCGCGCAGGTATGGTCAGACGGGCAGCGGAAAATCCTTCACAATGGTAAGCATTCCTTTGACGTCGGGATATCAAAGGCTGTGGCTGAACAGCACTAGACTGGTACCCCTGACGAACTCGGTATCATACCATGCGCTGTTGACGGTGTATTTGATGCTATCAATACCGTACGCTCCTTTTCGTGTGCTCCCCTTACATTTACTGATACCCAAAGACAGGAGCCGGATCGAGCCTACCTGCTTCGAGTGTCGTATATCGAGATCTACAACGAGACCCTCCGAGATCTGCTGAACTTCAAGAAGGGCTCACTAAAGGATGACGAGAAGCCCAGTATACATACTGCCAAGGTGAACACCTCTTATATACGAGAGAAATCGTACTCATGGTGATCAGGGCAAAGTGTACGTGGATCCTCTGATTGAGGAGGTCGTCTCGAGGCCACAAGATGTGGTCGATCTGCTTGAGAAGGGGAATGCATGCAGAAAGACCGGAGCGACTGACTGGGTTAGTCCCCGATCAAGGCAATACTGCGTATAATGACCGCTGTGACAGAATGAACGCTCGTCTCGTTCACATTCAGTGTTCACCATCGTGATCGAGTCGCGGCCCAGAGATCGGGATGACGACGAGGATGTCAGGCTGTCGAGACTGGTATGTGCCCTTAGATAGCCGTTGGGATATGCTGACCGGATTCAATCAGAATCTTATTGTGAGCGGATTCCGATAGTAACCGATCTTATTTTTAACTATGCGCAGGACTTGGCGGGCTCCGAGAAAGCCGTGACAGACTTGGAAAGGCGAGGCGAGGGGAAACATATCAACCGAAGGTGAGCTGCTCGCGATCGGTGACCCACATTGCTGATAATGGCCTTGTGCAGTCTGCTTGCTCTACGCGAGGTCATCAACAAGCTCACCGACAAGAAAAGGTTAGCCATTCCAACCAGGCGGCGATCGTGTTAAGTTCATATCTCAGCGGTCACATCCCATACCGCGACTCGAAGCTCACGCATCTCTTGGAGAATGCGCTTGGAGGTGACTCGAACATCTGCGTGATATGCACGTAAGTACCTCGATACGCTCGACGCCTCTCTAACGGTGCTAAGCATGTCGGCTGAGGAGGAGCATTGTGCAGAGACATTGGAGACGCTCAAGTTCGCTGGTCGCTGCTCGCAGGTCGAGACGAAGGCGAAGAAGAATATCGTTAGTGGATCAAAGGCAGGCATACGAGCACTGACTTACTCACTAGCTCCTTTCAGACGACCGAGCTCTGATTCGAGCGAAAGATCGAGAGATTGAGGAGCTCAAGCGTCGCCTACAAGGTATCACAAACGAAACTCAGTCAACGCAAGTGGTTGATAGATCTTCGGATCGGATATCTGATGTAAGTGTGGATAAATGAAGCGGATGCTATGCTTATGTGACCCAGCTTGCGGAGTCAGTGGCAGCGATGGAGGCGCGGCGGTCCAGGCTGCATGCCCAGCTTGCGAAGCTCAACGGCGAGATTTTGACATCTGAACTTCCTCGAGCCGGATCCGGGCTACCGCTATCACCTCCTCAGCAGAAAAGACGGCGAATCAGCGAAGTCATCGGCCTTACGGGTGACGGGAGGACAGGTATCGGGAGTCCGAGGAGAGTAATATGTGAGGAGAGAAGGGCAGTGAGCGGGATGACGAGGTTGACGGAAGAGGTGGAGGGCTCAGGACTTAACGAGACCTGGGAGGCAGGAGCGGCGATAAAGATCTCGAAGGTGATTGCAGTATCCTGGGTTCCAATGCTGATTTCCGCAGAGCTTTGACCATGATCGGACAATCGCAGCTCTACGTCGAAGTCTGGCTGTCAAGGTTAATGAGCTCTCCCAGGCTCTCAGCGATCAGGCAGCGGCACAAGCATCAAGCCAGGCAGTACAAGCCAAGGAGACCGAGCAGGAAAACCGTCTACGCGATGTCCATGTCCAGCTTGAAAGTACACGTGCCGAGCTCGTATCGACTGTCAACGAGAAGGCGAGCCGTATTGATACCATGGAGGCGACGATTCTTGACTTGCGCAAGTCCAGTCAAGATCTCGCCAGCGAGTATCAGCTACGAGTCAATGAGCTCCGCACGCAGCTCGACTACGCTACCAGGCAGCTTTCCACCGCTACCGGTGATGCGGGAGGAGCGTATGCCCTTTTGACGACGGATCTCCAAGCAGCAAGAGCAGGGAGGGATGCGGCCGTCGACGAATGCGATCGTCTGAAGAAGGATCACATCGAGGAGATGGCACGGCTCCGGTCTGACCTCGAGACGATGGCGAGACGACAGGCTGAAGCCAACAAAACCGCTCTTTCCGCTGAGAAGGAGAAAGAGGAGGTCCGGACAGCGAATTTGGGCATGACCGCCGATCTGCAGCGGCACCGCGAGACGCGATCCAGTCTCGAACACCGAGTTCTCGCTCTTCTTACCGAGAAGGAGAACGCTGAGCGCGAAAGAAGGACTGCTATCGACGATCTAGCACGTCATCAGCCAGTCATGTCGACCATGGCGGAGCTGCGGTCCGAGATCGTTGGGCTCCGCAGAGCGCGGACTGCGGACGTCGAGAAGGCCGAGAAGGCGCTTCAAGCGGAACATCAGAGGTATAACTCGCTTCGCAAAGAACTAGAACTGGCGCAAGGCAAATCGATATCCGCTGAAGGCGAGATGAGTAGTCTGTGGAAAGCCCTGCAAAAGGCAGAGGAGCACTCATTGGAGGTTTCGGCGGAACGCAGTCGTATGCAGGCTTCCCTGGATCAGCAGACCAGGGAGTTCGCATCGCTGAAGCAACGGCTCGAGATCGAGAAGGGAGCTCGTGAGATGGCTGAGCGGATCGCCCAGCAGACTGACTATACCCTCCGTCGGATCGAGGGCGAACTCGTTGCTTCTCGCAAAGCGGTCGTTCGCCTTGAGCAGGATCTGACCGCCGCCACCAAGATGTCCGCGGCGCAACAGGAACGAGCCGACCGTCAAGCGAAGGAACTGGCGGATCTGAGTTCCGTCAAGACAATCGCCACCTCCATCTCGAGCACGATCACCTCGAAGTCCCGGCATTCCGCTTCTTCATCGGTCCCGTCTGTACAGTCAGCTTCAGTCCTTGAGAACCTGCGAACTCAAGCCCTCACCACCGCTGTGACTGGTGTAGATGGTCACTCTCCTTCGATGATGGGCACCAAGGAGACGGAGGAAATTACACGCTTGGGCAGGATCATTGAGGCTCAGAAAGCCATCATTGAGGATCAGAAGAGCAAAATTTTGTACTGGGCTCAAGTAAGTGCTCATGTGTTCCCGACATATCGTGATTTCTGATTATACGATCAGGAAATCGAGCTACAACGCGATCACATCGTCCGCACCCTCACTTCTGACCCCGAAGTCGGCACTCCACCCAAAAATCGTACCACTCATGGAAAGAGCAGGTCTATCTCTGTCTTCGACGCACCAAGAGATGTCCATGCACCGGGATCAGCGAACACTAAGACCTCTTTTCCCTCCACCGTCACCGCTCGCAATCTTGCACTGCCGACGACCTCCTCTCCCTCCCCTTTGCCTTTGCACAATGGCCAGTTTTGCAATACTTCGGTAAGAAAGGGACGGCGCATGACTGTTGACCGGGAGATTGACAGACTCGGCGGTGAGCAGCCGTCTCTTCCATTTTGTCGTCATTGATTTGAGCAGAGACAGCCAATGTGTATAAGGCCAAGTCACTATTTGACATCCCTAGTTCCCCAACAAAGAGTTCGGCCGCAATTCCGAGAAGTCTCGCCGGTGTCATCCCAAAACAGCGTCGTCCTTGAAGAAAGAAAGGTCCCGCTTCGCCCACGTGTCCATTATGTATTCCTGTTAAAGCTGAGCTTTATAATAGTCGGAGTTTCGTGACTTTATACAAGTGTAGTTCATCGGACGAAATCAAGGTGAAAGAGTTGAGTACGATCTAAGTAATAGGCACGCTGTAAGGCGTGGGAG
>JAABUH010001295.1_pt1 | contig 29036 bp, 34 predicted proteins | sample 5559121 | NCBI WGS metagenome assembly JAABUH01 (sample SAMN10711871, study PRJNA513364) | rock metagenome | isolation source: Antarctica rocks | place: Antarctica: Victoria Land, Battleship Promontory nord | collected 2015-12-28
CATTACTGTATGCAGAATGTGTCCATTTGTGAACAGGCACACTTCTGTCTATTACATACAGCTTATTGCGTCCCAAGACAATTTGTTTCGTCCCCAGACAGTCTGCTTCATCCCTAGACACCTGCCTTGGTAGCTAGCAGCTGATCACGTGTGTATTTACATGCAGCAGACAAGTTGATCATATGTGGTGAGGTATATGGCTTCCAGACTGGCATGGGAAAGGGAAATGCTGCTTGAACATCTTTTGGGACGCCCGTCGAAGCGTTGACACTCAGGTGCAGACACATGCCAGCACGACAAACCCCTCACACGGACAAAGCAAGTTCACTGACTTGAGCCTGGGTCAGCCAACATGAGCAGTCACCACTGCAAAGCTCAAGATGGGCAAGGCTGTAACAATGCAGACCATGCAAGCACAGCGCTGACATTGCAGCAATATCAAAAATGGCTGGTTCAGGGAGCATGATCCATCACTGCCAACCTCAATGAGCTTTCTTGGGGCGTGGCGCAGGAAGGGCAGGTTGTAGAGGGTGTCATGCAGCATGGGTGCCCTCCAGGTGGGCCCAGAATGCTGCAGGGACCTCTCACGCTTCTCTATTGGCCTGCAACATGCATTGAGGTGTACACTCATGCATTCACTCATTCATGATTTATTAGCTCATTCAATTATTTATTTGACTGTTCACATTCATCCAAAATACATGTGTCTTCCCCTCGGGTCAGTTACGCACAGTCCTGAGTGGCTCCCTGTTTTGAGTTGTATGTAAGGTGCTGAATCACAGCAGCAGGCGAACAAATGCTCTGGAAGGCACTGCAGAGCATGAGGATCCTCCAAACTGGCCCAGAAATAGTGCCGGGTAAGGAACGGTGCTCTGGAGCTAGCACAAGACTAGGCAATGAAGTAGACTGGTAGCCAGGCTGCAGAAGAGGAATGGACAGAGCATACAGACCAGGCTGGCCTATGCATGGCTGCCAGCTCCCAAGATTGTGACTGTCACGAAGTAGCTGTCCAGAATGCGACAGCTTGTGTGTTGACCCACATCATGCTCAGGCACCGGCCCAAACATGTTCAGAAGGTCACCCTCACTGCCAAAGCATATGCAGGTTTGGCAGGTACAGTGCAAGCCTGACCAGACTCCATGCAAGCCTCTTCTGCTTCAACATAGAGCCTTGGCTTACTTGAGCAGCATCCCCTCCTCTGCTTCATCAATCATGCCAGAATCCCTCAGCTGCTCAATGTAGTGGACCTGCTGCCGTAGCACAGCCATGGCAGCTCGGTAGCTCTGGATGGCTTGGAACCTCTCAGGGGACTCAATCTCGCGCTCCATGATGAAAGACCACACCTGGGTGCTCTGTTCCATGAGCTCCTTCAATAAGGTGTCAGACACCTCATGATCACGCAGCCAGCGCACCTGCATGGACAGACACAGTCTTTCAGTGGATACGGTCAACATGTTTGCGTCACAGGTCTTGCACTCTGCACAAGGGTCAAGAGGTGCGCAAAGGCACATGATGAATTGCTCACTAGCATGAGTACCTGAGAGGAGTAAGTTAAAAAACAAATACTACTCCCTGCCCAAACCAATACGTATTACTGACAGAAGGGGGACTTAGGGGAAGGGGAGCGGGGCAGGAGGCAGGGGGGGGGAGGGGGGGGGGGTAAAGAGCCAGCCTGTGAGCTGGCTCAGATGGCTGAAAGAGTGATGAAGGGCGAGTGGGGGGAGGGAGATCAATCATGGCAGAGTCTGTAATGTGCAGCTGCTGAAGCCAGACATGCAGACTGATCTGATACTCAGGCTTGAACCTCACCTGAGGGGAGTAGGTAAGAGCCAGCATGTACTCCATGGCCACTTCACAGGTGACTAACAGGGCCTTGCTGAGGAAACTCTGACCCCAGTTGACCAGCTTGCGGATGGGCCAGTGCAGCAAGTATCTGGTGCAGCTGAACTTGGTCTTCATGGTGTGCTTCCTGATCTGGACGTTGAACTGCAGCAATGCCATGATTAAAGTTTGATCAGCATGCAGGATGTGAGGAAATTGCAAAAGCAGATGCCATCAGCAGCGGCAACTATTGCAGCCAAGATCAGACTCAATTTACAGCTGCTACAAGATGCAGATTACAATGTAGAAGCCAGAACCAGATGCAGAGTCAAGAGGGATACACAGCTGAGAGCAACGCTTCAGTTGGACTGTCATGGGGTTCAGTATGCGAAGCAGTTGCAGGTATGTTGAACAGCAACAACAAGAACAGACAGCATGCATCAGAGGTTGCAGGAAAGCACGACAGGTCAATTTGCCATGCTGCCGGACACTCAAGGCCAAGATAGGACTGTGTATATTGCAGCACACCTGTCTTAGCCAGAACACTATCCTTGCCACTGCCCTTATGAAAAGGGTCCCACGGCAGTCTCTGCATGAATCACCTGATTGTCAGATGTGACAACAAGAAGCCATGCCTAAACCTCTTTTCAAGCACTTTGAGCATATGCCACCTGCTATTGAAGAGCAGGTGGCACATGATTTTGAATGACAGCAAAGATAGCAACTGTAGCATAGCCAGACATAACAGCTGCGTGGATTCTCAGTATACCATACACATGTTGCTCTGCACAGGAGGATATGCCGCCCTTCATGCCACAAAATAAGAAGACCTGGTCTGTGTCATTCATGCAGAGCACGCTTACTGCTCCAGAGTTTTCCACAGCTGCATAGGCCTCTCAGACTTGTCTATGCCAATCTCACAGGCGTTATCTAGCACCCTCATGCCCTGCGATGTCAAAATCATCATAAGATCACACTGTTTCTCTTTACAAGCACATGTACCACTGCCAAGTCAGAGGTCAAACAAGCCATTAGTACACAATAAATGACAGGCTGACCATTCTGAGGACATCTTGAGCCTCTCGACTGAAAATGCACATGCTCCCTGAAAAGGTCATCCAAATGCACACCAAGGTACCAAGAGACCAGTCCGTGTATTACCTTTGCTGACAACAAGCCTTCCAGCCGCTTAGCATGGAAGTATCTTTTGAGACCAGCTATCAAGCGAGACCTGGCATCTGCTAAGAGCTCAGGTCCAAGCTCATGAATCTGCACAAATTCACACAAAGCTTGATGTACAATATACATTACTTTTGCATCCATGCAAATGAGCATACGGTTAAGACTAAAAATGAAGATCATGAAGGTCATGCTCTTGCACACATCTGCATGGTTTGAGGGTTGCCTAGAAGGTCAAGCTGATGGCAAGGAAGTGATTCACAGAAGCGACGGCATCAAAGCAACAGTAGCTTACATGTGGGATCTCTTCCAAGTGATGGAAATCTAAGCTATCCTGATGTAGATACTCCTTGCCCCCACGGCTTGATTCGTCTCTTTCCTCAGCTGTCTGAAGCTTGGATTTGGATCCTGACTTGGACAGCGGCTCAGCTTTGCCTTCCTGCTCAATGTCTGGTGAGCTGTTGTTGCGCTTCATGATCGACCGCCGCTGCAAAAGCTCCCGCTTGGCGGCATTGCCCATGCCGGCCGTCCATGTCTGCTCAGATGAGGGGAGAGTGTTAGGGAGCGAAGTAGCATTGAACCGCCGTGGGCTCTTTGCGAGTTCCTGATCCTGGCTAGATGTGGACGCGGTGTGCGCTGAGTCTTCAACATCCCGTTTGCGCATTTCCTCAAGCTGCCTCCTCATCTTCTCACCTATGCCCGCCGACCATGTCGGCTTGTCCTGAAACGGCTGGTCTGCGAACAAGTCAAACACAGAAGGACGCTGCTGGGCGGTTGGAAGCGGCACCGACGAATCGCTGCCCAGACCTCGAATGCCTGCCAGCTGTTGCCGCATCCGTCTGCCAAGGCTATCTGTCCAGGTCTGCTCATTGGACTCCGGCACTGGCGCTGTCCACGGCACACGAGTAGGCTGAGCAGGAAATTTGTCAGCATCTCGAGGGCCAGCAGAAGGCCTGCTAAGGCCTTGTGCTGCCTCTGCACTGGATCCCGCATCCTTTCTGCCTTCTGCCCGGAGCTGGGCTAGCTGTTGTCGCAGCTGAGCTCCCATTCCAGCCCCCATACCAGCTGACCAAGTCTGCTCAGACGTGGGCTTGCCTCTGTGAACAGGAGGCTTAGCTATGCCGGGGGGTTTTCTAGCACCAGCTAGTCTAGCTTGCAGCTGCCGTCCCAAATCTTGCCCCATGCCAGCAGACCAGGTCATCTCTGAAGCAGAAGCCCCTGGATCAGAGTCTGCATCATCGCCTTGAACAGAGTCCGGTGGGCTGACCAGTCCAATGCCATATGGCTTCTGGTGCTGTGCCTCTGCCTGTTGCGCTGTCTGTTCAGGCTCTGTAGGTGGCTGTGACTGACCTTGTGATGCAGTTGTCATCTCAACCTCTTGTTGTGGTGCTGTCTCTGCTCGCAAGGCTGCCAGCTGAGCTTTAAACTTAGCGCCAAGGCCAGCTGTGACAGTCTGAGCCGGATCCTCTTCAGTATGAGCACCCTTTGGCTGTGAGACACTCTCCTCTGCCACAACAGGATCGGTAGAAACACCCCCATGGGCATGCCAGGCTGGACCCTGTCCTGATCTAGGCAAGGGTTTGATCTGGTCCAGCAGGGGGTTAGCCGTAACCGATGTGAACTTATGCGGGGTCGGGGCATTGGCTGCCAGCTCTTGCAATTCATCAGCAGAGGGGCTTTCACCGCTGCCCATGGCATTCTGTATATGCTTTGGCAGGGAGAAATTGATGGCATCATCATTCCCAGTGAATCCCTGAGTGGGGTTGTTGAGGTTGGTGGATTGCTGAGGAGGAGATGTGAAGTTCTGTGCAGCTGCTGTGGGCATGGCGAGTGGTCGGCCATTGACCCAAATGACATCCCTGCCTTCTCCACCACCCATGCTTCTGCTGAAGCTGCGGCGGGCTGAAGACCTGCGGCGGCGACTGGTGGTGGATGACACATTGCTCTGTTGCGACATGACACTGTCATCATTACTCCTCACTGGGCTCAGCCTTGCCGCAGCAGCATCCAAGGAGTGCTTGCCTGCACCAGCACAACAACAAGAGCCACTGCCTGCTGCCCCCAAAAATGTGTTTTTGGATAAGATGAGAAAAAGAAACATTGCAAGGTGTGATGCAAAAAAGTAAGCAGGCATGTCACATGTACAATGCCCATGACTGCTGGGAGAGTGTTTTCAAGGATGTAAACAGCTGTCATGGCATGGCCAAAGCACAGGTTCACTACACAACAACCACAGTTTTCAACGCTTTGTACAGTGCAGCAGATCATGAACTATGAAGAGGTTGTTGTTGCTGAAGCAGAGCATGCATGCTTGGTCAGCATGATGACAACGTGTACCTTGCTCAATATCTACGTCAGGGTAGCTTGCATGGGATGCAGCTCTCCTAAAAATCTCAAGGCTCTTAGACTGGCCCTTGCCTTCACCAGGAACAGCCCTTGAGGGCCCAAATGGCACCTCATCATTGTCCTCATAGCTTCCGCTCACCCCAGAGATGTTGTCATCGTCGTAGTCATCATCGTCAAGGTCTCGGTCTGCTGGTCCAGAGCGACTGAAAGGCGTTTCTTCTTCTTCTTCTTCTCCTGGGTCTACACGCACTGTGACATGCCCAAAGTATCGCTCTGGGTCATGGCCCCAATCTGAGCCTGCAAGCCAAAGGGGCAGTGTCTGCAACTCTTCACTGCCGCTTTGAGCTATCTGAATGCATGAAATGGGCAGCAACAGATGCTGCCTCTGAGCATGTCTAGATGTCGTCACGTGAAATGTTGCTGCACAGCAGGAGGAGGAGGAGGAGGAGGAGGAGGAGGAGAAGAAGAAGAAGAAGAAGAAGAAGGAGGAGGAGGAGGAGGAGGAGGAGGAGGAGAAGAAGGAGGAGGAGGAGGTGCTGGAACAGCCATTCATACAGGCATGTTGTAACCACTTCAGTGCAACGAGACGTACAATGAAAATGAAAGGCTGTATGTAAAAACTAAAGCACGCACCTTCACGAAAGTTCTTGCCGAGCTTCATGTCCTTCTCCCGCCCTGACACAGTGCGCCAAAGCTTCCCGGGCAAGGTGAGCAGATGCAGGAATGTAGCACGCCACGTTTTAGGTGCGGAGGTCGACTCATCATTAGGGTTTTGGAAGGTCTTGTAGGACCTGCTGACGTCACAGTACTTGCCGACGACTTTCCAATCAACGCCTGCACAGATTCGTGTGACAAGGTTCTGGCACAGCATTACGGTCATGTGTCAGAAAAGCAGGGCACAACAGGTTGGGGATTGAATCAGACAGCAGCTGCAGCAGGAATTGCATCACACACCCTGTGTCGCATTACTCATACGCAATGTGATTTGAGCATAGGCGATTGGAAAGACTCCAGCTTCTACGAGCTGGTGACGTACAGAGGGGACATATGACATGGCCAGACGTGACTTTGATGCTTTCAAGCAAGGGGGCTTGCAACAACTGACTTGCTTACCTCGCAGCATTTCATCATCATCGTCTTTCAGGTGCTGGATGGAGTCCTTGGTGTGCATGACCACAGCTTTGACAGCCTTGCGCCTCATCCTGATCCTCACAGGCAGCACTGCATTCATGCACTCCTCGCTCACTCACTCGTTCACTCACACACTGGCTTGCTCACACGCTCAACACATGTCTTTCTCTTAATGACTACATGCCAACATGAGGATCTTTGACAGTGGGGATGCTTGACACATGCAGAACAGCACCGCAATACTGCTTGAATATTGGATAAGCCAAGATCCAGCAAACAGGTGCAAATGCATATGACATCCAGGGAAATTGCCAGGAAGAAGAGTCAGGACAATAGAAAAGTAAGAGAGAAAGAAACAAAATTCAAATCTGCAGGCCCCAGAGTCTGTCACCTCTGACAAACTCAAAAGCGAGTCTCTCTCTAGAAGTAAACATTTACAACCCCACAAGGCTACAGATACAGATAAACAGCAAATATGCAATATAGCAGCAGACATGCCATGTTGCAAACAAGCATGTATCACACTCACACACACAGACACACAGTCTGTGTCTGGTGCCCACACAGCCACTCCTGGCATCAGTGCCAAACTTCAAGCACAAAGGGTGTTTTAAGAAGTCAGGATAATATTTAGACAGAAACACAGGGGCAAATTGCAAAGCCAACTCAGCCTTTACTAATTGTTACGTAAAAGCATGGAAACAAAACCTTTGTTGAGACCGGTGAGTCGCAAGACCATGGGAAGCAAGGGCGCATTGATGACCAGGGTCAGCAGCACAAAGCCAGCAGTCCACAGCACCATCTCAGCCTTGACCACCTGCATTTGGATGCATACAAATGCTATGCTGGCTGCCTGGATCAAGAGCTTTGCTTAAAATTGCTGTTTGTAGAAGCCTGGCCGATCCATGGACATGAGAAACGTGTCTAGGTAAGTATACACACAGGTGCAGGTACATGGGCGTATTATTATATTTGTTTATATACGAGAATGTATGTACACATGTACAATGTATCTAGTGTGCATACATATGCATATGCATATACATACATGTGCACATGCACAGATTCACACACAGACGTATTCACATGATGTGATGGGCAACCTCGATACAAAGCTTAGTAGATTCATGTCTGCATCCTCTACTTTTTTCCATTTCTTCACGAATTGTTTTTCCTACCTGACTGGTGCTATCGCCGCCCTTGTCTTCTGTGATCACTGCTTGAGCCAGAATGAGGGACACCGAGCCTCTGAGTCCAGCCAGCCCGGCAAACAAGGTTTCCCTTGAATTCATGTCCCTCCTCAACACCTTGTACAAAGGCCTGAACCCTGCACAAGCAAGCAGCAGCTGCATCAGCAGCTGCATGCCAGACTGGCCACAAACACCTTTTTCAAAGACATCTTCTCTTGTGATTTGGCGCATCCAAGCCACACCCATACCTGGTTGCTGCTGCGTACGCTTAGGCCTACAGTTACGCTTGGTACTGGGTAGTCATCTTACAACACTCTTGACACAATCACTGCACAGCGTTGCAGATCTGCACGCTTTGTGAATCTTTGCTCACTTGTGAGCGTGACACGAGGTGTTGTGCAATCCCCACGGCATGCTGATATTAGAATTCAGTTGGCAACTCACAAAATTGGTCCTCATATTTAGATACTTGAGTTGGCAGAATTGACAAAACCCTTACTGGACCTGCATATTTCATCCTCTTTCCTTCAGTAACTCAGAAAACTCAGCGCAAAGAGCAGCAGTCACAGCTGAATGACAGCAAATTGCCAGGAGGATGTGTTGCCGGGACATACTATAGTTGCTGCCAAGTTGCTTACAAGTCAGAACAAGCCTGTCTGGAGGGAGCTGACTTGCGCTACATGCACTTGATGTCTGTTGGCTAAGCAAGCCCAGGAAATTCAACTGTGGTTATGTCTAGAGTTGCTCGCTCAAGATTGCAGCAGTCATGATGATGTTGAGCACCTGGTGCTGAAGGCAAGTTTGACAGTGGGATGTATTGCAGGCAAATTCTGCAGTTGCTGCAGAGTTGCTCACCCATAATTGCAGCAATTCTGATGATGTTGAGCACGAGGTAGACCAGAGGCAGCCTCCACAGGGCGGAGGCAGCCACACTCAAGCTGTTGTCAGCGTACAGGCTACTGGAAGACCTGCAACCAGGAAGGGGTATGGGGTTTATCGTATAGGGTTTAGGGTTTAGGACCTGCTGGAAGTCCTGCAATTAGGGTCAGCCAGCAACACGGGCTAGATCTGAACCAGACTCTAGACCTCCTAGAGACTTCTTGATTCAGTGACAAGCACTAGAGCAAGGAAGTTGTTGTGAGACTGACGAATTGACCAATCAAGCAGGAAGATGAGACTGGCGGCAAGGTGTTCGCTGTGACTCACGGCTGTACCACTGCATAAACAGTATGAATTCTGCTGTACCACTGTCTGACACCCAGAGCAGTAGCCGTCACCAGCTGGGGCCTAGCCTGAAATCAAAACTGCTTTGCTTGCTTGCTTGCCTCAGCTACATCATACATGTAAACTGTCTGCAAAGTTGAAGGCACTTGCTAGCATCCTGAGCACAAATGCAGGTTGCAGCAGCACAAGCGTCCCATGCACTCAAAACATGTCCACGGGTCCCCAACACTCAACAGAGTTTACCAAACAGCCAGCCGGATCTGTCAAAACATACCTGACAATGAAGTTGATGCAAGCCACGCCAGAATAGAAGAAGATGATGCCGTTGACAATGAAGGCCATGGTCTCCCAGAAAGCATCGAATGCGCCGTGTGCCTCAATTTTCAAGGAGATATCCCATTTATTGGTCGCAGCTCCATACAGACCATACACTGCCACCGCAATCACACCTGAAAAAAGTCAGCTCATCTGAGCAACTCACAGCAGCAGCAGCAGCAGCAGCAGCAGCAGGAGCAGAGGCAGAAGCAGCAGCAGCAGCAGCAATGTGATGCAGCTTCTGCTGAGGCCAAGACAGCTGAGAGATTGTGCATTCTGCTTGTGCTGTATTATGCACTCAAACTTCCAAAAGCCTGTCTCAAGTGTGATGACAAGGTCATGAGGCTGATGCTGTGATGCTCAAATGAGTCTGTAGGCATGATCAGAGCACACAAGGGCAGCAGAGTAAAGACGAATAGAAGCAAGCAGTGCTTGAAAGGGGGCTCGCCTGAGAACTCGCAGGGGCCGTTTGCCACGTAGAAGGACAGGTAAGCTCCTGCCAAGGTCAGGGCCAACTGCACCACAAAATGTTTCATGTTGTTTGAATCTTCTGATTTTGATGGATTTCCTGATGGGTTTTTGTTGAAACAAAATTACCGATTTTTTGCCTGGTGTGCTTTTTTGCACAAGACAAGTTCACTGAACAGGTACTTTCCAAGAATCAAATAGGCATTTGTGAGCAGCCACAATGCAATCACCAAGTGCCATTTTTTTGCCAAAACCATTCACTACCACAGTAGCGTTTGTGCCTCCAGACTGTCCATCTCAGCACATCTTTCATCCAGACAGGATCATACAGCTTGCACAGTGCTGCAGCAGCAAAGCAACTTTCCCATCACAACTCAAACCTGTGTGCATGATATACCGCCAGTGTACAGTGGATGCAATTGAACACAACACACATAGACATGCTCTTCAAACACGCCCCAAACATCTTGCATATGCTGTCAGTGAAGATCGAACCCCTTGCAGATGCAGACTATGTAGCTGTTGGCCATGTGCTAGACATGTTAGCCAGTGTAGTAGACGTGCTGGCGGATGTGGTAGACATAGTGGCCACATCCATACTAGGCAGAGGAATACCTGCTGGTCAGAAGTCGCTCCCTGCCGTCTCAGCCATTTCATCATGACTTGGACACCAAAACCAAAACCTAACCCAATGGCAAAGCCACCTGTAATGCAGCAACTCGCCTTGTCAGCCAATGATCAGTCTGTGATGCTATCAACATCCCCAAAAGGGAGAAATGCGACAACACAGCTGCTGGGTACTCGCTTGTTTGCTCATGGTCAAGATGGGCACGATGGGCATTTGTCAATCAGACATGCGACTGCAGAAAGGTTGCCTGGTCAGCTCCTGAGCAGTAATACAGCACACAGAAAGAAAGAAAAGAAAAGATTATGCTTTTCAGCAATCATAACGGGTGCCTCATAAGGCGGCAGCCCGGAGCCACAGCACAGAGTTTTTCATGACAACAGACAGGATGCAATGGCCTTTGTGTGTTCATATATGTGCACTGGGTGACACAAGCGAGGAGTGATGTAGCACCAGCCTGGAAGCAGCCGTCACCAGACAGCGTTTGAGCAAAGCATGTACGGTGGCTGTTGGGGTTTGCCAGATCCTTTGGAAAGATGCTGTGGCGCTTGACTTACTGCTGTGGCGCTTGACTCACCAACTGCAAGGACAACGATGTTTTTGACAATGGTGCCCAGAACCTTGCTGCCGGATTCTGCTGTTTCACCCGCCTCATAGGACTGCACCTGCTCCAGGAAGACGATGAAGAGTGTGATAGATGAGGCGTCATTCAGCAGGGACTCGCCCTCCAAGATGGTTCGCAACCGTTTTGGACCCGCACCTGCAAAGCACAAGAGATCGCTGACCTGCGCCAGCATCATTCAAACGATGCATGTGCTGTACGGCTGGTCTTGCTGCTGTGCTGTGCTGTGCTGGGCTGTGCTGGGGGTGTGGTGTGCTGTGCTGTGCTGTACTGTGCTGTCTGGGGGTGGGCTGGGCTGGGCTGGGCTGGGCTGGGCTGGGCTGGGCTGGGCTAGGCTGGGCTGGGCTGGGCTGGGCTGGGCTGGGCTAGGCTGGGCTGGGCTGGGCTGGGCTGGGCTCGGTGGGGTGTGCTGGGCTGCCATGCCACTATGCACAGCAATGCTGTGAAGAAAATCTCAAACAAGATTGCCCTAGTCATCACCCTCTGATGTTTCTGCATAGCCATTTACAACACAATTGATGCTAGTCTTTCCAGCAGTCTTGAACCAGGCAACAGCTCCTTGGATGCTGATGCATGGCGCAAGCCGGCCAGAAAATGCAGATGACGCGACACAGCCAATGCCCACACATGCTTCCTGGCAGGAAAAGCTCTGGTGCATTGAGTCTGCTTGAACTGCCAGTATTTCTGACTGCTGATTCTGCTGCTGTTGCTTCTGCTGATGCTTGCAATGCTCGGCTTCTAAATCCTGCTGTCTTAGAGAAGCATCCGGAGAACTCAGATGCTTCTGTGTGTGCTGCTCGTGAAGCTGCTGCTGCTGCTGTGGCTGCTGCTGGACCTTGTGTATGAGCATGTTTCCACCGTCAGTAGGGGTTGCTACTGTTGAAAAGATGGTGAACTTATGCTAACAAAGGTCAGCTGCTTGAGCAGTCTTGGACGCTGCTGCAGAGCACTGTATGCATCGCCTTGATGCCTGATGGATGGCAGGCTGACTGACATGTGGTCCAACATACCACAACAATCAAACACCGGACAGACAGACCGTGCACCACAGCCGCAGAAGTAGACATGTCAAGGCAAAAGCTGAGCAGTGGCTGGATGTTGCAGTGGATGGGCTTTGGGGGCTTTTTTTAGATAAGAGGGCAGGAAGGCAGCTTACTTGACTTCATTGTGGCTATGATGGCCACAGCATCAGTGGAGGCAAGCATAGAGCCAAATAGGGCAGCATACTGCCACGTCCAGCCTTTGATGTGCAGCTGAAAGACATACAGCATGACTGGGATCATGAGGGCGCAACTGCCAGCCACCACAAGAAACGCCAGAATGATCACGGGTGCTGCCACCTGTAAAATGACAACATCATGACCAGGCGTTCTCCCAGGGAATGGGGAACAGCATGTGCCAGCATTCAGTGTGTATGCAGCAGCTTTGGCTGTACCTGCTTGAAGAGGAAGAAGTCTATTCTGACAGCTGAGTCACAAAGCAGGGGTGGCAGGAAGATGTAGAAGAAAAGCTCGTAAGGTGATATGCCAAGCCACCAGGTGATGCCGTTGCCCAGCCTGCCTAGGTTGAATGGGAACATGAAGCCTTGCAGAACTCCGCCTGTGGGCACAACTCAATGTGACCCCTGCCTGCAGGGTGTTACCGCAGTGGCAGCAGCTTCGTTCATACCTGCTATCAGGATCATAAGGTTGGAAAATTTGCCGCGGAAGCAGCAGGCAACAAGCACTGCAATTCCAGCAAACACGATAACATCGTAACCAGACTCTGGGACAATACACCAGTCGTATTCACCTGCAGAGCACGACGTGTTGACACCCAGTTGCCTGTGTATGGGCGTCACGACAATCAATGCAATTGACTTACTATCGTCGTTGATTCTGTGACTATAGCTTGCAAGCGAGCAATCTGGCGAGCTCGCGTCGGAGGTGGTGAAGGACATGGTGGTGTGTTTGCGAGATCACTCAGCCGGGGTAAGCCTGTACGTCCTCTCAAAAATTCCTACACCTCAAGTGACACATCGCCATTCATGATGGGCATCTCACAGGAACGAATAGACGTCACCTTCCCTACTACAGCGCATCAGGGCCTAGCACATTTTCGTTCGACTGCTTATCAGAAGTTCGCATACTTCCGCTTCTTTCAATCAATCAATCAATTTACATTTTCTGTCTTTAGGACTCATCAGGCAGATGATAAATTCTGAGAGTGCTGAGGTTGAATGAAACAAGTCATTCAATGCTGTTCTGGGCCACGACAAGGTCCAAGTTTTGTAGGCAAAAACTTACATATACATGCATCTACGGTAATCGCAGAAGAACTTCTAGTAGATTATATGGGGTGTGTACCCACTATAGTATATGTTGCCCAAACAGGCTGATAGCTGAGCTGACTGCAATATCTTATGGGCCCTTGGGGATACACCATTTGATCAGCCCAAGATCTTGCCACTCAAGCTTGGCAATTTGATCAGCCCAAGATCTTGCCACTCAAGCTTGGCAGACTGTGAGACAGGACGAAACAAGACTGGTCACATGATGCATTGGGTTGGTCTGCAATCCAAACTTGTACATACTATGATAGGTGATGCGAACCCGCCAAGTATTGAGATGCTGAACTGCAAAGCGCATTCAGTGACTAATGCTATTATGTCAATTTTTGTTCAATCACATGCCGGTCAAGTGATCATGCACGTGTGCCATAATAGATGACTTACCTGTCCTGTATTATCCAAGAGCCCCATCAGAATCCCTTTTGACGTGGTCAGGCATGCCATCAGCAAGCCTTTTGGCCTTGAGTACATCAAGCACTCAGCAACATTTCAGAAGAGTAGATAGGCTGCATTTTTTACATCGATATGACTGCTGAACACAAGCAAGCTGAGCGGACATTCTGTAGAACACGCCGATTGTACATGATGTGCGCATATGCGTGTGCATGCCGATGCACGATGCACGCGATGTGTGGGCCCTGCGATGCTGTCAGTCGCGGGTGCTGCACATGTGCATGAGCTGATCCATGTGGATTTATGTGGCAATTGCAGTCATCACTTACCGCAGGCAGCCTCCCTCCCATCAACGACCCCAGTGTCGGCGAAGCCTTCCTTCTGGTCAGTTTCAACACGGACAGCAACAACATCACCTACCAACTGGCCGCTGACAGCGTCACTGAGCTGCTTGTGGCTCATATTCATCTCCCTGCAACCAGCAGCATGAATGGGTCTGTAGCAATTCCCCTTTTCCAAGCCCAGTTTGACCCTATTCCTGGATCTACCACTTCTGGTTTGATAGCAGCAGCGACTGTCACACCTGCTGAGTTTGTGGGACCCCTGGAAGTGCTGCCTGGCTTCACCAATGTTGATGTTCCCACAGTACTCAGTGAGTATGTGCAGCAAGGGCGCGCATACGCTCAGGTAGGCCTAGCTTTAGAATCCACAGTGATCAAATGTCACACACGGTGTTGCAGTCATTACGCAAGTTCATGAACTGTCAGCTCAGATTCTTGCGTGAAGACACAAGCATCACTCACTTTTCCTGATTGTTTTGATATTGCTGTATATTTAACATGGCAGCAGTGTAGCAGCATGTCTGTCATGTTTTGTGTAGTCAAGGTGTAGTCAAGATGTCTGCTGTTCAACAACCATTCTTTGCTTTCAAGCATGGTGCATTGCAGGTTGTTGTGAGCAATTTACTCATCAGTGTTATGCCATTGTGAGGCATCTCAAATTGTCCTTTCACTACTCTTAGTATGCTTGTTCAGCTGTTGTGGTGCTTGTGAGATCTAGACTGCAAGGTGGTGCTTATGAGATGTAGACTACAAAGCAGGTACACGAATCTGTGTACATCTGATTGATGTATGGATTGCAGATTCACACAATGCCCTACCCTGATGGAGCTCTGCGGGCTGAGTTTGACAGCTCCCTGCTGGTGTCTGGCAACCCCCCCACACCCACCTTGATGGCACCCATCACCGTGGTGGTTTGAGCTGGCTGTGATTTGAGCTGGATTTGGTGTTGTAGCAAACATATTCCTCAATAAGAAAACTATCATGGCAGCCAGACTTCCATTAGTCATCAGCGTCAGTACAAGGAGAGGACCTATTTGGTGGTAACATTGATGATTTATATGTGATGTTGACAATAGGTTCTGCAGTGATGAGTACAATGACACTAGTGTCTCCTTGTATTCATGATTGCGACTGTGACCCATTTCATTTCAGCTAAAAATCGGGTTCATGATTCTTGAAAACAATCATTTGCTGGTATGATTGCAACCCCTGTCGCTCCAGCTATGGTGCAAAGTCTGCCTTGCAAAGTCTGCTGGAAATTCCTTTTGTAATCTTCTGTGGCTGAGTACTTACCAATTGCCTATTATGCGAAGCATACATCAGCATGTAGCACAATGCACAATGTTCACATGCAAGATAGCCATTCCGAGCCATTTTTCACTGAGTGCCTATCAGGCGGGTAAAGCGTACAATACCAAACACGTGCATTGATGGTGGCATGGTCAGCATACAATGTAAAGCATCATCAGCTTGCAATTGCAGTGGCTTGGATATATTTGCAAAGCACGTGAGGCTGCAAACGCCTCAGCCAGTTGCTTCAGTTGCTCCAGCTCATGATGCTTTGGTGAAGAAGTGCTTGGTATTTGACTGTCTGCTGACTCCTGCTGTGCAGGTCTCTCGACCGAGAACGCGTGTGGTGATCGAGTGACCGGTGTAGAAGGTGCGGTGCTACAGGCTGTGGAGGTCTTTGGAGGGAGAGCTTGGTCACCTGACTGCTTTAGAAGTGATCCGTTGCTCTTCGCAGCGGTGCCTTCAGCGCAGGATTCTGGCTGAAGGCAATCTTGTGCAGCGCCATTCGCAGTTCTGGCAGTGTTGGAGGCGCAAGCCTGTCGGGTCTACCTTTTTCAAAACTGCAAGAAGCTCTTTCTTGCTGCCAGTAAACAGTTTCTGTGGTGTAAGCAGTAGGTACTGTGTGGTGTCGCTTGTGCCCGATTCGGGCGTCATCGCGCTACTAGAGGACTCTCTGACATCCTGCACGTGAAAGCTTATGAGTCATCGATGAGGATATCGTCAAACCATGCATTTTACAAGTGCAGCTTGCCTGCATAAAGACGGGCATGTAACTGCACCCCCACGTACACAAGTGGAGGAACTTTGCAAGGTGTGCTTCTTTACCGTAGTCTACATCGTTCGGCAGTGATGAAGTTTGCACGGCTGGCGCGAAAGCTGGACTCGGCAGCTGCAGCTTGCAGTCCGACAGCAGCCCTAGAACATTGATGGGCTTACTTATAGCGCGTCTGGCGGTCGTGTTGACTGCCTTGTCCTTTCTGCTACAAGTCAAAGGTAGTCAGGTGCGCACTCTGGCTGCAGCGATAGCGAGAGCACAGGTTGGCTGGGTTGTTGTATTTTTAGGAGCGCTCTCGAACCACCCCATGTTCTGCAGACACGTTGCATGAAAGGACGTTGGTGGGGACCCCACAGCATAGGAGAAGACAGTCTGATTGTTGCAGCTAGGTCAGCCCTGATATGCTTGCTGGTCACCTTTGGCCTCACTCAAGTATGATCTGCTCAGCAACGCTCTGTTCTTTGGAAGGTGATCTGAATTGCCTGAACACCTTTGCAGATACGAGGAGGACGTGTCCTGGATGGCCACGCATTTGCAAGGCATCATGCCTTTTGTGGTCTACAACACCAAAGATAGCTCTGCAACGCATTACACACCCGTGCACAACGGCAATGAGGCAGCAGCATACCTACAATTTATAGTTGACTACTACGACTGCTTGCCAGCATACATCGCCTTCATACACGCCCACCGACGTGACATGAAGGTTGCCCCAGATTTTGACATGGTGAGCATTGCAGACCAGATTTGATTCAGTGAACTAAATCAGTGAATCAATCTGCAGTGGTGAATGCATGTTTTGCTAAGAGCGTGAACTGGGGCTTGAACATCCTGCTGTATGTATGCTCTTATGTTATAGATTTGCAGCACTGCCAAGCCCATCGGTCCTGCCACTGCTGCATGTGGTATCACATACTGAACATGTATACATGTCAACATGGGCAGCTTGTCAATGTATATGAACTGTGCATCGTGTTGCGTGACTTGTGCAAACATCTAGTGCATGGTATGTACTGCCCTGCCTTTGATTCTCTGCTGCTGCTGCTGCAGGACAAAGACTTGCAGCTTGTCAACTGGAGGTCAACTGCGGGCTTTGCTAGCCTCAATCGCAGCAATCTCGTATGGCACATCATCATTAGTCAACACAGCAGGCACAAGCAAACAGAGCAGCAACAGCTGCAAACTGACTATCACAAACAAGCAGCGCGAGCTGTCACTGTAGCCTGGGATCAGCTTTTTGGCGCCGAATTGGGTCCTCTGCCCGACGAGCTGTATGTCAATGGCGGTGGTCAGTTCCTGGTTCGGCGGGAAAGGGTTCTGGCTCATTCTAGAAGCTTCTATCAGGAGTGCCTCACATGGCTTGATGAGAGCCTTGACTTGAGTCCCTGGGACAAAGGCATGGTGTTTGAGTATACCTGGAAAAACATCTTTGGCGAGGCTGCTGCTGTCCTGGATCAGAACATCTGGAGCTGAAACTGCTGATGCAACTCCTTGGTTGTCAGCATCATGCTGCACTGATACAAAAAGGCAAAGACCTTACTTTCCTGAGCTGTCCGGGGAAGTGCTGATTGTATGCAACACGCAAGAACCACGCATGCCAGCAACTTTAGGCATTCTGCCGAGTCCACTGATTCCAACAGCCTCCCAGCTGATCCACAGCTACAGTGTCAGTCTGCTCAAAGCGTGCCATACAGACAAGCAGAGGATTCACAACATTGCTGCGGCTCAATCACAGCATGGTCATGACAGCAGTACCACTCCAAATGGCACAAGACTCTGTCCTCACCTGCAGTGCATGGTCAAGAAAGTTCTCTTGATCATGACCCCAAAGACTGTCTATGAGCTGTTAAGCAGTGATGACAGTCAATGTCGCGTGTCTGTGTCCAGTCATCAGTGCAATGCAAGATTGAAGCTGCAGCTGCAGCTTGACTGAGTTGTCAGTTGAAAGCCAGCTCACAGGAAGTTGCAGCCAGAGTATTGCCCAAGATTGAAGTTGTGTGGCACTGAGCAATGCACATTGAGTGTGCTGACAGGAGTGGCTCACCGCATTGTCAACTGGCCAGAGAAAAACAAATGATACATAAAGCAATTTGCAACTGAGATCTAACAGAACTGTAGACAACACTTGCTTGTACCAACAGACAAGCATACACGTAGGGCTGAGTGTTGTGTGCATTTGAGTATTTTGTTAGTAGCGCCCACTTGCAGGAACCATCCACCAAAATGCGCTGTTGATCATTTTTGCCACATGAAGTGTGCACATTTGAACTGCCAACAGGCTTAGCTGAATGACGTGATTGCGATGACAGCTATCATTCTCTTAGTGATTTGTTTCTGACACATGCGAGCAGGCACTGAGCTGATTTTCCATGGTTTTTGCAATTGCACGAGCCCGATTGGGCTTGCAAGTCATGCTGTTTGATTCATTGTTGTCAGGACAATCAACATTGGACCCTGCAATGTCATGGCCTGCCAGAACAAAGTGTATCTCGATGTTGTCACTGTGTTCATCTAGGAAAAATTTCAACAGCACTGTTGCCTGCTGGTTCTTTTCATGCAGTTTCAGGTTTATCCACTGGTGCATCTGCTGTTGTGATGTGAATGTCGGTCCTCATTGTGGCAGTGAACATGTGCTGGCAGGAGTGCCTCGCTCTTGATACCATCTCATGACCATGCATCACCATATGATGATAAGCAGCACACGATGTATCTAATACAACTCAAGTGAGGTTTCCTAAAACTGTCATGTCGGATCTGCACATGCGCATGCGCACTGACCAAATTGCCCGAGTAGCAGGGCTGCACCCTGTGCAGCTGACCATTCAGCACGTGATGTTTACAAATGCGTGCAGTGTCTCTCGGCGTATACAATGTCTGCCATGCAAAGCAAGTTGACAGCAAGTGAGGAACGCGCTCCTCGTGTTACGTAATTACGACTGTAGGGCATGTACTTCTGAAAACACCGCGCAAGAGGATCTGTGCCTGCAGCGCGTGCCGGGCTCACTCAGTCCAGATGCAAGCCGTTCAGCACCTTAAAATGATGCCATTTAACCTAAAGGCCGTTGACGCGCCAGGTAGCTGCACCCCGTCGTGATCCCGTGCAGCTGAGGTAACGCGTCATGGGGTTTTTTGGTGGCCGATCGATGGCGATCTATGTTGCGGCGTGCGCGAAATTCCTCTGTGCATTATGCAATGATCAGCAGGTGAGAGGAACCTCGTCATAAAATCTACCTGTGTATAACAGTAGTACAAGATAGCTGCACAGTGGCTACACAACAAGTGATATAAACGGCAACGCTGGTTGCAGATGAGATGTCTTGACGGCATTTGGTGGGGCTCAGAGGACGTCGGACGGGACAGTCTATTGATTGCTGCCAGGTTCAACCTACAGTGTATTGTAGTGTACATCCTGCCTGAGACCACACTGCAGTCCAAATGCGTTCTGACAAGCTGAACTACGCCTCGAGCTTGCTGTGCATGATGCTGTAGCTGCTGAAGAGCAGGGTATGAGGTCTTCCTTGCCTGAACATAAGCCAAAGTCTGAGATGTATCCTGCAGGTATGAAGAGGATGTATCCTGGATGGCACTGTACCTCGCAGGTGTGATGCCATTTGTGGTGTACAACACCCGTGACAGCTCAGCCACCCATCACACACCTGTGCACAATGGAAACGAGGCAGCAGCATACCTACAGTTTATAGTGGATTACTACGACTGCCTGCCAGAACACATGGCGTTCATTCATGCGCATCGTTGCGATGCAGGGTTTGATAAGGTAAACTCAACAAACAAACGCTGTGGTTCTCCAGCTCCTGCTCACACACAACTTCTCGGGGTTGTGCTTCACAGCTTACTGTAAAGACATGCCCATAGCATCTGCTCACACCAGATAGCACCCACAGCCCTTGCAGCAGCACACCTGCTTCTTTGAACGGTGCATTCATACATTCTAGTGTGTCCCTGCTCATGTAGGAATGTGATGTGTAGGAATGTGATGTACTTGATGTACTTGACTCCTGCCTGCCGCTTGTGTTTGGGCATCATGTTGGAGGCACTCATTCCCGTCTGCTCAGGCCCTGTTCCATGACCTTTTTTGTCAACTCAGTGTCATGCTGTACACGGCAAGCTCAACTCCTTGAAGCCTTACTGACATACAAGCTTCCTGAATGGTCCTGCCTGCAGCCTTCATTTCGGCATTGTTCCTTGCGTCTGTGTTCAATTTGGCTGCAGCACAGGTTACAGCTAGATTGCACTGCAGTGCACTGAAAGATCTGTTTTACACCCTCAACCCAAAGTAAATCCTACACCTTTTTCTCTGGCTGCAGGATGCAGATGTGCAGTTGATACAGTGGAACACCATCCCAGGCTTTGCAAGCCTCAACCGAGCCGGATTCCTGTGGCATATACATCTCAGCCAGCACGTCCGGCATCTAAACAAGAATGACTACCATCACAAGGCAGCCCATGGCATCACGACAGCATGGCAGCAGCTGCTAGGGCATGAATTGGGACCCCTGCCAGACGAATTGCATGTGCAAGGGGGCGGCCAATTTGTGGTGCAGAAGCATAGGGTTCTTGCACACCCTAGAGCCTTCTACCATGAGTGCCTCTCTTGGCTGGCAGACAGCGTTGAGCTGAGCTCTTGGGACAAGGGCATGGTGTTTGAGTATACTTGGAAGTTGATATTTGGGGAGCCTGCTGAGACACTGGACCAGAATGTCTGGGACTGAAGGCATAGCATGGCATGGCTGCTGCACCACATAGCTGTGATTCCCACCCAGACACTGCATGGACAAATGACAATGGCTGCAGAGGGCAGGACAATTGCAGGACACAGGATGAACTTCAGATCTGCAATGGGACCGAAGATAGGACTGAAGATCAGGCCATACAAGTCCTGGAGGCATCATCTCATACATTTGAGCTGTTGGACCTATGCTGGGACCGTTTGGATACTGAGCACTGGAGGGAGCACAGTAAGGCATGTCAACTTGTAGCTGGCATATCACAAACAGGCTTTGCCCTGGCTGCTACAACAACAGCTATTGCAAGGAGGCAAAAGTCATTCTGGCACCTCAGTGTTATCAATGTGCATTGTCCCTGCAGCTCTCGTCACGCCAGCACAAATTTGGCAGCACTGATGTGCAAAGCCGTCAAGCTTTGGACGTGTGATCACAAGGCTTGAGAGTGTGCTTGTTATTTATGATGGTGATCATGGCGTTCCACATGCTACGGGATACAATGATGGCACTTAGAATGCAGATATGGTTGTGATAGCTGCACTTTGTTGCTTATTGCACGCTGTCTTTGCAATGCTATCAGAGGAGTGGCTACTGACACAGGATTGTGAGCATTTATTGCCCTTCCCTTGTTGAACATGGCGTCAGTTGCTCTGAAGGACATATACTTTGTGTGCATGCAAGTGCTCAACAACTGCTCTGCTTGGCACCCACATCCGCACTGAGTATGGCTACTGTCATGCGTAACATATCAGCCAAGACGTAATACTCTTCTAACTTGCTAAGCCTTTTCTGTATTTGCAACTTCTAGCCTACATGGACTGTTTGCAAATTCTACAAGCTTGCTTGTTGAGTTCTGACATAAATATGGCTTACTCAGCCAATGTCAACTGCTAAGCTGTGCTGTGAAATATCTTGTGCTGTGAAGGTATATATTTATATGAAATTATCACTGACAGCTGCTGAAGCAGCCCCTTTCAGCTCTTGAGGGCCTTGTAATACAGCTCAATGTAGTCAAGGGCAGGATTGGCCCAGCTCCAATCCTGGTCCATTACACGTTTGACCAGCTGCCTCCACAGCTGCTGCTCATTGTACCAGGATGACAATGCCCTGCACACACACACACACACACATTGCCACATTGAATCATGCAACATCATTCAATCAACTGCATAAGTTGCCTGTAGAGCTTGCCTTGGCGTCAGTCAGTCAATAATCGCAATGCATCTGACTATTTCAAACCTGAAGCTCCAGTGGCAAAATGCTCCAGTCAGGGACCATTCCAGACTGACCACTCTTTCTGACTGACGGGGCATGTGTACCTGTTGAGGCCATAGTCCAGAGCGCCGGGGTCAGTCCCCTCAAAGCTGTAGCCATTGGTCCCCATGCCGACGGCTGCAGCCCTCTCCTGGTCATCATCCACATCAAACACGGTGTCATTCAGACCCCCTGTCTTTCTCACTACAGGAATGGTGCCGTACCTGCAAGGCACAGCAGTCAGCGTGAACATCAAGGAAACAATGGGGTTGACGAAGACAAGCCGTGAGGTGAGTTATGTTGGGCTTCTACTGCTGAACAGGAAAAGAGTACTATCCTCATTTCAGGCCTGGCCTCCTGTGCCCCTTACCCTTCCAGCTTCTGAATGTGCATTGCGCCTGTACTAAGCTAAACCTGGCAAAGACAGGATCTGGTAGGTGTCATGGCGAGCTTGCCAGATCTTGCCAGAGAGGGCAGGTCAGGGGGCATTGCACATGTACTGATGGGCGTGCTGTAATGCACCTGCAGTGCTCACATCCAGCTACAATCAAACAGCACAGCATGCACTGCACGTCTCAAGACATGCATGCATGTGGTAACACAGCTACCAGTGACGCCGCAGCATTTTCACAACATGGCCTTGCAGATGCAATGTGCAACCTACATCAAGTTGTTGTGAGACACAACATCAGCCACATGCAACTCAGCAGATGAACAATGACAGTTTTCGGCAGCTTTCAGCAAAGTGTTGAGCTGGTCTGACGCACAGACATCTGTGCTTGTCCTACCCACCTCATGGCAATCATCTGTGTGAGACCACAAGGCTCGAAGACAGAGGGGACCAGGAACATATCACAGCCAGCATAGATCAGGTGACTCAGCGGCTCATCATATGCAAACCACAGCCGGGCCCTGTCTGGGTACTGCCGGCCCAAATCACCGGCTAGGGCATTGAATTCGGCCTGGACCCTAGGGTCTGGTGCAGACCCTAGCAGGACGAATTGGCCGCCACGTTCCAGGGTTCTCCACGCCGCGTGCTTGATCAGGTGGATGCCCTTCTGATGAGTAAGGCGTGTGACCACCCCTACAATGGGCACGTCAGCTGTGGACAGGTTCATGCGCCGCCGCAGCTCTGACTTGGCAGCCGCCTTGCCTTCTTCTGCTTCGTTCACACTGAAATTCCTGTTGCAGCACAAACACGACGGTTCCACACTGCCCCAAAGTTTCTGTTGCAGCACAACAGTTTGCTTTTGCAGTGCCCCAAAGTTTGTGTTGCAGCACAACAGATTGCTTTCACGCTGTCACAAAGTTTGTGCTACAGCACAACATGACGCTCCCACACTGGTTCAATCTTCCTGTTGCAGTACAGCAGATTGCTTTCACACTGTGCAATACAATGGCAGCTCTCCAGTGCTTTGCTGACAGTCAGAAGGCTGCATCTGTGTACAAAAGCTGTGTTGGGGTGCTACGACAGGATACTCAATAACTGTTTTGCTGCAGAGCACTGCGCAGACTCATTGCAAGATGGTGTCATAGAGTAATCTGCTTCAGCATCTGCATCTGGCAATGACGTCATGAACTAACTTGGCAAAAGGGCAGGACTCTGATGTGTTTGGTGCATGACAAACTTCCGTCAAGACTTGAATGCCCCGTATGACAAGCCAAGCAGGCTAGTTGCCACAGATATGTTTCACATCATGCTATGGCCTATCAAGTAGACAATGCACAAGCCGAGGTGTATGCTGTCTGGCACAATGTGATCATGCAGTGCAGTTCATCATGCCAGTGAGTACTACTGAGTTTTCACAGGCGATGGGTCACATTTATGCATGCATGTGAGAATCCATGACCAGTTGAGACTCAGTGATAGTCACAGGCCTGTTGGACTGCACCAAATGACTGCATTGTGGCAGACAGCACACACTGCACCTTAGGGTTTGTGTATTTGGTAGGTCAAAGCTTGATGCGATAAGTCCATATCATGTGTCACATTGGTCTCATTAAATGCCTGAGATATCTCCCTGATGTATACATGCCTGATATGAATCCCCCAGGAATTCCTGACACAAGCTTTGCACTATAAAACGGTAGTTTCTGTGAAACATGTGATTCTGTATCCCAAGAGCAAGAAAGCCGTCACCTGGGTAGGAACTGGTCTGACTGGGGATCCCAGATGTCCATATCAATCCCATTGATGATCCCAAAAAACTTGTTCATGTGGGGGGCTACTGATGGGTGCCCGCTCACTTCTGCTGCATAGGTTGGGGACACTGTTGTCCCCACCTGCATGGTCAACAAGGCTCACATTTCTGAGTAGCCTACATGCAAATTTGGGAGGCCACACGGCCCATCTACGCAAAAAATGAGCTGCAGAGCGTCAACAGCAAGAGATACACAGCTACAAACACGATTACCAGGGATGACTCCTGAGGGCCAAATGCATGCAGCTGTGCCTCAGGGCTGACTCATGTAGGGCGACACATGATTCTCGACGTACATCTCATTGGTGCTGGATGTCGTGGATGGTGAGAGATCTTAAAAGAGAGAGACAGAGAGTACAAAGCTTTAGCCAGCCAACAAGTCTGATCTCGATGGCTGCAGGAACAAGAGCACACCAAAGCTGCTCATCTGTGCTGCAACTTTTTGTATGAGCTGCCCTTGGCAAGATGGCAGGGTGCGCTGGTACTAGCACATTGGCAAAGAGCATGCCTGGGAGCGAGGACTCAGTGACAGACCCGGCCAGCGTTTGCATTTTGTGCATTGCTTGCTGTGTGGTGTTATGTGTAATGTTTTGCTATGCAAAGAAATGCGACGCAAGATTCAACAACACCAGATCTTGGCAGAACAAATGTATGACCCGCCAGTTTCCTCAATTTTCTTTTGTTGATGGACTGATAAACAAATTTGAATTGGGTTGTTAAGGTACCTGAGCCGCTTGCATGGCGCGTCCAATGAGATCAGCCCCAAAGTTGAGATTGTGGATGGTGAACACAGACTTGCTGGGGCCTTTGTCACCGTAGCACACAGGGGCTGTGGGCCAGTCATGACAATGGATGATGTCAGGCCTGCACACAACAGCTGTCATTTGACAACATCTGCCAAACTGCTGTATGCCAGACACAGAATAACAGTTGATGGTAACAGTGGCAGGTGTACCTGCCTTTTTTGTGGAAATTGCCATTCTAGGAGAGCATGCACGCTCATGAAAACTGTGTTGAGCATTCAGCGTGTGTTGCCGGTCATCATTGATTAAAGCGAGGCTGCGTTCAGCTGTGCAGATAGTTGTAGGCTTGATGCTGCTACTGCATGTGAGCTTTGCATTGGTAAAACATATCATTGAAGCCCTTGCCAGAGCCCAAACTAGGTAGGTGCCAGGCCAAATTTGCTGCTCTAAGAGGCTGAATCTGAGCGTGATTATGCATCCTGGCATTGACACTGCATCCTGGCATTGACATTGAGCATGATGCAATGTGGAAAAACCAACATTCAGGTACAAACAGGGCCAAGCCACATGCACAACAAGCATGCACAACATGCAGGCATGACACCTTGCACAACACCATGCACAACAAGCATGCACAACATGCATGCACGACATCTGCACAACATGCATGCACAACGTAACGGACAGTGTAAAGCCAGCATTCACAGCACACCTGCTGCCACCTGCATGATGCCTCAAGTACTCTAAAGCAGCGTTGCAGAAGAAGTTGAATCGGTTGGCGTCATCATTCCTGCCGTACACACAGCCCACCCAGAACATGCCATTGCAAGGCTCTAGGAAGGTGGTGCTCAGACCCTCCACTCGGCCCTGCCACACCTTCACTTGGGTGTTGTTCCAGAAGAAGTCGCCAGACTGGCTCAACTCTTGTACCTGCATACTTGCCATGTGTACATAGACAGACATACGGACAGACATATAGACATACATGTGGACAGAAATACAAACCTCCATTTGGACAGACATACCCATTTACATGTAGACAGACAAGTTAACAGACACATAGACAGCTATATAGGTAGCACCTTCCTAGGCTGTATGCTCTCAGCTTTAAGCAAGATGACCTCTCCAGATGGTATACATTCAGACCGCGCAGTCTGCTATTTCTTCTCTGTATACAATCACAGGCGGCAAGATGACCTTGACGTGTTCTGTACAATCATGCTTGGGCATTGTAGCTTGTCGTGCTGTTTACAGCCTACCTTTTCCTTCTGTATACAATCACAAATAGGCAGAACGACCTTATTGCATTCTATACAATCATGCTTGGGCGACTGTACCTCGTCATACTGTATACAGTCGTACTTGGGCAGGATGACCTCCACTTTGTGGCCTTCCTCTTGGACAGCTCGCCCCAGTGCAGTGACTACATCCCCCATGCCTCCCACCTGGAAAGGCAAGCCATGTCTGCCTTTCAACAACAACAGCTGGAAAGGCAACACAAGCTGTGCCTGCCTTTCAACAACAGAGGGCAGGCAAACATCTGCAGAGAGATGGCATGACACTGCTTGCGCATGCCATACATGTCAACAGCTCACACATCAAACAAGTGTGTGCTTGCATATGGAGTCGACTTGCGATTGCTTTTAGGTAGACCAGCTTTGATGCATCCAGCTGCAGAAAGAGGCGGTGCAGACTCATTGTGTGTCCACGCTCTCCTTGGCAAGAGCAACCAAATATGTATCACAGATGCACCAAACACAATGTCTTGTCAAGCTCACTTCATTCTACTTGTTGTCTTGTTGAACAACAAGTACTGTACACATAAGATCAGGCCAATCTCACCTTAGCAATGGGAGCCATTTCAACCGAGATGTGGCAGATGCTGAGGCTGGGCTGGGCCACCCTGCTACCCCTGATGGGCACGTGGTACCCCAACCCATGGTTGCTGTCGAAGAAGCCGCCGCTGGTGGTTCCACTGTCCGAAAACACAATGTCCAGGACTGACGCATCTTCTGGGACTTGCACCTCGGCTTGCAGGAAACCCACACCACCTGGGACTACAGGTTTCAGTTCTAGGGGACCAATCTGGCCCTGGTGTGCGCCCCTGCAGTGCATGAAACATGACTATGTGCTGTGATTGATGACCGCCATACCTAAGTTTTGAGGACAAGGCAACAGGTGGGTATGTGTCTGCTGTTGTGTCCACTGGTATGTCCGCCAATTGAAGTGTCTACTGGTGTATCCCCTGGTGTGTCTACCGGTGTGTCCATTGGTGTGTTTAAACACCCGTATTGGCCACAGGAGCCCAGCAAGCTGCCACTGAAAGCATGTGGGTGATGCACATACATCCAGTTTGGCATCACCCAAATGCTTTCTATGGCAGCCAGCTGAGAACCTGTGGGCACTTACACACAACAGTGGACATGTGGCAACGTGACCATGAGGGTGTGTGGCAATATGACCGTGAACATAGCACCCAACTGATATCTCACAACCAGGCTGAAACTGGGTGATGATTTCGGCTGTCCTGCTGTTCAAAGCTGCAGCACAAGATATTGCAGTAACCATGCACATCAACTCTGCAGCAAAGCGGTCATGAGGAACACAGCTGCCGATTGTTATACTTGTCATGTGGGTGTGTCGGCTAACAGGCAGATGGCTCATTGACAGGGTGTAGTATAGCTGAGACAGCTGTTGCATCTCTGTGAACATCTCTGTGAACATTTTGCGGTCAAACACACAGCATCTCTGTGCGTGCTTCCACCTGTCCCATTATGACAACAGGTGTTGTTTCTGTGGGCAATACAAACCAGAACAATACATCCCAAAGACCATTTCGTTCTCTTTCCCAGGCCTCTGAATCAGCCTTACCTGGGCCAACATTTTGCAGCAGGCCCAGAGAGGTTTGACATCCTTCTGTGCAGTTCTTTGCAATCGGCACATTATTGCCGTCTTCTAACACTAGTTTTTCAGGCGTTTCTGAGAATAGCTTTACGCCATGAATCGCATGTTTCAAAAATTATAACATTTCTGTGCCATTTTGTAGAGCTGATTGATCCCCAGCATGACATGCTCACCTATTCCAGCCTCCTCTGAGCCAGGCCTCGGGGCGGCCTCTGAGGGTGGTGACGTCAGGGTTGTAGTACACCCTCACGCTCTGACCCGCTTTGGGTCTGATGGGCATGGTGAACAGCACCTGCCGCTGCAGCTCCCGCCTCTTCTTTCCCGCCTTAGCCTGCACAACACTCAAGCTTGGAGCTGGTGAAGGGGAAAGCTCAATGCTGCTGAGAGGCAATGCTCCCCTTGGGGGTAGGGCATCGGACCGAGCCTCAAGGGGGTCGTCAAGATGCGTTGTCAAGTCCTCAGGAGGGCATGACCGACGGCATCACATGTAAAATGTGCTGCTCTTGAGCCTCATACAGGTGGGGCTTTATTCATGTAGCAAAGAACAGGAAGGTAAGAAGACAGCAGGGGATGAAGGAAGCACAAAGGAGGTAGCCAGTAAGTAAGTGAGCACGTTGTTGGGTGCACAAATGACACAGCAAAGCATGCGTGAGTGACTGAGTTGGTGAGTGAGTGAGTGAGTGAGTAAAGGGGTATAATCAGTAGATACATGCTAGGAACAGCTGAATGAGTGAACAGACAACTACCAACACTGCATCTGAAGCCAGCACAGCTAGATACAGCTACCCCTGGCTACGCGCGCTGCTCCAGCACGAAAGCCAGCATAGGTGCCTTCTCACCTCAACCCAGCTTGACGCTTCAGGCTTTACTGGGCATGCAACTGTGACTCACCTAAACCCTAAACCCTAAACCTGTGACTCACCTACAGTGTGTGATGTTGAAGGATGTACCTTGATCTCTAGCTTGCAAACTGCACTCTGAGCTGCCCTAGCAGCTCCCTGTTCATCTTCTTGCTCATGGCCAGACTTGAAGACCTTGTACAGCAGGCGAGCCAGGTCATCGCCTGACACTGCACCCTCCACCCTTGAGTGGAAGTCCTGTGGGCAAGAGGAAGTCGTCCAGTCAGCACAGCACAGCACAGCA
>JAABUH010001296.1_pt1 | contig 29024 bp, 23 predicted proteins | sample 5559121 | NCBI WGS metagenome assembly JAABUH01 (sample SAMN10711871, study PRJNA513364) | rock metagenome | isolation source: Antarctica rocks | place: Antarctica: Victoria Land, Battleship Promontory nord | collected 2015-12-28
ACACTGTAGCGACGGCGAATTACTTGACGATGACCTGGCCGACCATGCCAGGATGCACGTTGCAGAGATACTTGTACGTGCCTGCTTTCTTGAACGTGACCGAGTATGACTTGGTGTCGACGGCCACCTTGGTGATAACCTTACTGGCGCTCCCCTGACCGACGACGTTGTGCGGGATGGCGTTGGTGTCCTTCCACGACACCGTGTCGCCCACCTTGATGGTGACGACGACCGGGGCGAACACGTAGCCGGCCGTGGCCTTGCCGGTCTTCTCCAAAACGGGGATGGTCTTGTGAGCCGCAGAACGATGGGCGGCAAGCGCGGGCTGCGCGGCGACGACGCCGGCGAGCAGCGGTAACGCGATGAGACCGCGCGCAACGGTCGAGCGAAGGGTCAACATGGATGATATCTCCTACTTGTATGCTTTGGATGCGTCGTGCGGAATCCTGCTGGTCGCCGCACCTCCTTTATCGTAACGCGCGCGGATGAACGGCGCGTGTACCTCGTGTGAAGATTGTGCAAAGGGGCCACCACGGGCGGCTCAAGGCCTCACAGTGGTCCCCTTCTTGCTGGCCCACGAGGACGGTCTGGCTGTTGGCGATGGTCGGTAAGCTATGTGCTGTCGTGCCGTCGGAATGACCATGGCATGACGGTTTCGCCTATGGCGTTCTCCCATATGTGATCGAGCGTCGTTCCCGCCATGCCAACAGGTGATCGCTAAACGGTAACAACCAGGAGCTTCAGAGATGAGCGACGGACAAAACCAGGACCAGGACCAGGACCAGGACCAGGACCAGGACCAGGAGCGGCGGGCGCACCCGCGCGACAGCGGCATGCAGCCGAACCCGACCCTGAACCGCGCCGCGCGACGCGGCGGCGCGACCGAGGACGAGCAGCTCCTGCAGAGTCCGGGCGCGACCCCCGACCCCAACTTCACGCATACCGACCCGTGGCGTGTCTTCCGCATCATGGGCGAGTTCGTGTCCGGCTTCGATGAGCTCGCGCACGTCGAGCGCGCCGTCTCGTTCTTCGGCTCGGCGCGGACCGGCCCCAACGATCCGATGTACGACGCGGCCCGCGAGACGGCCAAACTGGTGGCCGAGGCGGGCTACGCCATCATTACGGGCGGCGGACCCGGCATCATGGAGGCGGCGAACAAGGGCGCGCGCGAGGGTCATGGGCTCTCCATCGGCTGCGCGATCGAGCTGCCGGTCGAGCAGGGCATCAACGCATACGTGGACCTGCCCATCAACTTCCGCTACTTCTTCGTGCGCAAGACCATGTTCGTCAAGTATGCGCAGGCCTTCCTCATCTTCCCCGGCGGCTTCGGCACCATGGACGAACTCTTCGAGGCGGTCACGCTGATCCAGACGCACAAGGTGCGCAACTTCCCGCTCGTCCTGTTCGGCTCGACGTACTGGGGCGGCCTGGTGGACTGGCTGCGCGGCACGATGCTCGCCGGGCACAACATCAATCAGCAGGACCTGGATCGCCTCGTGGTGACCGACTCGCCGCGCGAGGCCTGCCGCATCATCATGGAAGAAACCAAGAACCTCTAACCCGTTTCTAAGTACTGGGGCCGCGGCCTGTTTAAGAATGCGGGTCGGGCGTGGAGGTGTAGCTCGCCAACATGCGCCGCAGTTCCTCTCTCGCCATGTCCCGCCAATCCGCCGGCGCCAGCAACTCCGCCCCCGGCCCCAACCAGCGCAGCAACTCCAGCACAGTTGCGCGGTTATCCTCGCCGAAGGTCATGACGACCGCATCCTCGGCGATCAACTCGAACCGCGCGTGGCGGTAGTACCAATCCCGGCGCAAACGGTCAGCCTGCGCCGGCGAGAGACGGATCGCAACCGGGGCGCGCTGCCGCCACTCTCTCATGGCCGCCCGCAACCAACGGCGTCCCAAAAGCGCCCGCACGTCGAAGGCGGCGTCGCCACCGTCGTTGGGGCCCCGCGCCCACATCGGCGCGATCTCTGCGACGCGATCCGCCCGCCAAAGGCGCGCCCCACGCGCCCGCTCATCGTCGCGGCCAGCCAGGTACCAGCGATCGCGATCCAAGAGCACTCCAAGCGGGACGACGACACGTTCCTCCTCCTCGCGGTATGGCGAGCGGTAGCGCAGGCGCACGAGGACACCGTCGAGGCGCGCCCGCAGGAAGAGGCCGAGCATGGCGCTTTCCCGCGCCGCCGCCGGCTCCGGCGCCGCGGCCGTCGCGGGATGGGGATCGGGCTCCGGGTGGAAGATGTCGTCGGGCGCCGGCTCGACGCCGATGATCGTCTCTGCCCGCGCCAGGGTCGCGCGCAGCGCGGCGGGGAGGGCGGCCAGCAGCTTGCCCTCGGCCGTGTCTAAGCCTGTCTGCAAACCCAAATGTGGGCTATGATGGAGGCATGAACAGAGCAGCATACCCATCCGATCTGACCGACGCGCAGTGGGAGGTGGTCGCCCCGCTGCTGCCGCCGCCGTGCTACACCGGGCGCACGCGCACCATCGTCCGACGCGAGATCCTCAACGCGCTCTTCTATCTGGATAAGACGGGCTGCCAGTGGCGCGCCTTGCCGCACGACTTCCCCAACTACCACACGGTGGAGAGCTACGGCCGGCGCCTGCGCCTGGCCGGGGTCTGGGAGCGCGTCCATGACACCCTGCGCGAGCAGGTCCGGGTCAAAGAGGGGCGCGAGCCCACCCCCAGCGCCGCCGTCCTCGACTCCCAAACGGTCAAGACGACGGAAAAAGGGGGCCGCGCGGCTTCGACGGGGGCAAGCTGATCACCGGGCGCAAGCGCCATATCGTCGTGGACACGCTCGGGCTGGTGCGCGCGGTGGTGGTGCATGCGGCCAACATCCAGGACCGCGACGGGGCCAAGCTGGTGCTCGCGCGGATGCAGGGGCGCTTCCCGCGCTTGCTCAAGGTCTGGGCCGATGGGGTCTACGCCGGGGGGCTGATCGCCTGGACCCAGGCGCTCCTGGGCTGCATCCTGGAGATCGTCAAGCGCTCCGACGACCAGAAAGGCTTCGTCGTGCTGCCCAAGCGCTGGATCGTAGAGCGCACCTTCGCCTGGTTCGGCCGCTACCGGCGCCTGAGCAAGGACGACGAAGAACTCCCCGCGAGCAGCGAAACCATGATCTATATCGCCATGATCCATCTCATGCTCCGGCGTCTCGCCCCGCCCTAGCGCGTTTGCAGACAGGCTCTAACTCGTCGGGGAAGGGTCGGGCATGCAGGCGGCGCAGCAGCGCCAGCCCGAGCAGCAGCGCGCTCGCCTCGCCGTGCGAGAGCATCAGCGGCGGCAGGACATAGCCCTCGACCAACCGAACTCCGCCCGCGCGGCCCCGCTCGGCGTAGACGGGCACGCCCGTCACGGTCAGCGCCGCGAGGTCGCGCCGTGCTGTGCGTGGTGTCGTATCTGCGCGTCGAGCACAATCGCGGTAAGCGGCTGGCGTATGGCCTGTTCCTCGTCTTCCTCCTCGCCACGCTCGCCAGTGTCGGCGCGAAGGTTCTCTACCCCGCCGTCATATTCCTGGTCGCCCTGTTCGCGTCGGTCCTGCGCGAACGCAGGAAGGGAACGGTCGTTCGAGTGTCGCCGCCTGCCCGAGCAGCGCCACCCCGCGCCGCGCGACGATGCCCTGGTCGCGGAGCGCGCCGGCGAGTTTGTACACGCCCGGGACCACGCCCAGGGCCGGCGGGCGCAGCCCCAGGTTCGAGGGAGCATCGATGACCACGATCCGTCTGTCCATCGCCCTACTCAAAACCTTTCCGTCTACTCGGGCCTGCCGGCGGCGACCCAGCGCGCGAAGACATCCACCTTCTCCCCGGGCCACGCGCCGTCGCACGGCATCGTCCCCGCGCGCAACCGGTCCAGGATCGCCGGGGCGTGCGCTGACACGTCTTTGTACGCCCACAGGTCGAAGGCCCACACCATCGACTGGCGATCCGTCTGGCGGAACAGCGGCTTGATGTGCGCCTCGAAATGCAGCGGCTCGCCCGCGGTGGGCAAGGCCAAGGCCTTCTCCTCCTGTGGTGAGGAGGCCAGCGCCGAAACGCGACCCCACGGCGTCGCGTTGCAGACCCAGTCCCAACGCGGCACGGGCATGTTCATCGGCGGATGCGCGCCAGGCGTCGAATTCTCCACCGCCAAGCGCGAGCCCCACTCGATATAGGCGGCGAACGCCGCGCGGAACTCCGGGTCAGCCGGCAGCCCCGCCTCCCCGGCGGACCGCGCCATCAGACTCGCCCAGCGCGCCCGCTGCTCCTCGGTCAGGCCGGCCCCGATGTGCTCCGAGACCATGCGCCGGTAGCCGCCCTGGAACGTGCCGCCGCCGTAGCGCTCGGAATAGGCTGCTGGTCCCCCGAACACCTCGCTGAGCCACGCCGCCACGCGCTCCGGGTGGTCGGGCGACATGTGCGCGAAGAGAGGCTCGAGCAACGGGTCCTGCGGCACGTACTTGCCGTAAAAGAGGCGCGTCATGCGATTGAGGGCCGGCAGACCGCCCGCCCACTCGAACAGGGTCGGCTGGTGGTCCGCCGGCACCTCCGGGTCGTGGAAGTCGACGTACCAATGCATGCCGCTGCAAAAGGGCTTGTTCCGGGAGTGGCCGCAGCGGCACAGGCTGTAGTGCTCGCGCGAGGCGCCCGCGTTGCGCGGCTCGTCGTCGCCCTGTCCATCGTACAGTGGGATGCCGCCGGTGATCCGATAGGGACCGTCCTTGGAGACCTCGATGGCGGGCGGCCGCCGCTGGTCCACCCCGTCGCGGATCTCCACGCCTTCGAGCGCGTAGCTGAGCGCGCCGGAGGGGCAGGCGCGCACGGCGCGTACGATGTCGTCCATCCGCGCGCCGTTGGGAACGACGAAAGGGTCCTCGCCGAGATGGAACACAGCCTTGAACCGGTCGGTGCAGAAGCCCGAGTGGGCGCAGGTCCCGCGGTTGTCCAGGATCGTCATCTGCGTGCCGGGATAGGCGTCGCGCCGGTCGGGGACACGGGCCGGATCTTTACGGCCGGTGAAGTCGACGCGCGCGTGCGTACCGTCGCAGAACGGCTTGAGCCTCGATTGGCCGCAGCGGCACAGGGCCAGTTGGGGCCGCGTCGGGATCGCCTCGCCGAGCCAGGTCGTCAGCGTGTCCGCGTTGGTCGCCAGGTAAGGGCCGTTGACCGACGCCTGGATGGCGCACGCCAGGCCGGACTGCGCCTCACGCAGCGCCGCGAGCCTGGCCGTCGCGCCGTTCGGGCCGTCCGTGGGTGCGAGGCCGCAGCTCAGGTCCTGCAGGGCGGCGGTAGCTTCCCGGACTTCAGAGGGCAGGATGGGCGCCGCGGGCGCCGCGCACAGCGTCGTCGCCGTCGTGGTCAGCCGCCACAGCCGCCCGTCGATCTCCATGAGCGCCGCGGTGGCGGGCAGGGGGGTGTCGTCGCCCGCGACATCCCCGAAGGGTGGGCCGGCGCACAGGTCGTGGGGCGACGCCTCGTCGAACGGCATCCGCGCCAGCGCGTCACTCAGCGGGCGGATCACCGCGTCCAGCAGGCGCGGGGCGATGCGGCCGAGGATGTCGCGGTCGGCGGCCGGCGCGTCAGTGGAGGCGGGGGCAAGGATCTGCCGGAGGACGAGCAGAAAGGTGTCGTAGGCGTCGACGAACAGGGCGGCCACCGCGCGCGTCGAGGGATCGACGATGCGCGCGTCACCCCCGCCGGCGGCATCCCCCCGCAGCCGTAGCGTCGGGTTGACCGTGATAGGCCGTACGGGCTCGAACGGCGCGCCCGCCTTTTGGGCGTCCGCCAAAGCCGCCGCGTACTCCGCCCCGATCATGGCGGCAGCTCCCGGCGCCGGCTCCGCATCCGCCCCAGTGAGCGCATCGAGGGCGGCGAGCGCCGAGGCCCGGTCGGTCACGGCGACGAGCGATCCCCCGAGATCGAGCGTGCGCTCCGTCACCTGCGCCCCTGCGGGGCCGACGACCAGCCCCTCTGCATGGGGCGCGCCGACGGCGGCGGCGATGGCGGCATATAGGTCTGCTAGTGTTGTCGCAATATCTCCCGGCCTCGCGGCCACGAGCTCGCCGGCTGCCAGGCGGTCGATAATCGCTGGGGAGAAGGGGGCGAGCGCGGGACTAGTCTGGTCCTGTCCTACCGCTCCTACCGCCGTCGGCGCCGGGGGCGCCGGGGACGCCGGGGACGCCCGGCGGGCCAGGCGCGGCGTCCCGCCCAGCGCAGCCGTGAGGTTGGCGAGACTCGCCACGCGACGCAGGTGGTCGCGGGCGGCCAGCAGGAGGCGTCGCTTCCAGCCGCGGACGACATCCACCTGCCCGTCGGTCAGCCCGCCCTCGCTCGCGTCGTTCTTGAGCGAGGCGGCCGCGTACAGCAGGGTGCAGGCGAGGCCGTGCTCCTCGTCGGACGCGCGGGCAATCAGGCCAATCAGGTCGTCATGCGTGGGCGTCGTGTGGTCACTCACGGGCGAGATAGACGCGTCGAGCATCGGTCATCTCCTCTGTTCCTGTGCGGATAGCGGGACGGGGCGGCGCGCGGGTGTTCGAGCGATGATCTCTTCAACTGAAGTGATCTTGTGGGCAGGATAGCACGTGTCGCGCGCGGCGTACACTAGAAAGATGGGTAGGGATGGGACAGGGGACGCCGATGGTGATGACCAGAGCGACCATGTAGACCGTGTGCGCGAGGCGTGGACGCGCGAGTGGCCGGGGCTCGACACATCGCCCGTGGCGGTCGTCGGCCGCATCGGGCGGCTCGGCGTCTACCTCGACGCGGGCCTGGAGCGGACATTCCGCCCCTACGGCCTCTCACGAGCTGGCTGGGACGTGCTCGCGGCGCTGCGCCGCGCCGGCCCGCCCTACCGCCTGCCGCAGAAGGCCCTGATGGGCGAGCTATTGCGCGCGTCCGGCACCGTGAGCTTCCGCATCGACCGGCTGGAGCGCGCGGGCTGGGTGCGCCGGGAGCCGGACCCGGCGGACGGACGCAACGTCTTCGTCGCCTTGACAAAGGCGGGCCACCGCATCGTCGATACAGTCGCCCCGGCGCACCTCGCGAACGAGGAGCAGTTGCTCGCCGCCCTCTCGCCGGCCGAGCGCGCGACGCTCGCGGGCCTGCTGCGCACCCTCCTGCACGGCTTCGAGCCGCCGGCCGGCGATCCCACCCTGGGGCCGTGACGGCGTGTGGGCGCGGCCCATGCGGAACTAACAGTGTTGCCGGTCGTCGATCACGTCGCTTGGCGTATACGCGGGATGTTGTTGCGCGACGAAAGCTATTGTGACGTGCGACGTAACCGCCGCCGAGTGGGCTTCCCCGAAACCATGCGCTGGCTCTGGCGCACCAGGTAGCGTCGCTCCTCGTCGGAGAGATCGGGCCAGTCGGCGGTGGGGTAGCCGAATAGTGGTGCGGGAGACGAGCATCACGATCGTCGCCATGGGGGAGATCGAGCGGCGCCGCCTACTCGCGCCGCGCCGCGTCGTGCTGCTACGGCGCGTCGGAGATGCCGCCGAGCGAAACGTACTTGACGTCGAGGTACTCGTCGATGCCCCAGCGGCCGCCCTCGCGGCCGATCCCTGACTCTTTGACGCCGCCGAAGGGGGCCTGCGCCGTCGAGGGCAGGCCGTCGTTGGCCCCCAGGATGCCATACTCCAGCCGCTCCGCCAGCCGCCACAGACGGCCGATGTCGCGCGTGAAGTAGTAGGTGGCGAGGCCGAACGGGGTGTCGTTGGCGCGCGCGACGACCTCCTCCTCGCCGTCGAAGGTCAGCAGCCCCGCGACGGGTCCGAACGTCTCCTCGCGCGCCAGCAGCATCGAGTCGTCGACGTCGAGCAGGACGGTCGGGGCGTAGAAGTAACCGCTCCCCCTGCCGTTCCCGACGTCCACGGGTCCCCCGCCCAGGGCGACCGTGGCGCCCTTGGACACGGCGTCTTGCACGTGCCGCTCCACCTTGCGGAAGGTGGCCTCGTCGACGAGCGGCCCCACGGTCACTCCCTCGTCCAGCCCGTTGCCGACCTTCATGTCTCCGAGCCGGGCGACCAGTCGCTCGGCGAAAGCGTCCCGGATGCCCCGCTGCACAAAGATCCGGTTGGCCGCCACGCACGTTTCGCCCGTGTTGCGCATCTTGGACGCGGCGCAGTGCCGCGCGGCCGCGTCGAGGTCGGCGTCCTCGAAGACGATGAACGGCGCGTGCCCGCCGAGCTCGAGCGAGAGGCGCTTGACGGTGTCGGCCGCCTGCCGCATCAGGATCTTGCCCACCTCGGTCGAGCCCGTGAAGGAGACCTTGCGCACCCGCCGGTCCTCCATGATGGCCGACACGATGTCGGGCGCGTCGAGGCCGGCCACGACCGAGAGCACGCCGGCCGGCAGCCCGACCTCCTCGAAGATCCGGGCCAGCTCCAGCGCCGACAGCGGCGTCAGCTCGGATGGTTTGATCACCATGGCGCAGCCGGCCGCGAGCGCGGGCCCGAGCTTGCGCGTGATCATGGCGGCCGGGAAGTTCCAGGGCGTGATCGCCGCCGTCACGCCGACGGGGCGCTTGAGCACCAGCAGGCGCTTGTCGGCCGCGCTCGCCGGCACGACGGTCCCGTAGACGCGCCTGGCCTCCTCGGCGAACCATTCGAGAAACGAGGCCGCGTAGACGATCTCGCCGCGCGCTTCGGCCAGGGGCTTGCCCTCCTCCAGGGTCATGAGGCGCGCCAGTCGCTCTTTCTGCTCGTGCATGCGGCCCGCCGCGGCGCGCAAGATGGCGGCCCTGTCGCCCGCCGTCGTCTCGGCCCACAGGGGTTGGGCGCGGACCGCGGCGTCTATCGCCCGTCGCATGTCGGCCTTACCCCCGTCCGCGACCGTCGCGATGGGCGCGAGGGTGGCGGGATCGACCACCTCGAACGTCTTCCCCGAGGCCGCCTCGCCCCACTCGCCGCCGACAAAGATCTTGTACGCCGTCGTCTGCTCGGTTGTAGTCGTCACCACGCTCGAACTCCTAATAATCAGTCGATGGTCGATGTCAGATGACCGCGCCGCCGAGCACGGCCACGCCCATGCCCGGCTCGATCCGCGCCAGGCCAAGCCCGCGCAGGCAGCAGGCCAGCGGCTCGCACAAGGCGCCGTACTCGAGGGGCACGCCGTCCGGGAGCGCATAGGCCTGCGCCGCCGGCGCGCAGTCGCACTAATAGGCTACCATGGGCGCAGCAGTCCCTGTCGCCCCCACCCCCGGCAACGAGAACGGAGCCCGCATATCGAAGTAACCCTCGGTCTCCTCGCGCGACCGCTCGCAGCGCGCGAGGACGGCGCGGACAGCGGGGTGGACAGCGCCGTCGCCCAACGCCAACTCGCCCCGGTCGAGCCGGCTGATCTCGCTGTCCGGCTTGTACATGCTGAACCTGGCGTCGACCCGGCGTAGCCAGGCGTAGCCAGGCGAACGCCCCCTCTAGCGCCGCTGGGTCGACGTCCGCGTCGAGCGCATCACGGGCATGCCGATCGGCATGCCCGTGATGCGCTCGACGCGGCGCAGCCCGGGACTCGCGCCGGACGTAGCGGTATCGGTACCCACGGGCCTAGAGGGCGTGCGCTTTGTGGGCGCCGGCGATGGCGGCCTGCAGCGAGGCGTCGTAGGCTTCACTGGTCATCGTGGCGCCTGAAACAAGGTCGATGGCGGCGCTCTGGACCCGCAACACCTCTTGGCGCAGCATGGGGATGGCCTGCGAGTTGATGAAGGCGGAGCGATCTCGCTCCGTGGGCGCGGAGGCCTGGATGTCTATGATGCGCTTGCCCTTGACGACAATAGTCACCTGCACCGGCCCCCAACGCATGTCCTCGCTCGGACCCGCGTACGTGCGCGCGACCGTCTTGGAGACCGTTGGGCGCGTGGCCGTCTTATGGGTGGGCGTAGAGGTCCTCGCGGCCGTGGCCGTGGAGGTGGCCCGAGTCGTCGCGCTCGTGGCGCTCGTGGCGGCCCAGGCGCCGGCCACGAGGACGGTCGCGGCCGTTACTACGACGGTAGGGATCGTGCGATGCATCGTGTTCAGTCCTTTCGTGTGTCGTCTATCCGCATCTTGCCCTGTCACGGAGGGCTCGTGGCGCGTCCGGCGCGTCCGGCGCGTCCGGCGCGTCCGGCGCGGCGTTGATAAGCTATTAGAGAGCGAAGCGTTCGGTGTGGATGAATGCGGGCGGCACACCGGCGCGGCGGGCGTTGGCTTCGACAGCGCGCATCATCGCCAGCGGCCCGCAGATGTAGACGTCGCGGCCGGCGATGTCGGGGACCAGCGCGCGCAGATGGTCGGGCGAGAGCAGGCGCGCGCCGTCCGGCCCGTCGTGGCCCCCGACGACGTAGTGGAGCGCGAGGCCACGCTCCCGCGCCAGCGCGTCGAGCTCGGCCCGGAAGACCGCGTCATCCGCGCGCACCACGCGGTAGATGAGCGCGACGTCGAGATCGCCGGACATCTCCTCGGCCATCGCCCGGATCGGGGTGATGCCGATGCCGCCCGCGATGAGGGCCACCCGGTCGCGCCGGCGCGCCGCGTCGGTGAAGACGCCGAAGGGACCCTCGGCCACCACTCGTGTGCCTGGCGCGATCGCGCCGAGGCGGCCGCTGAAGCCGCCCACGTCCTTGACCGTCAGGCGCAGTGAGCGGCCGTCGGGCGCCGCCGAGAGCGAGAAGGGGTGCGACGCCCACCAGCGCCCGCGCCCGAGGAAGCGCCAGAGGAAGAACTGGCCCGCGCGCGCGCGGAGCCGGTCGAGACGGCGGCCGGTGATGCGCAGCGAGACCACGCCCGGACCCTCCACCGTCACCTCGGCCACCCTCATGCGGTAGCGCAACGCGCCAGCGATTGGTTGAGCGACGCGGAACAGCACGAGCAGGGCGAGCGTGACCAGATAGAGCGCCGTCCAGTAGGCGGCAGCGGTCGGGTTAGCGGTCAAGTCGTTGCCGGTCGGGATCTGGTGGACCCAGGCCAGCGCGATACCCGCGTAGGCGGTGAGATGCACGAGGTACCACGCCTCGTAGGGTAGCCGCCGGCGCACGATGACCAGCGAGGTGACCACGACGAGGACCATGAGGGCCGTCCCGACCGTGGCCGCGACCATGCCCGTGTAGTCGCCGAGCAAGGACGCAACCTCGCGCGGGATAGGGATGCGGTCGTTGGCCGCGTAGCCAAGCGTGATGAGCGCCGCGTGCGCGAGCACGAGATAGAGGCAGGCCTTGCCGTTGAGCCGATGCCAGACGGTAAGCCGGTCGAAGCCCGCGAGCCGCTCGAGCGGGGGCAGGCGGGCCAGCAACAGAACCTGGAGCAGCGCGAGGTAGGCGCCGAGCAGGCCGGTGACCCGCCCCAGGCTGGTCAGCAGGTCGCCCGTCCCGTGCACGCCGGACACTCCCCCGCCGCGCAGCCACAGTAGGACGATCGCCGCCGCGTTGGCGCCGACGACCGCCCAGATTGCCCAGGCCGTCGCCGTGCGGTAGCCACGCCGCCGCGATCCACGGACGACGAGTGTCGCGCCGCGAGCGTTGTCGACGAACCCGATGTCCATCACAGGAGCCTCCGTCTCGAACTATGTAACAGGTCCGTGGCCCCCGCGACCGCCGGCGCTCGCACGCGACGATAGTCTTTGTCAGGCCGCGTCATCCGCCCGTTCATCCCTGGCTGGCCCCTGTCGGCACGATACTGGGGACAGCGCCGGAGATCGACGACCCCACCACGTCCGTCGCCACCTGGCGGCCGCCGGCCGTCGCGCCCCGCACGGCGACGTACTGGCCTGGCTGGAGCCCCCCGCGCGTCGTCGTGGTCACGCGGTAGACCGTGGTCGAGGAGATCAACCTCAGAGTCCGTGTGACGCCTGCCGCCGTCTTGAAGGTGATCGACCCGCCCTGGACGGCCGTGATCGTGCCGGTGAGGGCCGCGCGCCTCACCCCGCCGGCGCCGGCGGGGTACCCCGAGCCACCGCCAGGGCCGCCGTAACCACCGGACCCGCCGGCGCCCCGGGGGGCGCTACCCGGCCCACCGGCCCCACCGGCGCCGAAGCCGGATGATCGTACCGACACGTAGGGCGAGCCGGGCGACGCAATCGTGACGCTCCGCGCCGCGGACGAGTCGCTCCGGTCGGGCGCGACCGCGACGCGCTCTCCCACCGCCAGGTCCCCGGTCGCCGCAGCCACCGCCAGGTAGTAGCGCGTGCTCGACGTGGCCGGCAACGACTGCTGGCCCTGGAACGACTGCACGGTCACCGCACCCGCCGCTCCGGCCACCAAGCGCCCCGCGAGGGCAAGGCCGCCCGTCGACGAGGCTTGGCCGGTCTGTCCCTGGGACGGCGTCGCGGGCGTCGCGGGCGTGGAGGGATTAGCCGGCGTCGCAGACGAGGGCGAGGACGACGAGGATTGGCCGGCGGGCCGGCTGCCGCAATCGTAGAGCTGTTGCCCGCCGCCCGCCGCTCCGGCGCCGGGGATCGCGCCCGTCGCAGCCACTCCTTGCCACTGGCTGGCCGGCATGGCCGCGCAGCTCTTGCTCACCCATTGCGTGAGGTCGGCATTGCCGCCCCCGCCGAAGCCGCCGAAGCCGCCGCGCCCGCCCCCCTGGCCCTGGAGGAACTCACGGGCCTGCGGCGAGAGCTCTTCGAGCTGCCCCGGCGTGAGACGAGAGCCGCGCCCGCCCGCTTGCTCCAGGAAGTAGCGGACCGTGCCGTTGGAGACGAGCCTGGACAGGTCGCCCGGCGTGACGATGCGGTCGGCGCCGCTGAAGCCGCCGAGCGCCATCACCGGCTTGCCCGTGGAAATGATGATCGGCGCGGCGCTCATGGAGCTGGCCGTGGCCAGCAGATAGCGCGCGCCCCCCTGATGCGCCTCGAGATAGCGCACCAGCCCCGTGTTCGCGGCCGCGTTGTCGCGCCCGCCAAAGCCGCCGAAGCCGCCGAAGCCACCCCGACCTCCGGCGTTACCGTAGCGGGTCCCGGCGCCCTGCCCGCCCCGCACCGTGGCGCCGGGGAATCCTCCCGCGCCGCCCTGTGGCCGCGGGCCGGCGGTCGGCGTCCCCCCGCCGTTGCTGCTTGCGACCGTATCCGCGGCCCACGCCGCCGGAGCGGCCAGCAGTGCGGCGACGCCCAGCAGTGCGGCGGCGAATCCGGCGCGCAACCCCAGCCGGACGCCCAGGCGCGCCAGGACTAGCGCGGCCGCCGCGACCAGGCAGAGACCCACCACGAGCGGCGTCAGCCAGCGACTCCAATCCGGGTAGGACAACAGCATGTAGGCTTGCACCGCCGCCGTGACGAGCAGCGCGACGGGGAGCGCCCAGCCACGCCAGCCGCTATTCCGGTAGTCCCGCCACAGACTGACGACGCCGATGCCCGCGAGAGCGGCGATCGACGGCGCCAGCGTCACCATGTAGTAGCTGTGGAAAAAGCCGGCCACGCTAAAAAACGCGGCTCCGGTGAGCAGCCACATACCCCAGAGCACGAGCGACTGCTGCCGCCGGTCGAGCTCGAAGCGGGGCCGGACACGCAGGCGCGTGCGCCAGGCGGCCGCGACAAGACCCAGGATCGCCAGGGGCAACAGCCAACTTACCTGGCCGCCCAGGGCGCTGTTGAACAGGCGCACGGGGCTGGGGTTGCCCGACTCGCCGCGCGTGAAGCCGCCCGCGTTGGCCTGCTGCGTATCGCCGGCGCCCGTGCCCGTACCTGTGGCGGGGCGGGCGTTCGCGGCCGGCGCGGCGGTGCGGTTTGTAGCGCCGCGCCCGCCGCCGAAGATGCGCCCGGTCAGGCGCTCCAGCTCGTTGTAGCCGAAGGCGAGGTTGACCACCGAGTTCGTGCCGCTCGAGCCCACGTAGGGGCGTTGGCTCGCCGGCGTCAGGTCGACCGCGACGGCCCACGAGAGCGAGACGGCCAGCAGCACGACCGTCGCCACGGCGAGGCGCCCGATGCGCGCCGGCCACTTGAGTGGAGCGGCCAGCAGGTAGAGCAGCCCGAAGGCCGGGACGACGAGGTAGGCCTCGAGCATCTTGACGTTGAAGCCGAGGCCGACCAGCACGGCGCACAGCAGGAGCCAGCGCAACCGGCCCGTTTCCGCGGCCCGCAGCACGGCCCACGCGCCCAATAGGATCACCAGGACGAGCGTGCTGTCGATGATGTTGTTGCGGTTGGCGGCGACGTTGACCGGCATCAGGGCCAGCGCCAGCGCGGCGAGCAACCCAGCGCCCGCTCCAAAGGCGCGCGCGACGAGGCGATAGAGCACGGCGACGGAGAGCACGCCGGCTAGCGCCTGCGGCGCCATCAGGCTGAGGCCGCCGTAGCCGAAGAGCTTGGCGCTGGCAGCCTGCAGCCAGAAGCCCAGCGGCGGCTTGTCGATGGTCACGAAGCCGCCCGGGTCGAACGCGTTGTAGAAAAAGTTGTGCCAGCTTTGCAGCATGCTCCTGATCGCCGCCGCGTAGTAGGTGTTGCCGTAGCCGATGCGGTCGAGCTGCCAGAAGTCGAGGACGGCGGCAAGGATCAGCACCGCGCCCAGGCCCAGCCGCTGCCACGGCAGCACAATCGTCTTCTCCCGCGGGATCGCCGCCTGCTCGGGCGCGCGGGCCACGTCGTCGACGCGTATCATCTCCTGGGTTACCACGTGTTGTCCTCCTCCTCGTCTCTCTCGCTCTTCTCAATTACCCACGCCGAATCCGCTCCGCACGGCCCCGTGGCTCGTAACGCGCGGCACGCCGCCTATCGCTACTTACTATCTATTCAGCGGCGCCCCGCGCCCGCGCAGTCGTACAGTTGCTGGCCACCCCGTGGCCCACCCGATTGCCCACCAGATTGGGCGGGGGATGTCGCGGATGTCGCAGAGGCGCCAGGCGGCGCGCTCCCTATCTGCCAGCGCAAGGACGGCACGGTCGCGCAGCGCGCGTACACCCACCGCGTCAGGTCGCCCGTCGCGTCGAGTGGAATATCTACGTCAAGGCAAGCGCAACTACGTACGCGCTGGTTAATTCACGCTGACGCCCTCCCCGGGTAGCGGAGCGAGACGCCGGCGTTTCGCTCCGCCGCCTGGAGGGACGCTCTTACAGGAGTAGGTTTCTTGTGCGGAGGGGTGGGCAGCGTCGCTGCCCACCCCTTCGAAGAAGGGAGGCACGGAGGGCTGTGCCCTCCGACCCTCCCTCCTTCACAAAAAGCCTATCTCTAAAAGGGCTAGGAGGCGGGAAGCTCGCCGAGATGGACGCGGACGCTGACCGTGCTGCCGTTGCGATTGAGCGCCAGCGATACCGTGTCGCCCGGCTTCTGATGCGCAAGGGCCGCCAGCAGGTCGTCCTGGCCGGTGATCGCTTGGCCGCCTAGCGCCGTGATCACGTCGCCCTGCTGCACGCCGGCCTGCGCCGCCGGGCCGCTCGCGTTGTTGACCACCGCGCCCGCGATCGTCGGCGTGTTACTGCCGTTGCCGCCGTAGAAGCCCTGTCCCTGCGCCTGCTGCGGGTCCGTGGCGGCGACGCCCAGGTAGGCGCGGCCGGTGTGCTGCACACGGCCTGTGCTGATGAGCTGATGTGCGATATAGGTCACGCGGCTGCTCGGCACGGCAAAGCCGATGCCCTGCGCCGCCCCGCCGTTGTTGTTCTGCGGGTCGGAGGCCTCCAGCGTCGGGATGCCCACCACCGCGCCGTCGAGCGTGACCAGCGCGCCGCCCGAGTTGCCCGGGTTGATGGGGGCCGAGGTCTGAATGGCGTTGGGCAGGTAGGCCGCGTTCGATTCCTGCACGGTGCGGTCGAGCGCGCTGATCAAGCCTGATGTAACGCTCTGCTTGAGGCCGAGCGGGTTGCCGATGGCCAGCACCGTCTGCGCCACCGCGTACGCGCCCGCCGGGGCGAAGCGCGCCGCGGGCAGGCCGCGCGCGTCGATGTGCACGATGGCCAGATCGTCGGCCGTGTCGGTCCCGACGAGGCGTGCGGCGTAGGTCTTACCGGTCGAGAGGGTCACGCGCAAGGTCTGCGCGCCGGCGACGACGTGCGCGTTGGTCACGATATCGCCCGTGGCGTCGTAGATCACGCCGGAGCCCGAGCCGACCCCGACGTTGCTGACGTAGACGACGGAGCGGCTCGCCGTGGCGAAGGCGCGCTCGGTCGCGGCGTCGGCCGCGGTCCCGGTCGTGGCGGCCGTGCTGGATGCCGTGTTAGCGGACGTCGTGGCGGACGTCGTGGCGGCGGCCCGCGTCGCGGCGTCCGTGGCCGAGGCTGGGCCGAGCGCGCGGTCCCCGATCACGCCGGTGGCGATGAGCGCAACGGCGGCCAGTGGTGTAGCAATCTTCCTCATGTCCTGTCTTCCTCATTCAACTATGCGTTAGCGCATGTCTATAGGTTACAGCGGGAGTTTGAGAGCGCCCTAAGACGCGACTAAGGAGAGACCCAGAAGACGCTAAGAAAAGGCTAAGAACCGGGCGATGACGTGGCGGCTGCCCCCACCAGCGCCGGGGCGGGCTCGTCCATGGGCGCGCGCGGCAGGGTCACGGTGAATGCGCTCCCCGCGCCGGCGCAGCTCTCGACGGCGATCGCGCCGCCCTGCCCCTCGACCAGCGCCCTGGCGATGGCCAGGCCGAGCCCGGCCCCCGTTCCCGTGCGCGAGATATCGCCCTGGTAGAAGCGATCGAAGACGTGGGGCAGGGCATCTAGGGGGATGCCCTGCCCGGTGTCGCGCACCGCGATTGCCACGCGGTCGCCCTCGATCGCTGTCGTCACGGCGACCGTCCCGTCGGGCGGTGTGAACTTACAGGCGTTGTCGAGCAGGACCAGCAGCACTTGCGTGAGGGCGTCGCGGTCGCCCAGGACGGCCACGTCGGGGCCGCCCTCGTCGCGCGGCGCGTGCATGGGGTGCAGCGCCTGGACCCGGCGCAGGGTCGCGGCGCGCACGGGCGCGACGCGTACGGGCTCCCGGCGCAAAGGACGCCCGGCGTCGGCGCGCGCCAGCGTGAGCAGGTCGCCGACGAGGCGGGCCATACGCTCGCTCTCGCCGTCGAGATCGGCCAGGATGGCCACGCGGTCGGTCGCCGCTACGGGCGGCTCGCGTCGTAGCAGGGCCAGGTTGCCGCGGATGCTGGTCAGGGGGGTGCGCAGCTCGTGCGAGGCGTCGGCCACGAAGCGCTGCTGGGTCTCGTAGGCCTCGGCCAGGCGCGCGAGCATGATGTTGAAGGTGGTGGCCAGGCGCCCCACCTCGTCGCGCGGACCCTGGTAGGTCACGCGGCGGTCGAAGTCCTGCGCCTCGCCGATGGCCTGCGCGATCCGCGTGATGCGCGCAATCGGGCGCAGGGCCGTGCCGGCGAGCAGCCAGCCCGCACCGAAGGCAAGCAGCGTCGCGACGAGACCTCCAACGAGCAACACGGGCCGCAGGGCGTTGAGCGAGGCATACACGTCTTGTAGCGGGCGCGCTATCTGCACAATGCCCAGAACTCTCTGACCAAAGAATAGTAGCGGGGCGCTATACAGAAGCATTTGGTCACCGCCCATAGTAATCGTATGAATCGGGATATCCTGACCCTGGAGCACGAGTTGTTGCTCGGCCGCGCTAAGAGGGAGTGTGCTGGGTACGGCCTGAGAACCAGACGATGGATAGAAAACTGCCCCGTCGAGATTACGAAGTTGGATGTAGATGTGCGGGGTGGCAATGACACCGGACGGAACTCTAACACCTTCTCTATCTATGTGTAGTGCCGCACTAAAGGCTTTGGCCTCTGTAGTCAAGGATTGCTTGGCCTCATCTAACGCGATGTTAGCGACGGTGATATAGAGCGCGCCGCCAAACAGGATTAGCGTGAGCGCCAGGATGGCGCTGTAGAGCAGGGTGAGGCGGAGGCGGATAGACATGGACATGGACGCTCACCCTTCGCGCAGCACGTAGCCGACGCCGCGCACGGTGTGGATCAGGCGCGGCTCGCCGCCGGCCTCGGTCTTGCCGCGCAGGTAGCCGATGTACACGTCGAGCACGCTGTCGTCACGCGCGAAGTCGTAGCCCCACACCTCCTCCAGGATGCCTTCGCGCGGCAGCACGCGTCGCGGGTGGCGCAGCAGGTAGGCCAGCAGGTCGAACTCCTTGGGGCTCAGGGCGATCGCTCGTTCCCCGCGCCGGGTCTCGCGCGTGGCGGGGTCGAGGGATAGGTCAGCGTAGGCGAGGGGCGGCGCGCCCTCGTCTTCTTTGCCCTTCGCCGAGCGGCGCAGCAGAGCGCGGACGCGCGCCAGCAGTTCGGCGGGGGCGAAGGGCTTGACGAGGTAGTCGTCGGCGCCGGTGTCGAGTCCGGCGACGCGGTCCGCCACGGTGTCGCGCGCGGTAAGCATCAGGATCGGCGTGTCGTCGACCGCGCGCAGGCGGCGCGCGACCTCCAGGCCGTCCACCCCCGGCATCAGCCAGTCCAGCACCACGAGGTCGGGGCGACCGTCCCGCGCCCTATCCAGCGCCTCGCGCCCGTCGGCCGCCGTGAGGACCCCGTAGCCCTCGTACGTCAGCGTGCGGCGCAACATCTCGACGATGCTGCGGTCGTCATCCACGACCAGGATCGTCGGCACAATATACCTCCCCACCGCATTCAACAGGGACCGGCCTCGCCGCGCTCCCCGTATCGCGCGAGGACAACACTCGACCAGCCGGGTCCTATCCGGCGCGTCGCCGGCCAGAGGCCCTCTCAACGAAGTGTATCGCCTCCGTCCCGGGACCTGGCTGGTTGTCGGTAAGAAAGGGTGAAGAGGATACTAAGAGTTCGCTAAGAATTGGCCTTGCGCCGCGATCGGGTCGTGGGTTTGCGACTGAAGTCATATCGTCGCATCGTCGCATCGCACACTACACGCCCGGCGACCCTATGTCAGGGCGCCGTAGAATGACAGGCATGGCAACCCTATTGATCAAGAACGCCCGCCTGCTCGTGGCGATGGACGACGCGGACATGCGCATCGAGGACGGCGCTCTCTTCGCGCGCGACAACGTGATCGAGCGGGTGGGGCCGACGGCCGAGTTGCCCGCCGGGGCGGACACGGTGATCGACGCGCGCGACACGATCGTGATCCCCGGCCTCGTCAACACACATCACCACTTCTACCAGACGCTCACGCGCTGCCTGCCCGCCGCGCAGGACGCCACCCTGTTCGGCTGGCTGCGCGCGCAGTACCCGGTCTGGGCCGGACTCACCCCCGAGGCGATCTATGTCAGCGCCAAGACGGCCATCGCCGAGCTGATGCTCTCCGGCTGTACCACGGCGAGCGACCACACCTACATCTGGCCCAACGGCGCGCGCCTGGACGACCAGATCCGGGCCGCCCGGGAGATGGGCTTCCGCTTCCACGCCGCGCGCGGCTCCATGTCGGTCGGCGAGAGCAAGGGCGGCCTCCCGCCCGACAGCGTGGTCGAGGACGAGGAAGACATCCTGCGCGACTCGCGGCGGCTGATCGAGGAGTACCACGACAGGTCGCGCTACGCCATGACCCGCATCGCGCTGGCGCCTTGCTCGCCCTTCTCGGTCTCGCCCGACCTGATGCGCCAGAGCCTGGAGCTGGCCCGCAGCTACGGCGTGCACTCGCATACGCACCTGGCCGAAACGCGCGACGAGGCGGACTACTGCCTCGACCGCTTCGGGAAGACGCCGGTCGAGCTGGCCGAGGACCTGGGCTGGGTCGGGCCCGACGTGTGGCACGCGCACATGGTCCACCCGTCCCCCGGCGAGGTCGCGCGCCTGGGACGGACGCGCACTGGCGCCGCGCACTGTCCCACCTCCAACATGCGCCTCGCCTCGGGCATCGCCCCCGTCCCGGCGCTCTTGCGAGCCGGCGCGCGCGTGGGGCTCGGCGTCGACGGCTCGGCCTCGAACGACGGCTCACACCTGCTGGCCGAGGCGCGGCAGGCCCTCCTGTTGCAGCGCGTCGGCGGCGACCCGGCCGCGCTGACCGTACGCGAGGCCCTGTGGCTGGCCACGCGCGGCGGCGCCGAAACACTTGGGCGCGACGACATCGGCCAACTCGCGCCGGGCATGGCCGCAGACGTTGTGAGCTATCGCCTCGACACGGTGGCCATGTCCGGCGCGGCCGTGCATGACCCGCTCGGGGCCCTGCTGCTGTGCCAGCCGCCCAACGTGAACGTCAGCGTCATCGACGGCCGCGTGCGCGTGCGCGACGGCCGGCTGCTCGACGTCGACCTGCCCGCGCTCGTCGCGCGCCACAACAGCATCGCCCGAGCCCTCGCGCGCGGAGAGCATCTGACTTAACTCCCTGGTCGACTCGGCCATCACGCGGTGTTAAGCACGATCACGCGACTCCGACAAGTCACGAGTTCTGAATGCGCGGCGCCCCACGGCCGCCTCCGTCGCGTGCGTGTGTTATGCTATCTCTAATAAGAGATCCTTGTCGCACGGGGGGCGGCGAATCGTCCGAGGAGTAGATGCGAGAGCTGCCGCGCGCCCTACGCTGGTACCTCTGGGCCATATACCTGGCCTGCGCTGTCCTGGTGATGGGGCAGGTTGGCCCGCTCGTCGTACTGCTCCCACAATGGCGCGACCATCTGGACGCGCTGGGTCCGGTCATTATCTTCGTGCTGCTCGCTTATACAAGCGAACACGCTATGCTGGACGTCAGTGACACGGTATTGTTGAGCCCCGTGACCGCCGTCTATGTCGCCAGCATTCTGCTATTCCCGCCGCCGGCGCCGTTGCTGATCACACTCATCACGGTCGGCGTCTGGCACACGCTGCACGAACACACACCGCTGTACAAACGCCTGTTCAACATCTGCCACGCCGCTCTACTGGTCGGCCTCTCCTCGCTGCTGTTCTCGTGCGCGGCGACGCCGACGGCTATCTTGCGCCCGGAGCACATCGTCGGAGCGCTACCAGTGTTGGTGCTGTTGTTGGGAGTGTACTATATCCTCGACGTCGGGGTCATAATCAGATTGCTGTCTCTGCTCGAACGGCTCTCGCCGTGGCAGATCTGGATGCAGATGCACCGGCGCACCTTGCTGCCCGAGCTGGCGGCAAGCAGTATCGGTATCCTCGCCGCCGTTGCCTGGCTGTATCAGCCCTTCCTGCTCGTCCTGTTCGTCGTGCCCGTCGCGGCCTTGCGCGTGGCTCTACGCGCTATCGGACAAGCGCAACGCCGCGGCGCGGGTCTTGAAATGGTGCTGGCGGTGGGGCGGCAAATACAGCTTCAGCAATCGGAAGCCGACCTCTTGCGCCCCGTCGTAGAGGCCGCGCGGACCGTCGCCGATGCCAAGACGGGTGCGGTATACCTGCTGGACAAGGAGCAGCCCGACCTGTTGCGCCTCGTCGTGGTGACACACGACCCATCTACAACCGAGCCCGTGGCCGCGCCGGCGCCGCCACACCTCGGCGCCTTTGCCCCTGGTCGAGGCATACACGAGGGGACTGAGGCAGACGGCAAGGTGCTGCTGGCGCCGCTGGAGCAGGACGGCGTCGGCGTGATCGGGCTGTTACGCTTGGCGGGCCTGGGTCACCGGCTCGACCGCGACGACTATGACGTCCTCTCTATTCTGGCCGCTCAGACGACGATAGCCCTGCAGAACGCGTGGCTCCACGAGCGCGCCCTCGCCCGCGCCTCCGAAGGTGGGCTGACCGGCCTCCTCAACCAGCGCGCGCTGCACACCCGCCTCGAGGAAGCTGCGGCCGCGGCGCGACGGTCGGGAGGCTCGCTCGCCTTGCTCATGGTCGACCTGGACGACTTTGGCACGGTCAACAATACATATGGGCACCAGGCCGGCGACGCCGCGCTCACGGCGATTGCCGCGGCCCTGCGTGATAGCGCACGCACCACGGACATCGCGGCGCGCTACGGAGGTGACGAGTTCGCGGTCATCCTCCCGGAGACCGGCATCGAAGAGGCGCTCGGTGTGGCCGAGCGGGTGCGGGCCGCGATCATGGGCCTGCGCGTCGTCACGGGGGACGCCCTGGTCCGCGTCGGCGTCAGCGTTGGCGTCGCCTCTCTGCCCCTGCACGTGTCGACGCGCGAAGAACTGATCCAGATGGCCGACCGGGCGTCGTACGCGGCCAAACACAGCGGTAAGGGCCGCGTCGGCAGGCCCGAAGACGCCCTGCCCGTCCCGCATCGCAATCCCGCCGCCCTCGCCGCCCTCGCCGCGCAGCTCGAGCACGCCAACCTGGCCACCGTCGAGGCCCTCGCCGCCGCCGTCGACGCCAAGGACCGCTACACCCGCGGCCACTCCCAGCGTGTCTCGACCTACGCCGCGGCCATCGCCTATGCCCTCGGGTTGTCACCGGCCGACGTGGCGCGCGTGCGGCTAGCGGGGCTGCTGCACGACGTGGGCAAGATCGGCGTCCCCGACGCCATCCTGGCCAAGCCGTCCGCGCTGACGTGCGAGGAGCTCGTGGAGATCCGGCAGCACCCGGTCATCGGGGAACGTATGCTGATGGCCGTGCCTTTCCTGCGCGAGATCCTCCCCGCCGTGCGCAGCCATCCCGAGCGCCCCGACGGCCAGGGATACCCGGACGGACTCCCCGCGGACGCCATCCCACGCGACGCTACCATCCTGATGGTCGCGGATTCGTTCGACGCCATGACGAGCAGCCGGCCCTACCGGCCGGCCCTCCCCGTTTCGGAGGCCTGCCGGCGCTTACAAGAAGGAACGGGCGCTCAGTTTGACCCGGCAACCGGCGCCGCCTTTGAGCGCGCCCTGGCCGAAGGTACCGTCCGACCGCAGCCGTTGCTCCATGTCCAGGACGCGCCTCGCACCCACTAGCCTCGGCCAGCCCCACTACCACGATGCTCAGTCCCTAGCCCCCCAATACTCTGTATCAGCGCACGTATATCTTGCGAAAACACTGACTACTCAATAGTCGTCGCATATTTGCTTTAACTAATAGCAAATTTTCATACCCATTGCACGAACGATGTCGTTTATGCAACACTATCCTTGTGAGGCGATGAGGAGCCCACGAAACGCTCAACTACTTAGGGGGAAAATCCTGACGACGGCAATTCGCAGCAACCACCACTGGAAACGCCACGCGCTGCGTGCTGCTACCACCTACAACACCTTGATGAGCATGGCCGTGGTCGCGGCGATTATCGAACCTTTGTGCAACCACTGGCGCTAACGAGCGCCGAAAAAACAGGCTCGCGCGGTACAACGCGCGAGCCTGTTTTTCCTTATTTATGCCGGGAGCCGCGACCGAACGGCGTGCTCAGGCCGCGGTCACGGTCACACGTGAGCCGCCCGTGTCCTTGACGACGCCGATGCGCGTGGTGAACATGTCTTTGAGCTCGTCGATGTGCGTCACGATGATGATCTTCTCGAAGTCCTGGGCGACACTGGCGATGGCCTCGACGAGCCGCTCGCGCCCCTGGGCGTCCTGCGTGCCGAAGCCCTCGTCGATCACCAACATCTGCAACTGCGCCCCGGCGCGCTCGGCCAGCAGGCGCGAGAGGGCAATGCGGATGGCGAAGTTGACGCGGAAGGCCTCGCCGCCGCTGTACATCTCGTAGGGGCGTGTTCCCTCGGCGTCGGCGATGCTAATGTCGAGCGTCTCGATCACGTCCCGCTTGGAGCCCTCGCGCTGGGTGGAGAAGCGCACCTGCATGCCGTTGTCGCTCATGCGCGCCAGGATGCGGTTGGCCCCCGTCTCGAGCTCGGGCAGCGCGTTGTCGATGATCATGGCCTGGATGCCGGCCCTGCCGAAGGCATGCGCCAGTTCCGTGTGCGCGTCGCCCTCCTGCTCCAGGGCGGCGAGCGCGGCGCGGCTCGCCCGCAGCCGCTCCTCGCGGTCGTCGAGCACGCGCAGCAGGTTTTCGATCGCGGTGACGCGCCGGCCGAGCTCTTTCTCGCGCGCGCCCGCCGCCTCGGTCGCCGCCTTGCGCGTCCCCTCGCGCGCGGCGGCGGCGGGCAGGCCGGCCAGAACCTCGCGCAGCGCGGCGACGGACGCCTCGGCCACGTCCAGCTCCTGCCGTCGCCGCGCCACGTCCTCGTCGATCGTCGCGATGGCGGCCAGGGCGTTGTCGTGCCGCTCGCGCGCGGTGGCAAGGCCGGCCTCCTTCGCCTCCAGCGGCTCCAATTGGCGGGCGCGCGCCTGCAGCGCCGTGTAGCGCGCGGGGTCGTAGCCAGCGGCGCGCGCGTCCTCCCGCGCCAGGGCCAACCGCCCCCTGGCCTCGTGGGCGTAGTCTTCCGCCTGAAGCGCCCCTCGCGCCGCCTCGGCCCGCGCCATCGCCTCGCGCGCCGCCGCCGCGGCCTCCTCGACACCTCGCAGGCGCTGGCGCACGGCGCCAAGCTCGCCCGCGCGCTTGCGCAGCCCCACTAGCCTGGCGGCCTGGAGCGCATCCTGCTCCTTGAGTTCCTGCATCTCCCTATTCAGGCCGGCAATCTTCTCGTTGTTGGCCTTCACGCGCCCGTTTTTGGCCACGCCCTCGGACTTATACTCGGCGACGAGGCGCCGGCGCTCGTCGTCATCCAGCGGCTTCTGGCAGACCGGGCACAGGGCATCGCGCTCCTGCAAAAGCTTCAGGCGCTCGCGCAGCGGCTTCATCTCGCCTTCGAGACCGGAATTCTCGTTTTCCGTCGCCGTGATTGAGGCGTTGACGCTGTCGATCTTCCGCGCGACGGCGGCGCGCTCCACCTCGATCCCGGCGAGGGACGCCTCGTCGCGCGCATACTCCTCGACTTGCCGGCGCAAGGCCGCCTCTTGAGAGGTGTCCCGCGCGAGGCGATCCGCCTCGTCGCGCGCCGACCGCTCCTCGCTCTGGAGGCGCACCTTCTCCGCGTCGATCTCACGCCGAACGTCGTCGACGGCGCGCTCCAGGGCCATGGCCCGCGCGGCCCGTCCCCCCAGCTCGTCGCGCTCCTCGCGCACGCGGCGCAGCTCGGCCACCCCCGCGACGATCGTCGCCTCGTCGGCGAGCAGCGTCGCCGTCTCGCGCACGGCCCGGTCGGCCTCGTCGCGCCGCCGTCCCAGCCGCGCGAGCTCCGCGGAGAGCGCGTCGAGCGAGCGCTGCAGCTCGTCCAGGCCCTGCTCCTTTTCCTGCAGCCGTTCCCGCTCGACGCGCGCCGTCCAATAGGCCTCGTCGGCGACACGCGCCGCCGCCAGCGCCGCCTCGCGCTCGGCCTCCAGCTCCGCTTTCTCCAGGCTCAACGCGGGGCGGCGCGCCAGCTCGCCCTCCGCGGCGGCGATGTCGTCGCCCTTGCGCCTGGCCTCGCCCGCGAGGTCGCGCGCGGCGAAGCGCGCCTTCTCGGCCAGCCTATCGTACTCCTCCAGGCCGAGGATCTCGCCGAGCACGCCCTTGCGCTCGGTCGGCGACTTGACGGTGAACTCGTCGGCGCGGCCCTGCAAGAGAAACGTAGAGTTGATGAACGTCTTGTACGAGAGCTTGAGGATGTCGAGCAGGCGCTCCTGCGTCTCGCGCATGGCGCCACCGGTGACGGCCCGATAGCCGCCCTCGCCCATCATCTGCAGCTCGAGCATCGCCGAGGAGGGCGAGTTGGGGCGCAGCGTGCGCTTGCGCAGCACGCGGTAGCGCCCGCCGCCGGCCTCGAACTCGAGCTCCACCTCCAGGCTGCTCGCGCCGCGCGCCACCAAATCGTCCTCGCGCCGGGCGCGGCTCTCGCCCCACAAGGCCCAGGTTATGGCGTCGAGCAGGGCCGACTTGCCGTGGCCGTTCCCGCCCGACAGGCAGGCCAGGTGGATGTCTGTGAAGTCGATCTCCACCGGCTCGTCGCCGTAGCTCATGAAGTTGCGCAGGCGCAATAGACGCGGCACCATCTGTTGTTACTCTAATGGATTAATAAACTATTGACTGATAAACGTGGCCGCGCGGGCTACCTCATCCGCGCGATCGACCTGCGCGTCGGACAGGATACCCGCCTCGCGCAGGAGATCGCGCTCGCGGTAGATGTCGGTGACGAGCATCTCGGGGCCGTCGGTGTTGAGGCAATAGCGCACGCCGTGGCGGTGGAACTGCTCGAAGATGCTGGCGAATCGCTCCAGCGAGGGGACCACGCCGGTGGCGAGGTTCGAGGTCGGGCAGATCTCTAGCACGATGCCCCGCTCGGCCAGCAGGTCGAGCAGCCGCGGGTCGCCGGCCGCCTTGACGCCGTGCCCGATGCGCTGAGGCCGCAGCACCTCGACAGCCTCGCGCATCTCCTCGCGCGTGCCCTTCTCGCCCGTGTGCACGGTCACGCCCAACCCCGCCTCCTGCGCCTCGCGGAAGGCCGGAGCCAGCCGGCGGATGCCGCCGAAGGTCGCGACGTCGGGACCAGCCAGGTCGACGCCGACGATGCCCCACGCCTTGTATTTTATGGCCTTGCGTACGATGCTATCGTTGGCGTCGGGATCGAGCGAGCGGTCGGCGCACAGGATGAGGCCGGCGCGCACCTCTGGGTACTCCAGCAGGGCGCGCTCCATGCCGTGGGCCGAGGACACGATGAGGTGGTCGAGGTCGCGCTCGCCATCGCGGTTGCGCTTCATGGGGCAGTAGCGCAGCTCGATCAGGTCGATGTTGGCGTGGCGATAGCCCCCGGCAATGACCGACTGCACCGAGGCGTACATGGCCTCGGGCGAGCTCTGCACCAGCTCGGTCCAATGGAACAGTTCGAGGTACCGCTCGAAGCTCTTGACCTTGCCGGGCGCGGCCGTGACAAGCTCCACGAACTCCCAGTAGCTCTTGGTGGGCAGGCGGATGCCCTGGTCGTGGGCGATCGAAAAAAGGATGGCCGGGTCGACGGCGGCGCCGACATGCGTGTGCAACTCGGCCACGTTGGGCCCTGGGCGGCGCCCGTGCTTACGATGCTCCATACCCGCAGTATAGACCCTACTCCGCGCCGGCGGTGGCCACGACCTCGACGCGCTCCTCCTCGTAGACCTCGCCGCCATTCTTGACGGTGACGTGCGTGTAGACCTGCGTCGTGGCGATGCTGGAGTGGCCGAGCAGTTCCTGCACCGAGCGCAGATCTACGCCGCTGTTGAGCTTGTGCGTGGCGAAGGAGTGGCGCAGCGTGTGCGGCGTGATCCTGTCGATGCCCGCGCTCCTGGCGTAGCCCTTGATGATCAGCCAGAAGCCCTGGCGCGTCAGGCGCTCGCCGTGGTGGTTCAGGAACAGGGCGGATGACGTAGACGCGCGCGCCCCCAGCAGCGCCGGGCGCCCCCCCTCGATGTAGCCCGCCACGGCCGCGCGCGCCTCGTCGTCGACCGGGATATCGCGCGCCTTGCCGCCCTTGCCGGAGCAGCGCACCGTGCGCGCCTCGACGTCGAGGTCGGAGAGGTCGAGCGAAACGAGCTCGGTCACGCGCATGCCCGTGGCGTAGAGCAAGCGCAGCATGGCCCGGTCGCGCAACACCGTCGGCGAGGAGCCGTCGAGTTGGGCCAGCAGGTGGTCTATCTCGTCGACCGAGGCGGCCTTGGGCAGGTACTTGCTCACGCGCGGTGAGTCGATGCTCTCGGTCGGGTCGACCTCGGTCAAGCCCTCGCGGCGCAGGAAGTGGCAGAACGACTTGACCGCGGCGATCTTGCGCGCCACCGTCGTGGGCGCGTACTCGCGGTCGCGCAGGTGCAGGATAAAGGCGACTACCGTGCCGCGCTCCGCCAGGTCGAGCTCGACCGGACCCGAGCGCACAAACGCGCCGAGTTGCGTCAGGTCATTCTGATAGGCGCTGATGGTGTTGTCGGAGAATCCACGCTCCGCCCGCAGGTAGGTGATGAAATCCGGGACGCGGTCGATCATGATACCACCCGCAGCCTCGCGTGCGCGCCCCGCGCGCCCGTCGCCCTGTAGGCCTCGAGCCCGGCGCCGAGTACGCGCACGGCGCGCCCGATGCGCTCCTCGTCGAGCACGAAAGCCAGGCGCACCTCGCTGCGGCCGTACCCCGGCGTCACGTAGAAGCCCTCCAGCGGCGCGACCATCGTCGTCTCCCCGTCCTGCTCGAAGTGCTCGAGCATCCAGCGCGCGAAGTCCTCGCCGTCGTCCACCGGCAGGCTCAGGATGCTGTAGAACGCGCCCTGCGGGCGGCTCCCCGTGACGCCCGGCAGGGCGGAGAGCGCCGCGAGGGCGGCGTCGCGCCTGCGCTCGTACGCGCCGGCCAGGGGCGCCGTGTAGGGGAGCGGGTCGTTCAGCACGGGCACGAGCGCCAGTTGCTCGACGGTCGGGGCCGCCAAGCGCGCCTGCGCGAAGCGCAGCGCCGCGCCCATGACCTCCTCGTTGGCCGAGGAGAGGCAGCCCACGCGCGCGCCGCAGGCGTTGAAACGCTTGGACACACTGTCGACCACGATGCCGCGCGCCCGCGCCCCGGGGATCTGGAAAAGCGAGGTCTGGGGCCGCCCATCGAAGACGAGCTCGCGGTAGACCTCGTCGACGATGAGGAAAATGTTGCGCTCCTCGCAGACGTCGAGCAGCCGCCGCAGGTCGGCCTCGCCGTAGGTGGCGCCGGTGGGGTTGTTTGGGTTGCAGAACAAGATGGCGCGCGTGCGCCCGGTCACCGCGGCGGCGATCGCCTCGGCGGGCGGCAGGGCGTAGCCGTCGTCGGGGCGCAACATCACCGCGCGCAATGAGATGCCGGCCATGGCGGCGAAACCGCAGTAGTTGGTGTAGGAGGGGTCGAAGACCACGATCTCGTCGCCCTGGTCGGCCACGGTCATCATGGCAAAGACGATGGCCTCGGAGCCTCCCGCGGTGACCAGCAACTGCTCGTCGGGGACCGCGACGCCGCAGGCCGCGCTGTAGTAGCTCCCCCACGCGCGCACGGCCTCGGGCACACCCTGCGAGGGCGCGTAGGCGATCGTCTGGTGGTCGAAATGGGCGATGGCGTCGCGGATGGGCGCGGGCGTGGCGAAGTCGGGCTGCCCGATGTTGAGGTAGTGGATGTGCACGCCGCGAGCCCTGGCCGCGTCGGCGAACGGCATCAGCTTGCGGATCGGCGAGGCCGGCGCCGAGCGCCCCCGCGCCGAGGCGGCCGGCATACGGGGGATTGCGTTGATCGTCACGCGCGCTCCTTCATACTCCGTGCTCTGTAGCTCTGTAGCTCTGTAGCTCTGTAGCTCTGTAGCTCTGTAGCTCTGTAGCTCTGTAGCTCTGTAGCTCTGTAGCTCTGTAGCTCTGTAGCTCTGTAGCTCTGTAGCTCTGTAGCTCTGT
>JAABUH010001297.1_pt1 | contig 28998 bp, 40 predicted proteins | sample 5559121 | NCBI WGS metagenome assembly JAABUH01 (sample SAMN10711871, study PRJNA513364) | rock metagenome | isolation source: Antarctica rocks | place: Antarctica: Victoria Land, Battleship Promontory nord | collected 2015-12-28
CATGTCTTTAGTACTGAGGACTGCCTGGAGAGGGTACGGGTGGCAGAGGCGGTTACAACGGCGAGGAAGACAAAAGGGAAGGAAAGAGCGGTACCAGTGGGTACCCAACACACCCTTGATGATGTCCGCACCGTCCTGGGGCTTTTAGACTATGACCTGCATGGTCTAGACAGCTTCAGAGATGAATATTGATCGATATGTAAGAGGTGTCCCATAAAGGGGGGTGATTCCTAACAAAGGGGATTCACGTTAGACACTCTCGGCGAATAGCCGGAAATAGTCTGGGTTAACCTGGATTCGCCGCTCTTCCTTTCACCGCGATCTATCACCCGTTCGAAAACATCATCATCTGCTACTCGTCGACGTCAACATGGAGATTACACCAAGTGAGCACACTTTTCAGTGATCGAGCATCGCCGAGTTCTCTGGATCTGAACCCGCAATCTTCAAGGCTATCATCCTCCACCCACCCCTCCTCTTCCCGGTTGACCCTCGCGCAAAACCCCCTTCCCCTCGACAAAATGTCATGATCATTGCCCCAAGCGACAGCAGAACAAGCTCGACCAATTTAATTTCCCCAACCACCCGCCGACCGATCCCCGTCTGGACCTCTTACCCCGAATCGACCTATTCCAAGCGGTGGAAGAAGGCTCCCAGATACGGTCTATTCCTCCATCCACCGATCAGCAGGCTACGATCGATCCGAGAACTTCACTACCGACTTTTCAGGCTTTAAAAGATTACCTTTGCAGCTTCAAGGTACCTTTTACGACACTCAATGGAACGATCAAATCGAGCATCAAGCCGAACGCGGTGACTCTAACCTTCCGGTCATGGCCAAACGGCAACCGCATATGTTCTCCTTGCAAGCGCGAGAGGAAAGAAAGCGGAGAAACCTGCTGAAGGCGGGTTGGTGGAACGTCAAGATATGGGGGTTGGCAGACTTCCAGCTCGATGGACTACACCCCACCCGTCTTGTTTTTCGGTAAGTTGACGGTACACCATTTTCATTACGTGCCTTTACCCCCTCGTCCTGTTACTTCTTATGACCCCTCACGCCGCCACCTCTTCCCCCCCCCCCCCCGCGCGGGGCGAGCTCTATTTGGCGAGGCCCAAAACATGTATGTCAATTGTTTGACGACATTGACTACCGTCCCTTCTAGGCCTCCGCCGCCGCCATACATGGTGCACGAAGTGGCTCACGAAATACGCCGAAATCGAGTCCTTATGGAAGGAACCATCCCTTACTTGCCTTCCCCTTCGTTCTCTTGGCCGCAACTGGCTCAACAAAACAACACAAAAAGCAGCTGCGGCAGGGAGGCCGACAAGGCCTCCGAAGAAGAAGAGACAGAAATATCGCATCACATCGAGAACGAACAAGTATACTGCATATCGCATATCGCATACCGAGCGTCCTCTCATTTCATCCTTCCTGGAGCCCATCGGCTGTCTCTCCTCCTCCGCCTCCTCGTCCTGCTCCTCGTCCGACAACACGCGCGACCTCCTTTGTCCACAATCCTACGTGTACGGCCTGTGATGAGGGCAGAGCACTTGTCCCACCATGCAGCCAACCGACCATCCCACAACCTTGACCGTCGTCCAGACCCTCCGGACCCCGGATGTGCTTCCCTCCCTCTAGATCGTCATGATCCCTTTCACAAGGGGACACGTTCTCACCTTCCTCGAAACTCCAGTGACTCTCGGGGTATTCCTCCTCGTTGACTTCGAGATACCGGGTCCTTGTCTCGTGCGAGAAGGGGTAAGGAGGCGCAGAAGAGCGGATGTGGGCGTCGTCGGAGTATGCAGGAGGAGCAATCGTATCGGTGTCTCGAGGGGATAACGTCGCGTTATTCACCGAATCTCTCTTTTTACTCTGCCGCCAACTGATCTCCGTCGGTCCCGGCCCGTCACCCGGATCTTGAACCCCTCCCTCTCGTGCCCCTCGGTAATGAGACCCATCACCCGGTTGGACCGCTCCTGTCCCCTGCATCCCGGCATCCGGACCTGGTACTCGACTTCCACCCCTGCCCCTCAAACCCGAGACCCTTTGCCGTTTGGACGTCCTGCTGACTTCCGTGTTCATCTCCGAGTTCCGTAAGCAGTAAAGCCAGTTGCCAATCATGTCTTGGCGGTGATCGATCTCGTCTCGGATGATTTGAAGGATACGGACGAGGGACAAGAGGGCATGCGGATCTAGCAAGTTCCCGGACCAGAGCGTTGTCACTGACTTTGTCGCCCAAGCGACCGACCGGGTGGTGATCATTTTGTAAAGAGGAGATACCGGGATGATGCACAGCCGAGTGGTCGTTCAGGCAGCACAAGAACGTGTGAGAGATTAGGGAGTGCAAGCGGGAGATGAAAAGATCTCAACGGATGAAGATCTCAACGGATGACAAGCCAAACGAGCGTCCGCGTACGCGTGAGTACACAAACACCATTGAGACCAACAGGAAACGGGTTGGAGTGTGAGTGAGCAGCACCCGAGAGGGAGATCCGACAACAGCATCGAGCAGGACAGCACAGCAAGAAAAACGTGGGCGAAGCAGCACAGCAAGAAAAAGGTGGGCGAAGCAGCACAGCAGGAGACAAATGAGCAGAGCAGCACAGCAGATGGGAAACGAGCCGGATGCGGGAAGTCATGAAGAAAATAAGTAGACCAAGGACCGGAAGCGATCCAGGGAGCAAAAGGCAAGAGAGGTTTCGGAAAGGAAGGAACGAAGGGAGGGAGGCATACAGATCGGTCATCCGGATCAGTATTGAGTAGAAGAAGCGAACTGGATCAGCACTTTGGACCTGCCGGAGGGTCCGAAAACCTCACATAATGGGGAAACGACAGCTCATCGTCAACCGTCGCCGCCGCCGCCGCCGAGTCCTCGCTCCCTCTCTGCTCCCGCTCCCGCTCCCGCTCCCTCTCCTTACCCACCACGGCGGTCATGCATTCCAATTTCCACATGTGGCCCCCGAACCCGGACTGTATCCCGTACAACCTCCGCATAGTATCTGAAGGAGGGCGGTAACTGTTCGGATCCGCTGAACGGGCTTGGCGGGCGAGAGAGAGGATCAGGCAGAGTCCGACGTGCATCGCGATCACGTTCTGTAATCGGGCTTCGCCAGCGGAGCCCAAGGGTCCTTTTATTTCCCCGAATAAGAATGAGTAGTAATGGGCTGAAAAGGGGGCTAGCACGGGTTGCCGATGCACATCAGCGCATGTTCCTCCCGAATACCCCCGCCTGTCCGCCTTATAAACTTCGACACGCCGAGACACTCACCGTGACTGATCTCGTACAGCGGTGGCTCCATTCTGGTCGAGATATAACGATAGACGTCGTTGGGCAGCTGCTCAGATGCCTCCGAGTAAGCGATACGGATAGCAAGACGCGTGAGGCCGAGTAGTAGGTCTGGCTTGACCGCCCGTAAGGAACTGAGGTGTAGGGCTGCAAGGACATGATTCGAGATGTCCCTATCCACGCTGTGAGAGAGAGGGGTCAGCGGGCCACCGTAAGGATGAACACGCAGGACGTCGCCCAACTTCACTTTGATACCGATCCCCTCGAATTCGAGAAAATCGCGCTGAACAGAGCCAATATAGGAAGCGTCCAGCCATTCTCCTCACTCATTTCCACATCGGCGCGATATATTTCGTGCAAAAACTTGTGAATGGACCAGAAAAGGGGGTCTGTTATCGATGGGGACTGTGACATGATCAGTCTTGCGAAAGGGGATAAGCTTGGAAAGATGAGGGGTTGGGGTCGAGGGTGGGGGCAGAGGAGAGAAAAGGAGCGAGAGAGAGAGGGTGAGTCCAGGAGAAAGACGGGGCGCGGATCAAGATAGTCACGGAGCGGAACCGGCAAGGCTCCGGAGCAGGACAGGGGGTTGATGAGACCGCAAAGGGGGATCAAACCCGAAGCGAGGGCAAGGGAGGGGAGGGCGTCGAGTCGAGGAGGAAGAGGGAGGAGACGGGGACGACGGCTTGGTGTCGGATCATTTCTCAAGGAGGAGGGGGAAGCCGAAAGACGACGGAGCAAGGTGGGAAGGCGAAGGATTGGAGGCATATGGGTGGATCGTCGGGTCGGATAGATGAAGATAGAGTAGAGATATGAGGCGGCGGAGCTCAGCTTTACATCCTTTCCCAAACAAGAAACGAGGCGGCGAGGCGACGGGGTGAGGAGGCTTTTGCGATGTCATTTTCGGAGAAGGAGTAGGGACTGACAGGTTCCTTGAGGATCAAGTCGCCGACCCATCCCTCCATCTCGTCCGTGATGGATCCCTTCAAGATCGCGCTCCCCAAGCCCCCAACGCCCTTCCTCACCATCGCTTCGGTCTCGCCCAGGGATGACCACCTAATCCCACAGACGTACTGGAGACGGTTGATCCACTCTTGCTGTCCCGTGTGAACCGCCATCGAGTTGACGGTCATGGTGGTCCGGTTGGTCGGGGCCTCGGATGGGATGGGTAAGGACATCGTCGATGAGGGTAAGGCAAGTGGTGGGGTGGAGCGAGGCTTAGGTGGGCGGAGGTCAAGTTCGGAAAGGTTTTCGCTTGGAAACCAAGAGCGAGGAGCTAACAAGAATCATTGACTAATCCTGACGTTAATCCCGACGGTGTGGCACCTTCGCACTCCCCCGGGACCCTAGTGACTTTAGATTGTTATTCATGTATGCATGCATGAATCATGCCCAAGGACCACATCACCAGCCACTTAGACCGGGGTTATGTCCAAGCTCGGCTCCCCCTGTGAGATGCCCTTCGACTCGGGCAGATAAAAAAAAGGTGTGACGGCTCTTGAAACCGACATGCCACAATTCTCTCGACTCGACCGGGCAAGCGAGTACTGATCCCTCGACTCATTGAACGTTGAGAGCTCCTACGCTTTCTGAATCACATCGATAATAGCTGCTCATCCTGCCGAAATCGGGAGGAGGACTCATGCATGAAGGAACCAAAGACGCGGAATCGTTCTGGATCCGTCCAGAAGATGTCGGAATGCATCGTCGTCGTCGTCGTCAGTGATACAATGCTTTCTCCATAGTGGCCGAAGCGCCTCTCGCACTTAACCAAACGACCATCGCTCTCGTTCCTCTGCGGATTGGACGACTCAAGCCATCTGGTCACCCTCGTCACTATTCGCTGATCGTATGGTTCTTCTCGGCCGGACGGAAGATAACCCCTTGAAAGGGAGCCCGACTCCTACAGCAAGACGATGTGAAACGTGGCTCTGCATCGAGTCAGGCTCTAAACGATACAGGTATCCGCATGGACAAGGTCGATTTATTGTTCCTCTGCCGTGATGACCTTGAGCGATAGCCGACGAGTCAATCTCGCTTTCGAACAGGACCCTGGCGGTAGCCGGGCTGATCCTGGATCCCATCCGTTTAGGCGAGATGAGCATGTTGACCGAATCTGACACGACCCGTCGAGATTTTAGATGAAGGCTCGCTCGCTACTTGCCTCGTTTCTCCAAAGACAAGAATGGACCCTCGACCGCTTCAATTCGAAAGGTTTACTGCCCGGTCCGAACGGTCGCCCTTCAAACCCTCCATTCCAGTCAAGAAAGCGATGGACACCTTCGTTAATACATTCCCCTTTTCACACAGACAAGCTCGAGAGGACGGTGACGGAAGTGTCCTCCATTGGTTCGGTCCAGCTCGGGACGAGATATGGGACCTCACTGCTTGCTACCCGAGAATAATTCGGTCATCCATCAGCGAACCAATACCGCCTCCTCCGTATACCAAGTCATGGAGCGTTCCGTCGTCACAATGATCGTATGGAATCATACGAAATACAAACCCTTCGGTGAGAGTGTTGGTGTCTCAGACAGCATAAGCTTTCCCGCGACCAAGCGGCAAACGTGGGCGGCGTGCACTGGTCTCCCGTCTAGTACACCGATCAGTAAAGCTGGCACACGATGAGCTCATCGATGTCTGTTTTTTTTTGACATGGCTTAAACTCTCGCATAGCCCGTCAAAAGCCCTTCATCTCCGACATCAACCGGTAGAAGAGGGTTCTGTGGGCACAGGAGAATGCCGAGATGGATTGGAAGCGCGTAATGTTTACAGATGAGGCGTGCTTTCATGTGGGTGAGACGGCAAAGCAAAGAGTGATCCGAAGGGCGGGGACCGAGTACGATCCGAAGGATTTGTGTGTCAAGGTCCCGCCATGGGAAGGCGGTGCATGTTTGGGGAGCTATCCACTGCGGCATCAAGCTCCCTCTTATCCGGATTCCAGCTTGCGCCAGCACGCACGGTTGCGGGGAAGCGATTCGCGGCGGAGAAGATCGACTCAAAGGTCTATGCAGCTTCTGTTGGGTCCCCTGCAAGCCTATGTCAACCAAGCGAGAACCAGAGGCGTCAGACGTACTTGAGGTCGAGGATGGCGTATCAGTTCACTTCAAAGGAGCGGCAAGTCGATCCGAGACCTTGTACACATACCCAACCTTCCCCATCCTCCGTTTTTCCCCGACCTCAACCCTATTGAAGGCTGCTGGAAGATCGTGAAAAGCGGTCTGGAGGCGTTTGGACAGGCATCCCACGAGAGTGGAAGGGCTATGGGCTGAGATAGACAGGCTCTGGGCGGCTATTCCGCAGGAAACTGTCGACCGGATGATAGAAAGCATGGGGGAGCTTCGGCAAGCAGTGCTGGCGGGTCAAGGGTCCGCTACTCGTTGGTAGGCATTTCCCACAGTATTTTACCCCCCCCTGCACCTACACATAGGTAGATATCTTATAGAAGTCTGCTCAATCACGAGGAACGCAAGTTCAAAGGGTTTCATAAACCCTTGGGAGAATGAAACCTTGGGAGAGACCGGAAACTTCTGACGCCTACGAGTAAGTTACGTTTATATCTGACGTCATTTGACTGAACCCTCTCCCGAGACTTACTGGGTCTAGAATTGAAGAAGACATCCGCACTTTGACGTCGTGAATTGCATTACCAAGCTTCTCATCCCTTCGCAGCACCCAATTGCCGCACATAGCTTTGTATTCACATCAGAAGCCATGCGAGCCGTCACAACCCGTCTACTTCGAGCGCCAGCGGTCGCGCAGATGACCAAGCCGATCAAGGGAGAGAACGAGGTCCTGATCAAAGTGGTCTGCGCCGCACTCAATCCGACCGACTGGAAACACGCCAAGATCTGTTGGCCTGGGTACATAGTCGGCTGTGATTTCTCGGGTACGGTCGAGGAAATCGGTCGCGAGGTGGATGCGGACTTGAGAATAGGCGACAGAGTGGGTGGGGTCGTGCATGGTTGTGCGTTTGTACCTGACCCTTCCCCGTTTCGGCGGGGAATACCGAAAGCACCCTGATCCGCCCCTCGTAGGCAAGAGTGCACGGACGGGGGCGATGGCCGAGTACGTGGTCGCCGACCCGGCGTTGTGCTGGCATATGGGCACGGAGACGACGTTTGCACAGGCAGCAACGGTCGGTGTTGGACTCGTCTCGGCTACCTTCAGTCTCTGCAAGTTGCTCGGATACCCGTATCCTCCCGGTCAATCAGACGACACCTCACCTGTGGGTCCTCACCTCCTTCCTTACCGTACTCCTTGACCAGTGTACACAGATCCTGATCTGGGCAGCGAGCACAAACGTCGGCGTTCATTCCATCCAAATGTCCAAGATCCTCGCACCGAACCGACCCGTCTATGCCGTGGCTTCCGCAAATCACCACGACTTCCTCCGGTCAGTAGGTGCAGACCACTTGTTCGACTACCACGATGCAGGCGTCGAAGCCGATATCTTCGAAGCGACCAAAGGCAGCATCCTGGGTGCGATTGACTGTATCTCCGAAGGCGACTCGACCAAGCGGGCGGCTGCGTGCATGGCCATGTCAGAAACGGAGAAGGGCAAGATTGTGCGGATGCTGCCTCCGCGGGCCACGCCTCCTAACGTCACCGCCGACTGGATCGTCTCATATACCGTCTTGGGCGAGGTGCGGACCCCCGGCACGTGACAGCGCGTAAAATATGCTGACGGCGAGGCTGTCGCAGCCGTTCACGTTCCTTTTCAAGTCGTACCCTGCAATGCCCGAGGACCGTCGCTTGGGCTCCCTAGCACTCCAATCCCTACCCAAGTGGATCGAAGGTGCGTGCTGATCTCGAACCTGAACCTGACGGGCCTCACAGAAGGCAAGTTCTCACCGATCCCACACGAAGTGCTCGAAGGGGGGATCGAGGGTATCCCAGAGGGCTTTCGACGATTACAGGCCGGTTCCGTGCGGGGGAAAAAGCTCGTGGCCCAAGTTTCAGACTGAGAGTGACGAGAACCTCGTTGGCGAAAGAACCTGGTCGGCGAGAAATCGGGATCCCAGCCTGAGCCATGAGACCTATATGACGTGGGTCAAGCTGGGCCAGCAATTCCCAGTGTGTTCAAAGTCGGCTCTCTTCCGAGGGGGTCGCAGCTGTATGACGGATGTGACGAGTGACGAGCTCTTCCTTCAAATCTTTGGCTTACATGCATAGAGAAGCTTTGCTACCGACGTTTGAAGCCGTCAGATTAACATACCGAGCGGGCGATAAATCCCGAACCTAGTTAGCGGGAAATCGGGACCCAAGCTTGGAGCCAGTCGCGACCTCTTCACCGCCGTCAAAGGCCTAATAATATGTTCAAGGATATCGCTTTCAGTCCGACGGGATTGACACTAATGACCAGTCGTCAGCTCAAGTCGAAAAGAGATCGAGGAGCTGACTATTGGTTGGCAGCGACAGTAATGTATGCGGCGACGAGGATCATGGCTGCAACAGGTCAGCAAGCTAAAGTGGATGATAGGGACATATTTGCTCACCCAGACCTTTGGAACGAAAGTGATGTCTTTTGACAGACGAAAGGTGTTCATATGATGTGTTGGGAGCGTTATAATGTCAGCAGAAGCTGGACGATAGACAACACCGGGCTTGGCGAGCCTGCCGAACAGACGATGGAGGGCGCTGAGATGTGGCCAGAGGAGGATTACCAACGCGTGAATGATCCCTGGGTCTCCCCGACTGGGGCATTCCGACCCCTTCGAGTACTGGCCGGATCCTCAATGGTGACCGATCAGAGAAGGGAGTCGGCCGCCGTCAAAGAGATGACAAGGGTGAAGGGAGCGCTGTTCGAGGCCTCATCAAACAGATTGGAGCCCAACTGCGTCATGTGTTGGGTGGGGGGACTGGGTCTGATGCGGCATTACCCGAAGGACTGCACCGCAGGGAGCACACTGGGGTCGGAAGAGAAGTGGGCGCCTCGGGTGGAGTGGGATGCGGCTGAGCTGGGAGCAAGGTTTGATGACCCGGTTGCCGATGGGCTGATGTGTTGGAGGTGTTGGTTCCCATAAGGGTTAGACGCCCAATGGCACGAGGGGACCGGCGAAGAAGGGGGGGGAGTCCCGGTACAAGATGGGCAAAGCCGGTCACAGATTCTCTGGGCCGCTTGGGGGATCAAGAAGGGCCGGCTGTACAACGCGATCCACGAGGAGTTCCGGTCGGAGGGGGAGTTGCTTGCTTACCTGAATGGGCGGGACAAGTGGGGGGTGCCGGGGGTGTGGAGGCTGATGGCCTGGTTGTTGGAGTTGAAGGCACAGATGAAGGAAAGGGAGATCTTGTGTCGGGAGGCTTTTGAGGCGGCAGATGAAGATCGTTGGATGGTTCGTGGTTGGGAAATGGTAGATGGCCTGTTGCATAAATGGCGGCCGTGATCACAACCGCTTGTGAATGCCAAATGATGAGCGGCTTGATTAGCTAGCGTCCGCAAAGATCGCATTGCTTTGAGGTCGCTTTGCTTCGAAGTTTCCGAGTGACTAGGGCTCTACTAGTTTCAGCAAAGATGATAGCCTGCACGATATGATCTTCTTTGAGCTGGCATATTGCAATGCAGCAAATCGTTTATACGGAGCTGCAAAGCAAGGTGGACGTCAAAGGCTTTTCATGCTCCTTCCCGCTTCTTTTGAGCCACGTCAGCCATGTATGTAGAGCCGGGCCAGAGCGGAGGGCTAGTAGTAGACCAGGCCATAGAGACGAGATTGAAACGGTAGCGTCAGCAAAGATCGGGATAGAAACAAAGAATGAGCGAACCAGATGAACAGATTGTGGCCGGCCTGCTAGGGTTAACTTAAAAGTTAGGGTTCATTACGTAAACGGTCGGCGCGGTGAAAAAGGGGGGGGGATCCCGTTCGTGACGAGGAAGCCGGTTCCAGCTTGTCTCGATGTGAACGACCCAGACAAGTCCGACCAGGTAGACAAGTCCGACCAGGTTGTCGAGTCCACAGCAGACATTTCCAAGGACTGAGGTGTGACTTGGAGTTGGAGGAGCAGGCGCTATCCATTTCGGGAGATGTCGGCGTTGGGCCGTTGGTCGTTGCGTTTCAATCACACTCAGCGTGTAATATCCATAGATGACTGAGGGATAAACGTGTCAGAAAATTTGGGGCCGTTGATGTTGGGCATTTGACGGCTCCTATACATGCTTCGATCGCTGGATTTCAACTTATCAGATTGCAAACGCTCATACTCGTACACAAGTCAAATCCGGACGCAGACTTTTCCAAAATGCTTCCTGTCGGCCATGTACTGGTACGCCTCCTTGAGATCTTCGAAACGGAAAGTCTATTCCTTGTCAGCGGGAAAAAAGAATGAAACAAACGGACAGATACCTTATCAACGATGGGTTTAACTCCCCCAACTTCAAGCGCCTCAACCATGGTCCGGAACTCGTCGCGGTTGCAAACGAAGACACCCCTCACGTTTGCTGCCGAGTACAAGATCGTCTTGGCGAGATCTACAGGAGTCAGAGATCTCATCCAGGAGACGATGCCATCGTACCTTCTTCCAAGATTTCCTTCGCTATAGGATTGTAATCGGACAAATACCCTTGCAACATCAGCTGCGGATAATGCACAGGATGGGCCGTATTCACCAGAGACGGCTACTAAGCCTCCTTGCCGCGTGCTCCTGATACTTCTCGCGATGGTTCCTCTTCCAGCAATCTCGATGACAAAATCAACCCCTTTCCCGCCATTCAATCTCCGAGCTTCTTCGTCCCATTTGTCTATGTGGGAGTAGTCAATTGTCTGCACTGTATTTCGCGCTCCCACAGCTCGCAATGAGGGTTGCAACAGAGATTTGGCTCTGTCCAGCTTGGCTTGCGATGAAGAGGTGAGAATGACGCGCGCTCCAGATACAAGCGCGATCTGAGATGCTTAGTAACACGCACATCTCGCGACTGCTGAACTCACCTGAGCAGCACAAAGAGACACTCCACCAGTGCCAAGGCACAAGACCGTGTGTCCTGGTTGCAGCGTGGGGTGATGAGAAAACAGACTCGACCAAGCGGTTGTGAATGCGACAGGTAGCGTGGACCCTTCCTCGAATGACATGGCAGATGGGCTTCGCAACGCCTCTTCCTGATCGCATACAAAGTATTCGGCGGCGACACCATCGATGGCCCCGCCTAGGCCTCGTTTTAAACTTGAAAGACTCAGGTCCTCCTCCTGTGCTCAGAATCAGCCTGGAGCGACAGAGATGCAACGAGAAGCTGACGTAGTGGTGTCCTTGAGCAAATATGGGAGTGACTCTGTCGCCGACCTTGAACTTCGTGACCTGCTGTCCTATCCTTTCAACTATGCCGCAACCGTCTAACTCAAATTTAATGATGGTCTAATCCGCCTTGGTCTGCTCACCAGAGACCGGCACCACTCCTTGAGGAACGTCATGAGGGGCCGGATAGTCATCTGTGATGATCTGAAGATCTCGAGCATTTAGCGAAACGCATTTGATGTTGATGAGGATCTGCAGATGATCAGCTCTCGATCCACCAGCGAACGTACGTCTGTCGTGAGTCGCAGCTCCGGCACAGGCGCGTCTCTCTGGATTTCAAGACCGTCAATCCCGCGACGATGAGCGATAATATAGCGCTTCATGGTTCTTGGACCCATGATCGTCGCGATCAAGCTTTCGATTCATCGGGCGAAGGAGTTGAGGAACATTGGTAAGCGGCAATCGAACACTACCCACACTAGAGATTCGGAACGTCGGAACGCGGATGGTATCCGATTTCTCCCAAGCACCCGACAGTATGCCTGCCGCTTTGATTACGACGAGCCTTGTCAATGTAATAGGATGTAGCATCAAGAGTATCATCTTTCACTCTCATGAAGGGTCGGTCGGGTGTTGTTTTGAGCGACAATGCCTAGCTCGTCAGCGGCTACAGGACGAGTATTATTACTCTTGCCGTAAATTGAAATCGGTTCTGAACTTCCGAAGACTTCGGAATGAGATAAGCTCGTCGGAACAAGGGGAGGGCGAATTGCAGTCTAACCCCGGTGCTTATCGAAACGTAACAGCTTTCCAATTCATTATTCATTTTACAGCTCCATACTGTACCTCACCCCAACAGGAAGCCCCGCACCTTAGATCTACACGATGGCACTCGATCTCACGTACATGAACCGGGACTACTACGGGTACGGTCCCGATCGGCCTCCAGCCAAGTGGCCTAAAGGAGCGAAGATTGCAGTTAATTGTGAGCAAACTTGACTGTTTTACCGCCTTCCCCCTGACGAAACAAGTTGTTCTCAATCATGAGGAAGGTGGTGAGCGAAGTGTGGAATTTGGAGACAAACATGCCGAGACTGTGCTACATGAGTTTGGGTCCCAGGTAGGCATGATGTCTACCGATACCGTATGACCTACTGATACTGCCCCTAGCTAGCTGTTGAGCTGGGCAAACGGGATCCTCCCGTGGAGTCTCAGTTCGACTACGGCACACGTGCGGCAATCTGGCGTATTATGCGCGGCTTTAAGAAACACAACATCCCGATCACCTTCTACGCGGTTGGGGCCGCCTTCGAAAGGAACCCGGCCGTTGCCAAGTACGCCGAGGAGAATGGACATGAGGTTGCTTCGCACTGCTATAAGGTTATTTAAGTCCTTGAAGAGTAGAGCATATCCTGACCGTCATCAGTGGCAAGCTTATACGGGAATGACTGATGCGGAGGAAGAAGAATACATTCGCAAAGCTATCAAGGCTTATCAATCTACATCGCCATCTGGCAAAGTCCCAGTAGGGGTGAGTAGCAATACCGACCGTCATATGCGTTGTTGGTTGATTTTGTGCAGTGGTACTATGGCCGGCCATCTGAGCACTCCCTTCCCCTTGTTGCCAAGGTGTACAAGGAACTCGGTCACGAGCTACTTTACTGGGCTGATACCTACGCGGACGATCTCCCGTATTGGGCACGCATGCCGGGCGGAACGAAGGATGAAGGGGTAGTGATGATGCCCTATTCTCTAGACTGTGTGCGTCGCATCCGACTGAGTGGAGTCGCTGCTAACCCACTCCCAGAACGATTTCAAATACTGGCACGGTCAGTTTGGTTCCGATGACGCTTTTGCTCAGCGCTGTATCAATGCTTTTGAGTGAGCCCATTTCCCGTTTCCGATCCTGATCGCCGACCCAACGACACATAGTGTAATTCGAGAAGAGGGACTCGCAGGCAAGCCCGCCTACATCACTGTGGCCCTTCACTCGCGTTGGATCGGACGTCCCGGTCGTTTTGCGGCTCTCAAGAGGATAATTGAGCACTTTACTTCTTTTGACGACGTTTGGTTTGCCACCAGAGAACAAATCGCCAGAAACTGGAAGCAGAATTATCCCTATCAGCCAAAGGCGTAGGGTGACGAGTTACGATGTGGGAGACAGACTAGACTCGTTGGAACAAAATATGCGATATGTAGACTTTCACATCTCAAATCCCACGGACGGGTCTGGAGTCGATACCCAGAAGGCGCCGGATGGAAAGGTGGATGAATCCCCGGCATGCACAGTACCAGGCGCAACATCAGCCTCCTCGTCCAGGGGTATCCCCAGGGCCCGCAGCAGATCAGCAAATTCTCCGGAAGAGGTGTCTGCTGTCAGCTTCGCGTCGCGTTCGTCTGTGACTCACCAACATTGCTAACGGCATTCTCGGACGCCTTTCGCCATTCGCTCGTCGCAGACCCATCAGAGGGGGGCTTTGCGGGACTGAAACTGTGCTGGGTCACCCGATCAATGCAGATCGATGATAATTCCTCAAAGACGTCGTATAATGGAGCTGATGTCCAATCACCCTGTGAGTACGTGAAGAGAGTAGTGGAAGCAGCCTTGACGGCATCGAATACATCCTTGAGAGGTAGGATGGTGGGTTTCCGGAAGACCGCGTAAAGGAGGTTGAAGCCGCAGGTAAAGGCGGAATGGAGCGAGGTGGTTGACAGCGGCTGTCCGAGGTGAAGCATACGTTTCCTATTCGTAAGCCTTTCAAACTCGGACACAACGTACTGCAATTGACATCCACGCGCGGCATCGGCTGCCAAGAGCCCCATGAAAGTCTGGCCAGCTTCCCCATCACCACTGCAAAGAGCACGGAGCAGTTGTAGCCGTGTTTCGACGGCCCGAAGCTCAAACCACTCGCTCGAGCAGCACGGTAAAGACCCACAAGCTTCGAGAGACGCTTCGCTGGGGATTTCGCGCTCCCATTGTTGTAAATCTCCCAAAATCGACCATGCGGCGGGTATGTCTGGCGCATGGTTGCGATGCGCTACAGTGTAGACCGCTCGTTGTATTTGGCTTCCAATCTGTTTGAGCTTGATGTAGTGCACGGCAGAAGCCATTGAGCCGGACCGTAGCGGCGGTACAGAGACGTCAATCACAAATACCGAGGGGTCCGGCAGGTCCACGTCAATATCGTCGTCTGATATACCGGGTGGTCGACCTAGGATGGTCGCTGCCATGCGATCAAGCACGTAGCTGATGTTTGAGCTCCGATGAACTACAGCAACTCACGCTGTCCAGAATGCCCGTTTCCGTAGCTCACTGTCGTGCTTCTTCCAACCGCCTGCTCGTCTTCCGGGATTCCGGTGAAGCCCAAGACCGATGCATCTGCTTCGTTAGCTCAAGCGTTAGGTAGATGGCCTACATACAATCTAATCGCTACTCCAGACAAATACCACACAGATGGTCCACGGCTATTTCTGAGTGAGAACATCGCAAGTATCAGGAACCCTGCGCGTGTGGTTGATGAGCCTTCCGCGCTGAGCAGCATGTGGGACTCACCTTGAACGTTGACCAGATTGTGTAACTGCACAATAGTCGGAAAAAACTTCATCGCCAAAGCGTAGTACTCGTGTGACGCCAAGAGAAGCCCGGATTGCCGTTCGTGTTTGCATAACTCGCTTCCAATGGCGAACAGCATCAAGATGAAGAAAGCCGCGATGCTGGCCTCGCGATTTAATCGCCGCGCTTGCGCAACGGCTAGTAGGATCCCTTCACGAGCTTGCCAATGGGAGTCGAAGGCAACCCAGTCCATGAATGGGTACTACGTAGGTCAATAGTGGTCAACCTTTCCTGTTAAAGCAAAAAAGAAGGACCCGGTTGATCACTTACTCGTGAATGTATATGCTGGTATACTGTTACCAGTATGTGATCCGCAACAGCATCGGAAATTTGTGTTTGCAAGGTCGTGCACAGATGAGCCAAATGGGTAGGCGTAGGCGTTGGTGAACGCGTTCGACCTGGTCGCGATTTCGCATGATCCGCACCGACCCGAGGTAGAGGCATTCCTTTGGCGACAATCATCGACCAGAATGACCCAGACGATTCACCGACATAGTGAGGCTCTGCTGCTGCCTCTAGCGAAATCATCGCCAGGCCTCTTGCTGTTTCAAAAGTTGGACTCTCTTCATCCTCGTGTGCTTGTATCTCTGCAGTTGGAGGTGAAGAACGGCTCGCCTGAGGATTTGGATTTGACCGAATGTCAGGGAGGGTGGATTGCTGCTGCGTCGAAGATGTGATAGCTTGGATGTACACTGGCTGAAACGCTGTCTGAGCTGCAGACCAGGCGTCCCGATCGCTGAGGTCTCTTTGAGGGATGATACCGGAGATCAATGGCTCGTCCCCTTGGCTCTCCGTCGGCCAAGCTGACGATGGCTCTTGGCCCGCACTTGAATTAACATATCGCATGCTCGATACAGTCACAGGATTCGATGATAGTTGGAGTAGAGTGTCGGAGCCTGCAGCGGGAGCTGAAGACCGAGGTGAGGATGAAATAGGGATAATAGTGTCCTGTCGTGGGAGGCTATCTTCCCTGGCTACACCATCCGACAAGCTGTCTCAATCAGTTAATACAACATCTGAATTACGAAGCAGCTTACGACTGGGTCCTGCCGTCCTTCGCCTTCGCGACCTTCAAACCAAAGGTGCAGGTCGCGCCGCTCTGCATGCAGTTCCTCTGTCTTTGCATCAGCTTGGTTTCGCGACAGAAGATGGACACGACATGCGCATGATTGATTCTCCGACTCTAATAGACATCGCTTTATGAATGTTCAGCCTTTGTGGTTGACCATCAAATTTCATCTGCAACGTACTTGCTTTCGTCTTCTGCATCTCTCGCAAGCTTGCGACGCGTACGAAGCCGGTCTGTGCCTTTTGTGCCTTACTGCTGACGAGTCGGTTCGCTCAGAATCGCTCATGATCGGGAAAAGAAAGTCGGAAATGATGCGTGTGTCATTTGCGAAGCAACGTAGTGGAGAAATAGCGGAAGTCTGTGATCGATCGGAATCAGCTTTTTAGGAAGCTGTTCTTATCACCGGAGAATTTAATCATTTTTGTCACAGTTCTGCTGGGTCCCTTGGGGTGCGGATAATTCCATCTCCGGCACGTGGCGCGGCTGCAACTACCTTGGAGTGATTTGGTCTTTGTAATTCCAAACCATCCCCTTGTCGGCCAGCTCGTGGGATTGAAGAATTCAACTGTGGAATAGCTCGATGACAGTAGAATCGGTCACAAGTTTACAGGGGTTGCATGTCCAAATCCTGTCTAATCCGCCAGTTGACCTTTCAGCCTGTCTGTAAGCGCAGCGATTTCCCTTTTGGGGTGCACCGTGTAGCCGTTCTCATTGTCCTCAAAAGGCCCATAAAACCGACTCCTGTCCCATTTGTACAGCGGTTCCTTCTGTCGCAGCCGATATATGAGATCCGCATTCGCACTGTCGATCAGCTCAGGTCTCCCGGCCTACAGACTCACACAAAAAACCGCCCGAAAGCAACCATATCGTACGACCCATCCTCAAGGCCTCGCTCGAAGTTGTCCGGACCGAAGCCGCCTGCGACCAGCAGAGGCGTCTCGCCCAGAGCATTCCGAAAAGGTTTCAATGAAACTTCCTCGCCGACATCCATCTCACCCAGGGCTAGCGTTTTCTCGCTCGCACTTTTGAATTCGTCAAAACGGGGCTCGAGGAGATGACTGGATTGATAAGCTGCTGCGATGACGTCTCCAAGGCTTACACATAGGCCACTTTCCGCCTTGCCAGCTCTTGACATAGATATGTCCACTGTTCAACACGCTTTTCTCCGTGTGTCTGGTTGAACAAGCCAAAGGGGCTGAGTCGGACTCCGACTCTCCCAGAGCCGATGGCAGCCGAAAGTTTATCGACGGTTTCGAGAGTGAACCTGCATCGATTGACGATGTCACTCCCGTATTCGTCCGTGCGGTGATTGACTGATCTGATCAGCGTGCTTTGGTGATGCAGGACTGACTGTTGCTGTGATGAAACTGATCGAAAAGATAACCGTTCCCCGCATGGATCTCTATACCATCACATCCAGCCGCAATGGCGTTTTCAGCAGCTTTAACAAAATCTTGTTGCGTCCGCTCGATCTCTCGCTTTGTCATTGCTTTTGGTGGCTGGAATGTTAGATTGGCCAGTCGATTCCATCGTACTTGGCCCTCGTAAGGAACGTTTGAGCTACTTTCGGGCGTCTGGCCAATGACTGCTGAATGCGTGACTCGGCCTTGGTGCCAGAGTTGAGCGAAGAAGACAGCAGCCTTGGCGTGAATTTCTTGGACGATTAAAGCCCACGCTCGTTGTTGTTCCTCAGTGAACCAGCCGGGGATGCCGGGAAAGCCTGATGCTCGCAAGGATACGGGACTGTTCCTAATTAGCGAGCGAAAAACAGGGCCTATGACGAAAACCGTGAGATCTGTTTGGACTTACGATGCCTCGCTGATCAACAAGCCACCTGGAGTCGCTCGCTCACTGTTCATAAGCCCACTACCTTTAATGTCCGGGGAGCTCTTCACGTATAATACTGCCGCATGAGATCATTGGCGACCCAAGTTGAAGGGTCAGTTGCCGATTGACTTGCTCTCCCTCGTGTCCTGCTATGAGCATCGGAAGGGCCGCAAGCGAACTCACAAAGGCGCGAGCACGACACGGTGAGCCAAAGTAGTTTCGCCGATCCGAATGGGCGACCAGGCTGTCATAGCAGTTCGTGATTGTTTTGCAGAGTTTAAATGTCATTGAACATGGAGCAGCAGCGGTCACCGAACCCCAGCAGATTGGCAGGTCGATGGCCCCGAGATAGGGCACATTCCGACTAGAACGCTACTCGAGTATGGTTCCGAAAGCATTCCGACGCGTCATGACACCGGAAGATATACTGTGCGAGGTCAGTGTCTTTGCGAAATTTCGAGGACATTCAAAGGCTAAGCATCTTCGCCATGTCCAAACCACTTCACAGGCTCTCGGCGTCAGAGGTCGCCAAATTGACACGTTCAGGCGATCTTAAGGTCGAGGAATAGTACGCCATTTCGGACCATCACTTCTACACGCCTTGGCTGGCTGAATTTCCTCAGTGCCAAAGCTCTGATCAATAGAGTTCAAGAACGCGACTCCGCAGTGCACGGATGGTCATATTTTGATCCTCAGATCATCCTAGCGTCTGCGCGAGCGTTGGACGCTGTCCTGCCGGAGAAACGCGGTCCTCTTCACGGGGTCGCCATCGGCGTCAAGGACGTGATATTCACCAGGGATATGCCTACACAAATGTTCTCGCCTATCTACAAAGATGACCATCCGGAGGTGGATGCGGAGGCAGTACTGGTATTGCGATCCCTGGGGGCGTTGATATTTGGGAAAACACATACGACAGAGTTTGCGACGTCAGTCGAACTCTCCGTCACTCGAAATCATCCGCGGATGCTAATATGTTTGTGTCCAGATGTCAGAGAGGTCCACCTACTTGCAATCCTCACGATGTCACACGTTCCCCTGGAGGAAGTTCCTCTGGTTCTGGCGCGGTCGTGGGAGACTTCCAGGTGCCCCTGGCTTTGGGAACCCAAACCGGCGGTAGCACCATTCGTCCGGCGTCTTACAACGGTGTCTTTGCTCTGAAACCAACGTGGAATGCCATATCCCGGGAGGGACTGAAGATGTGTAAAGCAGGCTCCTTCTGCTCCAGCCTAGCTGACCCGAGGCAGACTCAGTTTCATGTGACACTATAGGCCTGTATGCCAGAAGCATCGAAGACCTCGTCCTTCTCGCTACGATTTTCAGACTCAAAGACGATATCGTTCCCCTCGAATCTCCATTGGATCTCAGGACAGCCAAATTTGGTTTCGTCCGAACTCATGTTTGGTTGAAAGCCAAGCCGAGTGTCGCTACAGCTTGGGAGAAGGCAAAAGAGTTGCTGGTCGCAGCAGGCGCAGAAGTCGAGGAAGTTGCTCTTCCTACCGACTTCAGCAAGTTAGTCAAATGGCACCGAGACATTCTGCACATGGAGGGGCAAGCTGCATTCCTGGGTGATTTGATTCAGTCTCCGGAGCTACTCGATCCCTGGGTTTCGAAGCATGTCCTCAACGATACCAACACGACTCGGCGGGAACAACTCGATGCGTACGACAATGTTGCTCGTCTCCGACCGATCATTGATGATATCGCCTCCAAGTATACGGCTCTGATCACTCCGAGCGTAACAGACGAAGCGCCGATCCTCGAAGAGCCTCTTCGTTTCACTGGCGATGCCTCCTTCAACTCGATGTGGACTGTTCTGCATACACCCGTAATTAACATCCCTGGTTTCGTTGGACCCAACCGGATGCCGATCGGACTGTCTCTGGTTGGACCGAGATATCACGAACAATCCCTACTGCGAACAGCGAGAGAGGTGTCAAAGGTGTTCGAGGCAGGCGGCTGGGCTCTCAGTCAGAAATGAACAGAGTTAAGGCAATGCGGTAAAATGCATATTGATCTCAAAGTGATTTTGCAAGATGCAGATTTTGTAAGACACCTCATCTCTCCAACAGGGGGAGGCGTTGTGTGAAAACACCTGGCATGGCCTTCCAGGTATGCCTTCTGCTGCAACGCAATTGCAATCGTGTTGCGTATGCGGGTGAACTATAGCCGCGCATGATATCTACGACACACTGACGTCTCTGAACTTTTCAAGCGCCGCACTCGGCTGTCGCGGTCTGAATGGCAGAGCATTGTAAGCGGAATGATAGCCCACTTAGTATCTGACCAGGACGCCTCTACGCATGGATCTTGCGAAAGTTACCAGTCTATTTGTCATATCTGCTCAGTCCGCCCAGTCCAAACCGCCCAGCCAGCTTCCACCCCAATCATACCGCATCATTAGCGCAGCTGAACGCGCCTCCAATCGTGCCGACGGCATACGCCTCTCTGATAGACAGGCCGACACCGTAGGTACCCGAGCCGAGGAAGTAAACCCCGATCAGGAAGATGAAGCCGTTGAAAGCGAGTTCAACCTTATGCAAAAGGGTTCCTCGATTGTAGGCTTTCCAGTCGTACAAGAAAAAAACCGGGGGTAGCATCAGTGCCATGGGCGCGAAACAGATGGATCCGACCAGAGCCTGTTTTTGTCAGCAGGCGCTCGGAATGGTGAAGTAGGCAGAACGCACGACAAGATAATTGAAGATGGGGATGGCTTCGGCAAGCACGAACGCGATCGCTCCTAGACCCACAGTGGTGGAAAGCCAGGTGACCCAATGCACCACAGTCTTTTCCTGCAGGTGGCGAGAGTCGCGAAGGATCCTGACGAAAAGGTATTTGGCTCCAACGTGAAGGTATATGACTCCCGAGACGATTAGACCGAGGAGACCGACCCCATAGCTGACCTTCTCCATCGTAGGACCAGCGGAGCTTAGGGATGGCGAAGCGACGTAGATCCCGCACCAACGGTACACGATTAGTGAGAAGCTAACTATCAGCCGGTGTCAATTCCAAGTCAACTCACACAAGGTAGCAAGTCGTCACGAAACCCATGCACGTGAAGAGAGCCTTGTTGAAGTCTTGCGGACGTCTCATTTCAGCAATGACGGGGATGAACGCGCTGGTACCCGCAGACGAAACGAAGATGTTGACGCTCGCAATCGTTCCCGCGGCGAAGGTGGCGGTCATGGGAGGAACGGCGTAGTAGCCATAATCCGTAACGCCTGCGGGTGCGCTGTACGGCCTATCTTGAACCGTGACAGCGATGACGACGATGAAAACTGCGGCAAAGATGGAGATGAAGCCCTGTGCAAGTCAGCTCGATTTGAATAGCAAGTTCACGTCCTCATACCGCCCAGGTGAGCCATCCGATCTGGTGAAATTTGGGGAGTGACGCCAAGGCCGCGATGACTACGGCTGCGATCAAAGACCACCAGACGGTGCAAGCAGCGTGATCCGAGAGTGCATTGAGGCCAATCGAAACCCCAAGAATCCCCGAGCCGGTGCACAGGACATAGGCGATGAGATAGAGTATTCCCACAAGCTCCCGGAGTATCGGTCCGCCCACGTAAGCGCCCATATCACTGACCGTGTGACACTGAACCGATCAGAGTTCCAAACATACAAGGGGAACAACAGAGATTTACCCCGGCGTGAGTGTTTCGGAACCTGCCAAGGACGGTACCCGTGTCTAATCGGTCAAAAGAAGCTCTTCCTCATTGACGCACAGGTGTTGATCACTCCCCAGCAGATGACCTCTATCGCCCCTCCGACAGCGCCCAAGGCAATGTAAGAGGAAGGAATTGAGAGCACTCCCGTGGCGAAGATCACCTTGAGGAAGATGACGGCCGCTCGCAACCAACCAACGGTCCGGTAGTCGACTCCACCTTCAATATGCTTGAATACCTCTGGAACAGGGCCTATATCAGCCAAACAAGTATCAACACTGTGAAAAGCTTTACCGAAGGATTCATCTCCAGCAGTCGTTTTCTCAATCGGATTCGCTACAGTTCCCTTGTCGTCAACTGGGACGACGTACGACTGAAACCCTTTCTCCTTATGGAATTCAGTATCGCTCATGATGAAAGGCTAGCGCGAGGCAGATCGGTGACACCAAGCGTACAAGGAAGGAGAATGTAAGAAAATTCTCTGGGGTACTTGGATCGCGGATATATGTCCCACGATACATGTCCCATCATAAGGCCAGTTATGGGAATTGTGGGCTGTCAATATTCGAAAGAGATAAGAGCATGATTTCCGATAAGTCCGTGTCGGAAGCACTTGCCATTGCATTCCGACAACCCCCTGACAAACCCTTATCGCAAGATTTCTTCGGTTTGTCGCCGAAATAAAGACCCGAACGGGAGAGTCTTTCATCACGCATGCAACCTGTCTGTAGGACCGACTACTTCGTATGGATACTTCTCCCTCCAGAAAGAAGCGATTTCCGACCGTGTACAAACCCAGACGTCCTCTTTGTGCGAGATGTAATCCATGAATAGTTTCAGAGCCATGATCCTGCCCGGCTTGCAGACGAATCGATTATGCATGGCAATGGTCCTAGAACCAACTGTCAGTGGAGAGACTGCAAGGTTTTCCCGCCTCGTCTGCTCACATCATTTTGGGAGCGCCTCCGTGTCCCTCTGCGTACAGCTGATCAAACTCGGCCTTCAACATCTCGAACCAATCGTCCGGGGCGGAAACACCTGCTCCTGCGGAAACGAAGACTGGAAGGAGATTGCACCTCAGCCTTGATCCACCCTTCGCTCATTGGTCACCCACATTTATGGTCGTTCGTACATAGCGAGTACGGGATCATAAGCATCCCCCTATCTTCGCCACCATGAATAACCGCATAAGGATCTTTGACCCAGTAAGGGACATCTGAGGCATACGTGTCGGAGCAGTAAAGGAGAGGGACATTTCGCTCTTTGTGAACCTGAACTCGTCAGGGAGGCAAATCTGGACAATTGACCAGTACTGACCTCCGCCCGAGCGAGTTTCATCTCAACAGGTGATGTTCCGATGAACCACCCTGTGGGGATATCTTTCAGACCAGTGATAGCTTGCAGTCGGTCGAAAGACTTGTGAATGTACGCCTTGCATTCGTCCAGGTTTCGGCCCGGTAGTTGCCAACGGTCGCCATGACACGCGATCTACTACACGTCGGCGCTGCTTGAATGTAATCGAGTGTGCTGCCACAGACCTCGTGACCGTCCTCTAAAAGCATCTTTGGGTATGGACCCGTCACCTCAAAGGATCTCGCACAAGCCCATGTAGTCCACCTCCAGCCGTATTTTCTGAACAACTTGATCAACCTGGGAAGACCGGAACGAATCCCCCACTCGAACTTCATAGATCAGCTAAGAACAGTTCCAAAATTCGCTTTCAACTCGCCATCTCCTCCACCATTATGTCGCGCTTTCCTCCCGATGTCGCTTTACGGTCATAATGAAGCTCATGCAGAAATGCGCAGGATTTGTCGTCCCCGTTCCAAGGTGTGACTTCGGCCCCCCTTTGAACACTCAGCACCCCAGTATCGTATGAAGATCGCGCACTTACTCCTCGTAGTTGAGTACGAATGAAACTGCGATCTTCCTCTCACCAGGCCAAAGATGACGGTTGGGTTCAAGTCCGAATCCGACATAGTCTCGCGGCGGAACCCAATGCAAAGTAGACATGTCGAAGTTACACAGGGCTGGTTTCAGACAGGTGTATGCGCTGAAAGGCGGAATCTTAAACAAATGAAAGGTAACAGTGGACCGCGCGGGGGGGGAGGGGGGGACTGAGGGATAGATCACGGCTTTCCTTGCCCGATCGGAAAGCGAACAAAAGACCGTCGGAGGGGAAAACGGTGTCAGATAGCGCGATAAGAGCAAGCGCTCGAGGGAAACTGGCGAATCTCCGAAGCCTCTATCCCAAAGACGGCGCCGAGTCATGTCCCCTTTCCCCCTTTCCCGACAGACTTCAGTTACGACGATTCAGTAACCAGGTCTCCTACTTGAGCTTTGGTTCGCTGACCACAGTCGGATCACGAGTACTCCTATCTTGTCGCCTTCCCTGTTCATCAAGGACGACAGAGATGGAGAACTCGAAATATCAGGAAGAATGGCTCGAGAGGGAGTTTCTGGGCTATGGCTACAATCAGCCGAATCCCCAATGGCCCGGTGGTGCGAAGGTGTGCGTTAGTTTCGTCGTTCAATACTATATGGGTGCTGTGAGTCGAAGTTCATGATCTTGGTGGCCAGGATGACGATGCGAGCAGGAAGCGAATCCATTGGACGGCGATCCCACTTCTTGCGCGGACTTCATGGAAATACCCAACGTTCAGCCGACGTGCTTGAGGAACGAAGGCAGCGAGCAGATGTACGAGTTTGGTGGGCGAGAAGGTGTCCCGAGGCTGCTCAATCTTTTCAACAAGTAAGTACATTCAGGAAGGATGCTTCTCTGTCGCTCATGACCGGCTGAAGGTATCAACTGCCTGTCACATGGAACTTCTGTGCGTCTCCGTCCGCCTATACCAGCAGTTCGAGGAGTGCGCATTGATTCTGTTAGTTACAATGGCCATGCAGAGAGGCTCTTACTGGATCAAGCCCATCCTGGATTCTGGGGCCGAACTCTCATGCGGCGGACACCGATACCGCGATAATCTTTACGTCGATCCGAGAGAAGAGGACGCTTTGATCCAGAAGAGCATCGAAGTCTTTCAGGATCTGACGGGAGATAAGACTCAACCAAAAGGCATGGTGCTCCTGAATCTGCTGGCCACAAGCGAGACGCTGAAAACTTTTGTAGGTTGGCTCGTTGAGAGACGATCCAATCTGTCGGTCAAGCTGTACTCTCTTGCTTCCAAGGCCAGTCATTTGCCGCTACTCTACTCTTCGGACTCTTGCGCCGATGACCTGCCGTACTGGATTCCGTCTTTCGCCTCACCCGATAGGAGCCAGGGCCTTCTCATGATCCCTTTCTCCTACGACTGCTCAGACTTACGTTTTGACATGAGGGGCTCTGGCTGGGCTTCTCCAAAGGACTACTACCTTCATCTGGTGCGTGGTCTTACTTCCCGGCATATTGTGAAGAAGGCGAATGACCTTCTTCTCGATAGAAAGACACGTTTGACTGCCTTTGTGAGGAAGCGGAGATGGGCGAGCCCAAGATGATGACTGTACTGCTTCATCCTCATATCATTGGTCGTCCGAACCGGACGTTCTGGCTGGAGGAGTAAGTTGTTGTTCGGTTCGGGATTTCCGTTCATGAGCTGACCGTTTCCCTCCAGATTCATCAAGTACATCACCGAGAAACGGGACGCATGGGTGGCGAGACGTATCGACATCGCTGAACATTGGCACGAACACTTCCCCTACAACCCGAAGACTGCATTCGGACAAGGAGACGCACCACCTGTATGTGGTCAGATTGATGTACCGACCAAGGAATAGAAACATGCATAAGCGGTTGGATTCTCCGAGGCACATCTTAGGGTTGAACAGTCTTCCAATCCACACTTCGTTCCCAGGCATCGCCTGCCTTCAATAGCGTTTCCTCGTGCCAATATTTACCGACCAGCATCATACCAACAGGAAGCTTGATGTGAGCGTCGTCGGCCACCAGCACGTCTTCCTTCATCGGATGGGAAAACCCGATGGGAAGCGTCATCGCAGGGTGTCCAGTCAGATTAAACGCCCCAGTGATAGAAGTCCCGCCCGCTGTAGATCATCAGATGAATACAACCTCGAGGCCTTTCAACCTCAGAAGATTAACGCACGAGCATGATCCACCCATCCGAGTGGTCCATAGTGGGCAGGAAGATGTCGCCTTGCAGGTTGCGGACAGGTAGGCATGACCAGCAAATCAAACTGTTCCAAGACCTTGTCCATTTCATCCCTCAGTTTTCGCGCAAGATTCATGGCTCTTCCGTATGCAGTCGGAAACTTGACCCATCCATATTCACTGAGCACATCAGATAACGTTTCTGTTCCCACAGCTATGAAGCACAGCTCACCACGACATAGCCGTTCCCGTTACAAAGTATTTCGACTTGGAATATTTGTCGTGATCCCATGGTAGCAGCTTTTCCCAAAAGTCGTTAAGGTATAGACCCCTCCTTCCAACCTGCCGACCTTGTCTAGTCCCTCCACTGGCAAATTTGTTGATTACATGTAACAAATGCGGGGAAAGAGGGAAGCTGTAGAAGGTCAAGAAGACAGTTCCCGCCGCACTTTGGGTATGACTAACGTTGGTATCGATATCTCCTCGACGACAGCTCCCAAGTCGGAAAACCGCTGGATCGCCTGCCGCACGAGACGTTGGACAGTTGGCGCCAGGCCGTAAGGGTCGAATGCCTCCTTGAGAACGCCGATCCTCGTCCCGTTCAGACCTTTGCTTCGTGCGGAGAGGATAGAATCGACATAGTGAGGTACGTTTTGGGGCTGTGGCGCGCCGAGTTGACGATCATCAATCCCGTCGTAGCCTGCGATTGCCTCAAGTAAGCGGGCCGTGTCCAGCACGTTCGCGGCCATGGGTCCGATATGATCCGTCCCGCTGTCGGAAGTAAGGACTCCTGTGTATGAAACCAACCCAAACGTCGGTTTTAGTCCCACAATTCCACAAAATGATGCGGGCTACGTCGAACTGTCAGTCTGAGTCCTCATTGTATTCGGCCCGTTACATTTACAATACGAATAGAACCCCCCTGATCTCCTCCGATTCCCAAGTCGGCCACTCCAGATCCGATGAGTGCTCCGCAACCTGAGCTGGATCCACCGGTGGTGAAGCCCTTGGCATAAGGGTTTTCTATCGGTCCGAAAGGGGAAGAAGAGGAAGTTGCCCCGTGGGAGAAGTTCTGATCACACTAATTAGCGGCGGCCAAGATCGGAAGGTAAAAACCTACTTCACACGCTGCTTTGCCCAGTATATGGCCTCCATGCTCCAGAATACGCGTGACGACGGTAGCATCCACCTGAGCTTTGCTCAAGGTCAGCCTTAAAAATCTTGCATCTCAAGATTCACGGCTCACGAGTAAAGTCTTCGAACGCATTTGTGCCAAACATCAGCGGCACATTCGCCATGCAGATCGTATCCTTTAACACCACGGTCTTCCCACTCAATACTTTGTCGCTTTTTGGATCCACCGGGTCCCCAGCTTCAGCACGCCAAGCCCAACCTCTCAGTGGATTGTCAGCGCTGGTGGGTAGATGAATATTTGCTCGAGGAAAACGGTCGAGCAGTGGTTCGGTGATATAGTCTACCCATGAACATGGCCTTATCGAGACCGAAGACGGCAGAAGGAATTCACCTGGCTGCTCCATGATGATCTTACACGAAGTGTATGTCTTGCCTAGGACCTTGAGGTAGTCATCCTCGTGGTCGGGCAGGATATTCAGCCCAATGGTCCTGGCAGCTCGAACGCTTTCTTCGGCTGTCACGGTCATCTCGCTATTGCGGGAGATCAAAGCTTCTCAAAACGGCCTCTCGCTTGCCTGGAATCTGTGGCGAGCGATCACCCGATAGGAAACGCATTCCGATCAGAAATGTGCCGCCTATCTCCGAGGGCGGCGATCCCCGTTCTCTCATTCGGGTGCCCGTGCCCACTTAAAACGTGGCTTGGCGATCGGAGTGAAATAGAGTGATGAATGTGCTAGGCCTTATCGTTCCGTATCAGGGTAATCATATCAAAGGCTTGAGAACGAACGTGGCACATTGATATCAATGCACTATCAACATTGGGGCTTGCCCATAAAACTAGCAGCGACTAAGGGTTGGATAAGAGATGCCACGTATTTGTCGCCACCGACCAAAGTCCCTTAGGGTCTAACCCCCAAAGCTCTAGGCCTCATGGCTCATGTATCTGTGAATCAATCTCGCTTGTCAGTCGCTCAGTTGAAAGTCCTGGACCATACCTACATCTGTACGTTATGCTCCCGCCCTCAAGTGCTGAATGGCGTGTTCTATTCATTCCGGCAAGTACCCCTCATGGCGACGCGTCAGGCTAATTCTCCTGCTTAGGTCCGACGATTAAACCCATCTCCATCACTTGCCCCTACTTCAAAGCGACCTAGGATCCCGTCAATGTCTCCCAGGACATCCACACCTTCCACCCGTACCCCAAACTGGACCGCGATGGCGGATTGGGCCAGCCATCATTGCTCGACTAGGAGCGCCATCCTGACTGCTCAGGCTGATGTTGATGGTAATCGCTTGTTCTCATTGATCAAAGCATACATCCTTTAGCCGCTATCAAACTAATCTGCAAGGACTGGGACAAGGTCAACCCAATCTTTGGCGAGAAGGATGGAGGTGATGCAAGCTTGCGGACGGGTACAAACAGGGATGGGATAGACATGACTCGAAGAGCTTTGGACGATGACGAGGACTCTTTGGGCGACAGCGACGATGGTGGAGATGATGCACAGAGTGTCCGGCTAGGTTCCCTCATCCCCTCGTCCTTTGATGGGTCGTCCCAAGAGCTCCCACCTCTCCCACCGCCGCTCCCGCCGTCCAGATTTCGAAACGCATCGGCAAACCCCTGTATCCGCGAGAGTGGAAGCTGTAAGTCCCAGGCATGGAATGCATGGTGGCCAATGCCAATAGGGTGGAGGTGTAGCTGATTCAGAACGGTGTAGCTCGACGGGCAGGAGGATGGAAGGGAGGGGGAGGTGTAGGCGAGTTTGGGGGCCTAAAGAGCTTGATTGAAGCTTCAGAGTCTGAGGAAAGGGCTCACAGGAAGCGCCAGATAAAGCTTCAGGAGAAGGAGATCGTGGAGAAGCGGAAGAGGAGACGACTTGCATTGAGGAGGGAGGTGAGGGAAGAAGCAGTTGCGAGAATGAAGGTGGATCCGTCGATTACCTGGGATGACGCTATCAGGGACGCTCAGGAAAGGCTGGTGGATAGTGATAGCAACTAGAGACCTACCTACCATAGCTCCAATGTATCCAGATCAGCATCCTCGTCATCCAGTTCAAGTATCTCGTCGACCAACATCTCCC
>JAABUH010001299.1_pt1 | contig 28935 bp, 28 predicted proteins | sample 5559121 | NCBI WGS metagenome assembly JAABUH01 (sample SAMN10711871, study PRJNA513364) | rock metagenome | isolation source: Antarctica rocks | place: Antarctica: Victoria Land, Battleship Promontory nord | collected 2015-12-28
CACATCGCCGCGTGTCGCCGTGCAGCCCGCTGTCCCACGCGCCGCGCCCCGTCCTAAACCCACCCCCGCTCAGCGTCCACTTCTCCTGCCGCGCTCCGCGTAGGGAACTTTGCTGTGGCGCACCCAAGCCGCTCTGAAAAGTTGCGCTGGTGCGCGATCTGTGCTATACTTTTACCTGGGTTTAGATAGACCCTTGGTGTACATATCGTCGTGGTAGTCTCCCATGTCGCTCTGGGCTGGCCGTGGGACCGATGCGCGAGACCCCTGACCCCTGGCTAGTCTATCGCCCCGTACTGTTTTCGTGCGATGAGCGCACATGGAGAGGTTTACAGAGGAACCATGACCTATACCGATCAGACCCGCACCTGCCGCGACTGTGGCAATCAATTCACCTGGACCGCCGGCGAGCAGGAGTTCTACGCTTCGCGCGGGCTTTCGAATCCCCCTAGCCGCTGCCCCGAGTGCCGCTCCGCCCGTAAGACCGGCGGCGGTGGTGGCGGCGGTGGCTACAGCAGCGGCGGCGACAGCTACGGCCGCGGCAGCGGTGGTGGCGGTGGGTACAGCGACCGCGGTCCCCGCGAGATGCACGAGGCCGTTTGCGACTCGTGCGGCGGCGTGGCCCGCGTCCCGTTCGTCCCGCGCGGCGATAAGCCGGTTTACTGCAGCGACTGCTTCAGCAAGACGCGCAGCAGCCGCTACTAAGACTAAGTCAGGATAGTACTTCAGCCCAGACGAGGGAGGGGCCGGCGCTTCAAGCGCCGGCCCCTCCCTCGTTTTTCAGCAATCGGCCAAGAGGCTTGTCTTCCGGGCGCCACTAATGGTTTAATAGCTTTGCAGCCCTTAACACACACCCGAGATTCGAGCTTGAGGAGGAGCGCACATGACCTGCCCCAGATGCGGGACGGAGAATCCGACCGGCAATCGCTTCTGCATGAAGTGCGGCGCCGACATGATCGCGACAGCCCCGGAGGCGAGCAGCGTCGGAGAAACCGCGTCAGACTACAGCCAAATCGTCGGTACGGGGGCGAGCGGCGGGAGCGCGCCGGCCATGCAAGAAGCGTACAGCGGCGGTAACAACTACAACACCAACACCAATGCCGGCCCCAACGCCAACACCGGCCCCAACGCCTACGGCGCCTCACCCCAGTTTGCTCCCCCTCCGTCGAGCTACGGGGCAGGCCTAAACATGGGCATGACCAACCCGGGGCAACTCGCCGGCGTTGGGGGGCGACTCGTAGCCTACATCATCGATTTCGTGGTTATCGTCGTGGCTGCAATCGCGGTGGTGATAGTCGCCTCGATCTTTGGGGCGATACACCTCGGTTTTCTCGGTGTTCTCCTCTTCATCGCCTTTTATGTCGGGGCCGTTGTCTACCAACCGTACTGTTGGGTGAAGCGGGCGGGGCAAACCATCGGACATCAGGCGATGCACATGAGAGTGGTCAAAACAGATGGTGGCCCCATCACTGCCGGAACGGCTATCGTGCGCATCATCGGTTTTATTGTCGACACTATCATCTTTGGCATCCCTGTTGGTCTCTTATGGTGCCTGTGGGACGCGAAAAAACAGTGCTGGCACGATAAGATCGCGGATACAGTCGTCGTCCAGGCTCCGTGAGCGAAGCCGGCGACTACATCGCGAGGGGGCGTTTCGACTGTGAGGTCGAGACGCCGTGCACCGTAGCAGCCGTGCTGGATAAACCCTATAACTAGCCGCGCCGCGTCGCGCCTAGCGCCAGCGCCGTGGTGACCGTGGTGTCGCCGGGGAACAGCCTGGCGAGGTCGCGGCGCTGCGCCCCGTTGGCGATCGCCCAGTGGGAAAAGGCGGCGGCCGACTCGACGATCACGTTGTTGTGCATCTTCCAGTGGTACAGGCCGCAGAACTTGGAGCACTGCGCGTAGAATGTGCCGGGCCTGGAGGTGTAGATCAGGCTGCGCTCGACGTGGTTGGGATAGGCGTCCATGTGCCCGTCGAGCGCCGGGACGAACCAGTCGTGCACGACGTCGGTGCTCGTGACCCGCCAATCCGTGTCGCGGTGCACGGGCAGGTGCAGGTCGCCCTGCGACACGCTGAGGCCCGGCAGCTGCGGGAACTCGTATTTCCAGGCCCACTGGTAGCCCTGGATAGCGACGCGCACGGTGTCCTTCGGGTTGGTGCGCGGCGGCGTGTTGAGCTGCAGCGTGGACACGGCGACGGCGAAGAGCACGGCGACGATCACGACGGGGATGAATGTCCAGATGATCTCCAGGCGCGGATTGCCGTGGACCTGCGGCGGCTCGTCGTCGGTAATGGGGCCGCGCTGGCCGAAGGTCAGGATAGCGTAGAACATCAGGCCGCCGATGAGCAGGGCGACGCCCGTCCCGACGTAGGTGACGATGGTCCACACGCGGTCGAGGCGCGCCGCCGTCGGCGAGGCGGGATCGATGGGCCAGACGGCGAACTGCGTATGCGTCGGCAGCAGGGGCGGCAGCACGAGCAGGGCGAGGCACCCACCGATGACGATGGCCATGACGATCAGGCGGACGAGTCGGGCTCTACTGCTCACGCTATCTCTCCTCTAGCTCGTGTAGCTCGTGTCGCGGGGCCATCATTAACATTGGGCGCATCGGCGCGCCCGACGCGTCTAAAGTAATTAGGCGGCGTGTGGGGCGGCTACACCTGTATGTTACATGCTACCGCAACCGGCGAGCGAGGGGAAGGGCCGGGGTAATGCGCCCACGACGTGGCGCCATGTTTGCGCCGCGCGGGGCGCTCGTGTACAGTTGAGGTGTAGTTCCGACCGCCGCCGGTGCGGCGCGGCCATCTCGCTTGGCGCGCGTTGCCGCGCGTCGTCACGCCATCGATTTAGAGGTCAAGGATGGATTAAAGAGACGTTGCCCTGTCATGCCCCGCGGCTGCCCCTCTGTGTGCGTTGCGCGCTCTCCCACGGTCCCCGGGTGCGGTACATATCGTGCCGTTTTTACCGTGGCCTCGCGGCTAGCTAGTAAGGATGACGAGGTTCCAGCATATGGCCACTGTTTCAGCTCCGCCACCTTCCGCTCCCGCCGGACTCCCGCCCGCACTGGCGCAACAACCCGCCGTACGCGGCGTCACCTCCTGGTTGACGACGACCGATCACAAGCGCATCGGCATCATGTACATCGTCACCACCTTCCTATTCTTCCTGCTAGGCGGGGTCGAGGCGCTGCTGATCCGCACGCAGCTGTTCCAGGCCAACAACCACTTTCTCAGCGAGCAGGCCTACAATCAACTGATCACGGGCCATGGCACCATCATGATTTTCTTCTGGCTGGTGCCTATTTTCTCGGGCTTCGCCAACTATTTCGTGCCTCTGATGATCGGTGCGCGCGACGTGGCCTTCCCGCGCCTCAATGCTTTGTCTTTCTGGCTGCTGCCACTCGGCGCGCTGACCTATCTCGCCGGCTACCTGACCCCCGAGGGGCCGGCCGCCAACTCGTGGTGGGGCTATCCGCCGCTCTCCGGGCCAACTTACTCGCCGGGGATCGGGCAAGACCTGTGGATCGTGGGGCTGCACATCGTCAGCATCTCTTCGCTCGTCGGCGCGGTTAACTTTATCGTGACCATCCTCACGATGCGCTGCAAGGGCATGACCTTCTTCCGCATGCCCCTCTTTATCTGGAGCATGCTCGCTACCTCGATCCTCGTCGTCACGGCGATCCCCGTCCTGGCCGCGGTGCAGACGATGAACCTGGTCGACCGCATCGCCGGGACGCACTTCTTCACCGGACCCAAGGCCGACGCGGTGCTTTATCAGTATTTGTTCTGGTGGTTCGGCCACCCCGAGGTCTACATCCTGGTCTTGCCCGCCTTCGGGCTGGCCTCGGAGATCTTCCCCGTCTTCAGCCGCAAGCCCATCTTCGGCTACAAGTCGATCGCCTTCGCCACGGTCACGATTACGATCATGGGCCTGATGGTCTTTGGGCACCACATGCTGGTGAGCCCGACGCCGCTGACCACGCGCGGCGCCTTCATGCTGATGAGCTACGCTATCGCCGTGCCCTCGGGCATCAAGGCCTTCAACTGGACGGCCACACTCTGGGGCGGGCGCATCTTCCGCAACACCGCCCTGCTCTTCATGTTTGCCTTCCTGGTGCAGTGGTTCATCGGCGGTATCTCCGGCGTCTACCTGGCCACGATCCCGATCGACCAGCAGGTCACCGACAGCTACTTCCTGATCGCGCACTTCCACTACGTCATGCTGGGCGGCTCGACCTTCGCCGCCTTCGCCGGCTTCTACTATTGGTTCCCCAAAGTCTTCGGCAAGCTGCTCGACGAGCGCCTGGGCAAGTGGAACTTCTGGTTGATGGCCATTGGCTTCAACATGACCTTTTTCATCCAGCAATTTCTCGGCGTCAACGGCATGCTGCGTCGCGAGTACAGCTACGAAGTCACCGGGTGGGAGTGGATGAACAAATTCTCGACGATCGGCTCCTACCTGCTTGGTCTCGGCGTGCTCTTGTTCGTGGTCAATGTGTGGTATAGCCTGCGCCGCGGCCAGGCGGCCGGCGCCGATCCTTGGAAGGCCAATACGCTGGAGTGGACGACGGCGTCGCCGCCCCCGTGGTACAACTTTGCTGCGCTGCCGGTGGTTACGTCGGTGCGTCCCGCGCGCGACCTGCGCCGCGCCGGCCGCATCGACCCCTCCCAACAGGGCAGAGATGAGTATGGCGCGCGCGGCGACAACGAGGTCGACAGCACCGGGCCCATGCCCCACATGCCCGGACCCGACGAGGCGTAGCGAGCCTGTGTTTGTAGGGGACGGAATAGAGGACGGAGGTGAAGTGCGATGAATACGACTAGCACGACCATGACGTCTCCTCAGACGTCCGTAGCGCCTGTCGTCGGCGCCTTCGACGACATCGGCAACGGCGAGCGCGCGGTCCATGACCTGCACGCCGCTGGCTTCGGCCGCGATGAGGTGGGCATGGAGTGGGAGGAGGTCGAGGTCCCCAACACAGCCCCTCCCGCGCCGCGCTCGTTCGCCGCCCCCTTCGCCTTCGTCACGTCTTTGTTAGGGGGTGCCATCCTGTCGATCCTGGCGGCCCATTTCGCTCCGAAGTCGCTGACGCTGGGCGGCGTGGGCTGGCAGGTGTCGCCGCCCGTCGTATTGGCGCTGGTGGGCGGTACCTTCGGCTGGATCATGGGGGCTATCCTGGGATATGGTCACATCGCGTACGAGGAGGAACCGCCCGGACCCATCTCGCTGCAGACGCCGATCATCGCCGTGTCCGTGCTGGCACCGTCGCGCCCCAGTGAGGCGCGCGCGATCCTGCGCAGTGCGGGCGCGCGCGAGATACAGGGCGGTGACCGCGCCTATCCCTCGGCGTCGGTGCCCCAGTCGCCGAGCGTCCCTACACGGCCGGCGCAGCCGCAGCCGCGACGAGAGGCCGCGCGCGGTCCTGCGACAGGACGGCAGCGCGTGCCGCCGGCCACGCCGACCCCGGCGCCCGAACGCCACGCGCGTTTGCCGCTGGGTCCGCAAGGCACGCCGGAAGGAACGCCCGACCACCGCTCGCAGCGCACTGGCCTGGCTCTCATCCTCGCCGTCGTCGCGGGCGCCGTCGTCGCGCTGCTACGCCGCCGCGATTAGGCGACAGGTAAAACAACCGCAACATAGAGAAGGGGCGGGCGCTACAGTGGAGTAGCGCCCGCCCCTTGATTTTCCCGACGCCCGATACCCTACACCCGATACCTAGAAGTGGTCCGCGCTCGGACCCTGGTAGTCGCGCCGCAACTCGCCAAGCCAGTTGACGATGGCGGTGATCGCGATGACGAGCCCGGCGATCCACATAATGGGCGTCACGGCGATGCCGGCGAAAGTCAGCGCGATGCCGATAGCCAGGAGCAAGGGCTGCCAACTCGGCGCCACGACGTGCATCTCGTCGTGGGCCTGATGAGTGGGGTCCGCGGCGCGCGCACGGCCGCTCTCCGCCGGTGGTTGTTGCATTGCTTTACATCCCTACGCTATGGGTGCAGATAGAGCATGGCCCAGACAAAAGCAACCAGAAACATCAGGGCAGCGCCTAGAAACATAGCTACCGCCAGGCGCAGATTGAAGCTGATCAAGCGGTTGTGCATCTCGACAATCCCCACATTCCCTCGACTCGCAGCGCGCACAAGAGGCGCCTCAACCAGCTATGCCGACGGTTCGGGAGCAGCGTCCGACGGTTCAGGACCCTGATAGTACGTGATCGATTGCTCGACTGTGATGCCGATCACGTAGCCGACGACCCAGCCAATAGTGCCGAGTAGCGCGGTGAACAGCGCGATGCCGCCCCATGGGTCGGCGCCGTTGAAGCCGCCGGGTATCGTCGCGCCAACCAGCCAGCCGATAGCGCCCAGAGACAGCGACAGGTACCACGCGTCTCTGAAACCGCGGTGGGTGTTCCAGTACCGTCTCAGACCTCTCATAGTGACCGGGTTCCTCCTAACTATGACGGCTGTGACGCGATGGTGGCATGAGGCGTGCCAGGCGCGCTATTATCCGTAGCTATATGGAGTGGTATTTGCACGGGGTGCGGTCCGATGCGAATGAGGCGTGCCAGGCGCGCTATTATCCGTAGCTATGGCAAATCACTAACTCCCTACTAGGATACCCGAAAACGACCCGCGGCGTGACGGGGTCGGAGACCCCTTTAGTGGATGGCGGGGTCTGGGGGGAGGCATCTCCCAGGGTTACCCCGGAGGCGCGCCCCAACGTCGGACCCGCGGCTAGGGTCCGGGGGACCAGTCAGCCAGGGGCGGAGGGGGCGAAGAGGGGAGAGAGGGGGGCCGGCGACTTTTCACGAGCCCTGAGTCATGGAGCGAGGTATTGGCCGGCGTCCCAGGCAAAAGGGTATAATCGATGCAAGAGGACCGTCCCGCATATATGTAAGGCGCAAGGCGCTGGGAAGACGCCGGCCTATAGCAAAAGGTTGACGGCCGACGGCTGATAGCTAACGAGGAGTTGTCCCGATGTCTATGTCATTGCCGGTGAAGCGCACGCGCCGCCATGAATGGCCGCAACAGGCCATTGTGTCGGGCTTTGTGGCCACGGCGGTCGCGGCCGTCGTCCTGGTCGGCGGATATGTCGCCGCGCAGGGCATGAGCCAAACCTACACGCATGGGACCGCCAACACGCTCGTGCAGTGGTTCTATAACCTGACGCACAACCGCGCCACGAACGCGGCCAAGGATTCGCTCTACGGCGCCCTGTTGTTACATATAGTGTTCGGCCTGTTGTGGGCGGGTGTCTACGCCTACTATGCGGAGGCGGCCCTCACAGGGCCCGGGTGGCGCAAGGGTCTCATCTTCTCCCTGGGGCCGTGGCTGCTCTCCGTCGTCGTCTTGCTGCCCCTGCTCGGCGGCGGCTTCCTCGGCTTCGGTCTCGGGGCGGGTCCGCTCCCGATTATCGGCAACTTCGTGGTGCACGCCGTCTACGGTATGGTGCTGGGCGCGATCTATGGGCTCAGCGCGTCACAAGGGGCCAACGCGAACGGCCTTGCGCTCACGACGAACAATACCGCCGAGCGGGGCGCCGCGTTCGGCATCGCAGGCGGCGCCGTCGTCGGCGGGCTCGCCGGCCTAGGTCTCAACCTGTTCGTCGGCGCAGCGAACGACGTGATCACGGGTCCCTTGCAACTGTTCCTGTTCGGCGCGGCGCTCGGCGCGGTCGGCGGGGCGCTGGTCGGGTCCATGTCGGGGCTGACCGACGCCGGCAAATCCGGCGAATAAAGCTCCTCGCCCTGGCCACGTTCCCATACGCCTTCGCCGCCCGCTTCGGGGCCGCCTGCCGGCGCGCTCTACCGTGATAGCCGTGGTGTGCGTCCTCGCGGCGCTGCTCTATCCGATGTTGCGGGCCGGCGCGCACATGTACGCGCTGCCGGCCCGCAACGCTCCCGGCGCCTACGAGCACTACGTCGTCTACGTGCACGCGGAACGCCCGCGCGTTCGACCCGTGGGGCCCTATGCGCACGCTGCTGCGCGCCGAGACGCTCCTGGCCGGCCCGCTGGCCCTCTGTGCGGCTGTGCTGGCCCCCGCGGCGCGGCGCCGCGCCCCGACAATGATGCTGCGGCTGTGGCGGCGCAACGCGCGCTCAGGCGAGCGCAATGCTCTTTTTACGCAAGGTGGGAGCCCTAACAATCGCCGAAAAGCGCGTCAGATTGGGATGATGTTCTCGCGGTCACGGTCGCCGCGTCCGCGTCGCGGCCGGACTCGACGAGGCCGTCGATGCACAGCGGGGTGAAGACGCACGAGGCGCAGGCGGCGGGCTCGGCGGCGATGACTAGCGCGCCGAGGTCGAGTCGCGCGTAAGCCCCATCGCCCAGCACCCGCCCCAGTTCCGCCACACCCGCCTGCACCGAGGCGGCCGTCGCCTCCAGATCGCCCGCGTTGAGCGGGTGGTGGTACACCTTGTTGTCCAGCAGGTTGACCTCGTAGAGACCTATCTTGGCCGGCGTCAGTCCTCGCCAGCGCCCGCTCTCGAGGGCCATCAGGGCGTATAGGAGCAACTGTGGAGCGTGCTTGCTGTCGGTGGCGCGCGATACCTTCCAGTCGACGATGGTGAGCGTGCCGTCGTAGCCCGCTACGATGAGGTCGGGGGTCGCGGCGACGGTGGCCTTTGCGGAGCGGAGCGCCAGCGGGAGCTCGGACACGCGCTCGTAACCGGCGTACAGGCGCGCGAGCAGATTGGCCTGCCCGGCGAGGTGTGTGAAGCAGCGGGTCGCGTTCTCCTGGACGGCGCGCAGGGGCGCGTCGCCGGCGTCCTCGCCGGACTCGTGCACGAGCAGGGCGCAGTAGGCGTCGCCGGCCTTGGCCTTGGTCATGCCCGGCTCGCGGTAGCGCCGCGCCGTAGAGAAAGCCCATTGCCGTTCGGCCAGGGCGTGCGCGGCGGCGGCCAGGGCCAGCGGGGCGATAGGCCGGTCGGCGCGCAGGTCGGCCAGCGCGTCGGTGGCCAGGACACGATGTACGACGCTGCCCTGCCACGCCGCGACGCTTTGTAGCTGGCGACGCACGTATGCCTCGCGGCGCAACGGGTCCCGCGCGTTGTGCGACGCCACGACCTGCCCAAAGGCCAGCTGGCGGTGGCAACGGCGCAGCACCCGGTCCGTCGAGTACGACCAGCGGAGCATCTATCGCCTCGTTTCTATAGGGAGCGCCAGGGCGTATGGCCATACGCCCTTACACGGGCCGGCATGTAGTTGTAGGCGAGCGCACCGCTGAAAGCGGACTGGTTGGACGCAACGGTCTGCCGGCGAGAGGCCGGCGCTCCCGGTAGGTACGCGGCTACATGCTTCCAGCTTGACTGTACGGAATAAGCCTGCGACTGCGGTCGCATGGCAACGTCGCGCGACCGCAGTCGCCGTACGCTGCGTGCGAGGTTCGCATCCCGCGACTATTGTTTGGAAGCATTTAGTGTTCACGCCCCGGCGCGGCCGTCCACTCGGGCTCGGGCGTGATCCCTTCCTCGGGCTGGGGGCCGCGGTCGGAGAGACCGTTGCCCTCGAGGGTCATCAGCGAGCGCAGGCGCATCTCGCCCCGGCACTCGATCTGGCAGGACAGGCGCAGTTGGCCGAGCAACTCTTTCTCGGCCAGCTTGTCCTTCTCGGCCACCGTCATGCGCCCGGGCTCGCCGGCGTGGAACTCCACGCGGCAGGTCGTGCACTTGGCGTAGCCGCCGCAGCGGTGCAGGATGTCGACGTCGTGGTCGCGCAGCGTCCGTATCAGCCGCGTCCCATCCGCCACCTCGAACGGCTCGTATCCATCGGCCTCGATTTTTGCCATTGGTATCCCCCTGTTCTCAATCGTCAGTCATCGACTGACGATTGATAGCTCTTAGATCACGAATTCCCCGTCTTTGACGAACAATTCTCCGTCCACGCGCACCTCGCTCCCGTCGCGCAGGTCCGTTACCATGTCCCAGTGCAGGGCGGACTGGTTACGCGCGCCGCTCTCGGGGTAGCCCGCGCCGAGCGCGAAGTGCATCGTCCCGCCGATTTTTTCGTCGAAGAGCACGTTGCGCGTGAAGCGCCGAATGCCGCCGTTCGTGCCGAAGGCGCACTCGCCCAGCGCGCGCGCGCCCTCGTCGAGGTCGAGCATCTCCAGTAGGAATCGCTCGTTGGCGCGCGCGGCGGCCTCGACGACGCGGCCGCGCTCGAAGCGCAGTCGCACGCCCTCCACTACCTGGCCCTGGTAGAAGGCCGGGAAGGTGTAGTGGATGACGCCCTCGACGGAGTCCTCGACGGGTCCCGAGAAAATCTCGCCGCCCGGCATGTTCTTGGTACCGTAGTCGTTGATGAAGGCGCGCCCGGCGATGGAGAAGTGCAGGTCGGTGTCCGGGCCTGTCAGGTGGACCTCTCGCTTGTCCCCGAGGTAGTCGACCAGCCGTTGCTGGCGCTGCCGCACCTCCCCCCACGCCGCGACAGGGTCGTCGCGGTCGAGCAGGCAGGCTCCGTAGACGAAGTCTTCGTAGTCGGAGAGCGACATCCCCGCGTCTTGCGCGTAGGCGGGGGTCGGATAGAGGCAGACGTTCCAGTCCAGCGCGCCCTCGGCGCTGCGCCGCATGAAGGTCTCCGTCAGCTCCCGGCGCGCCTTTTGGCGCAGGGCCTGCCGTGCGGGATCGACGCCCGCGAGCTCCTGCGTGTTCTCGTCGCTCAGCACCACGAAGCGGCCGTCGAACTCCTCGATCACCAGGCGGTCGATCGGCGAGACCGCGCTGAGCTGCGCGTCGGTGGCCATTTTGAACAAGAGCTCGCCCTGGTCGGGCAAGCCCATGCGCAGGAAGGGCAAGCCGCCCGCGCGCAACGTTTCCCTGTACAGCTCACGCAGCAAGGGCGCGGCCAGTGTCGTGCCGCTAATCTCGACCTTGTGCCCCTCTGCAACGGGCACGGAGTAGCGCGCCAGCAACTGCGCCAGGCGCTCCACGCGCGGATCGGCCATCTATTTTATCCCTTTCTCGCGTACGCATACGCATACGCACACGCGTATGTGTATGCGACCGCGGCCACAATCGCGCGGCCTTTTCGCTTGTCCGACCCTTTGCCTGCACGTCCCGGGCCAGCCCTGGCTAGTGTTGTCTCTGAGCGGTTTGTTTGAAGTCGAGCCTGCGACTGCGGTCGCATGGCAGCATACAGCGACTGCGGTCGTGTGGTCCCACTTCAAAGTAAGCTCTTTGATCCTGCGCTAGCCAGGGCTGGCCCGGGACGCGCCCTCGATGGCATGCTTCTTGATCGTAGAGTAAGCTCCGTGCGGCGCCCGGTGGCGGCCATGGGCGATAGAAAATGTGTGGGGACGGGGGGTGGATAGAGCGATGGCGCACGAGCAAAAGTGGCCGGACATGCTGTGGATCGCGCGGCACGGCGAGAGCGCGGGGAACGTGGCGCGCGATGCTGCCATGAAGGCGGGCGTGGCGATGATCGACATCCCGACGCGCGACGTCGACGTGCCGCTCTCGCCCCTCGGTGAGCGCCAGGCCGCCGCGCTGGGCCGCTGGTTCGGCGATCTCCCGCCAGGTGAGCGCCCCACGGTCATGCTCGCCTCACCCTACGCGCGCGCGCACCGGACGGCGGAGATCGCGCAGGAGATAGCCGGGATCAGCCCGAGCGAGGTTCCGATCGTCGTCGACGAGCGCTTGCGCGAGAAGGAGTTCGGCATCCTCGACCGCCTGACCAGGATCGGCATCGCGGAGAAGTACCCTGATCAGGCCGAGTTCCGCCGCCTGCTGGGCAAATTCTATCACCGGCCACCAGGCGGCGAGAGTTGGTGCGATGTGATCTTGCGCCTGCGCAGCGTGGTCGATACGGTGACGCGCGAGTACGGCCGCGAGCGCGTCCTGATCGTGTGCCACTCCGTCGTCGTGCTGTGCTTCCGCTACCTGGTCGAGCGTATGACCGAGGAACAGATCCTGGCCATCGACGGCGCCGAGGAGATCGCCAATTGCTCCGTCACCTCGTATCGGTTCGATCCCACGCTCGGCAAAAGGGGTAAGTTTGCGCTGGAGCTGTTCAACTACGTGGTCCCGGTCGAGGAGGCCGGGGAGAAAGTGACGAAGGAGCCTGATGCACGGACAGTCGGAGGATAGGCGGCCGGCCACGAGGGACACGGGTCGCGACGCGGTCGTCGATGTCACGCCCGAGCTGCTGCGGGGCTGGCTGCTGCCGCGGCCGGACGGCGGGGGCGGCGGGCGGCGCGGCAAGGACGCGCGCGGTAGCGTGCTGGTGATCGGCGGTTCGACCGAGGTACCGGGGGCCGTGCTCCTGGCGGGCACGGGGGCGTTGCGGGCCGGCGCCGGCAAGTTGCAGATAGCGACGCCGCGCGATGTTGCGCCCCTCCTGGCGGTCGCCGTCCCCGAGGCGCGCGTGCTGGCCCTACCTCAGACGGAGGGCGGAGACATCGATCCCGCGGCCGCCGAGCGACTGGCCGGCGCGATCGAGGGCGTCCCGGCCGTCCTGATCGGGCCGGGCATGCTGGACATCCCGATGGTGCAAGAGTTGCTGCGCCGGCTGCTGCCGGGCATCACGGAGACGGCGCTGGCGCTCGACGCCGGCGGGCTCTCGGCCGTTTCGGACGATAAAGCGGCGCTGCGCCACCTGGGCGGCGCCGCCGTGCTGACCCCGCACCCGGTCGAGCTCTCGCTGATGCTGGGGATCGAGGCGGACGAGGCGCAGGGCGACCCGCTCGGCATGGCGCGCCGCGCCGCACGGGAGACGGGGGCCGTCGTGGCGCTCAAGGGGGCTGAGACGTACATTGCCGCGCCCGACGGCACGGCGTACTGCTACGCCGCGGGCAATATCGGCCTGGCCACCTCGGGCTCGGGCGACACACTGGCCGGCGTGGTGGCCGGCCTCCTGGCGCGCGGCGCGGAGGCGGCGCAGGCCGCCGTGTGGGGCGTCTATCTGCACGGCGAGGCCGGCAACGCCATGACCCGGCGCATGGGTACGCTTGGTTTCCTGGCGCGCGAACTCCTGGCCGAAATACCGGCCCTGATGGCGGCCTTCGACTAACGTTATCTCAAGCCGCGCGGGGGCCAGGGTCTGTGACTTGTTCGCCGCGGACGCAGGTTATCCACCGGGAGCGCGGCCCTCCCAGTAGACGCGCCGGTCGCCGACTTTTCACAGGCCCTGGCGCGAGGGCGCGCTCGGCGGCGCGGCGCAGGCGGTACAATACATGCGAGGTGGCCGTCTGCCGGTGGCCTCAGTAACGCGCGACCAGGATGGTACATAGATGGTGATAGGGCAAGCATGAGCGTCCTGGATAAGATAACCGAGGCCGATAGGATAAAGCGGCCTGCCAGAGACCCCGCGTGGGGAGAGCAGTCGCGGGGGGAGGCGCGCTGGCCCGCCTCGCTGGCGGTCGTCGCGGCCATCCTGCTCTATATCGCCTTACCAGAAGGGCTGACGTTGCAGGCGATGGGGCTCGGCCGCGGGCAAGACTGGTTCCGCTGGACCCTGCCCTCCCTGGAGTTTGCCCTCCTGATCGCGCTGACGCTCGCCGCGCCACGGAGGCGGGCGGGCGAGCCGCGCTGGCTGCGGTACGGCGCCGTCGCCATCATTGCGCTCGTCAACATCGCGAACGTCATCTCGCTCTTCCTGCTTGTCCAGGTTCTGCTTCACCCCAAAGAGTCGGCCTTGAAAGGCCAAGACATCCTCTTGATATCGATCAACGTCTGGCTGACCAACGTGCTCGTCTTCGCCCTGTGGTACTGGGAGCTCGACCGCGGCGGCCCGGACGACCGCTCGCACCCGCAGCACCGCCGCCCCGACTTCTTGTTCCCGCAGATGACTACACCGCACTGCACGTATGAGCATTGGACGCCCTCGTTCATGGACTACCTGTACGTGGCGTTCACCAATGCCACCGCCTTCAGCCCCACCGATACGATGCCTCTGACCCCGTGGGCCAAGTCGCTGATGACGGTCCAGGCGCTGGCCTCGCTGCTCACCGTCGCCCTCGTGGCCGCGCGCGCCGTCAACATCCTCGGGCAGTAGCGACTTCGCCCCCATCGCCCCCATCGCTTCATTGACCATCGACTATCGACCAATCCCGGAGGCCCTCTTGCAAACGCTCGTGTGCTGGTTCCGGCGCGACCTGCGTGTGCGCGATCAAACCGCGCTCTACCACGCGGCGCGCGACGCCGACCGGGTCATCCCCCTCTTCATCGTCGACCCGTCCCTGATGGCCGCCCCGCACGGCGGAGGCCCGCGCGTGGCCTTCCTACTGGAGAGTTTGCGCGCCCTGGATCAGAACCTGCGCCGCCTCGGCGGCTATCTGCTGGTGCGGCAGGGCGACCCGCGCGAGGCGCTGCTCGGTGTGCTGCGCGAGAGCGGCGCCGAGGGCGTCTACGTCAACCGCGACTACATCTCGCCTGGCCTCGCGCGCGACCTGCGCGTGCGCGCGGCCGTCGAATCCGAGGGCTACCTGTACCGCGACTTCAAGGACATCGTCGTGGTCGAGCCGGGCGAGCTGCTCACCGGGAGCGGCCGCCCCTACAGCGTCTATACGCCCTACTGGCGGGCCTGGGCCGCGCGCGCGGCCCCGGCCGTCCTGCCCGAGCCCGCGAAGCCTCTGGGCACGCCGCCGCTCGACGGCATCGCGATCCCCACGCCGTCCGACGTCGGCTGGACCGTCGACATAGAGGTGGCCAGGGGCGGCGAGGACGAGGCCCTGCGTCTCCTGAACCGTTTCACCGCGGGGACGGCCGCCCCCATCGGGGCCTACTCCACCGCGCGCAACGCGCCGGCCGAGCCGGGTACCAGCCGGCTGGCGCCGCACATCCGCTTCGGCACGATCTCTCCCCGCACCGCCCTCGCCGCCGCGCGCAGGGCGACGCGCCCCGACGGGGAGGCGGGTGCGGGCGGCGACCTGCGTCGGGGCGAGGCGGAGCATAAGGGTCCGGTCACATGGGCGGGCGAGTTGGCCTGGCGCGACTTCTACTTCACCTGGATGCACGACAATCCCCGCGTGGAGACGCACGCCCACGACCCGCGCTACGCCGATCTGCCCTTCGAGAACGACGCCGACCTGTTCGCGGCCTGGCGCGCCGGGCAGACCGGCTTCCCCTTCATCGACGCGGGCATGCGCCAGCTCGCGCGGGAGGGCTGGATGCACAACCGCCTGCGTATGACCACGGCCAGCTTCCTGTGCAAGGACCTGCTCGTCGACTGGCGCATGGGCGTCGACTACTTCTGGCAGAAGCTCACCTGCGGCGACAAGCCGGCCAACGTGGGCGGCTGGCAGTGGAGCGCCTCGGTGGGGACTGACGCGCAGCCCTACTTCCGCGTCTTCAACCCCGTCACCCAGGGCGAGCGATACGACCCCACGGGCGCGTACGTGCGCCGCTACGTGCCCGAGCTCGCCCTTGTGCCCGACAGGTACATCCACAGCCCCTGGACCATGCCCGATGCCGAGGCGACGCGCATCGGCTTCGTGCTCGGCAAGACCTACCCCGCGCCCGTCGTCGACCACGCCGAGCGCCGGGCGCGCGCCATCGCCATGTTCGAGAAGCTCAGGGGCACAGGCCGGTAAGGGCGCCCTCCGAGAGTGCCGAAGCCTGTTCCACGGCGCCCACAGTGTACAATCGCGAGGCACAGGCCCATAACCCACGGGAGGGCACTGGTGACCTATCTATTGCATCGTGCGACAGGGGCGCCGGACTGTCCGGTGGTCTGCCTGGACGAGGCCGGCGCGCGCCTCGTCGGCGAGACGCGCGCCCCCCTCCCCTGCCCGCGCGCCCCGGCGCTGTCACCCAGTATGACGACGGCTGACGGACTACTGGCGGTGTGGCGTACGCGCGCCGCGACTCGCAGCGTTATACTGCGGGGCGGTGTTCGCGCCGGGCGTAAAGAACGTAGGCCATGGTCACAGGCAGCCTCACTGGCGACACCGGATGCTCATGCGGGGATCACATAGCCGGACACGCTCCTTTGCCGTATTGCTCGCACCCGCCGTTAGGCGCCGATTGAACGTGTCTCGGGGATGCCCGCGCGCCGTGACGCCGCGGCGTCCGCGTGCGGGCCGCGCCCGAAGAACAGGGCGAGCAGCGCGGTCGCCAGCGCCTGGCAGGCGATGGCCACGCCGAAGGCGAGCCCGAAGCCACCGCGCGCCTGCAAGACGCCGCTGAGCCAGGGGCCGAGGCTGAACCCCACGTTCCACGTCATCTGGTACAGACTTCCCAGCAGGGCGCGTTGCGCCCCCGGCGCGCGCGCCATGGCGAACGACGCGTACAACGGCTCGGTCATGGTGCGCGCACTTCCCTGCGCGTAGAGGGCTACCACGGCCACGGGCAGCAGGGGCGCATAGGTGACCAGGCCGAGCAACGGTACGCTCACGGCGAGCAACCCGAGCAAGGCGCGGGTGTGCCCCACGCGCGCGGCGACCGCCGGTGCGGCCAGCGTGGCGACGGCGGCGACGATGTTACTCAGGGCGAAGATCAGGCCCAGCCCGCCGGGCGCGATGTGGTAGCGCACGCTGAAGAACAGCGGCAGGAACAAGACCATCGCGCCCAACGCCAGCGCCAGCAAGGCGTCGGGCACGAGCAACCGGGCGAAGAGCGCGAGATCCACGACGCGCTGCTCCGTCCCGCGCCCCCCGGCGTCCGTCGCGCCGCCCCGCGCCCGCAGCCCGACGAAGGGGAGGGTGCTCGCGCCGATCGCGGCCGCGACGAGCCAGAGGGCTACGCGCAGGGGGGCCGCGGCCGCGGCCGGCTGCCCCAGCGCGCGCCCCGCCACCTCCGGGACGGCCCCGCCGAGCGCGGAGCCGACGGCGGCCATGGCCCATAGGAGGAAAGACTGCACGGCGAACACGCGGACCCGCGCATCCGGGGCGGTGTCGTCGGTCAGCGCCGGGGCTGTCGCCGCCCAGTACGGCCCCGCCGCGGCGCCGATCACGGCCGCGACCGCCAGCAGCGGGGCCGGATCGCGCAGGGCCGTGAGCAGGAGCAGGGCCAGGGCGTGCAGCGCGCCCGCGCCGAGCAAGACGGGGCGGCGGCCCACCCGGGCCAGCAGGAGGCCGACCGGGAGGCTTGAGAGGAGGGACGACAGGGCGGCCGCGGCGCTGAACAGGCCGATGTAGTCGGCGCGGAAACCGAGCGCGCGCAGGTACAGGGCGAACGTCAGGTCGTAGATCCCGATGACCAGTCCCATGCCGGCCGTCGCGGCGAGGAACAGGCGCGCGTCGCGCCCGACGCCGCGTAGGGACCTCGACAGCGACCTCACCGCGTGAGGCCTGCGGCAATGTGTGGCCGCGGGGGACGCCTGCGCTCCGTGCGCCTGTGTCCCTGACGGGGCGCGCGCGGCCATGAGAGCAGGCACGGGCACACCCGCACCCGCACCCGCACCCGCACCCGCACCCGCACCCGCGCGCATCCCGAGACCGGCAACGGGCGCGATGATAGGACGACCTGGTTAGGACACGTGACCATGGTGTGCGACGCGTCTAGCGAGCGCCGCTGTGACGGGCACGGCGCGTGACGCGCCCATGAAACCCTCACTGATCGTCAATGTCCCCCCCGGCGGCGCCGGCCCCCACACGCCCTCTCGCCTCTATGATAGCACCGTGATGGGCGGGTCAGCGTTGTGTTGCGGGGTAGTGTCGTGGGCGGTCGCGCATGAGCGGCCGACCCGGAGCCGGGCGCAGGGCATCGCCGTCTACGCCACCAGCGCCACCAGCGCCACCACCAAGCGTCTACAGGGCTCCAAGCCCGTCACCACCGGTAGCGCGTCAGCGCGTCAGCATCGCCGGCAGCGCCTTCGCCAGCGCCGCCATGAACACCGCCCCCGCTCTTGTGTAGGGCCGGTGATTGTCGTCCGCGTGCAAAGGCCGCGCGGCCTCGCGACAGTTTATCCGTCGACCGTATCGGCCAGCGATGCCGCGACGCACGGCAGGCGCGAACCCGCGACAGTGCAGGGGTTCAGCACGACGAGGCGCACGGGATACGCGGCGGGCTGCGCCAGGGACAGCCGGCGGGGTGGCGGCACGACGCGGCCGAGCAGCGGGATTCGGCGCAGGGTGTCGCGCACGGGGTCCCGCTCCAATTGCAGCGGGAGGGACTGGCTCAACACCGTCTCCCGCGGCATCTCGATGATGGGGATGCCGTCGACCAATCCCACGCGGGGGATGCCCGGGGGGATGACGCTGCAGCCTTCGACGCGCTGGCACCGCATGACCAGGCCGCGCACGAGGACCGTGTGGCCGATCCATGCCCCCGGATCGCGCGCCAGCCCCGCGCGCACCTGCGCCACCGTATAGACGGTGACCGCCGGGGCGGACCGTGTCGCGACGGCGACGGCGACGGCGGCGGCGACGGCGGCCAAGAGCGCGAAGGTAACAAGGGCGAATAAGGCGCAGCGCATACCCCACTATAGGGCAAACCAAAACTTGCCTGCTATGGAGTACATCACGATCGAGCGCGGCCCCGCCGCGTTCCAGCAGCCCGTTGCCCTCCACCTCATCGTGGCGATGTGCGAGCGCGCCTTTGGGACTGGCGTCCAATTACAGTCTGTCCGCGAGCTGAGCGGGGGTACATTCAACACGACCTATAGGGTGGGCATGGCCGGCCAAGAAGACGCTATTCTGCGGGTTGCGCCCGCGTCCACAGCGCGCCTCTTCTGGCATCAGCCCTATTTGATGCGCCGCGAACAGGCGATACAGCCGTTCCTCGCGCCTATCGCACGGCTTGTCCCCCGGACGCTGATGGCCGACTTCACACACGAGCTCGTCGATCGAGACTATGTGTTTCAAACGTACATACCGGGCGAACAGTGGACCGCTATCGACGGCGAGCTAACGCCCGCGGAGGATGAAGCTCTGTGGCGCCAGGTCGCTCGCATCGCCAAGACTATTCATGCGGTGCGCGGGGACGTCTTCGGCTTCCCGCATCCCGGCCGCCAGTTCCCGACCTGGAGCATGGCCGTTATCGACATGCTGGAGCGTATCGTAGCGGACACGGAGAATTGGCGCCTCGACGCGACAAACATGAGGACCGTGTTGGAGATAGCGCGCGCCCACTGGCCTGTGCTCGACGAGATCGCGGAGCCGCATTTGCTGCAGGGCGATCTATGGGGGACCAACATCCTGGTCAAGCGCGGACAGGGCGCTGATCCGGTCATCGTGGGGGTCATCGACGCGGACGATGCGCCTGTTGGGACGCGCCTCTTTTCACGAGCCCTGTCCCTACATGGTATCGGGTAGACATACATATGCGGTCGAGGCTGTGGCCAGGCGTTCGCGTAGGGCATTGTGGGTGTGGGCCGGCTGCTGCAGCGTGATGGGGCGCCGCGCGCGGTTCGCGGCCTGCTCGCTGCGCCGGTCCGCCCACGTCGCGACCGTTTCCACCAATGCGGGCACGTCGAATGGCTTGGCCACGTAGGCGTCGGCCTCCATCGCGCTCCCGTTGAGGCGCAGGTTGAGCTGGGCGGAGAGGGCGATCACCGGGATGGGGGCGGTGGCCGGGTCGGCGCGCAGCCGCTCACAAACCTGCACGCCGTCGAGCTCGGGCATAGAGATGTCGAGCAGGATCACGGCCGGCTGGCAGTCCCGCGCGTACCGCACAGCCTCGCGCGCCAGGGCGGTGAGCACGCGGTAGTTCTCGCCCGTGAATATGGCATGCAGTAGCGCCACGATCGCGGGGTTGTCGTCGACGACGAGCACGGTGCGGGTGTCCTGGTTGCCGGTATGCATGGCATCCTCCCGTAGGGCGTCCGGTGACAGGTGACGGGTAGCAGTTGGCGAACTACTACTCTCTACCTATGATGGCACGCCCTATCATGCGCGGCAAGACCCAAGAGGGCTAGCCTATTCGGGTTACTCGGTCACGTGGCTAGTATCCGTAGCAGTGGGGCGGGCGCGCCGCGTAGCAGCCGCGACAGTTCGCCTAACTCGACATAACGGTGGGCGTCGAGCTCGGCGTTGTAGCGCGGCGCGCCCGTAGTGGCGACGCGGTAGTAGAGGGTGAGGTGGCGGCGGCGCGCGTCGTGATCGGCGTGGAGGATCGGGCCAACCGTCGCGTCGAGCCCGAGCTCCTCGCCCAGTTCGCGCGCCAACGCGGCGTCCGGCTGCTCGCCTCGCCCGACCATGCCGCCGGGCAAGCCCCAGGGCGGCCGGCGGTAGGTATGGCGCACCACCAGCATACGGCCCCCTACGTCCGCGACGACCGCCAGGACCCCGAACGTCACCCTGGCGGAGAGGCGGTATATGACGAACTCTTGCGCCCTGGCGGGGAGCAGGCCCCACAGCCGATAGAACGATACCTTCGTCACGCCGGGATAGTCAGGCTGACCAGGTCGCGCGGGTAGTAGGTCAGGAGCTCGAGCCCGTCTCCGGTCACCAGCGCAGTGTCGGAGTGGCGGAAGCCGCCGAGGTCCGGGGCGTAGAGCCCTGGCTCGACCGTGAAGACCATGCCCGGCTGGACCACCGTCTCGTCGCCGACGTCGAGGAACGGGCCTTCGTGGTAGCGCAGCCCGATGGCGTGCCCCGTGTGGTGTTTCCAGCACCGCATCAGGTCGTGCCGCTCGTAGTAGTCGCGCACGGCGCGGTCGACGTCGGCGCAGCGCGCGCCGGGGCGCAGCGCGTCGAACGCCGTTTCCTGCGCGGCCAGCATGTGCGCGAACAGCCGCTCGCCCTCGGGCGAGAGGCCGCCGATGACCATGGTGCGCTCGAGTTCGGAGTTGTAGCCCCACATCGGCGTGCCCGCGCCGGTCACCAGCACGTCGCCCTCCCGGAAGGTGATGTTGCCCTCGAGGGCGTGGGGGATAGCGCTGTTGCGCCCGATCTGGCCGCGGTAGCCGGCCGACGCGCCGCTCGCGAACGGATTCTGCGCCTGGTAGCGCGCGCCGAGGGCGTCGAGCATGGCGAAGGTGGCCTCGCTCGACGCGCGCGCGCTCACCTCCGTCTCGGTGGCGCCGGCGCGCGTGTATCGCTGCAGCAACCTGTGCGCCAGGTTGCCCCATATGCAGCTCTCGCGGATGAGCCCGATCTCGGCCGGGCTCTTGATCGCCATCAAGTCCTCGATATATGCGGCGACGGGCGCGACCCTTTGGCCGGTCACCTCGCTCAGCGCGGGCCCCCGATAGCCCAATATCCAGGGGTAGCCGTCCATATCGGCCGCGAGCGGGCCGCCGGACATGCCCAGCGCGGCCAGCGTGTCGCCGAGGACCTGCATGGGGTGCGGGTCGTAGGGGTACTCGACGTAGTGGTCGACGCGCGCGAAGCCGGTCTGCATCCTGGCGTGCTCGACCTCCAGGCACGGCACGAACAGAGTCTTCTCGCCGTCCGCGCCCATGACGAAGGCGACGGGGCGCTCGGTCGGGACGAAGGCGAAGCCGCTGAAATAAAGAACGTGGTAGTTGTCGAACAGCACGACGCCGCGCAGGCCCTGCGCCGCGACATGCGCGCGCAGCCGCTCGGCGCGCGCGGCGAACTCGTCGGGACCGATGTTGGGCGAGGGTGACACAACCAGCATAACAATACTCCTTTGCTGTGCAGATTATAGCATCGCAAGCATCGCAGCAGGGCCCGGACTCTCACCACGCGCACGATCACTACCTATAACCACGATCGCACAGCGCGTATAATTCCTGCAGGGGGAGTGCTCGACGGCGACGATGTCCTGCCCGGCTTCGCCGAAGACCTGTCCAATATCTTTCTGTCATTGCTTGGGCGCCGTTAGAAAAATGGGGGAGGGGAGACCGATGATCGAGACACTCAAGTTCGGCCGCAGTGGACACATAAGCACGCGCACTCTTTTCGGGGCGGCATCGCTGAGTAGCGTGACGCAGGACGAGGCCGACCGCACGCTCGAGGTGTTGCTCCAGCACGGTGTCAACCACATCGACGTCGCGGCGAGCTACGGCGACGCCGAGCTGCGCATCGGACCCTGGATGGACCGCTATCGCGACCACTTCTTCCTGGCCACTAAGACCGGCGACCGCACCTATCAGGACGCCAAGGACAGTATCCACCGCTCGCTAGAGCGCCTGCGCACCGACCATGTCGACCTGATTCAGTTCCACAACCTCGTCGACCCGATCGAGCGGGATCAGGTGTTTGGCCCTGGCGGCGCGTACGAGGCGGCGGTCGAGGCGCGCGACGGGGGGCTGGTGCGCCACATCGGCGTGACGGGCCACGGCGTGGCTATCGCGGGCATGCACCGGCGCAGCCTCGCGCAGGCCGACCTCGACTCCGTGTTGCTGCCGTACAACGCCGTGACGATGCAGAACTCCTACTACGCCGAGCAGTTCGAGGGCTTGCTGGCGACGTGCCACGAGCGCGATGTCGCCGTGCAGACGATCAAGTCGATCGCGCGGCGACCCTGGGGCGAGGGGGCGCAGAACCGCGCCACGTGGTACGCCCCGCTCGAGGAGCAGGCCGACATCGACCGCGCGGTCTGGTGGGTGCTTGGCCGGCCCGGCGTCTTTCTCAACACGGTCGGCGACATCCACCTGCTGCCCAAGGTGCTCGACGCCGCCGGCCGCTACGAGTCCCGTCCGTCCGACGCGGAGATGGCCGCGATCATGGAGCAGGCGGAGATGCAGCCACTGTTCGTGTAGAGCGGCCTTTTGGGGTCGGGTCCTCCCATTACCTCATCGTTACTGTTGTACGTCAGAGCTTGCGCAGCTTGACACCTTGCACCGCATGGTCGAGACCTTTTTCGAGGATAAGTTGAGCGCGTTCGCGGGTGGGCAGGATGTTTTCGCGCAGGTTGGCGCCGTTGATGTCGCGCCAGATGTCGCCTGCGATCTGTATGGCCTCCTCGGGCGTCAGTCTCGCGTAGCGGTGGAAGTAGGACGCCTCGTCCCTGAAGACGGTCTGGCGCAGTTTCATAAATCGCTCGGTGTACCAGCGCTCGATGTCCGCGGCGTCGGCGTCGACGTAGATGGAGAAGTCGAAGAAGTCGGATACGAACAGGGAGGGCGGCCTGTGGAGGTGGCCGTCGCCCGTCTGGAGCACGTTGAGTCCCTCCACGATCACGATGTCGGGACGTCGTACTACCTGCTTCTGGTTGGGCAGGATGTCGTAGGCCTGGTGCGAATAGATCGGGGCCGCCACCTCGGGCTTGCCGGCCTTGACGTCGGCCATGAAGCGCACCAGACGCCGCAGGTCGTAGCTTTCCGGGAAGCCCTTGCGCCCCATCAGCCCGCGCGCCTGCAGCATACGGTTGGGCCGCAAGAAGCCGTCGGTGGTGACCAGGTCAACCCGCGGGTGGCCGGGCCAGCGCGCCAGCAGGGCCTGCAGGACGCGCGCCGTGGTGCTCTTGCCGACGGCCACGCTACCGGCGATGCCGATTACGTAGGGCACCTTGGCGGCGGGGTGGCCCAGGAACGTATCCGTGACCGTGTACAGGTTCTGCGTGGCGTCGACATAGAGGTCGAGCAGGCGCGAGAGCGGCAGGTAGATCTCCTCGACTTCACGCAGGGACACCGGCTCGTTGAGGCCGCGCAGCGCCGCCAGGTCGGCCTCGGCCAGCGTCAGCGGCGTGGCGGCGCGCAGCCGCATCCACTCCTCGCGCGTGAAAGAAACGTAGCGCGACAGGCTGCCCCTAATGGCCGACCGTGGGGCGATCGTGGCCGTTTCACTCATCCGCGGCACCGGGTTTCGCTGTGCAACGCTGTCATGGGCCAGTCCTTCCCCTTTTGATAAGGGCGCTGAGGCTTGTTGATACAGTGTACACAAGGCAGGGTCTAATCTCGACCGTTCGGAGATCCTGCTTCCTTCTACGTCGAAGAGCGCGTCGCGAACCCCGGGCGTGCGGTTCTCGATACGCCCGTGGGCGTGCAGGACGCGCAGCGTGTCGCGCGCCCGCATGGCGCCCGTATGCGGTCGAGGGTGCGGCTAACCACGCGGTAGACCTGTGCGTGGCGCTCCTTGCCGGTCTTCTTGACCAGGACATGGCGCTCGCCGACGAAGACGCGCCGTGCGCCGTGCGCCGTGCGCATCCACTATGATCTCACGTCCAAGAGCCACGCCCTGGAGCCCATCGTACGCAAGACCGCGCGCTGAGCGGGCGAATGGCTAGGCGATTAGCCCGCGTGGCCCTCGGAGAGTGGCGGCGCGCCGGGCCTCTGTAAGAAGGCGTGCTCGTCGAATCGCTCCAGCGTCAGCGCGTCGTCGGCTCGTAGTATGAAGGTGCTGAGGCCGCAGTTGGAGGGGTGGCGCTTGTAGATGCCTGCCCAGTCGCGCCCGTCGGCGTGCGCGGCCAGGAGGCGGACCACCCCGCCGTGCGTCACCACCACGACGCTGCGTCCCGCGTGCACGCCCCTGATTTTCTTCAGGAACGGCAAGGCGCGCGCCAGTATCTGGCGGAACGACTCGCCCTCCGGGGGCGCCCAGTCGAGCACGCCGTCGACCGTACGGCGGGCCAGCGCCTCTGGGTGGCGGATCTCGACCTCCGGGCCCGTCAAGCCCGAGAAGATGCCAACGTTGCGTTCGCGCAACGCGGGAGAGTGCTCCACGGCGAGGCTGTGTGGGGCCGCAACGATGCGCGCGGTGTGCGCGGCGCGCCCGAGGTCCGACGCGTAGACCGCCGCGACCTTTTCGCCGGACAACCGCCGCGCCAACTCCTCGGCCTGCGCGACGCCCTTCTCGGTCAAGGGCGAGTCGTTCCAGCCCTGCCAGCGGCCGGAGGCGTTGTCGCGCGTTTCCCCGTGCCGCACGATTAGCAGGCGCATGGCATCAGGCTCCATGGATCACAGGCGCTTGCAAGCTACGACGCCACCGCGGCCGCGGCCAGTCCGAGCTTCATGTTCTCTCTTCTACCAGCACTACAACGTCAAGATCAGCCTGCGACTTCAATTGCAGGTCTGACACTACATTATAACACTAGCTCGTTGGGGCAAGCTCAACCTTCAGGGCATCGAGCAGGGTCTGTGAAAAGGCGCCCAAGTCCCTTCTCGCCCCCGCCGCCCCTAGCTGACTGGTCTCCCGGACCCGCGGCTAGGGTCCGACGTTGGGGCGCGCCTCCGGGGGAACCCCGGGAGATGGCTCCCCCCAGACCCCCGCTAACTATGGCGCGTGCGGGCACATGGGACTTGTACGTCTCGACAATGCACAGACCCTAGGGCGTCGAGTTCGGACGTCGCGTCGGCCGCGCCCCCCGGGTTGCGACACACCCGCGGGCGCGTGGCCGTTCATGCATCGCCCTACAGCAGCCCGTGGATGTTTCCGCCCTTCGGTAGCGCGACAGAGGCGCCTAGTCTACTGCGAATCGTTTCGGGGTCTCATTCCCCGCGTCGTCCGTCAATCCCCTAGAGGAGCATTGGAGGGTCTCTCGGCGTTCAACGAAGCGATCAAGCGCCGCGCCGAAGAACCTTGAGACCAGGTTTAGCGTACGATATGGTTCCCAATGATAGTCGGATCCCGAGAACGGCCAGCCGGAGACCACAGAAGCGTGATATCATACAACTTTGTATGAAGGGGGGGCAATGTCGGCAATCCGGGTCCTCATTCTTGGTGTTCTGAGCAAGGAGCCGTTGCACGGTTATGACGTCCGCCGCACCTTGGAGGAGTGGCATGCCGAGCAGTGGGCGCACGTCGCCTACGGCTCGATCTACTCCGCGCTCTCGAAGATGGCCGACGAAGGCATCGTCGAGGTTGTGGGGACCGTCACGGGCGGTCGGGGAGTAGGGCGCATCACCTACGCTATCACCGACCGTGGGCGCCAGGAGTTCTTGCGGCTCCTGCGCGACTATTGGTGGGGCGAGCAGCCCACGATCGATCCTTTCCAGGTGGCGCTGACCTTCATGGACCGCCTACCCCGCGACGAGGTGCTGGCCGCGCTACGCCAGCGCGCCGCCCGGTCGCGCGCCTTCCTCGTCGGATGGGAAACGACGTGGCCGGCGATCCGCCCGCCGGATTTGCCCCGCTTCATGATCGAGAACCGCCGCCTGGACATCATGCATGTCGAGGCCGAAACACGCTGGATCGAGGAGGTCATCGACCAGATTGAGCGCGGCGAGCTCCCCTGACCCCGCGGCGCGTCTTACCCTCTGGCTCCTCGACCTATATACAAAATTGCATAAAACACAAATTTGTATATGCTATAAGTACCCGTGAGGCTGCGCCGCATCGAGCGCGCCACGGGGTCGTCCGAGGAGGGCCACCATGTCCACATCCAGTTACGACACGCCCGTCCTGATCGCCGGTGGAGGTCCGGCCGGCCTCGCGGCTGCCCTGCTGCTCGCGCGCCACGGCGTCCCGCCCCTGCTGGTGGAGCGCCACGCCGGTACGTCGATCCATCCCCGAGCGCGCGGGCTCAACGTGCGCACGATGGAGATCTTGCGGACGGTGGGCCTTGAAGGAGACGTCCGGGACGCCGGCGCCGCCCTTGCCACGAGCCGCTACATGCTCTTCGTGGACACCCTCGCGGGGGAGGAGATCCGGCGCGTCCCCGACGCGGACCTGCTGCCGGTCGGGGAAGCTTTGGCGCGCGTGACGCCCTGCGACTGGGGCCGCTGCGCCCAGGACGAGTTGGAGCCTGTCCTGGCCACCGCCGCGCGCGCGCACGGCGCCGACCTGCGCTTCGGGACAGACCTCGTGTCCTTCTCGCAGGATGCGGACGGCGTGTCGGCCACGCTGGCGGATCGCGCTACGGGCGCGCACCGCGCGGTGCGCGCCCAGTATCTCGTGGCGGCCGACGGCGCCCACAGCCTAGTGCGGGAATCGCTCGGAGTGCCTATGGCCGGGCTCGGGCCAGTCTCCCGCGGCCAACTCGGCCACTTCGTCAACGTCTACTTTCGCGCCAACCTATCCGATCTCGTGCGCGGACGAGAGTTCATCCTGTGCTTCGTGGAGCGGCCGGGGGCGGAAGGTCTCCTCCTGGCGGTGAACAACGCCGACCGCTGGCTCTTCAACGTTGAGTACGACCCGGACCGCGGCGAGACCCCGGACGCATTCACCCCGGCACGGTACGTCGCGCTCATCAAGGCGGCGATCGGCCTCCCCGACCTGGACGTGGAGATCCTGAGCGTGCTTCCGTGGGAGGGCGCCGCGCTCATCGCGGACCGCTTCCAGGCCGGCCGCGCCTTCCTGGTCGGCGACGCCGCGCATGTGATGCCGCCCGCGGGCGGGTTCGGCCTCAACACGGGCGTGCAGGACGCCCACAACCTGGCCTGGAAGCTCGCGCTCGTCCTCAAAGGCACCGCAGACCCGGCGTTGCTCGACACGTACGAGGCCGAGCGGCGTCCGGTCGCGCGCGTGGTCGTCGACCGGGCGGTGCGGGAGCTCGCGGCCCCGACTCCCGATGGCGCGCCCGCCTGGGACGGGCCGGAGCAGGCTGGACCGGAGGACGGCGCGTGGGCGACGGCGACGGCGACCCCCTGGCCCAGCTCCCGCCGATCCTGGGCTACCACTACGCCTCGCGCGCGGTCGTGGTGGAGGACGGAGTTGACCAGGCTGGCCAAGTTGACCAGGCTGGCCAAGTTGACCAGGCTGGCCAAGTTGACCAGGCCGATGCGCGCCCAGAGGAACTGGACCTGACGGGGGGGACGCGGGCGCCGCATGTGTGGATAGAGCGCGCCAGCCAGCGTATCTCGATGCTCGACCTCTTCGACCGTCGCTTCGTGCTGCTGGCCGGCGCCGAGGGCGTGGCGTGGTGCGACGCGGCCCGTCCGGTCGCCGCGCGCTTGGGTATCGACCTTGATAGCTACCGTGTCGGCATGGCGGGTGACCTGATCGACCGTGACGAGAACTGGGGCGCCGCCTACGGCGTGACGCCGACGGGGGCGGTGGTGGTCCGACCGGACGGGACCGTGGGCTGGCGCAGTGCGGGTGGCATCGGGTCGCCGGCGGAGGAACTGGGGCGTGTGCTACCCCGTCTGCTGTGCCGCATGCCTCTGCTCGCACGATCCGCGTAGCATATCGCTGTACGCCAGGGTACGCTCCCCAGAGCTCCGGCTCGTCAATGAGCCGGAGCCCTCACGCTCTGTGACAGGTACCAAGTCCCATCGCACGCCCTCTATTACTTTGCACGTCACAGCAGCTTCCGTAACACTACCCCAAATAAGAGGTGCGCCCAACGCGCCCAACGCCGAGGGCGTCGTCGATCTTGTGCAGCGCGTCTATCGTGTGCAAGCGTAATGCAGGGCTCGTGAAAAGTCGACAGTGCCCCTCCCGCCCCCTCCGCCCCCTCCGCCCCCTCCGCCCCCGTCGCCCATGGCTGACTGGGCTGCCGGACCCGCGGCTAGGGTCCGGCATTGGGGCGCGCCTCCGGGGGAACTTGGGGAGATGGCTCCCCCCAGACGCCGCCAACCACGGCGCGTGCGGCCAGACGGGCGTGGTTAGCTCGACAATTCACAGACCCTGAAGCGTAACGTACTCCCTGTCACCTCCTGTCGGCGATCAGCTACACTGAGGATAGCACGGGGTATGATCGCTGCGCCAAGGACCCGGGGAGGGCATTCATGGAGGAGACATTACTGGAGTACCGTGCGGCCGTCATCGAGATCCGCGGCGTTCTTGCTCCCGGCCTGACCGCTGAGTCCCTCGACCAGTTCGTGAGAGACATCGCGGAGCGGCGCCCCGATCTGCGCGTAGATCGCGTGTCCCAGCCCCCACGCCCGAGGCGCTCCCTTGGGCGTCCATTGGCCTGACCCACCTGCCGAGCGGCGCGCGGATTGGATTGGATCTGCAAGCGGACGAGGACGAGCGATACTACGCCCGGATCAGCGGTGTTTCAGGTCCCTATCGTTACCTTGATCCACCTCTGGGGTAGATTCAGGTTTGCGGCGCGCACTCTCGCCATCAGCCTACGTAGAATAGAGCATGAGGCGTGTGGATGGAGGGCTTCGGCGGAGGTGTCGAGATGGTGACTCTTATCAGTTGGGTGCGTTTCATTTGAGTTGAAAGGAGGGGTGGCGGGCAAGGTCGAAACGCGGCAAGATGAGAGTGCGAAACAACCATCGAGCTGGAGGAGACGAGTGACGCCTGCCACCCCTGCCCCGAGTGT
>JAABUH010001300.1_pt1 | contig 28927 bp, 31 predicted proteins | sample 5559121 | NCBI WGS metagenome assembly JAABUH01 (sample SAMN10711871, study PRJNA513364) | rock metagenome | isolation source: Antarctica rocks | place: Antarctica: Victoria Land, Battleship Promontory nord | collected 2015-12-28
CCGTCGCGGACGGCGCGGGTGGCGACGGCCGCGAGGTCCGAGCCGGCGCCCGGCTCGCTGAACAGCTGGCAGTAGATCTGCTCAGAGGTCCACAGTGGACGAAGGAAGCGCCGCTTCTGCTCCTCGGTTCCGAAGGCCGCGATCGTCGGCGCCGCCATGCCCAGACCGATACCGTTGCGCCCGGCCTCCGGACCGGAAGCTCCGGCTTCCTCGAGCGCGGCGTTGACCTGGGCCTGAAAGCTCTGCGGCAGACCAAGGCCGCCGTGACCTTCCGGGAAATTCACCCAGGCCAGCCCGGCGTCGAAGCGAGCGCCGAGGAACTGCTGTGCATCGGTGCTCCGGGGATCGTGCTGCTCGAGCAGGGCCGTCACCCGTGCGGTGACGTCCTGCGAGGTGGTCTGCGCATCCATGGTCATCTCCTCGATCAGATCCCCGCCTCGTCGGCGACTTCCCGGGCCTTGGCCACCAATGCGTCGATGCGCTCTACGGTGGGTGTGCCGCTCTCCGCGGCGTTCTGTGGTTCATCGCGCGCGCGGCGCATGACGCCCTCGGCGATGACGGACACTTTCCAGAGGCCCAGTGCGTGCCAGTACTTCAACACCGCCGGGTCCCTGCCGGTGGCGTCGAGGTAGGCCTGCGCCACCTCGGCGCGGTCGGGGAAGCCCTCCAGGGTGGTCGCGGAGAAGTCACCGCCGGTGGTCTCCCCAGGTTCTGCCCAGTAGGCGAGCATGCTACCGATGTCGGCCAGCGGGTCGCCGAGGGTGCACAGCTCCCAGTCCAGGGCCGCGATCACCTCGCCGGAGGAGTGCGAGGTGATGACGTTGCGCAGGTGGAAGTCGCCGTGCACCAAGGTCAGCTCGCGTTGCTCCGGTGCCGCGGCGACCAACCGACGGGTCAGCTCGTCGAGCTCGGGCAGCTCGCGGGTCTTCGACTGCTCCCACTGCCCGCCCCACCGCTTGAGCTGGCGCAACGCGTACGGCTTGTGGCTGGCCAGGTCGATCAGTCCGGTCGCCTCCAGGTCCACCGCGTGGATCGTGGCCAGCGTCTTGGGTAGGGACAACCCGATGGCCCGGCGCCGCGGCGGGGTCAGCGACTCGGCGATCGACATCCGGTCCACCACCTGCCCGTCGACGTACTCCATCAACAGCAGCGGCACCTCGCTGATCGCGGGGTCCTGGCACAGCCCATAGATCGCCGGGGTCGGCACGGCCGTGGGTTCCAGCGCCATCAGGATCCTGGCCTCACGGGCCACGTCGTGGGCGGAGGCCAGCAGGTGCCCGAGCGGCGGGCGGCGCAGCACCCAGCGGTGCCCGTCCCTATCGGACACCAGAAACGTCAAATTGGACTGACCCAGCCCGATCCGCTCGAAGCTCAACGGTGCTGCGACTTTCAGACCGAGCCCCTCGATCCAGGTGGTCACCGCCGCCGGGTCGAGGCCGAGCACATCAGGCATCGGCAGTCTTCCAGTGCTTGCGCAGCTCCTGGCGGGCGATCGAGCGCTTGTGCACCTCGTCCGGACCGTCGGCCAGGCGCAGGGTGCGCATGTGCGCGTAGGCCGCGGCCAGTGGGAAGTCGTCGGTCACCCCGGCCCCACCGTGCACCTGAATGGCCCGGTCGATGATCTTCAGCGCGATGTTCGGCGCGGCGACCTTGATGGCGGCGATCTCGGTCCGGGCCTCCTTGTTGCCCACGGTGTCCATCAAGTACGCGGCCTTCAAGGTCAACAGGCGCACCATCTCGATGTCGATCCGCGCCTCGGCGATCCAGTCCTGGATGTTGGCGCGCTCGCTGAGGGGCTGGCCAAAGGTGACGCGCGAGGATGCTCGGCGGCACATCAGCTCCAGCGCCCGCTCGGCCATACCGATGGCGCGCATGCAGTGGTGGATGCGCCCCGGTCCCAGGCGAGCCTGGCTGATGGCAAACCCTTCGCCCTCACCCTTGAGCACATCCTTGGCCTCCACCCGCACATCGTCAAAGGTGATCTCGGCGTGGCCTTCCCGGTCGGAGTAGCCGAACACCGGCAGGTTGCGCACGACTGTGACCCCGGGGGCGTCGATGGGCACGACCATCATCGACTGCTGACGGTGGGTGGCCGCGGCGGGATCGGTCTTGCCCATCACGATGAGTACCGTGCAGTGAGCGTGCATCCCGTTGGAGGCGAACCACTTTCGGCCGTTGAGCAGATAGCCGTCGCCGTCGCGCTCCATCCGCATCTCGATGTTGGTGGCGTCAGCGCTGGCCACCGCGGGCTCGGTCATGGCGAACGCGGAGCGAATCTCGCCCTCCAGCAACGGCTTGAGGTACTTCTCCTTGTGCTCCTCGGTGCCGAAGAGGGTGAACACCTCCATGTTGCCGGTGTCCGGCGCGGAACAGTTGCACGCCTCCGACGCGATGTGGCTGCGGCCCATGATCTCCGCCAGCGGGGCGTAGTCGAGGTTGCTCAGCCCAGGGCCCCACTCCGTGTGCGGGTGGAACAGGTTCCACAGGCCGCGTCGCCGCGCCTCGGTCTTGAGCTCTTCGAGAATGGGTGGGTGGAAGTGCGGGTTGCCCGCTGCGCGCATCTGCTGCTCGTAGACCGTCTCCGCGGGGTAGACGTGCGAGTCCATGAAGTCCAGCAGGTCAGTCTGGTACTGCTTCGCGCGCTCGGAAAACTCAAACATCGACGACTCCTGGGGGTAGGGATGGGAAGTTCGGCGGCCGCTTCTCGAGGTGGCTGGCCACGCCCTCGATGACGTCGGGCTGGTGGAACGCCTGGACCATCAGCTGCTGGGACCTGGCCGCTGTGTCGGCGTAACCCGCGTCCGTGCGCAGCTGGCTCTTGATCGTGGCCATCGACTGCGGAGAACAGTGGGCAGCCAGCTCTTCGGCGTAGCCGACGCTTGCCGCGAGCAGCCCCTCCTCGGGCACCAAGTGATCGATCAGACCGATGCGGAACGCCTCCTCAGCGTCGACGATCCGCCCGGAGAGCAGCAGGTCCGCGGCCCGGCTGCTGCCGACGAGCCGGGTGAGCGTCCAGGAGATGCCGTACTCGGCGATCAACCCCCGGCGCACGAACGCCGTCGTGAATCTGCTTGCGACACTGCCGAAGCGCACGTCGCAGTACAGCGCCTCCACCATGCCCAGTCCGGCAGCCACCCCGTTGATGGCACCGATAATTGGTTTGCGGACGCTCAACGGGAGGTCTCGTGGACGCGGGCGGGTGAGCTCTCCGGCGTTGCGAGCATCGACGTTCTTGAGGTTGCTCAGGTCGGCTCCGGAGCAGAAACCGCGCCCGGCGCCGGTGACGACGATGGCGCGGACGTCGGGGTCGTTGTCAGCATCGGCGAGCAGGTCGAAGTACTCGTCCTCCAGCTCGTTGGTCCAGGCGTTGAGCTTGTCCGGCCGGTTGAAGGTCAGTACCAGCACTGCACCATGGCGTTCGGCGAGCACCAGGTCGGTCGCCGCCCCGTCTGTCACGGCCCCGCCTGTCATTGCGTTGTGCCCATGAGCTTGGCTTGGTAACGGCGCATGCCACCGAGCCAGCGACCGTAGTCCGCGCCCTTTTGCCGATACATGTCGAGCACCCCGGGATGCGGCAGGATCAGGAACTCCTCCGCATCCATGGCGGCCAGCACCGCGTCGGCCACTGTGGACGGTTCGAGCACGTCGCCGGCGGAGATCACCGCCTGCGTGGCTGCCATCCCCTTCGGGTCGCCGGACTCCTTGCCCTCGTAGAGCAGCTTGGTGTTGACGCCCATCGGACAAAGGCAGCTGACCCGAACGCCCTGTGCTCCGTAGGTGATGGCGAGCCACTCGGCGAAGGCCACCGCGGCATGCTTGGTCACCGAGTACGTCGCGGAGCCGATCTGGGTGAGCAGGCCCGCCGCGGAGGCCGTGGACACGAAGTAGCCCTCGCCGCGCTCCACCCAACCGGGCGCGAGCAGCTGGGCGGCGCGCACATGGGCGCGGACGTTGACGTTCAGCGCGCGGTCCCAGCTGTCCTCATCGGCGTCCAGGCCGGTTCCGCCGGCGATGCCCGCATTGGCGAAGTAGAGGTCCACCGGACCGAAGTTGTCCTCGGCCTGCGTGATCAGCCGGGCGATGTGCGCCGGGTCGGAGACGTCGCCACCGGCGGAAATCGCGGTGCCGGGGTGCGCCGCGTTGACGGCATCGGCCACCGTAGCGGCGGAGCGTTCGTCGAGGTCGGCGACCAGCACTGTGGCACCGTCAGCGGCCAGACGGGCGGCCAGTGCCCCACCGATGCCCCCGCCGCCCCCGGTGACGATGGCGACCTTGTTCGCTACCTGCACAACGTGCCCCTTCCCGTACTTCCGCTATGTATACCTGAACTCGGCGTCATATTCGATAGCGGCCCGGTGTTCGCCGGGATCGTCAAAATCGGTGCTGCAGAGTGCTCCCGAACCCCGTTTTGGACTTGCTCGAGCGGTGTCAGTAGGTGCCGATGTTCTCAAAATAGCGTCGCGGAACGTCGACCAGCATGGTGGTGATCTGCTCCTCGGTGACGCCGCGTTCCCGCACGTAGGGCAGCACGTCCTCCTCGATGTGCAGGTAGGTCCACTGCGTCAGCATCGCCTTCACCTGGGGGTCGATCCAATCGATGAAGCAGGAGGCGTCCTGCGAGAGCACCATCTGCCCGGCGTACCCACGGCGGCACATCTCCACCAGCGTGTCCGCCCGCGCCTCGAAGGTGGTCTCGATGTTGATGCCGAAGCGGTCCATGCCGAGGATGAAGCCGGCGTCGGCCAACGCACTCAGGTGATCGACGTCGGTGGTGTCCCCGCTGTGCCCCAAGACGATCCGCCGTGGATCCACCCCTTCCTCGTCGCACATCACGCGTTGGATGTGCAGGCCGGTTTCGCTGGTGGGGTGGGTGTGCACGGTGATGGGGGTACCGGTGCAGCGATGCGCCTTGGCCACCGCCCGCATCACCCGCTCCACTCCCGGGGTGAGGCCCTGATGGTCGATCGCGCACTTCAGCAGTCCTGCACGCACGCCGGTGCCGGCGATTCCGTCGGTGATGTCGGTGACGAACAGGTCCACCATCGGGTCGGGCACCTCCGCCCCGACGATGGCGTTGAGCGCCGGACCGCGATAGTGGAAGAAGAACGGTACGTCGGTGTAGGTGTAGCAGCCGGTGGCGGCGACGATGTTGAGCTCGGGCACCTGCTCGGCGATCCGCTGAATCCGGGGAATGTAGCGGCCCAGACCCACGACGGTGGGGTCGACGATGGTGCGAACCCCCTGCTCCGCAAGCGCGCTCAGCTTGCGCACCGCGTCGGCGACGCGATCGGACTCGGACCCCCACTCCTCGGGATAGTTCTGCTGCATGTCTGCGCTGAGGACGAATACATGCTCATGCATGTAGGTGCGTCCGAGTGCGGACGTGTCGATCGGGCCGCGGACGGTCTGGACTGCAGACATGCTGACTCCTTAGCTGAGGGTGCCGAACCTGGTGGCAAGTTGTTCAGGTGGCCGCCGCGAGACGCAGTGCGTTGACCCAGAGCCGGGTCGCCGTGTCCACCAGCTCCTCGAACGAGGTGGGCACCTCGTCGTGCTTGCCGTCCTTGACCACGAAGTATCCGAAGCCGAGCCGGCTGATCATCGCGGAGAGGGCGCGCGAGGCGAGCACCGGATTCAGCTCGGGATCGGCCAGTCCGCGCTGTTGCAGATCTGCGATCCCCCGGGCGTTGCGCTGCATGAACGCCTCCGACCGCCGCTGCCGCAGCTTGCGGAACTCCGGGTCGACGCTGGACACCTGATCGAGCAGACCCATCAGCTTGGCATTGCGCTTGTATGCCTCGAAGTAGGCGCGGTTGCTGGCCTCGATGATCGCTGCCGGGTCGTCCGCGGAGTCGACGTGCGGCATGCCCGGATGCAACATGTCCTCCTGCGCGAGCTCCAGTACGGCGGCGAAGATCTCTTCCTTGCTCGTGAAGTAGGTATAGAAGGTGCCTGCCGAGCACTTTGCCGCGGTGGTGATGTCGATGAGGCGGGCGTCGAGGTAACCGCGACGCTCGAACACTGTGCGCGCGGCGGTGATCAGAGCCGAACGGGTGCGCAAGCCGCGCGGCGTGGACGGCAGTTCGCGCAGTGCAGAAGTACGGGCCATCGACGGCGGCGCCCCCACACCGGGGTCGACGTCTTCTGACATGAGTTCTTTATACGTCACCAAGCCGCTTAGGCAATGTTGACGCCGACTTCAAGTTGTCGTCGGCAAGTGCACGCAGGCGTCCTGGATACCGCGTGCACAACGTCTGGACTACGAGAGGAAGCACAGTTACCGGAGCAGAAGCGTTCGTACCGGACAGCGCACGCCTTGCCGTGCTCGCGGACGCGGCCCGGACCTGTCGCGGGTGCGAGCTCTATCGCGACGCGGAGCGCACCCCGGTAGGAACGACACGCGAGCACTGTAAGCACCTGCTATCGGTGCCGGCTGACGTAAGCCGTCCAAGCGTCGAGTGCTTGCGGAGACGCGGTAGACGACCCGCCACGTGTTTCGGCCGACGACCAACTTGCGGAAACCGGTCAGCTCACCTCCCCAACGGCTGTCCCGCCGCAGGATTCGTCTCCAGTATCAGCAGCTTCTGCAACACCCGCGGCACGGCATCGGGCCCGATCCTGCGGAGATCATCGATAGCGTCGTCTGTGAACTCGACCCGTACCGGCGACCTAATCGTCATCGGATAGCGACTGGCGCGTGTGACCGAAGGCGGCGAGCACCTCGTCGAGGCTGGTCGGGTTCCCACCATCGGTGGCCGAACGGGCAAGCACCAACGCCAGATCACGCAGAACCTCGGCCAACTCATCGAGTTCGGCAATGCGCCGCATGCTGACCACGGCTGCGACGGGCTGGCTGCGGCGCGTCGATCAAGCGTTCTCAGGCCTCATGCCCGCGCCGCCTGGTCCAAGCCTGGGCCGCGGCGGCGGGTGCCCTGAGACTTTGAACCGTGCCGCGGAGGGCTTGACACCCTTAGACCGCCGTGCCAGCGCGGTGACAACTTCATGGTCCTGATCGACGTGCCGCTATCTTCCCCGAGGCACTCCCCCACTTGGCCTCAGGACGAGGACGTCGACCACCCCACCATCATGTCGGATAGGTGCGCTTACTCAAGCAACGGCCAGGGGATCGGTCCAGATGTCCATCGGCACCGCCCCGACGGCGCGCCCATCGGCGTCGAGCAGTCGCCCCATCCGCTTGACCGTCCGCAGGGTGACGAGGCGGTCGACCACGGTGAGGTGCGGCAGCGCCGTGACCAGGGTCGTCTCGAAGCGGTGGATCGCTTCGACGTCGTGCAACCATGCGACAACGACGATGGGGGGAGTTCCCGCCAGGGTGGCGCACAGCCTGACCTGGCGCAGTCGGGCGATGGCGCGGGCCGTCTCCACCAGGCGGGTCGACGGCGCGTCGACGAACAGGACGACCGGCACCGGCCACCCGGCGAGATGGGCCGCGACCTCCGCGCGGAGCAGCACGGTGCCGGTACCGAGCAGGCGGGCCACCCGACGACGTGCCGTCGCCTCGCTCAGCGCAGCACCCGCCGCCAGCGCCGCGTAGTGAGCCCGCCCATTCAGGCCCAGCTGCACGAGTATCTCCCGGTCACCCGGTTTGGGGTGGGCCACGGGACGTGCACAAGCCGGGTCGGGCGCAACCGCCAGTACCGCCGCCGCGTCGTGGGCCAGCGCACCGAGGCGCCAGTGCGATCCGTCGCGGTACAGGCGGGTGGAGATCCGCGTCCGGGTGTCGGTGATGCCCGGGAGGAGGTCGATGCGTTCGAGCAGGTAGCGCGATAACGCGCGGAGGTCGGCGGCGGCGACCGTCACGAAGATGTCTGCACCGCCGGCGGTCAGCTCGACACTCAGGGCGTGCCGGTCCTGCGCCAAGGTCTCGGCCACGGCGAGGCTTTGTCCTGGGCGGCAGGTGATGTCCACGTAGGCAACACACTGCGAGTTCCACACGGACACCCCGGGTGCCCCGGTGACCCAGGCCGCCCCGCTCTCCACGAGGCGGCGCCACCGCCGTGCGGCGGTCACCGCACTGCTGTTCGTCGCCCGCGCGACTGCCGCCCACGGCGCCCGGGGCGCGACCTGCAGGGCCTCGAGGAGCGACAGGTCATTTTCGGTGAGTCTGCCCGAAACAGCCATTGTGTTGCCCCTCGATGACGGAAACCTACGAATTTGATCAGCGTACGGCGAGAAGTGGAAACGTGCGTGCCGCTGAGCACCCACAGATCCGGCCGACTCAGGAGGCCCCGTGTCCCTCGACGACAGACTCCACGACGACGCCTACGCCATGACGGCCGACCTGGTGGCGCTGCGGCACACTCTGCACGAGCACCCAGAGGTCGGGCTCGACCTCCCGGTCACCCAGCGCACCGTGCTGGCGGCCATCGACGGCCTTGGCCTCGAAGTGACGACGGGGACGTCGGTCACCTCGGTGACCGCGGTGCTGCGCGGTGCCCGCCCCGGCCCGGCGGTCCTGCTCCGCGGTGACATGGACGCTTTGCCACTGCAGGAGCACACCGGTCTGGATTTCTCGAGCAAGGTCAACGGGGCCATGCACGCGTGCGGACACGACCTGCACACCACGATGCTTGTCGGGGCGGCCCGGTTACTTGCCGCACACCGGGACGCTCTGGCTGGGGATGTCGTATTTATGTTCCAGCCGGGCGAGGAAGGCTGGAACGGTGCCGGGCGAATGCTCGACGAAGGCGTCCTCGAGGCGTCCGGGCAGCGCGTCGCCTCTGCGTACGGCATGCACGTGATCGCTTCGCAGATTCCACGAGGCATCTTCACCACCCGTCCGGGCACCCTGATGGCCGCCAGCGACGACCTGCACGTCATGGTGCATGGCGCGGGCGGGCACGGCTCGGCCCCGCACCTGGCCCGCGACCCGATCACAGCGGCGGCGGAAATGGTGACTGCGCTGCAGACGTTGGTGACCCGCCGCTTCGACATCTTTGACCCGGTCGTGGTGAGCGTCGGCGCTTTCCATGCCGGTACCCGGCGCAACATCATTCCGGACGAGGCGGAGTTCAAGGCGACCGTCCGGTCCTTCTCCCCCCAGGCACGCGACCGCATCCGCACCGAGGCCCCCTCGTTGTGTCGCCAGATCGCCGCGGCGTACGGCATGGAGGCAGAAGCCGTTTATCACGACGAGTACCCGCTCACCGTCAACGACGCCACTCACGCGGCGTTCACGGCGGAGGTGATCGGCGAAGTGTTCGGGGCGACGAGATATCAACCCATGCAGAATCCGAACCCAGGGGCCGAGGACTTCTCCCGGGTGCTGGCGGCCGTGCCGGGGTGCTACCTGATGCTGGGCGCGCATCCGGGCGACGACGTCCAGGGGGCGCCGAACAACCACAGTCCGCGCGCGGTGTTCGTCGACGAAGTCATGCCCGACGGCGTCCTGCTGCACGCCCAGCTCGCGGTCCGCGCCCTGCAGCGGGACGCGACCGTACCTGCCACCTCAGGAGGCACACCATGCGTCGCTATCTGATCCTCGTCGCGGTACCTGTGGTGGCGCTGCTGGCCACGGTCTGGCTGCCGTTCGTGAACACCGCGACCCTCTGGTTCGGGCTGCCCTCGCTGCTGGTCTGGAGCGGATTCTGGGTGCTGGCGATCACCCCGGCCCTGGCCCTGCTGGAGTTCAGCGGCCGCCAGCGTGACGCCGACGAGCGCGAGCAGGCAGGTGAGCGGAAATGAACACCACGCTGATCGTCACGCTGCTGGGCATCGTGCTCATCGCGGTGCTGGGCTTTCTCGGGCGCCGCAAGGCGACCGGCGACCTCTCGGAATGGACCGTGGGCGGCCGCCAGTTCGGCTCCATGACCATGTGGTTCCTGCAGGCCGGCGAGGTCTTCACCACCTTCACCTTCCTCGGGCTGGCCGGCCTCGCGTTCAGCGGTGGGGTGGCGGCCCTGTACGCGTTGCCCTACATCCCGCTGGCCTACGTGGGGCTGTACTTCCTGGGGCCGATCATCTGGCGACGGGCCCACGAGCGCGGCCACTTGACGCAGGCCGACTTCCTCTCCGACTTCTACGGCTCCCCGCTGCTCGGCCGCATCACCGCCGTGTTCGGTGTCATCTTTCTGCTGCCCTACCTGCAGCTGCAGATCACCGGCCTGGGCCTGGCGGTGCAGCTCGGGACCGGGGACAAGAGCTCCAGCACCGTGAGCATGATCATCGCCTTCGTGCTCGTGGTGGCGTTCGTACTGTGGGCAGGCATCCGCGGGGTGGCGAGCACCTCATACTTCAAGGACGCCATCATGCTGGTGGTGCTGATCGTGCTCGTGATCGCCATCCCCGCGCACTTCACCGGCGGCATTGGCGCCACCTTCGACAAGATATTGGCGACGCACCCGGACATGCTGAAAATCCACTCCGGCACCTACGACACGTCGTTCTTCTTCTCGAGCATGGTGGCCTCCACCCTCGGTGTGCTGTTCATGACCCTGCCGCACCAGTGGCCGGCTTTGTTGTCCGCGGAATCACCCAAGGCCGTCCGCCGCAACTACGTCTTTCTGCCGGTGTACTGCATCGCGCTGGCTTTGCCGATGATCATCGGCTTCACGGCGCTGGTCGTGCTGCCCAAGGGTTCCAGCAGCAACGGGGCGTTGCTGAACCTCGTGCACGAGGTCTTTCCCGGCTGGTTCATCGGGATCGTGGTGGTCGCCACGGCAGCCACGGCGATGGTGCCCGCCGCTGGGCTGATCATCGGGATGTCTTCTCTGATCGCGCGCAACATCGCTCGCACCCGCAGTGACCGCGGCCAGTACCTGGCCAACCAGGGCTCGGTCATCGGCGTCACGGCACTGGCCCTCGGCCTGGCCCTCGCGCGTCCGGACCTGCTCGCCAACCTGCTGCTGCTCACCTACTCCGGCCTGGACCAGCTCATCCCGGCGATCGGGCTGGCCCTGCTGACACGCAAGCTTGTCGGCGTGTGGCCCGTCATGGCAGGTCTCCTCGTGGGCGAGGCCGTCGTGATCTGGTTGACCTTCGGGCATGCGTACTCCGGGCACGTCAACGTCGGCCTCCTGGCCCTGGTGCCCAACCTCGTCGTGCTCAGCGTCGGCGCCGGCCTGGAGCGGACACTCGGGGGTACCCAGCCGGAGAAGCAGCCCCAGCTGGCTGGTACCGGCCCGGAAGTTGCGCGGTGAGCGGAGCAGTCGGCGCCTCGCGCGTCCTGCTGCAGGGCGGCCAGGTCTTCGACGGCACGGGCTCCGCCCCGGCACAGGCCGACGTGGTGGTGGCCGACGGGACCATCGTGGACGTCGGTCCGGGCCTGGACGGTGACGTCGTCGTCGACGTGACCGGGATGACGGTGCTACCCGGGTTCTTCGACTGCCACGTGCACGTGACGGCATCGGGGGTGGACGTGCTGGACCGCCTCAACCGCCCGTTCTCCTACCAGTTCTACGCGGCCGCCCGCAACCTCGAGGCGACACTGGCGACGGGCGTGACGACCGTGCGTGACGCCGGCGGCGCGGACCTCGGCATCGCACAGGCGGTCGCCGATGGTCTCGTGGTCGGCCCGCGCCTGCTACTGGCGGTGAACATCATCGGGCAGACCGGGGGCCACACGGACGGCTGGTTTCCTTCAGGATTCGACCTGCCGCTGAGCCTGCCGCACCCCGGACGCCCCGCCGCCATCGCCGATGGCGTGGACGAGTTGCGCAAGGTGGTGCGGAGCCTCGTGCGGGCGGGCGCCGATGTCATCAAGATCTGCACCACCGGGGGCGTCCTCTCGCCCCGAGACGCCCCGACGCACACCCAGTTCAGCCCCGGCGAAATCGACGTCGTCGTCGCCGAGGCCGCCGCCGCCGGCCTGGTGGTGATGGCCCACGCGCAGGGAACCGCGGGCATCAAGAACGCCGTCCGCGCGGGCGTGCGGTCCATCGAGCACGGCATCTACCTTGACGAGGAGGCCATCGCGCTGATGCTGGCCCATGAGACGTGGCTGGTGCCTACCCTGGCGGCTCCCCGCGCCGTGCTCGCCGCAGCCGCTGCCGGAGCGAATCTGCCCCCCACCGTCGTTGCCAAGGCAAGGGAGGTCGTCGAGGTGCACGTCGAGTCGATCCGCGCCGCGGTGGCCGCAGGGGTGCGCGTGGCCATGGGCACCGACAGCGGCGTCGGCCCGCACGGGCACAACCTCGACGAGCTGCCACTCATGCAGAACTGCGGAATGAGTCCCGAGCAAGTTCTTGCGTCAACCACCTCCGGCGCCGCCCGGTTGTGCGGGCTGCAGGACCACACCGGACGCGTCGCTCCCGGGCTGGCCGCCGACCTCGTCGTCCTGGAAGGCGATGCCCTGCAGCTGAACGGCCTCCGGGAACGGATCCGCCACGTGTGGCAGGACGGCCGGCTCGTCGTGGGGGCGGCATGAGCATGCACGCGCTGGTCGACCACACCGCTGTCGAGCTGGCTGGACTGCTCGCCGCCGGAGCCGTGTCGGCGCGGGAGGTGACCGCCGCGCACCTCGAGCGGATCGCTGCAGTCGGGCCCAGCGTCAACGCCATCGTTACGATCACGGCCGAGGCCGCGATGCGCCAAGCCCAGATGCTCGACGACGCCTTCGCCCGGTCGGGCCCCGTCGGCCCGCTGCACGGACTCCCCGTTGCCCACAAAGACCTTGCCGAGACCCGTGGAGTGCGGACCACCTACGGTTCGCGGATCTTCGCCGACAACGTCCCGGACGTCGACGCGCTGCACGTGGCTCGGATGCGCGCAGCCGGGGCGATTTGCCTGGGTAAGACGAACACTCCCGAGTTCGGTGCCGGTTCGCAGACGTTCAACGAGATCTTCGGGGTGACGCGCAACCCCTACGACCTCACGAAGACCAGCGGTGGCAGCAGCGGAGGAGCCGCGGCCGCGCTGGCCGCGCGCCTGGTTGCCCTGGCCGACGGCAGCGACATGGGCGGGTCGCTGCGCAACCCCGCAGCCTTCTGCAACGTGGTCGGGCTGCGGCCCGCCCCGGGCAGGGTGCCCATGTGGCCCGCGGGCGACCCGTGGTCACCGATCAGCGTTGCGGGTCCGATGGCCCGCACCGTAGGCGACGTAGCCCTGCTCCTCGACGCCATCTCCGGCCCGGACAGCCGCTCTCCGCTGGCGCTCGACTCCCCGAGCCGCCCCTTCGTCTCCACTCTGCATGAGGCTCCGGAGAAGCTGCGCGTGGCCTTCAGCCCCGACCTGGGAGGGCTGCCGGTGGATCCGCAGGTACGCGCCGCACTGGAGCGCGCCAGGACCGTGCTGGAAGAAATGGGCTACGACGTCCACGACGACGAACCCGACCTCGGCGGTGCAGACGAGGCGTTCGAGACCTGGCGCGCTGTCGCCTACGCCTCGTCCTACGGACCGTTGCTGCGCACTCACCGCAGCAGCCTCAAGGACACCGTCGTCTGGAACATCGAGCAAGGGCTGGCGCTGAACGGGGAGGACGTCGCGCGCGCCGTTCGACTGAGAGGGCAGGTTCACGAGAGTGCCCGCCGGTTTTTCGACCACTACGACATCCTGTGCGCCCCGGTCACCCAGGTGCCGCCGTTCGACGTGACTGTCGAATGGATACCGGAGATCGACGGTGTCCCCATGGCGACATACATCGAGTGGATGCGCTCGTGCTCCCGGATAACCGTCACCGGGCTCCCGGCGTTGTCCCTGCCGTGCGGGTTCACCACCGGTGGCTTGCCGCTCGGGATGCAGATCATCGGACCGGCGCGCGGTGAGCGGCTGGTCCTGCAGCTTGCGGCCGCCTTCGAGCACGCAACAGGCCACCACAAGTGTGCGCCGAACCTCGCCGCGGGCGTCTGCTAGCCATGCTCACCTCGGTGGCCTGCGCTCGGCCCAGGCTGTCCTCGAGGCGGTCCAACAGAACACGCCCATGCCCCCAGGGAAGTTTTGCCACAGGCTGTTCTCGGTACCACCTGCATACTGACAACCATGTGCGATAGACGCCGGATTGCGCTCTTTGGGGATGTCCTCGGAACCGCTTACGCACGTTGCTACTGCAAACCAGGAGGCTGCCACCTGCTGCGCTATCGTCGGAGGATTGTTCTACGAGGCGGCCAACTGAACTGTCGGCCAATCACGTTGCCTGGGTCACTTCGTTGTTCGGTTCCGTCGGACCGGGAGCTTGCCCAACGCTCCAGTGACTGCACCGGCGGTGCACGCTGGCATGGCCGTCAGCCCGCTCTGTCTGGGCGCCATGATGTCCGGCGCTTGGGGCGAGCCCGATCATGACGCATCGACCGCCATCATCCACAAGGCGCTCGACGCGGGGATCAACTTCATCGACACAGCCGATATCTACTCCCAGGGCAAGTCGGAAACCATCGTCGGCAAGGCGCTGCGCGGGCGGCGCGACGACGTGGCTACAAGCTGCCCGGCCCGGGCGCGATTGCCGACCGCGGTGGGCTCTCAACGCAGGTGTAGGGCCGCTCCGAGGCGTTGATTACATCGGCACAACAGGTCCTCGGCCAGGCGAAGCCGGCGCTGCACCGAAACCTCGCCGAGGACACCGAGCCGACCGACGACGAAACACCTGCCGAGCAGACAACCCGAGCCGCTGATGTCAAGGCCGGATGAAAGCTGACCCCCCTGCTGTCGGGCGACTGCAAACAACCCTGATTGGCTGCGCTGGTGGCCGCGACCACTGCAAAGCCGGCGGTAGCGCCCCTCCCGCATAGCAGGGCCGACACCGCCAAGCCGTCGCCGACCAGCGGTGTGGCAGTCGGTGTGATCGTCAGGCGCGCACTGACACTTACCTCGTGGCTTGCGCGAGCAAAGCTTCAAGCTTGCCCGCGTCGGCGGGGCGGGGCTTGTCGAAATCGCCGTTGTCGACGTAGGGCATCACGTACGCCGGCTGGTCGCGCTCGAAGCGCCAACTGTCTGCCAGCGAGCCAGCGTCATAGGCGTCGTACCCGATCGCGTCGAGGAACTCGGTGGCGGTCCGCTTGGCGTCAGCGTCCTCGCCCGCGATGATCAGCGTGTTCCGGTCGGTCGCCCCGGCCGGACGGGCCATCGATAGCAGGTTCTTGAAGAAGATGTTGTTGAAGGCCTTCACGATACGGGAATCGGGGAGGTGGGCCTGGAGGAGCTCACTGGTTGTGGTCGTCCGCGCGTCGAGTTCGGCGAAGCGTCCGTCGCGGTCGGGGTAGTAGTTGTTGGTGTCCAGCACGACTTTGCCGGCCAACGGCTCCACGGGAACCTGCTGATAGGCCTTGAGCGGGACGGTGACGAGCACGAGGTCGCCCGCCTCAGCGGCCTCGACCGCCGTACCCGCTCTCGCGTACGGACCCAGCTCGGATACCAGGTCACTGAGAGTTTCCGGTCCCCGCGAGTTGGACAGCACGACGTCGTAACCAGCGTCCACCGCCAGGCGCGCGACGGTGCTGCCGATGTTGCCGCTACCGACAAGTCCAAGAGTTGTCATGACTGGTGCAAGACGCCATTTGGTAGAAACATTCCACCGACTCCGCTTCATGACGCAGGACCGTGCGATCGACGCAGGACCGCAGTGGTCCCGGACATCGGGGGCGCACTACGACCCTCTGGACCCTTCCAAATCAACGGCCATCCCGACCGGGTCGCCTCCAGTGCCCGCTCGCACGACATGGCAGCCCAGCGCTGCCCGGGATGAGTCCGAGCGGCTGACCGGCGTCAAATAGAGCGCTGGCGCGACGGTGCCGACAGCGATCGTCGGTTATTGCCTTCTGGGTGGGGCGCCGTGCCGTTGGGGCGGGTCGGGTCTGCCCTCGGCATTTTCGGCGCTGCTTTGGTCGCCGAGCTGTCGCCGTGGCCTGACGTCGATGACCCTGATGAGCCCCCATTATCGTGCTGATCAGCGGAGTCAGGGCGTGACGAGGCGTTCGGGAATCTCCGAGGCGCAGGCGAGGAGCGCGTGGGGGTCGAGTCCTTCGCTGGTCAGGGCGTCGATGAGTTGGTGCAGAGCCTGCGGTGGGGTCGGGCTGTTGGGTTGTCCGGCGTCGGAAGACAGGATGGTTCGGTCGTAGCCGACGACACGGATGAACTCGGCGAGTCTGGCTGCGTCGCAGTCGGGTTGATGGAGGAGTTGGTAGGCGGTGACTTCGGCGTACGCACCTTGGGCAGTGAGCTCGGCCGCGGCGGCCGGCGTCATCGCCGGCACCGTGTAGCTCGGGTGGGTGAGCAGCAGCCTTCGTACCCCCGCCTGCCGCGCGACCGGCAGGAGCCATCTGACCTCGGCGGTGCTGAGGTGGCCGGTGGCGAGCACGGCGTCGGCTTCCGCGATGAAGGTGAGGATCTGGTGGATGTGCTCGGCCATTGACCAGTCGACCGGGGGGATCGCGTAGGTGGTGTCGGGTAGGCCGTTGGTTTCACCGCAGAGTCGGGGCAGTCTGGCGGTCTGCTGAGTGTGGGAGTCCGCGGTGGGCATCCAAATCATGCGGGCCCCCATGGCTAGTGCGGCTCGTACGGCGGCGGGATTGATTCCGCCAACATGCTGGTTCAGGGCGAGACCCCCATAGACCCGCAAACCCATTCCTTGGCTCGCGGCGTGTGCGCGTCCTGCGGTGGCGTCGTAGTGGGCTTTGAGCACGCACCCAGTGAAGCCCGCTTCCTGGTACCAGCGCAGAACTTGGACGTCGTCGCCAGCGCGCGCTACGACGTCGGGTGCGGCGTGGACGTGAAGGTCGAACATGGGCTCCAGCGTGTCGATCGAGCGTGGTATTGGCAACGGTTGGTTACCCTGGGCGCACCTGCTCAGGCGTCTCCGCCTTCACCGATCAGGCGGTGCACCTCACGCTCGATGAGGCCCAGACGCGCTTCGCCGGTCAGCGCCACCCCCTCCCGGCGTCGCCGACGCACCGCGGATACGTCGATGTCGACGAGGGTCAACGACGGTTCCCATAGCGGCGCCTGGGCGATGACCTCACCGGTGGGAGCCACGACCCGGGAGCCACCCCAGAAGCTGGCGCCGGCCTCGGTGCCGACGCGGTTGACGAAAACCACCCAGCATTGCTGCATCCGTGCGGTGAAGCTCAGCAACTGGTCCCAGTAGGTGACGACGTCCACGGTCTCGGGCCCGAACGCGGCGGCACTGTTGGTCGGGACCAGCAGTATGTCCGCGCCGTCCTGGGTCGCCAACCAGGACAGCACCGGCTGCCACGCATCGTTGCAAATGAGGGTGGCCATCCGGCCGAAGCGGGTATCGAACGCACGCATCGACTGGCCCGGGCTGGCGTGTTTGCGTTCCTCCCACACCGAGTAGTTCGGCAGGTACAGCTTGCGGTGGGTATGTAATATCGCGCCCGCGGAGACGTAGGCGGCCGCATTGTAGGTCCGCAGACCTCCGTCCTCGTGGAAGCCGACGAGCACGTCCGAACCGGGCTCCGACAGCGCAGTCAGCCGCTCGTCGCGGGCACGCACGGAACGGTCACCGCCGGCGTAGCCCAGCGCGTAGCCGTGCATGGCCAGCTCAGGAAAGACCGTGAGATCGGCCCCGGCAAACGTTGCCTGCCTGACTCGTTCTCGCATCTGCTCAACATTGGCCGCGACATCGCCGAGCGCGCTGTCGATCTGGCCCAGCGCTATCCGCACCAGTTCACCGTCCGTTCTGTGCTGTGCTGTGCTGTGCTGTGCTGTGCTGTGCTGTGCTGTGCTGTGCGGGAAGCCTGCGGTCATCGTGGTGGCTGCTGATCAAAGCTGGTCAAGTGTGCAGCGAGGAGCTCGGCCAGATGCACGCTGGGGTGGTCGGCGAGTTGTTCGAGCTGGGTTCGGCAGGAGAAGCCGTCCGCGAGGACCACGGTGCCTACAGCTGCAGCGCGGACGTCGGGCAGTCGCGCGGTCTCCGCGACGGCCACCGAGACGTCGTAGTGGCCGCGTTCGACACCAAAATTACCAGCCAGACCGCAGCAACCGCCGCCGCCTCGTCGCGGTGCCGAGGAAAGACCACCGCGGCAGGAACGAGCCGGTAGTTGGAGGCGTCCGAGGAGTACTCGGCACGACGTCGCGTCGAGAAATCAACCTCAGCGACGCCCGCGCTCCGCAGCGCCGCCGCAACCTCGTCGGAGACGGCGCCACCAGCGCTCATCGTCGTGCCGTGCCTCTGCTGGCCGTTCATCAAATCCTCATGGTCTCTTCGTTGGCGTGCCATCTACTTCAGACGGCATCCACGCGCGTGCGGCGACCTCGTCGTCGACGCCACAGTGCGCTGATTCCGCTAGCGCGCAGCACCGCGTCGGAGAAACTCCGCAGCGCAACCAGATTTAGCGCAATCGACCGCGCCTTCGCAACCCTCGGTGCGCATGTAGCAACGCGGCACGGAATGCGTTGGCCTCCGTGCTGCCGACGCGGATGCGTCACGTTCCGGCCCTGCCGGTCGTTGCTTATGAAGCAACAGGGGTTGCGATATCGGAGCGGGGGGTTCACTCTTCCGTCCCATGGCTGATGAGCGAGCGAGCACGCTACAGCGAGCGATCGCGATTTTGGTTACCTTGGGCTCGGATGCGGTGACCCGACGGGACAGTGTCGGCGTCGTCGAGATCGCGAGGCTGGTGGGTCGGGAGAAGAGCCAGGTGTCACGAGCCTTGAAGGCACTGGCCGATGCGGGTCTGGTCGACCGTGATCCGGAAACTCTGGGCTACCGCCTGGGGTGGCGACTGTTCACCCTGGCTGCCTCCGCCGCCGACCAACGTCTGATGGCGGTCGCCCCGCAGATCCTGCGCAAGCTCGTCACCACCGTCGGCGAGCGAGCCCACCTATCCGTGCTGGCGGGCGCCGAGGTGCTCACGGTGCTCTCGGAAAGCCCAGCCCAGGCCATTCAGGCAGTCGGCTGGGTGGGCCGGGCCACGCCGCTGCACAGCACCTCCTCCGGACGGGCCCTACTCTTCGACCACACCGATGAGGAAGTCCGCGGCCTGCTCACGGGAGCCGCCTTCAGTGTTGATGCGCCGAATGCCCCCCGCGATGTCAGCGATCTGCTGGGTCGCCTGCACCTGGGCCGCCACAGCGGCTACGTGGTCGCCGATGAGGAGTTCGAGGTTGGCCTCGTTGCCGCCGCCGCTCCGGTGCGCGACTTCCGCGGCCGCGTCGTCGCCGCGCTGAACATCTCCGCCCCCAAGTTCCGCCTCGGCCACAACCTTGACACTGCCGGGCTGCATGTCAAGGCCGCCGCCGCGCAGCTGTCGCACGCGTTGATCAGCCCCCCATCGACCGAGCAGATCAGCTCGGCCTGACCACACCACCTACCAACGCACAGCATCACCAACATCAGGAGGATCTCGTGACCACCCGACCGCTTCCCTTCTTCAGCAACGGATACCGCCTCGACGCCGATCTGCACCTGCCCGACGACGGCGGGGCCGGCGCACCGTATCCGGTGATCGTGGCCTGCTCGGGCTACCAGGGCCAGAAGGTTATTCACCCCGAGCGGTTCGCGCGCACCATGACTCCCTTGGGTTATGCGGTGTTGGCCTTTGACTACCGCGGCTTCGGTCTCAGCGAAGGCGAGCGCGGCCGGCTTGCACCACAGGACTGGGCCGAGGACGTCCGCGCCGCGGTGGACCGGCTCACCGTCGTGGCCGACGTGGACGCCGCGCGCATCGTCCTGCTGGGCTGGGGCATGGGCGGCGGCGTGGTCGTGGCCGAGGCCAGCGAGGACCCCCGGGTCCGCGCGGTGGCCTCGCTCAACTGCATCAGCGACGGCACCCGCTCCACCCGCAACATGCACGACGAGACGTCCTGGAACAGGCTGCTCAGCAGGATCGAGGCCGACCGCGGCCTGCGCGCCACCCAGGGCCGCTCCGAGATCACCGACCCGTGGGACATCGTCCGGCTGAATCTGGACATCCGCACCGACGGCTACGTCGGCGAGGAGCTGTACAAGGCTCCTGGGTTCGGCAGCGGCGTCACCCTGGAGTCCGCGGACTTGCTGTTGCGCTTCAGCCCCGAGAAGGTGGTGCATCGCCTCGCCGGGCGCCCGCTGCTGATCGTGCACGGCGCGGAGAACCAGCTGCACCACCCGGTGGAGGCGAAGGCACTGTATGACCACGCGGAGGAGCCCAAGCAACTGGTGTTTTTGGAAGACTCCGGTCACACCGAGTGGATGTTCGATGAGCATCCCACCTTCCAACAGCTCCTCGGCCTGGTCGATGAACACTTCAGCAGCGCCTTGAACAAGAACTCGGTCATGGTTGGCGCGTCCGCTACCCGCGACTGACGCATTAGCCACGCCACCGACTGGAGGAGGGCGTTGTGAGCTTCACCGAATATCTATCTCTCAACGCGGGCCTGTGGGCGGCGAGGACGGCACCAGGCCGGGAAAGTGGGCGCGGAGCGGCCGGCCTGGTTCCGCACTCGGTAGTCGTTTCGCCCGGTGCTCATGCCGGCCCCGGCGGGTCGATGGTCTGGAGCTTGGCGGCGTTCCTCACCCAGCTCTACCGCAACCTCGCCGAGGATCGTACGGTCCCGCTCGTCGTCGCTGCTGGGCGGCGCGTCCCGGATCAGGATGGGTTCGGCGTCACCGACACGGACGGTGCACGAGCCCATCGGCGTGCACGACTCGGCAGCGGCGTGATGTTCATGCAGCATCGGGACGGTGGTCAGCGCCTCGGCGAGGGCGTCGTCGTGGTTGGTGGCCCGCGCCGGTCTCGGCGCGGTCGGTGGTGACGGTGTAAGTCATCTTGTCTCGTCTGAGAATTCCGAGATCGAGGACGTCGGGCGCGGCCTCATCGGGGTGTGCGACTACCGGGCGGCCGTAATGATGTGGCAGATCTGGGCGTCGGTGCATTCGGCTGGGTCGAGTCGGTCGCTGCGGCTGATCAGGACTCCGAGCTCTGCTTCGAGGGCTTCGAGCTGCCGCTGTCGTGTCTGGACGTCGCGCAGCTTGGCGGAGAGCAGGGCGCGGACATGGGCGCAGGGTGTGGCACCGTCGTCGCGTAGCTCCAGGATGGTCGCGAGCTCGGCGAGGGTGAGCCCCGCCCCTTGGCCTCTGCGGATGAACTCGAGTCGGGTGATCGTCGAGGGGTCATACACCCGGTACCCGTTCGGGCCGCGTCGAGGCTGCGGCAGCAGGCCCTGGCGTTCGTAGAAGCGGATGGTCTGGGTGTCCAGACCCGTGGCGGTGGCGACTTCTCCGATGCGCATGCCTGGAACCCTACGACTTGACCTTGTACTGGGGATCAAGGTTTACGGTCTCGGTCATGGACGTCACCCTGTACTACCTCCAGGACTGCCCGAACTGCAAGGTCGCGGACCAGCGCCTGATGATGCTGGCGGCCGAGCGCCCCGACCTCACGGTGACCCGCCGCCGGGTCGAGACCCCGGCGGAAGCCGACCGTGTCGGGTTCCTTGGCTCACCCAGCATCCAGGTCGACGGCGTCGACGTGTTCACCGAGGCCGGCGTACGGGTGGGGCTGACCTGTCGGCGGTACCGCACCCCCCACGGGTACGCCGGTGCACCGACGCTCGAGCAGCTGCGTGTGGTGCTCGCCGGTGCGTGAGCGGGTGCCCGCCCTCGCACCGTTCGCCGCGGTCGGTGGTGTCCTCGGTCTGTGCTGCGGGCTGCCCGTGCTGTTCTCGCTGGGGGTGCTGGGTGCGGTCACCGGCCTGTCCGTGTCGAGCTGGGCCCTGATCGGGCTTGGGCTCGTGCTGGGCGCCCTCGGGTGGGCCCGGTGGGTGAGGCGCCGACGGAGCCATGACGCCCGCTGCCGGGTCAGCGCGCTCCGCACGCCTCAGGACTCAACACCCGACCGAAGCGTCAGCACCACGAAGGGACACCAACCATGAGCGAGACCTACGACCTCATCGTCCTCGGTGCCGGCATGGCCGGTGTGGCAGCCGCCACCAAGTGCGCCACCGAGGGCTGGCGGGTAGCCATCATCGACTCCCTCCCCTACGGCGGCACCTGCGCGTTGCGGGGGTGTGACCCGAAGAAGATTCTGCGGCGCGGGGCCGAGATCATCGACAGCGCCCGCCTGATGCGCGACAAGGGCATCAACGAGGGCGGGCTGAGGATCGACTGGCCCGATCTGATGAAGCACAAGCACGGCTTCACCGACCCCGTCCCCCAGTCCATGGAGGACAACCTCGCAGGCCAGGGTGTCGACACCTTCCACGGGCACGCTCGCTTCACCGGCCCGAACCGCATCGAGGTGGACGGCACCCCCTACGTCGGCGACCGCGTCCTCATCGCCACCGGGGCGCGTCCCCGCCCCCTGGACTTCCCCGGCCACGAGCACCTGGTCGACAGCACCGACTTCCTGAACCTCGACGCCCTCCCGCCGCGCATCCTGTTCGTCGGGGGCGGCTTCATTTCCTTCGAGTTCGCTCACCTCGCCGCCCGCGTCGGCAGCTCCACCGTCATCGTCGACCGCGGGCAGCGCCCACTGAGAAGCTTCGACCCCGATCTCGTCGAGCTCCTGATGGACCGCGGCCGCGGGGTCGGGGTCGAACTGCGCAGGTCCACCACTATCGCGGCGATCGAGCCGAGCGACCGCGAGTATCGGGTCACTCTCGAGCGCGCCGGTCAGCGCGAGACGATCGAGACCGATCTCGTCGTCCACGGTGCGGGCCGCGTCGCCGACCTCGCCGACCTCGGTCTCGACGCAGCCGGCGTCGGGTGGGGGGAGCGCGGGGTGCACGTCGCCGCCCACCTGCAGAGCACGACGAACCCTGCTGTCTGGGCCGCCGGTGACTCCGCGGACACCGCCGGGCTGCCGCTGACCCCGGTCGCGGTCTCCGAGGCCAAGGTCGCCGCCTCCAACATGCTCAAGGCAACTACCACCACACCCGACTACAACGGGATCCCCACCGCGGTGTTCACCATCCCCGAGCTCGTCCGCGTCGGTCTGCTCGAAGCCGACGCCACCGAGCACGGCATCGATCTGACCGTGCGCTACTCCGACACCAGCGGCTGGTACTCCAGCTACCGGATCGGCGAGACCACCTCCGCCGCCAAGATCCTCATCGACCGCTCAACCGAGAAGATCGTCGGCGCCCACCTGCTCGGACCCGAGTCCGGCGAACTGGTCAACACCCTCGGACTCGCCATGAAACTCGGGCTCACCACCCGCCAGCTCAAGTCCGCCACCGCCGCCTACCCCACCCACGGGTCCGACCTCGGTTCGATGCTCTAGAACAAAGGCTTCACCCCAAGACGCTGGCCGGGCACCACCCTGCAGGCTCTTCCCGAAGCCGAGCAGGACCTCATCGTCGCCGGGCTGCTGCGCCGTCTGTGGCGGCAACCGGCCCCCGGCCATGGGTTTCACTCCCTCCACTCGATGTGCGAGCGGTGGGCCGAGGAGTTCGAGCAAGAGACTGCTGAGCGTCCGAGCCGCCTTGACCCGGGACTGTGTCGGGAGGGGATCGAACTATTCCGGCAGTTGCCGCTCAACGCGGAATACGAGGTGCTGTTGTGCACCGACCTGCATGCCGGCAACATACTTGCCGCCGAGCGGGAGCCATGGCTGCTCATCGACCCCAAGCCCTACGTCGGCGACCCCACCTATGACGCTCTCCAGCACCTGCTCAACTGTGACGTCCGCCTGCACACCGATCCCGATAGGCTGCTGGCCCGCATGGCTGACCTGCTTGAACTCGACGCCGAGCGCCTACGGCTGTGTTGTTCGCTCGCTGCGTCCAGGAGTCGAACCAATTGGCCGGAACTCGCCGAGGTGGCCCTGTCCGTGGCGCCCGCGTAGCCACCGTCCGCAGCCGGGGATCACCGTCATGCGAAAGCTCCTCCGCTGCCGCGCGCGGCCAGAGAAGCGTCAACGGCAGCTTCGACGTGCAGGCGGGTGGTGGGGAATATGGGTACCGGGCTGTCCGTGTCGGAGATCAGCAGTTCCATCTCGGTGCAGCCGAGCACGACACCCTCGGCGCCGGCCTGAACCAGGCGCACGATGACGTCGCGATAAGCCTGCCGGGACTCCTCGCGGACCACCCCCACGCACAGCTCGTCGTAGATGATGCGGTGCACCTCGGCGCGGTCAGCCGGTGGCGGGATGAGCACTCGCAGGCCGTGGCTGGTGAGCCGGTCGCGGTAGAAGTCCTGCTCCATGGTGAACGCAGTACCCAGCAGCCCAACCGTGCCCAGCCCGGCCCGGGTCACCGCCTGCGCGGTGGCATCGCCCAAGTGCAGCAGCGGAATCCCGACAGCGGCTTGGACCTGCTCGGCGACCTTATGCATCGTGTTGGTGCAGATCACCAGCAGCTCCGCGCCGGCCGCTTCAAGTCCCTTGGCCGCCTCGGCGAGCAGCTGCCCCGCCTCCTCCCACCGCCCGGCGACCTGCAGTGCCTCGATGTCAGCGAAGTCCACCGACGTCAATACAATCCGCGCCGAATGCAGACCACCGAGCCGCTCACGCACCAGCTCGTTGGCCAGGCGGTAGTACTGCGCGCTGGACTCCCAGCTCATCCCACCCAGCATCCCGATCACCCGCGGCGCGTTCATCATCACAACAACCAGCCTGCCACCCGCGGCGGCGACCTACCGCAGCCCGATCCTGAATCGGGTGACGTGCCGCGGCGCAGTGGGCTCGTCAAGGCAGCTGCTTCATGCGAGGCTCGGGACATGGCTAACGAGGCGGTGGACATCACCGAGAAGCTGGCGTTGTTCTCCGAGCACTGGTCGCCGAAGGTGGTGGCTCGACTCAACGACTACGAGATCAAAGTCGTGAAGGTCAAAGGCGAGTTCGTCTGGCACACCCACGACGACACCGACGAGCTGTTCATCGTCGTTGCTGGTGAGCTGAGCATTCAGCTGCGCGACGGTGACGTGAGGCTCAGCGCCGGCCAGTTGTTCGTCGTACCGCGCGGTGTCGAGCACTGCCCGGTCGCGGAGGGAGAAGTCCACGCGCTGCTCATCGAGCCGACGGGCGTCGTCAACATTGGCGATGCGGGCGGTGCCTTGACCGCTGCCTACGACGACTCGCTGGCCTAGCTCGCGGGGGACCTCCGACGTCGGGCAGCCCGATCGCTGAGCGGGGCAGGGCGGCGCTACGACGCGTCGGTCAGTTCTCGGTAGTAGTAGAGCAGCGGCTGGTCCTGCCCCGGCTCGCTGTTGCGGTAGCCGTGCCGCGCATAGAACCGGCGGGCATCGGTGTCCTCGCCGTCGACATTGATCTCGGGCAGTTCGCCGCCACGCGCCCGGGTCACGGACTCAGCAGTCACCAGTAGCGCGGAGCCCACTCCCTGTCCGCGCAGTTCCGGCGCGACGTAGAGCTCATCGAGCAGCGCAACCGGACCCTCGTACCACACGTTGGTGCGCAGCGTCAGCACCGCGACGGCGACCGCTGGGTCGCCGGCCAACAGGGCAATCGTCTCTTCGCCGGCAAGGAGACGTTCAAGGCGCTTCGCGAGAACTACGGGCCCGGGCGTCGCGGTGTCGTACTCCCGATTGAACGCATCGAGCAGCCGGGCCACGGTCGCGGCATCGGCCGTCGTGGCCACCCGGGGTGTCTCAGGTGGAAGTCGGTTCATACGGCGAGTGTGGCGCAGACAACCGTCATACCTCACTGGGAGAGGTGATCCTGCTCGTGTTGAACCGACGCGACGGTGGGCGGCCGGTCCTCGCGGGAGTTCACCCACCCCGATGACCTTGCTCAGCATGCGGCGGTGGAGCAGATGATGGCTGCGGTCGAGGTCGGCGATCCTGGGGTGCGGTTGGAGAAACGCTATGTCCGCCCGGACGGCACCGTCCGGTGGGGATGGGTGGCTGTGGCCTACGTGCCAGGTCCCAACGGGGAGCGGTGGACGACGGCCACCGTCCACGACACCACCGACCGCCGCCACACCGAAGAGGCGCTGAACAACGAAGCCAGCAGCGACCCGCTGACCGGGTTGTTGAACCGCAGGGGCTGGCGCACACAGATGCGGGCTCTGCTGGCGACCCGGGCGCGGGTGGAGCCGTTCACGATCGCCGTGCTGGATTTCGACTACTTCAAGGCCTACAACGACACCCACGGCCACCGGGCCGGAGACACCGTGCTCTAACACTTCGGGTCCTGCGCCCGGGCGGTGTTACGCCACGACGCCATCCTCGCCCGGTGGGGTGAGGAAGAGTTCGCCCTCGCCCTTCCCCGTTGTACCACCGACGACGCCACCACGATCCTCAGCCTGCTGGCCGAGACGATGCCCGACGGGCGAACCTTCTCCGCCGGACACACCACCATGCAGGCCGGGGAAAGCGTCGCCAACACCTTGGATCGCGCCGACACCCTGCTCTACACCGCCAAACGCCACGGCCGCGACCGCATCATCACACCCGGTGACACCGTGTCGGGGCGCAGTCCACCCGATGTAGTAGGCGAGGCCGCGATTGTTGGTCGACCCACCGACCGAAAATCCCGGACCAGCGGTCGTGGCCGTTGGGTATCGCACTGCAGTGGTGAGGGCGAGGCGGTCAGCAAGTTGGGGTCGTCGCGATGAACCACCGCCGAGCCCGTCGAGTTGAAATCGTCGAAGCTGCGGGCAGAGCAAAATCACCGCCGGTCACCGCCCAGCGGGAGATCAGGCCGGGTGCAGCCAGCGGCGAGCTAGGCCAGGGGCCCGTTTCGTCCTTGTCTCTGGCCCTCGCCCACTCCTAAGATCATCGTTACCCTCGGCAAAAGGGTTCGCCACCGACCTCTCCCCCCACCCCATGCCCGGTGTTAACGGCATTGCCCTGCCCGCGGACGACCCGCTGGTCGGGCAGTGGTGCGTCCTCGTCGTCGCCCCGTTGTTCACCGGAGCCCTGATCGCCGCCGACCTCGGCGATACCAGCCCGGACCCCCAACGCCGTTTCCACTTCTACGTCGTCTACGACCGGCCCACCATCATCGCCGCCGCCACCACCCTCCTGTACCGCATTCCCCGCCCGGACAGCGACCGACCCCAACCCCCGGACCACCCGCCCCCGTGGGGACATACGGGCAGTCATCACTGACCCATCGAGCGGTGCAGGGCTCGATGAACTGCGCGCTAGATCGGCGCCCACCCGAGCGGGTGTCGCGTGGGGGCTGCGCCTGCCTACCTCCTCGGTGGGTCCCAGGCTCAGTACGGGGCCAGACTCAGAATGAGACAGCCACCAGCCCTCAACGCGGCCATCCTGAGTGTGCAGGCAGGACAACGGCGCCCTGTCGGCGAACTGTGGGGGAGGACTCTGATGGCATTTGAGGACGCGGCGAACCTCGACGACGTCGAGGTCGGTGAGACGCTCCTGGTCGAGTTGTCCGAACCAGTCTGTTTGATTCGGTTGGCCGAGGACGACGTCCGGGCGATCCACAACACCTGCACGCATCAGCAACAGCCCTTGCACGAAGGCACCGTCCAGGACGACGACACCCTGGTGTGCGCGGCCCACGCAGCGCGATTCGACCTGCACACCGGCGAGTCGATCGGTGTACCCGAGGTCGCGAACATCCCGGTGTACGCATGCAAGATCGAGAACGGGGCTATCCTGGTCGACGTGGATCAGCAACTTAACGACGCCACACCCAGCTGAGCCCACCGCAGCGGGATCCCCTGCAGGGTTTCTCACGATGAGACCAGGCCTGCAGCCTATTGTTCGTATCGTCTCAGGATGACTTCAGATGCACCCAGCAATGTCGACGAGGCACCGGACCTCGACAGCACCAAGTTCCTCATAGAACACAACGCTGTAGAGAAGCTGAGCCCGGACACCACCGCAGACGCCCCCGCCACCCACGCCGGACTAATACCGACGGATCCCACACCGAGCGACGAGGCACCATCCATGTAACTGACCCTGCGCTGCGCCGTTAACCTGGCCGCCGGACCACCGTTGACCCGCGAGAATGTCGCCGAAGCCCTGGGTGCGTGGCCGTTGCAGGTGCCCGCGCGGGCGCTCCGCGCGCAGGTCGGGCTCACTTGGCGGACCCGGTTACAGGCGTCGGAACCCCGGTGGGTCGGCTTGGCGTTCTCGGTGCCGCAGTTGGACACCACCCGCGCCGGCAACTGCTGGGCTAGGCACCAACCGTGGACTCCCGAGCAGCGCTGTAAGAGGTCATCGCCGCCGCCCGGGAAGGCACCAGCACGGTCAGCCCCCCGCTGCGGCCCGCACAGCGCGGGATCTGCTGGCCCGGATGCTGCGCTCCGGACCGATCGGCGATCGCCATCGCACCTGAGCACACTCACCCCTTGCTGGCGTTCCTCCTCTTCACCGGACGGGCGTCCTGTGCGGGCTGTCCGGGTGTGCGCCGGTCCTCTTTCATCTCCGCCTCGAACAGGTGCCGCCGCCCGCCGACACCAGCTCGTCGCGCACCCGGCGTTCGTGGTCACGAAACGCGGTCCAGTAGCCGTCGTCGAATTCCTCCACCACCTGAAAAGTCCACCGCCCGGCCAGCACATTGCGTCCGATGAGCTCCGCGGCGAGGCGCTCGGCCTGCACGGGATGCCCAGCACCATGCAGTTGCCGCACCACCGCCGCAGGGTGAAATCCGCACCACCCATTAGCTGGTGAAAGGAGTACAGGTGCCCCCGGGCTCGCTCGAGGAACTACAACGCCTCCGACACCGTGCCCACCGCGGACACCCGTTTCCGCTGATACCCCCTCGGGAGGGGCGGCCGTGCTCGACGTCGGGACCATCCGAAGCCTCAGCCATGATGCACCCTTCTCGTGGCTGGTGGACGCGCCGCGACCCCTCGCCCAGCGTGCCTGAGCGGTTTCTGCCATGAGCATGGGACCACCTGGGTTGCCAGTCATGGGACCACCGGGCGCGCCATGCCGGTGGCCCCCGGGTGCGCTCGTTGACTCGCCACGTCTTGTTCGTCGCTGTGGAAGTCATCAGCTGTGGGATTCAGGGAGGTCAGTGTGGTTGAGGTGCGAGATCCTGCAGGTCCCCGGCGTCACCCGAATCAACCAACCACCCAACCAACCCAGCCGGATCAACCAGCGCATAACTTGCACTGGCCAATGCCCTACTCGCGGCCCGTGAGTCCGAGCAGGTGCGGTTGC